>OFHA01000019.1_pt1 | contig 126380 bp, 133 predicted proteins | sample 1521891 | NCBI WGS metagenome assembly OFHA01 (sample SAMEA3504089, study PRJEB24116) | mouse gut metagenome | biome: mouse gut; feature: mouse-associated habitat; material: faeces | place: Denmark | collected 2011
TATTATGCTCATCCATATACTTCTTGTGATAAAGGCACTGTTGAAAGGCATAATGAACTTATTCGCAGATTCATTCCTAAAGGCGACTACATCACTAACTATTCCCTTCAAGACATCATTAATATTGAGACCTGGTGCAATTCACTGCCGAGAAAGATCTTAGCATATCATACACCAGATGAAATCTTTGAAAGAGAATTAGATCACATCTATCAAGCAGCTTAAGTGTTCAATTTATTATTGCAATTTACGAATTTTTAAATTTTTTACTTAAAGTATTTTGTAAAGGTTTATTTTCTTTAATATGAGGAAATTTATTGAAAAATTCTTTTAGTTTTTCATCAATCATGCTGAACTCCTTTAATATTTGTTACACTTTTATTATATAGCACTAAAAAATCTATGGATTTATTTTATTAAGTGTAAAAAATAATCTTAAAATTTTCATTGGGAGAAAAAATTGAAATTTGTAAAATGGATTTGGAGATTGGTTGTAGTTGGGCTCATCTATATATCGTTGAGTTTGACTTTAACTAGTCCCGTAGAATTAAAAGTAGACAGCACAGCTGGGTTAGTAAAAAGTTCTATTAATAAGGTTGTTGATCAAGCAAATAATAGTGATTTACAAATGGGTGTTAGTTTTCTGCAAGATTCAGGTATTGAAGATACACTCTTGTCGCAGTTGCCTAAAAATATCGAATTAAAGACATCTTATCAAGGATTAAATCAATTAAGCACCAATTATTTGGCTAATGATAAGTTAACGGATGTTGATCTGAATTTAAAGAATGATACACAGCAGGAACAAGTTTTTAATCAAGTCGTATTACAATTGGTAAATGAACAGTTGAGGCAAAATTCTGATTCGGTAAAACAGGCTGCTGAGATTTATCATTTAATTTACTTCTTGTTGATTGGACTATATATTTTGGCAATGGCTTTAGCTTTGTTTGGAAAAAAAGTAGCCCTTATTCCACTTTTAATTGCGGCTATTGGATCATATGGTGTTTTATCGTATGCAGCCCAGATTGCAACAAGTTCGCTCCATGAGAGTGTTTATAGCGGAATTAATGTAAGCTTAAGCAGTGGATTAACACAAGCCTTAATTACTGCAATTATTGCGGCTGTGGGTTGTTTATTTATTAAAATTAAGCAGACTAAGGAATAAAAAATGCTATTTAAGACAAGTGATAATGTAAAAATTAACTATGAATTAACAGGAAAAGGAAAACCTATTGTTTTAGTTAACGGCTTTGGAGCCTATCAAGAAATATGGTCAGCACAAGTCCCATTTTTAAATAAATTAGGGTATCAAGTTTTAACTTATGACCACAGAAATATGGGGAAAAGCCAACGGACAGAAAAAGGCCATACTATCGAACGTTTGACACAAGATTTGAATGAATTGACATCATTTTTGAAAATCAAACAAGCTATTTTTATGGGACATTCAATGGGCGCTTCTATCATCTTTTGTTTAATGAAAAATAATCCAAAGCTGGTTAAACAAGCATTGTTAATAGATCAGTCACCTAAAATGCTTAATGATGAAAATTGGAAATATGGCTTTATGGATTATACAAAAGAAAATTATTTAAAAAAATGCCAAGAAAGGCCACGGGTTCATGAAACATATAATGGCTTGGATGATAATGTGTATGCTAAGTTAATGAAGGCCAAGAAAGCCAATCCATTTAATAGAAAAGATAATGTAGATTTGCTTGAAAATCATATGTCATTAGATTGGCGAAGAGTTTTAGAAAAAACAACAATTCCAACTACTTTTTTTGTTGCAAAGGAAAGTCCTTATTATCGAGAGGGATATGAAAAGAAGCTTGAACAAAAGAATAGCCGAATAAATAGCTTTATTATGTCACCGACGGGACATGTAATTATGGCGGAAATTCCACAGCAATTTAATATAAAGTTAAAAGATATTTTAAAGTAAAAAAGAGGGTCTCGTATTAGAGGCCCTCTTTTTAATAAACTAACTTAGTCTAGTTTTTTATTAATATTTGCTAAATTCTGATAATTTTCTGTCATCCATTTTATGTAACTTGTATTGTTGGGGATGGTTTCACGAACTTGCAAGATTGGAATATTTTTTGACTTAGCTCTTTTTACAAAATTATTAACAGTTGAACTGCTTACTTGAGAATTTTTAACAAAGAAAGAAATTCCATGATTATTAATTGTTTGATTCATTTGATGAATAATTTTGGCATTTGGGTCTGTTTCATTTTCAATTGCTTCTTCAAAAGCTTTATCGCCAATCTTAAAATGAGTAGCATTTAAAGCATAGTCAAATACTGGTTCGCCGACGTATACTGGCTTTTGTTTTGCGCCATCAATAGAATCTGCAATCTTTTGGATCTTATTGATTTTTGCAAGATATTTCTTTCCATTTTCTTTGTAGTAAGCTGCATGCTTTTTGTCTATTTTAGAGAGTCGCTCTACTAAATAATTAACATATTTTTTAGGCATCTTTAAATCAAACCAAATATGCGGATTCGCGCCATTTTTTAGATCCATTAAATCTTCACCAACTAAAACAGCAGACTTATTCGTTGATTTAGCAAGCTTGGGAAGCCAGGAATCATACCCTAAACCATTAGCAACAACAATTTTTGCATTTTGAACTTTTTTTGCATCTGCAGTTGTTGGTTCAAAATCATGTGGATCAGTAGCACTATTAGTAATAATAGCAGTCGCCTTACCATATTTTCCTAAGACATTTTGTGCGATGTTAGCATACACATTAGTACTTGTTACAATAGAAATTTTATTTGATGAATCTTCTTTTTTTGAGCAGCCAGTAAGAATTAAAATAAGACTACTGATTACAAAAAAGAGAGCAAAAATCTTTTGATAATATTTTCTCATTTCTATATATTTATCCTTTCGAATTATATTGTTTAGATCTTCATTCAATATAAATCATAGCAGAATTTACTAATATTTTTTAATTTGCTAATTTATTTTTAGTAATTCGACTTAATAAGCTTGTGTTATAGTAGAAAGAAATTATGAATTAAGGTTGATAAAAAATGAAAGCTACAATATATATCACGGGTAGTATTGCTGCATATAAGGCAATTAGTGTTGTACGTGATTTTCAAAAAGAAGGACATGAAGTAAGAATAGCGATGACGGAAGAGGCAGTTCACTTGATTGGAACGCAAACTTTAGCTGCTTTAACGAAGCATCCAGTATTAACTGATCTTTGGAAGGAAAATGCAGCCGATAAGATCCAGCATATTGAATTGGCCGACTGGACTGAGATTGCCGTTGTAGTTCCGGCAACAGCTAACTTTATTGCAAAAATAGCTAATGGAATAGCAGATGACGCAGCAAGTACAACGTTTTTAGCAACTGCTACCCCTAAATATGTTATTCCCGCAATGAACAGCCATATGTGGAGTAACCCTGCATTTCAAAGAAACTTACAGCAATTAAAGCAAGATGGAATCTTTGTAATGGATCCTGATACTGGCCGTTTAGCTGAAGGATATAATGGTAAGGGAAGAATGCCTGAACCAGCAGCAATCATGAACTGGGTAAACTCATCTCTTCAAGTAAATGATGAATTAGCTGGTAAAAAAGTTGTAATTACTGCTGGCGGAACTGTCTCCCCACTTGATCCTGTTCGTTATTTAGGGAATCGCTCTAGTGGAAAGATGGGACTGGCCTTAGCAAATGCAGCTCTTACAGCTGGTGCAAAAGTCGTTTTTATTGTAGGACATGTTTCAGTTCCTATTCCTGAGTCATCAAAAATGACGGTTATTCATGTGGAAACGACTGAAGAAATGCTTGCAGCTGTGAAGAAAGCTTTTTCTACTGCGGATGCTTTAATTATGGCGGCTGCTGTAGCGGATTATGAGCCAGTGAACTACATAGATCATAAAATTAAAAAGCAAGATCAAGGAGATAAACTAAAAATTTATTTAAAAGAAACTCCTGATATCTTAAAAACAATGGGAAGTTTAAAGCAAGAACAGCAAGTTGTGGTTGGTTTTGCAGCTGAAACAAATGATTTACTCGAAAATGCGACTAAAAAATTGAAAAATAAAAATGCAAATATGATTGTAGCCAATAATGTTAGTCAGGGAGTATTTGGAAGCGATAAGGATAAGGTTACGGTATTAAGAAAAGATAAAGCAAATGAAAATATCGCAGAGACAACTAAAGTAGAAATAGCTAAGAAAATAATTACTTTAGTTGCTGAAGAGCTTGAAAGTAGGAAAGTTATAAAATGAAAAAAACTTTGTTAACTAAGCGAGAAATTATTTTTGTATGTTTAATGATTGCTGTATTACTGGGATTGTTTATTTCTAGTTCAATGACTTATCATGAGCAAGAGATGTCACCGGGATTTATACATCGTCATTTTCCAATTATTGAAAGAATAGTAGGAAAGTGGAATATTTATTATGGTGGACGATGGCATAATGCAGTTTTGGACAATGGTGAAGCTGGGATGACACAGTTTGTCATGAGAAAATTTGCTCACTTTTCATCTTATTTTTTAGTGGGTTTGTTTGCTTGTTTGGGATTAGATCGATTGTTTAAGAAATGGTGTGGTCCTTTATTTATTTGGCTAGGTATTATTGGTTTGGCTGGATTAGACGAATTTCACCAGTATTTAACTGGAGATAGAACACCTAGTGTTCATGATGTAGCGCTTGATTCAGCTGGTGCACTTTTAGCGATCTTAATTTGTATTTTTGTTTATTGGCTTAGACATCGTGTAGAAAAAAGTAATTCCTAGATTGAATTTAAACCTTTAGTGCGTTATGATTGACAAGGTTAACTATATTAAATAAAAAGAAAGAAGGATTCTTATGTCAGGACATTCAAAATGGCACAATATTCAAGGCCGCAAGAATGCGCAAGACGCTAAGAGAGGTAAAGTTTTCCAAAAATTATCTCGTGAAATTTATATGGCTGCAAAGAGTGGTGGTCCTGACCCTTCAGGAAATCCTACTTTACGTATGGTTATGGATAAAGCACGTGCAGCTAACATGCCTAAGACTAACATTGAACGTGCTATTAAAAAGGCTGAAGGTAATTCAGATGAACATTATGATGAAATTACCTACGAAGGTTATGCACCAGGTGGTGTTGCAGTTTTAGTTGAAGCTTTAACTGATAACAAGAACCGTACTGCTTCTGATGTTCGTGTTGCCTTTACTCGTAATGGTGGTTCTCTTGGTGCAACTGGTTCTGTTGCTTACATGTTTGACCGTAAGGGGTACCTTGTAATTGATCGTTCAACTACTGACGCTGATGAAGATCAAGTTTTGCTTGATGTTATGGATGCTGGTGGAGACGACTTGGAAACTAGTGATGATGCATTTGAAATCTACACTGATCCTAAGCAATTTACTGCTGTACGTGATGCATTGGAAAAAGCTGGCTATAAGTTAGCTAATGCAGAATTAACTATGATTCCACAAAACACCACTCCAGTTCCAGCAGATAAGAAAGAGCAATTTGCTCATTTAATTGATGCATTAGAAGATAACGATGACGTTTCTAATGTATATACTGCTGCTGCAGATGATGATGAATAATAATTTATCGCAAAATAGATCTAAAATTATATTTTAGGTCTATTTTTTTGGACTGACCTTTAGGTCAGTCCATTTTTTTTGCAAATTATTTTGAATAATAAAAAATAATTTTGATTTTTTGCGTACTAATAAATATAGAGTAAAGGAGGGATTAAGAGTGAATGAGATGTCGGAAAGAATTTTAGAAGAGGCGATTGAAAGACATGCTAGTGATATTTTTATCTTTCCTATTATCAATGGATATGAGGTAAAAATTCGAACTGCAATGGGTTTAGATAAAATTCAAGAGTTAAGTCGACATGGTGGAAGAGAGCTCTTAAATTATTTTAAGTTTCAAGCACAGATGGATATTTCTGAACGGCGTAGACCCCAGGTAGGAGCGTATCAGACCGAGTTTAAAAGAAAAAAGATATTTTTACGTTTTTCTAGTGTTGGAGAATTTGCCGGAGCTGAATCTTTAGTAGTTAGGTTGATTTATGGAGAAAAGAATAATAATTATTTTCTTCCGGAGCAGTTTAATTTAATTAAAAAACTTACCAATCAACGTGGATTAATAGTTACAAGTGGGCCAACAGGATCGGGAAAAACTTCAACCATGTATGAGTTAGCGCAAGTGATTGGAAAAAATAAAGTTGTAATGACTATTGAAGATCCGGTTGAAGTGTGGAATCCAGACTTCTTACAGACGCAGGTGAATCTAATTGCGGGGATTACATATCCCGATTTGTTGAAAGCAGCTTTACGGCATAGACCGGATATTTTAATTATTGGTGAAATTCGAGATCAAGAAACAGCAAAAATCAGTATTAATGCGGCGCTAAGCGGACATTTAGTTTTAGCTACTATTCATGCTAAGACGGCTTTGCAAACAATATCGCGTCTTGAAGGATTAGGTATTACTAAAGATGAACTGAGTAATTGCTTAACGGCGGTTTCCTATCAACGGTTATTACCTATAAAAGATAAAAATGATGTTGCTTGTTTAATGGATATTGGATATGGAGAAATGCTTAATCAAGCAATCACTAATAACGATAAACGTGGTAATTTGCATGATTGGCAGAATAGTTTAAATCAATTAGTAAAACGAGGAAAGATTAGTGAAAAAACTCAGCAACTTTTTGAAGAAGGATAAGTTAAATAGTGCTGACCAATTGATTTTTATTGATTATTTAAGGCAGGCTTTAATTAATGGATATTCCTTGAATGCTAGTTTGAGACTATTACCAAAAATTTGGAGAGGTAATTCTAGTCAACTTCTTTATGTAAATCAGCGAGTAGAAGAAGGAAGCCAGTTGGGAGACGTACTGCAGGAAGTGGGATTTTCTAGCACTCTAGCTGCCCAAATAAATCTAGCAGTTATTGATGGAAATCTATTATCTTGCTTAGATCAAATGAGTAAACTTATTCGATTAAAGAATAAGCAATTAAAGAAGTTAAAAGGAGAATTAGCCTATCCCGCGCTTTTGGTTGGGATGATGGTTACCTTGCTAATTTGTATGCAAACATTTCTAAAAACAGAAATGTCTGATAATGACTTGACTAGTAATGTAATGCTTGGTGGCCTGATACTTTTGGTTATTACAGCAGTATTTTTTATTAGTAAAACAATTAGATTACTTAATAAACAAGATTATTATGCTCTTAAAAAACTAACAAATTTACCTATGATTGGAGCTGTTTTACGGTTATATGTTCATTATCTAGTTGTGTCTGATTTAGCAGTTTTATTAATTAATGGTTTTTCACTACAAAAAATCTGTCAACTTACTGCTATGCAACCTGATAGGTCATTACAACAAGTTATCGGGATAAAAGTAAAAAATCAACTAGAAAAGGGGATTGAAATTAAAGAAATTATTGAGCAAGAATTTTTCATACCTAATAATTTGGTCATGCTTCTAGAAACTGGAACAACTAGAAAGGAAATTGGAAAGCGTGCCTTATTGCTTAGCAAGACACTTTTTTATGAACTGAATCTAAAATTGAATAGCCTAATTCTCAATATCCAACCGATATGCTTTATTTTTATTGGGATTTGTATTTTAGGGATGTATTTAAAGATATTAATGCCGATGTATCACTTAATGGAAACTATGTAGAGGAAAAATAAAATGAAAAAATTAAAACAATTTATTATAAAAAATAAGCAAGTAAAAGGATTTACTTTAGTAGAAATGGTAATTGTAATTGCGATCATTGCAATGCTAATTTTGCTGATTGTGCCCGGACTAAGCAAACAAAAAGATAGAGCTACGAGTAAGACTGATGAGGCTTTAAGAACAACAATTGAGACACAAAGACAGCTTGCTGAAGATAATGGAGATGGAACTTCCTTAGAAGAACTTGTAAAGAAAGAGTATATTTCTCAAAAGCAAAAAGAAAGATATGAAAAATTACCACAAAAATGATTTTCAAAAAAACGAGAGGATTTACATTAATTGAAACAGTAGTTACATTAGCAGTGGTTTGTCTTCTAGTCTTGATGCCAACGCTTTATGTCAAGAATATCAAGGAGCAGGTGGTTTTAGATAATAGTACACGTCAAGTGAAATCTACCATTAATAAGTATTTACATCTAGCAACAGTAAAAAAGAAGCCATATTTTTTGTCATATTTTGATAATAATTCTTCGATTCAAATAAAGGAACCTCATAAGGTTTCGCAAGTTTATTTAGATAAACATATTAGGGTTTACAATTTTGATAATCTTTACATTAGCAATCGTGGAACAATTTCACCACGGACGATTACCATTAAGAATGGTAATAAAGAAAAGAAAATAAAAATACAAATGACATGGGGAAGAATGGTTGAAGAATAAAAGAATAAAAGGATTTATTTTCTGGGAAGCATGTTTAGGATTTACAATTGCTTGTTTGGGAGTAATTTTATTAGGCTTGACACTTAAGCAAAATAGGCAAACGGAAAAACAAATTGAAAAAAGAGTAGATAAATCCTATGCTGAATATATTTTTAAACATAGTGATAGAAAAACATTATTAGTCCATGATCATGTCTATCATAGGTAAAAATAATGAAAAGAATAAAAGGTTTTACTTTATTAGAGGCAGTTTTTGCAATTGCGGTTACGATTTTATGTGCGCAAATACTTTTTGGACTCGTAAATACACTTAGAAAAATTAATCATCAAAAAAGTGGAATAAATGAAATTGCATATAGTTATGTACAAGTAAATAATTTTTTAAAAGAAAGTGGACATGTTGAAGTAAGTACAACTGGATCAGATCCAACTAAAATTATTCTCAGAAAATTTTCTGATAAAAAGAAGAATGATCCAACTTACGAGACATATGTGATTGATTTGAGCTCAAATGATACTTTAAGAATGCGGACAGATGAGGGTGGACATATGCCTCTACTTTTTAAAGTTAAAAAAATTAGATGTTCTACGTCAAAAGATTCATTTACAATCCTGATAACTGAAAAAGATGGTAGACAAAGTGAAATGTATTTTAAAACAGATTTACCAGAAAAAAAGGAAGTGAATCCAGTTGATGAGAAAGAAAAAAAGAGTTAATCGAGTAAACGGGAGTGCTTTGGTTAGTAGTTTACTGCTTATTAATATCTGTATTACTTTTACGTTAATGTACCAGCATACTTTTACTGAAAATATGGAAAGCAATCTTTCTTTAATAAATTATTTCTCTAAGTAATAAGGAGTGCTTGCTAGTATTTGAGGATACCTATAGAATATTAGAAGGAATATTAAAGAAGGAAGAAAAATGCAAAAAGTAGAAGAATTGTATCCAAAATTTCAGACAGCTATTGAGCATTTGCAAAAGGCTCTTAATGTTTCTTTTTCATCTGCATTGACGGAAACCTTTGATAATTTAGAAAACGGAAAGATCAAAGTTGAGTCAGGTGCTCCAGATAAGGAAACTGTAGCTGAATTGACTGAAGAATATCGTCAATTAGATTATGATAATTTGCCACGTGCATTGAAAGTACAGATATTTACTTTATTAGCTTTAAAGGCAATTACTCAAGATGCTAATGACTATAACTTAATGCCTACCCCCTCAGTAGTTGCTACAATAATTGCTTTGATTTGGCAAAAAATTGTTCCTACAGGTAAAAAAACTGTAGCTGATCCAGCTATTGGGACTGGAAACTTACTTTATTCAGTAATTAGACAGTTAATCCAAGAGAATCATTCTCAAAATAATTACAATCTAATTGGAATTGATAACGAGGAATCTCTCTTAGACTTGGCTGACATTGGTGCGCATCTTGAAGATTTAAAGATTGATTTGTATTGCCAAGATGCATTAGATCCATGGATGATTGAAAAGGCTGATGTTGTCTTAAGTGATCTACCGGTAGGTTACTATCCACTAGATAATAATGCTCAACGCTATGAAAATCATGCAAAAGAAGGACATTCATTTGCCCATACTTTGTTCATTGAGCAAATTGTAAATAATCTTAAGAGAGATGGCTTTGCATTTTTAGTGGTACCACGATTACTATTTACTGGAAAAGGCTCTACTGAATTCATGACTTGGTTAGCAAAAAAAGTTAATATTCAAGCTATTGTAGATTTGCCAGATAATATGTTTTCAAGCCAAATTCAGCAAAAATCAATTTTAGTTTTCCAAAATCATGGAGATCATGCTGTGGAGCGGGAAGTACTGGTAGCTAAATTAGATTCACTAAAAGGACCAGAATCTTTAGTAGCATTTAATATGAAGTTAAATGATTGGTATCATAAAAATAAAGATTAATTTTATAAGTATGTGAGGTATATATATGAAAAAAGTTTTAGCAGTAAATTCAGGTAGTTCATCATTTAAGTACAAATTATTTTCTCTTGATAATGAAGAAGTAATTGCATCTGGTATGGCTGACCGGGTAGGATTACCAGGCTCTGTTTTTACTATGACTTTAGCTGATGGCAGTCAACATGATGAACAAAGTGATATTGCTAACCAAGAAGAAGCTGTTCAAAAGTTACTTAGCTGGCTTAAAGAATATAATGTTATTGATTCCTTAGAAGATATTGCGGGCGTAGGTCACCGTGTAGTTGCTGGTGGAGAAGAATTTACTGATAGTACAGTAATTACTGAAGATAATCTTTGGAAAATTTATAATATGAGTGACTATGCGCCTTTACATAACCCAGCTGAGGCAGATGGTATTTATGCCTTCATGAAAGTTTTGCCTAATGTACCAGAAGTCGCTGTTTTTGATACGTCATTTCACCAATCATTAGATCCAGTTCAATACTTATATTCTGTTCCTTATAAGTATTACGAAAAGTTCCGTGCTAGAAAATATGGTGCACACGGTACTTCTGCACGCTATGTATCACGTCGTACCGCTGATCTTTTAAATAAACCAGTTGAGGACTTGAAGATGGTTCTTTGTCACTTGGGTAGTGGTGCATCAGTTACTGCTATTAAAGATGGAAAATCTTTTGATACTTCAATGGGATTTAGTCCTGTTGCAGGAATCACGATGAGTACGAGAAGTGGTGATGTAGATCCTTCTTTACTTCAATTTATTATGAAAAAGGGAAACATCACTAGTTTTAACGAAGTTATCAAGATGTTGAATACCGAATCTGGTTTATTGGGTCTTTCAGGAATTTCACCAGATATGAGAGATATTGAAAAAGCTATCAAAAATGGTGATAAGCAGGCTCAACTTACAAAAGATATATTCATTAATCGAATTGTTCGTTATATTGGTGCCTACATGACTGAAATGGGCGGATTAGATGTTTTAGTCTTTACAGCAGGCATTGGGGAACATGATGCAAGTGTAAGAAAGCAAATTATGGATGGTCTTACTTGGCTTGGTCTTGAATATGATGAAGAAGCCAACAAAGCTAATCATGAGGGTGTGATTACTACACCAAATTCAAAAATTACTGCTATGATTGTTCCAACAAATGAAGAATTAATGATTGCACGTGATGTTGTTCGTTTAGCAAAATTAGATAAGTTAAACAAATAAGGTTAAAGTCAAAGTTATAGCATTTTAATAGGGACTGTGATATCATTGAAACATCTGGGGATGTTTTGGGATTCGACAGGCGTAGATTCGCGTTGACTGCGATTCGTAGGTCACGTCTACGTTAAAAACGTCACAGTTAAATTATAACTGCAAATAACGAAAATTCTTACGCAGTAGCTGCTTAGTCAGCCTGCGTGATCCAAAGATGGATTGCTCGTGTCTATCTACGGGTCTTACCATTTAACGAGCTACGTTTAACTACTTACCTTAATAGTTAGAAATAAGATTCTTAGGTTAGTTTTGATAGTTTAGCCCTGTTATATGGCGTTTTATCAAAGCGAATTTTAAGTAATATAACTATGATCGTAGATGTTAACGACGAAATACGTTTGGACAGGGGTTCAATTCCCCTCATCTCCATAATAAAAGTGTCTGGGAAAAAAGTAATTTTCTAGACTAAAAAAGAACGCTGAAGTTCATTTTGACTTTCAGCGTTCTTTTTATATACTTTCAGCGTCTTCCTTGATATTATTGAATCACCACAAAACAAAAAAGAAAGAGGACGCTTTTTATGTACCAAAATTATATCACAGGACAAACTTCTTTAACACTTAACTTGGACTTTTCCGTGCCAGAAAATCATCTAATAAACGTAATCAGTACTTTTGTAGACTCTATACCTGATGACGTAATGCTAGAAACAACTTCTGATACTGGCAGACCTGCATATCATCCAGCTATGATGCTTAAGATCCTACTCTTTGCTTATTCTAGAAGAGTATTTTCGAGTAGAAAAATTGAAAGAATGCTGGAAGAAAATCTACCTATGATGATTCTAGCCGAAAATAGAAAGATGTCCTACCACACTATTAATAACTTTAGATCTAGTGACCATGCCAATGAAGTAATTAAGAAGTGTTTTGTCTACTTTACTTCATTATTAGAAGATGAAGGTTTAATTCGTGAAAGTGCTGTCTTTATCGATGGTACTAAGATTGAGGCTGATGCAAATAAGTACACCTTTGTTTGGAGTAAAGCAGTTGAAAAGTATCATGATAAGTTAAAAAAGGACGCAGTTAGCTTATATGATGAGCTGATCAATAAGGAAGTTATTAAGACTATGGCCGAAGAAGAGGTTCAAACTAGTCAAGGATTAGAAATTCTAGCTCAAGAAACAGAAAAAGAAATCAAGAAAATTACTAAAGAGATTGAAGAAGAGCCTAAAGTTATTCCAGGTGGATCTAAAAACAAAGTCAAAAGACGTGGATTAAAGAAGATTCTACACAAGCTTCAAAAAGATCTTATTCCTAGAGCTAAGAAATATGAAGAAGCTGAAAAGATCTTTGATGGTCGCAACAGCTACTCTAAAACAGATCATGAGGCCACATTCATGCATATGAAAGAAGACCATATGCGAAATGGCCAATTAAAACCAGGCTACAATATTCAAGCAGCAACTACTAACCAATATGTTGTAGACTTTGCCCTATTCCCTAATCCAACTGACTTTAGAACCTTTGAACCATTTTTAGAACAGATGAAATCTCGCGGTATCTTAGATAAGTTTCATAACATTGTGGCTGATGCTGGCTATGGTAGTGAGTATAACTATTCAATTCTAGAAGAAAATTATTCAGACAAAGATTATCAGATCCCATACACGTTATACGAAAAAGAACAAACACGGAAGTATAAGAAAGATCCGTCAAAGATTGCCAATTGGTACTATAACGAAGAAGATGACTATTACATAGACAAGTCTGGTGTTAGATTCAACTTTAAGTATTATAGTCAGAGAAAAGATCGAACTACGGGCATGTTTAGAGATTTTAAGATCTATGAAGCAGACGAGTTCCAGCTAACCGAAGAATTAACCAAATTAGCTAAAACAAAAACAGGTCGCCAAAGACAAATTCATTACAATCCAAATTGGCAATATTTAAAAGAAAAAGCAAAAGAAACTCTTCAAAGCGAAGATGGTAAACGAATCTATGGCTGTAGAAAGACAGATGTAGAACCAATTTTCGGACATATGAAGAGTGTATTTGGCATGCGAAGAACGCATTTAAGAAGCAAAAAGAAAGTTGAAACAGATATTGGAATCATGTTTATGATGATGAATTTAAGTAAATATGGAGCAAAGAGAAAGGTAAAACCTTTAAACTATTATTCAAAAAAGCAAAAAACAGAGAAATTCACTGCAAAAATGAATTTCTCTGTTTTTTTATCTGGAATAAAAGCCTAGTTTTTTCCCAGACACTTTTTATTATGTATTAACTGCTATGTTTAAGATTCAATAGCAGATTCTGTTTTGAAATAAAACTGATAATCGTTTAACATTCAGCGCTAATAAAGGATTTTCTCTAAATCTATACAATTTTTTCTAAATTTTATTTATTTTTTTATAAAAAGATGATAGGCTTTTAGATGAAATGTTAAACGCTTAACATGTAGGAGGAGAAAAGATGTTGGAAAATAAAAATCATAAAAAGATATCTTTAAGCGGAAAATCTTTGTTAATGGGAACCTTGTCAACAGCAGCAATTGTATTAAGTGCATCAACTGCAAATGCTGCGACTATTAATGCAGACAATGTTAATGAAAATCAAACTGTAGAAGTAACTGCTAGTTCAGTAAACAATGAAAATAATAAGCAAGTAACTGAAAAAGATAGTGCAGATAAAAGTACTAGTGATGTGGCTGAAGATGCTAACACCAAGAAATCAAACGAAAATACAGAAACTACAGAAAAGAATACTCAAACAGTTGTTACTAATGCGCCAGTAAGTGATGTGAAAAATACAAACACAGTTACCGCTGAAACACCTGTTGATAAAGTAGTAAATAATAGTGATCAAAAGACAACTAATGCTGCAACTACTGATACTAAAAAAGATGATGTAAAACAAGTTGAAAAGAAAGACTCAGTAGATAAAACAAATGCTGAGGAAAATAAAGATAGTTCAGTAAAGCCAGCTGAAAATGCTACTAAGGCTGAATTAAAGGGCCAAGTTAAAGATATCGTTGAAGAATCTGGTGTTGATACTAGCAAGTTAACTAATGATCAAATTAATGAATTAAATAAAATTAATTTCTCCAAAGAAGCAAAAAGTGGTACTCAGTTAACTTACAACGACTTTAAAAAAATTGCTAAAACTTTAATTGAACAAGATGCTCGTTATGCTATTCCATTCTTCAATGCAAGTAAAATTAAAAATATGCCTGCTGCTAAAACACTTGATGCTCAAAGTGGAAAAGTAGAAGATTTGGAAATTTGGGATTCATGGCCTGTTCAAGATGCAAAAACTGGTTACGTATCTAATTGGAATGGCTACCAATTAGTGATTGGTATGATGGGAGTTCCAAACGTCAATGATAACCACATTTATCTTCTTTACAACAAGTATGGTGATAATGACTTTAATCATTGGAAGAATGCCGGTCCTATTTTCGGTCTAGGTACTCCAGTTATTCAACAATGGTCTGGATCAGCAACTTTAAATAAAGATGGCTCAATTCAACTTTACTACACTAAGGTTGATACTAGTGATAATAATACTAACCACCAAAAACTCGCTAGTGCAACTGTTTACTTAAATCTTGAAAAAGATCAAGATAAGATTTCTATTGCTCATGTTGACAACGACCATATTGTCTTTGAAGGTGATGGTTACCACTACCAAACTTATGACCAATGGAAAGAAACTAACAAGGGTGCTGACAATATCGCAATGCGTGATGCACACGTGATTGATGATGATAATGGTAATCGTTACCTTGTGTTTGAAGCAAGTACTGGAACCGAAAATTATCAAGGTGATGATCAAATTTATCAATGGTTAAATTACGGCGGTACTAACAAGGATAATTTAGGTGATTTCTTCCAAATTTTATCTAACTCCGATATTAAAGATAGAGCTAAATGGTCAAACGCTGCAATTGGTATCATTAAATTAAATGATGATGTTAAGAATCCAAGTGTTGCAAAGGTCTACAGCCCACTTATTAGTGCACCAATGGTAAGTGATGAAATTGAACGCCCTGATGTTGTTAAATTAGGTAATAAGTATTACTTATTTGCTGCTACTAGATTAAACCGTGGTAGTAACGATGATGCTTGGATGGCAACTAACAAAGCAGTTGGTGATAACGTAGCTATGATTGGTTATGTTTCTGATAACTTAACTCATGGTTATGTTCCATTGAATGAATCTGGCGTTGTTTTAACTGCATCTGTGCCGGCTAACTGGCGTACTGCAACTTATTCATACTATGCAGTTCCAGTAGAAGGAAGAGATGATCAACTTTTAATTACTTCATACATCACTAATCGTGGTGAGGTTGCTGGAAAGGGTATGCATGCAACTTGGGCACCAAGTTTCTTGTTACAAATTAATCCAGATAACACTACTACTGTTTTAGCTAAAATGACTAACCAAGGGGATTGGATTTGGGATGATAGTAGTGAAAATCCAGATATGATGGGTGTACTTGAAAAAGATGCTCCAAATAGTGCTGCCCTTCCTGGAGAATGGGGAAAACCAGTTGATTGGGATTTAATTGGTGGATACAACTTGAAGCCACACCAACCTGTAACTCCTATTCCAAATGTACCAACTACTCCTGAAGCCCCAACCACACCAGATAAGCCAGAAGTACCAACTACCCCTGAAGTCCCAACCACTCCAGAGGTACCAACTACTCCTGAAGCCCCAACCACACCAGATAAGCCAGAAGTACCAACTACCCCTGAAGTCCCAACCACTCCAGAGGTACCAACTACTCCAGAAACTCCAACTCCAGAAGTTCCAAAGAATCCAGTTAAGAAAACTAGTCAGTCTAAACTTCCAAAGGCGGGAGATAAAAATAGCTTTGCAGCAGTTGTTTTAGGTGCTGTAAGTTCAATATTAGGTGCTGTTGGTTTAACAGGTGTTTCAAAACGTAAACGCAATAATTAAATTAAAAAAGATGAGTTCCGTTGAACTCATCTTTTTTTGCTATAAATATAATTTATCCTAGGATGAAAAACTGTAAATTTTCTCAAAAATAGCTTTTTTCTATAATGAGTTAGAAAAGTAATAGAGTACTGCCTATCTATAGGTCAGAAGTATATTTAAGTATGCTTATCAAATATTAGACAATTACTTTTCATAATTTAGACTAGATGTTTGAAAGCTTTAATAAAAGAGGAAATATATGCAAGAAATTAAAGAAAAATATTTTGAAGGAGAAAGAGCCCTGTATGGCCTTTCAAATACAATTTTAAAAAATGTTACTTTTGGTGAAGGAGAATCTCCTTTAAAAGAAACCAAAGATTTAGAAATAAAAGCCACTATTTTTAAATATAAATATCCTTTATGGTATTCAAATAACATTAATATCACTGATGCGATTTTTGAAACAATGTCTCGAAGTGGGATCTGGTATACCGATAATATTTCTATTAAAAATTCTAATCTGCAAGCTCCAAAGCTATTTAGAAGATGCAAAAATATCACATTAGACCATATTTTCTTTTCCAATGCAGAAGAGACAATGTGGACCTGTGAAGATATTACAATTAAAAATACAGAAATTAATGGGGATTATTTTGGAAAAGATAGCTCTAATATTTACATGGAAAATGTTAGAGTAATTGGAAATTACGTATTTGATGGAGCTAAAAATATTGTATGTAAAAACTGTAGTTTTGTTTCAAAAGATGCTTTTTGGAATTGTGAGAATGTAACTTTGATTAATTGTCAGATAGATGGGGAATATTTGAGCTGGAATAGTAGTCATATTACGTTTAAAGATTGTACTATTGAGAGTGATCAGGGACTATGCTACATGGATTATGTTACTTTAGAAAATTGTATTTTGAATCAAACTCCTTTAGCCTTTGAAAAATGTAGTAATATAAAAGCAACTATAAACAGCAAAATTACTAGTATTAAAAATCCAATTTCGGGAATAATTAAGGCTAAAAAGATAGAAACGGTAATTATTGATCCTACTAAAGTTGATCCTAAGGCTACAAAGATTATTTTTATAGAACCAGTTGATAGAGAAGTATCCGTTTCTGACCAAAATCAAGAAGGTGAATAAATTTGAAATATGATTTTAAGACAGTAGTAAATCGAAGACATACGGATTCCGTAAAATGGAATGTGCAAGATAATGAACTGCCAATGTCCATTGCAGACATGGATTTTAAAACAGCTCCTGAAATTATTTTGGCAATGCAAGAAAAGCTTAAGCTTGGGGCCTTTGGCTATGAAGAAGCGGGAGAGGACTATTTTAATGCTGTAAGCAGTTGGTATCAACTAGAGCATGGAGTCAATGCTGATCCAACATGGATGATCTTTGTCACTGGAGTAGTACCAGCAATTTCATCAATTGTCAGACGCATATCGCATATTGGGGATAATGTATTGGTGCAAGAGCCAGTTTATAATATTTTTTATAATTCGATTGAGAATAATGGTCGTCATGTATTATCAAGTGATTTGAGCTATCATGATGGAAAATATGAGATCGATTGGCAAGATTTAGAAAATAAATTAGCTGATCCATTGACCACATTAATGCTCTTCTGTAATCCTCATAATCCTACAGGAATAGTGTGGTCGCGTAGTGAAGTAGAGCGAATAGCAGCTTTATGCCAAAAATATCATGTAGTGTTGTTATCAGATGAAATCCACGGTGACATAGTTAGAAATAATGTAAAATATACACCTGCATTTTCTGTTACCCAAGAATTGAAAAATAATGTAATCAGCCTCGTATCACCAAGTAAAACGTTTAATGTTGCTGCTCTTCATGCTGCTACGGTAATTATTCCTGATGAGAATTTACGCATGATTGTTAGTCGAGGACTAAATAGTGATGAATTGGTTGAGCCAAATCTAATGGCAATTCCGGCAACAATTGCTGCTTATACAGAAGGATTTAATTGGCTGCATGATTTATTAGATACAATTAATGAGAATTTTATCTATGCTGAACATGAAATAAATAAAAACTTGAAAAATGTAAAGATTGTCTCTGGACCTGCAACTTACTTAATGTGGTTAGATGTAAGCGAAATTTCAAAAGATAGTAAAAAATTAGCAGATTATCTTCGAAAAGAAACTGGCTTAATTGTTTCAGCTGGCAGTATTTATCGGGGTAACGCGAGTCAATTTTTACGTCTTAATTTGGCCTCACCAATATCGATGGTAGAGGATGGAATTGAACGATTGATTACTGGAATTAAAAATTTTTCTAAAAAATAGTTGAAAGTGGTTTCAAAATCATCTCAAAAAGATATATACTTTTATTGAGGTGATTTTTTTATGGAACCATTATTTTTAACGCCATACTTTAGACCAAAAATTTGGGGTGGTCGTAAATTAAATACTGTTTTAGGATATGATATTCCTGATGGAAAGGTTGGAGAAGCCTGGGTAATTTCAGGATACAAAGACGATGCTTCAATGGTTAATGCAGGTCCATTTAAAGGAAAGACATTACGAGAAGTATATTTAGAGCATCCTGAGTTATTTGGTAATCCAAAAGCAAAAGAATTTCCTTTACTGGTTAAATTCTTAGATGCAAATGATAATTTGTCAGTTCAAGTTCATCCAGATGATGAATATGCCAGAATTCATGAAAACGATTCAGGGAAAACAGAAAGCTGGTACGTGCTTCATGCTGAACCAGGTGCTAAACTTATCTATGGGCACAACGCTAAGAGCAAGGAAGAGCTAGAAGATTGGATTAAAAATGGAAAGTGGTCAAAGCTTTTACGCTATGTACCTGTAAAAGAAGGAGACTTTTTATACGTTCCTTCTGGTACTGTACATGCTCTAACAAAGGGTATTATGGTTATTGAAACCCAACAATCAAGTGATGTAACGTACAGATTATATGATTGGGATCGCATAGATAAGAAGACGGGAAAGAAGAGAGAGTTGCATATTAAGCAATCTCTTGATACTATTCAAGTACCACATAAAGATCCGAAGCTAAAAATTACATCAGAAACAGTAGGAGATGCTAAGATTACTACGCTAGCACAACCACCGATGTCACCACATTTTTATTTATGGCAGATTGATGTTGATGGAGATTTTGCTTTGAGTTTAAATGATCATCCTTATCTTCTAGTATCTGTAATTAAAGGTAGCGGTAAGTTTATTGCTGATGGTAAAGAGTATGACATTAAATTAGGAAGCAACTTTATTATTCCTAACGAAATGAAGAACTTTAGTTTTAGCGGTAACTTACGTTTAGTAATTTCAGCTCCGGGTAAAGAATAAATTTAAGTGAATGGAGTTGGTCAAATGATTTATATTGGTTGCGGGGTAATAATGTTTGTAATCGGGGTCATTTGGCTGATTGCTCCTTCGCCCAACCCTAATCGAATTTATGGATATATGTCCTATTTAGCTTCAGTTAATGAAGCAAGCTACCAGTATGCGCAAAAAGTAGCCCGTAATTATTTTATGTTATTTGGCTTGATTCAAACTCTTTTAGGATTAGGAATTCATTTTTTGCACTGGGATCGCTACTTTTTAATTTGGTTGCTTACTTTTTATTTATTTATCTTGGCTCCAATAATCTTAACTGAAAAGAAATTGCAGGCTTTTCTACGTGCTCGGCATGAGTTGCCACATGATTATATTGAACCGGATAAGATTAAACATACTAGAGTAAAAGGATTTAAGGACAAATAATGCTAAAGATATTAATGGTTGAAGATGACAATTCTGTTGCAGAAATGATGAAAATGTTCTTTAGTAAAGAGCAGTGGGACGTAGATATAGCTAAAGATGGAGTAGAAGCTGTTGAAATGTTTAAGAGAAATCCCAGCTCTTATGATATCGTTACACTAGATCTTAATTTACCTAAAAAAGATGGTGTGGAAGTAGCTAAGGAAATTAGAGCGATTTCTCTTACAATACCGATAATTATGTTAACGGCTAGAGACTCAGAAACTGATCAGATTCTAGGATTGGGGATTGGTGCAGACGAATATGTTACTAAGCCGTTTAGTCCTTTGGCCTTAATAGCACGGATCAAGGCGCTGTATCGCAGAAGTCATCTGGAAAAGGATATGCATGCTTCTAATGGGATAAAATATGATGTAGTAACTAAGCATCTAAAAATTTCAAAGGACCGTCGAGAAGTACGGTTTGATGATAAAGTTGTTGAAGGTTTGACCCCTAAGGAATTTGATTTACTTTATACTATGGCTCAAAAGCCAAAGCAGGTTTTTTCAAGAGACAAACTTTTAGAGCTAGTGTGGGGATATGAGTTTTTTGGTGAGGAAAGAACTGTTGATGCTCATATTAAAAAATTACGCCAAAAATTAGAGAAAGCTGGTCCGCAAGTAGTTCAAACTGTTTGGGGTGTTGGCTACAAGTTTGATGATTCTGAGGTATAGAAGTTGAAGTTATTCTATCAAGAAATTTTAGGTTTTTTGCTAGTAATAGTTACTAGTATCGTAATTATTGGCTCATCAACTATTCATTTTGCGACTATTCAAGCCTACTCTCAAAGTTACACTCGCTTAGAAGGATATGGGATCTCGATTGGAAAACTAGCTTTAGCGAAAGATAATCCTAAACATGAATTAGATGCTAAATTTTTGAAAAATTTACAGGTAGTAATGGAAGGCGAAGATGTAAATCTTCGCATTTTTAATAATAAAAATAGACAAGTTTATCCAGAAACTACAATGAACTGGGCTTTACCGCAAAAGTTGTTTAAACAATTAAAGAATGGTAAGACGATTCGCATTAGAAATGATCATGAGGATGGACGAGTAAGTTCTTTTTCAAATAAAGATGCATATACTAGTGTAATTGTTCCCTGGCGTAGTAAAGGAAAACTGGTGGGAGTAATCTGGCTCGGATCACGTGTGCAAAATGTGGAACAAATGATTGTACGAGAAAAGCATAATCTGTTGACAGCTTTACTTAGTTCTTTAGTTATTGGTGGGTTGATCAGTTTTATCTTGTCGTACTATATTTCAAGAAAGATTAAGCTTTTATCTAATGCTACTAAAAAAGTCGCACAGGGAGACTTTAGTGTCCATCTGAAACACAAGGATACTGATGAGATTGATGATTTAGCACGTAATTTTAATATTATGGTTAATGCTTTAAAAGAATCAAACGATGAAATTAAGGCACAAGAAAAGCGACGAGAGCAATTTATGGCTGATGCTGCTCATGAAATGCGAACTCCGCTTACTACAATTAACGGTTTGTTAGAAGGGTTTGAATATGATGCTATTCCTGAAGAGGCCAAACCTAAGTCTATTGCTTTAATGCACAGTGAAACAAAACGATTAATTAGATTAGTAAATGAAAACTTAGATTACGAAAAAATTAGAAATAATAAAATTAGTCTGATTCAATCAAAATTCAATGCGACTGAAGTTTTAGCTAATTTATTAACACAAATGAAGCAAAAAGCTGCTCAAAAGAATGATGAGTTGATTTTAAATTGTCCGCAGCAAGTTGAAGTTTATGCAGATAAAGACCGTTTCACTCAGATAATGGTTAATCTAGTTCAAAATGCATTACAATTTACTGAAAATGGAAAGATTACAATTTCTGCTAAGAGGATTGAGCATGGCGCCCAATTTAAAATAGCCGATACAGGAATTGGAATGAATAAGAAACAAATGAAATATATTTTTGAAAGATTCTATAAGGCAGATCCATCGAGAGCGAAAATTGGCTCGGGAGAATCTGGCTTAGGACTTTCGATTGTTTTATCTCTTATTAAACAGCATGGTGGTAAAATTAACGTTGATTCAGAACCTGGAAAAGGTGCAACGTTTACCGTGACTTTATATGATAAAGGCTATAAGGAGTTTATTAAAGACTAACAAAAAAAGGTAGTACTTATATATTTTTTAAGTACTACCCTTTTTCTATTTATCTAGATTATTTTTTCCTGGAGAACTGTTTTGATTATTTTTTTCACTTGTAGCTGACTGAATATTCTCAGGAATATTATTTATTTCGTCCTTATCGATTTCTGAAGCATCAGTTGTATAAAGATCAGTAGTTGTTCCCTTATGCTGAGAATAAAGAGAAGTAGATTTGTTACCTAGTTCTTTTCTTAATTGCAACATTTTTTGATAGTTAATTTTATAGTCGAATTCGTTCGGATTAGTTGGAATAAAGCCAGCTGGAGTGTAGAACCGTAGCAGATTATGATTATTTAACAAATCGGAATAGTGAAGAGAGGTACGTCCATACTCAACTAATTTAGCAATTTCAGCTTTTTGCTTTTTATTAAATTTAGTGATCTTTTCCCCAGTTTGATGATTGTAAATTGTACCCTTAATACCTTTACCGCCAATAATTATATATTGCGGAGTAACAATAGTACCGTTTCTAAACACAACTACTTGTCGATATTGTTTGGAGAATAAATCCTGACCAAATTGAATATAATTTTTATTTGAAATTCCTAAAAGATGAAGTAACGTTGGGAGAACATCAATTTCACCGCTGAGCTTGTTATCAATTGTCCCCTTAATTCCATTCATATGGATCATGAAAGGAACTTTTTGAAGTTCTGTCGTGTCGTAAGATGTCCATTTACTAAAATCTTTACCTAAGACTGGTGCAAGAGCAGATAATTCATCATCTGAACTACCAACACCGTAATGGTCTCCGTAAAGGATGACCATCGTATTTTTATCAAGGCCACTCTTTTTTAGATAATCAAAGAACTCTTTAACTGATTGGTCAAGATAATGAGCTGTCTCAAAGTAATTATTGATGGTTGTATTTGAAGTATTTGTAGTAGTAAAGTTACTATCTTTATCTTCTTGATCAAGTTGAAATGGAATATGGTTAGTAACAGTTAAATACTTAACATAAAATGGTTGCTGAATCTGTTCAAGATACTTAATGCTTTCACTAAACAATAACTTATCTTTTAGGCCATATCCGATTTTGTCGTTCTTTTTTTGAGAGAAATAATTTGCATCGAAGAAATAGTTATATCCTAAATTTTTATATACTTCATTTCGATTCCAAAAAGTTCCTGTGTTACCGTGAAAAACAGCCGAAGTATAGCCAGTTTGACGAAGAATTTGAGGTGCACCTTGGAAAGTATTTTCAGATCCTAATGATGAAAATAGGGAACCATCTGAAATACCATATGTTCCAGTTTCAAGCATATTTTCTGCATCACTGGTTCGTCCCAAGCCTACTTGATGATAAAAGTTACTAAAGCTAACGGTGTCTTTATTATGATAGAGTGAGTTAAGAAATGGAGTAACTTCTTGTCCATTAACTTTTAATCCAATTAGAAATTGTTGAAAACTTTCTAGGTGTAGGACAATGACATTTTTTCCCTTGGCTTTACCAAAATATTCTGGATTTGCTTTTGCATAATGCTTTTTAGTAAAGTCGAGTACTTGATTAATATCTTCTGCATTAGCATTTTTCTTAACTTGGTTTGATTGTGCACTTTTTAAGAGGTCATATACTGAATAAGTATCAAGTCCAAGATATTTAACCACGTAAGAGCGGTCGAATGTATTTCTTAATAATCGTGGACGTGAGGTTTCAGCTAAAAACATATTTAAAGTTAACATGAAAACGCCAAATGATGAGACAGCAAATGGACGTTTAAATCCATACTTACGTGGATCAATTTTGATAACTTTAATAATCAATAAGATAATGATAATTATGAGATCCAGCCAAAGAAAAATATCGCTGGGATGCAGTAAAGCAACCGTACTCTTTCCTAGTCCTTGTGATACTTTTCCGGTATTTTGAATAGTTTTACTAGTTAAAAAGTCTGAAAATTGACGATAATAAATGACATTTGCAAAAAGCAAAATCGTATTTATTGTGTCTAAAACTAGCATTGCAATATAAGAGACTAATGGCTTAGAGAAATAGAGCCCTAAACTAAGAATAATAATGCATGTGCCTAAAGGCGTTAACCAGACGATGAAGTGCTGGTATGGGTCACTTAAGCCAAGCTTAAAATCAAAGTAAGCCGCATACATATATTTTGCCCAAAAACAAAGTGTTAGGATTGTTAAGAAACCAATTCTAGTTTGCCAGAAATTACGTTTTGTTTTATTCACGCTTCACTACTCCTTTTAATAAGGAATATTTTACTGGTAATTTCAAAAAACGACAAACTTTTGTTAAAGGTTTGCGATTTTTTAATATTTTGAAAAAAATCATCTTTCATGGAGATCTTTACGTTATAATTAAGCCAAAATTACGGAGTCGGTTAGGTTATGCTTTTTTTACAACCCTTATATGAATATATTTTTCACCATTATGCAGCGCATATTAATCACTTTGCCTTAATTAAGTTGATTTTGTATAGCTTAGATAAGACACTTTTTTACTTTATTATTTTTGTAATTATTCGTTTATGTTGGCTGTTATTGGTGAGACATAGAAGAACCCTGAAGTCCGAAGCTTGTGTATGGATATTTAGTTTTTATATAATTTTGCTCTTAATGCTGACAGTATTTAGAGATACATATTTTCCATGGCAGTTGACATTTAATTTCCATCGTAGTCTAAGCGATATAAACTTAGTATTTATGAAAGAAACGCTGAAATTGACTCATGGTCAGAGTTTACTTGACTTTTTTTATAATTCGCTTGGAAATGTTTTATGGTTCATCCCGTTTGGTTTTTTATTTCCTACAGTTATTCAGAAAAAAAGTATGGTAGGAACCATTTTGGCCGGGGGATGTTTATCCGTAATTATTGAATCTTTGCAATTTGTTTTAGAAACTGGTGTAAGCGATATAGATGACGTATTTTTTAATGTTTGCGGGACTATAATTGGATTTATATTATATCGAATTATTTATAGATTCTTATAAGAAAAAACTCTAGTTTTATGAGGAAGTAACTGCTAAAATAAGGTTTGTATGTGAAAAAGTTACAAAAAAGGAAGTTTAAATAATGAGTAAAGTTGTTCACTTTGATGCAAGTAAATTAACTCCTTTTGTTCATGAAAATGAATTAAAGGAAATGCAAGCAATGGTAACTGCTGCAGATCAAGAATTACGCGAAGGTACTGGCGCAGGTAGTGACTTCCGTGGTTGGATTGATTTGCCAATTAATTATGATAAAGACGAATTTGATCGTATTAAAAAAGCAGCTAAAAAGATTCAAAATGATTCAGAAGTTTTAGTTGGTATTGGTATTGGTGGTTCATACCTTGGTGCCCAAGCTTCAATTGAGTTCTTAAATAGCTCTTTCTACGGTAGAGAAAAAGAAAAGTACCCAACTGTAGTATTTTGTGGTAATTCTCTTTCAGGTTCATACCTTTACGATTTGCTTGAATGGTTAGGAGATAAGGACTTTTCAATTAATATTATTTCTAAGTCTGGTACTACTACTGAACCTTCAATTGCTTTCCGTGTATTGAAGGATAAGTTAATCAAGAAATACGGTAAAGAAGAAGCTGCTAAGAGAATTTACGCAACTACTGACCGTGCTAAGGGTGCTTTGAAGACTGAAGCAGATGCAGAAGGTTACGAAGAATTCGTAGTTCCAGATGATATTGGTGGTCGTTTCTCAGTATTGTCAGCTGTTGGTTTGCTTCCAATTGCTGTAGCTGGTGGTGACATCGATGCTATGATGAAGGGTGCTGCAGATGCACGTGCTGCTTACACTGATCCAGATGTTTTAAAGGACAGTCCTTACCAATATGCAGCAATGCGTAATATCCTTTACCGTAAAGGTTACACTACTGAATTACTTGAAAACTATGAACCATCATTAAGAATGTTTGGTGAATGGTGGAAGCAATTAATGGGTGAATCAGAAGGTAAAGATCAAAAAGGTATTTACCCATCTAGTGCTAACTTCACTACTGACCTTCACTCACTTGGTCAATACATCCAAGAAGGTCGTCGTAACTTAATGGAAACAGTTATTCGTGTTGAACACCCAACACATGATGTAACTATTCCTGACGATAAGGAAAACCTAGATCAATTAAACTTCTTATCAGGTAAAACTATGAATTACGTAAATGATCGTGCTTACGAAGGTGTAGTTCTAGCTCATACTGATGGTGGTGTACCAGTTATGACTGTTGATATTGAAAATCAAACAGCTCATACTTTAGGTTACTTAATCTACTGGTTTGAATTAGCTGTAGGTATCTCAGGCTACTTAAATGGTATTAACCCATTTAACCAACCAGGTGTTGAAAGTTACAAGAGAAACATGTTTGGTCTTTTAAACAAACCTGGTTATGAAGACTTACATGATGATTTAACTAAACGCTTAAAATAAATCTACTTAGCATATTTTTATAGTATGCAGATCGAATATAGCTAGATAATAGTTAAAGAAAGGGTAGAGGCTAATTGCCTCCACTCTTTTTTATTGGAGAAAAAATGAAAAAACAGACAGAAAATACATTGGCTGTCCTAGCAACAGCGTTCATGTCCTTTGTTGGAATTTTAACTGAAACAAGTTTAAATGTAACTTTTCCTGCGATGATGAAACAATTTAACGTATCTTTAGATACAATTCAGTGGACTACAACTGGATATCTATTGATGATTGCAATAATTATGATTAGTTCTTCTTATCAAAATGAGCGTTTTACTGCTAAGCAATTGTTTGTAACAGCTGCCATTGCATTTATGGTTGGAAGTATTATTTCAGCATTTGCATTAAATTTTTATATTTTATTGTTAGGGCGTTTAATTTCAGCTCTAGGTGTGGGTCTCTGTACACCAATGATGTTTAATTTGATTGTAGAAGTAATGCCAAGAGATGAATGGGGACTATATATGGGAATTGCTGGTTTAGTAGTAGCAATGGCTCCGACTCTCGGTCCAGCTTTTGGGGGAAGCATTTCTTATTACCTTAATTGGCGCTGGATTTTTATAATTGCTACAATTTTCGCACTATTAGTTTTTATTGCTGGAATTTTTGTGATTGGAAGCTACCATCCAGTAAAAAAGAAATCTTTTAATTGGCTGGCTTACGCAATTTTAAGTGCAGGGATGGTAAGTTTAGTAATCGGTGTAAATCAATTGAGTAAGGGACTGAAAAATTGGCGTCTATGGGTTTTATTAATATTAGCCGCAATTTTATTCATCCTATTTGTCAGAATTTCTAAACGTTCTACTAGTAAGCTACTTGACTTATCAGTTTTTGAAGATAGGACATTTATTTTTGGAGCATGTGCTTATTTTTTACTTCAGTTTATTAATATTGGAGTGAGTTTTGTCTTACCTAACTATATCCAAATCGTTAATAAACAAACATCTTTAATTGGGGGACTCGTTTTACTTCCAGGCAGTATTGTTGCTGGACTCCTGAATCCTTATTTTGGTCGACTATATGACCGCCTAGGAGCAAAAGTGCCATTATATGGTGGCGCGTTTTTAATGGCGCTAGGGAGCTTTTTATTAGCTAATTGGGGCTTAAGCTTAACCACATGGATGATTATTTGTTTTTATGGAATTTTGATGTTAGGACATCGTATGTCCTTTAGCAATACGATGGCGCAAAGTTTAAAAATAGTCGATAAAAATTTGAAAGCAGATGCAACAGCTGTTTGTCAAACAGCACAACAATTAGCTGGTTCAATGGGGACTGCAATTTTGGCTGCAATTATAGCAGTGTTTCAAAATAAGCAAACTGGGAGTTATGCTACTTTAACTGCTCAAGGAAGTCGAATCGCATTCTATTTCACTTTTGGTCTTGGAATTTTGATTTTAGTATGTGATTGGTTTATGTTTAAACTAGATAAAAAAACATACAAGAGAAGAAAGTGTAACTAAAGATGAATAATAATTTTTTAGCTATGGAAAAGAGCATACACGATTTTGCTCAAGAACTTTATTTTAGAAATGAAGCTGCAACGGATTTAGTGGAAAAGGATGAACAAAAAGATTTATTACATTTTGATAGAAGCGGTGTTGAAGAATTACAAGAGATTGCTGGTATTTTGAAAGATTTTTGTCAGCCACAAGTTCGAGCTATTTTAGAAGTTAGTGAAGATGCAAATAAAACCGACTTAGATCAGAAGCTATTGCAAAATCAATCCCATCAGTTACTTCAAAATTATGCTAACTTAGAAAAGTTAGTTGCTTATGCAGAGAAACAAGCAGAACAAAAAAATAAGAAATTGAGTAAGCAATGGGTGGAGTTAAAAGAAAATCTAGCTAAAATGAATATTAATCAAATAGAAGATATTGAGAAAACTACAAAAAGTATGTCATAAAGAGTGAAAATAAGTGATATAATTGAAAAGCTGCATCACGGTGAGTAAGACGTGATGCAGCTTTTTTTCACTTTAAATTACTTTTCAAAGAAAAATAGCAATGTAACTTGACAGATTTACAATATTCAATTATATTTACATATGTTGAATTTGCCCGTTGGTCAAATGGTTAAGACGCCACCCTCTCAAGGTGGAGTTACGAGTTCAATTCTCGTACGGGTGATATACTGAGATATAGCCAAATTGGTAAGGCACAGGATTCTGGTTCCTGGATGTTTCGGTTCGAGCCCGAATATCTCAATTTTTACGAAAGTCTTTAGTATCAATTAATCTAAACCGTTGATATTAAAGGCTTTTTGTTTTCTATGATTAAATAAAATTATCAAAAAATATTATTTTTCGGTGCAATATCAGGTGCAAGAATTTAAAATCAGCAAAAATTAAAGGTTAGTTAACATAATTAGGTAAATTGGTCTAATTTTACATAGAGTGTAATAGCGTATTGATTGGTTGATTTTAGATATTTAAATAATCGGTTTGAGTTACCTTTTTAAGGTAACTCTTTTTTATTGATGTTGGTATTTGTTAGTATAGAGTATAATTAATAATCAGCCGACCAGCATTAAGCGCTGGTTTTATTTTTAATTATTGCTATACCTTAAATGTATATATGCTGGAGAATATATTAAATGTGCTATAAAAATAAATTGAGAAAGTTCTTTGTAAATGAGTTTCCACGCCTTTTATTAGTTACAGGAAAAAATAAAAACAATTATACCAGCGTTAAATTAAAAGGTGGTAAGAATAGAATGGATTATTACAATAATGTTTTATATTGCTTAACTAAGGCTATCAATTCTTTACCTGATACTAGCAAGCAACCCTATAAAACAATAATCCTTGAGAAATATATTAATGTTGTGCGTACTAAGGATATAGAAAAAATTATAGGGTATGGTCATAATTACACCGCTAAGCTTTTAAATCAGTCCTTAGAGAAATTAGAAAGGGCGATCAAAGCCGAACAGTTAAAATTCAATATCTTACCATTATTGGAGTTTGATAATGATTAATCAAAGAGCAACACGGGATAATGTAGATAAATTTTTAAAGACTGCACTGCCACACTTTTTATTAATGCGCGGAATGCAAGGTAGGGAATTAATGGGACAAGGATTGTCTAAAAAACAATTAGGCGACCACCTATTTATTATTTATCAAGCTTTCAATAAAGTTAGTTTTAAATACCAACAACTACTGCATAAACTTTATTTTGAAAATAAAAGCATGAAACAAGCCAGAAAAGAATTAAATATAAGCCACGATACTAGTTGGAAGTATAAGGTTTATGGTTTAAATGATTTTGCTATTCAGTTTAATAAAATTCAGCAGGAATTAAATATTAAACCAGCACTTAATTTAATTATCTATAAATAAAAAACTGTTCTGTAAATTTTAAGAGGGGTTACAGCCTTTTTATTTTGTTCTATGTGCAATTATCCTAGTTCAATGAAAAAGCTTAAATGTCTGGTTCTGTCTAGTTATAATTGTATTGTTACATTACATAGAAAAGTCAGGTTTTGTTAGGTTGAAAAAGTCCTAAAAACTACACTTTTCTTTACTTATATTCAGATACGTTATCATTTGTTATCAATATTGATCCATTGGCTTCTTTAATGTCTTACCACAGGAAAAAAGGCAAAATAAAAACGGCTATCCTAGATATGGGACAACCGTTAATAATTAATTTAACTTATTGGCTTCATTGATTAATATTTCAAATTGTTCTTTGTATGAAACTGGATCTTTATCTTTACGAGCTAGCTTATCAGCCTCAGGCTTTAAACTAAATCGGATAATGTAAACCAGTTCATTTTTAATATTAATTACTTGATAATCTTTGATAAGAACAAGGTGGCTATATTTTTGAAGCCACTCATTTAATGAACCTATATAGTTAAATCTAACAAATTGTTCTGCGTTTCTATTCATAGTTTATTAATTCCTTTCTGTAAACCACCGCTTTTAAATAATTAGTTCAAATAAAGAGACAAAAAGCGTCAATAATTAAAATGATGTAATCCCTTGTGGCTGTAAGGATTTAAATAGTTTAGGCGACAAGCGACATATTTTTTTAGTTAGGTTTTATTATTATGTATTTTTTAATTATTTATATATATTAATATTTAATATATATTGTCGCTTTGTCGCCTAACAGTAAATAAACGTTGATATATAAAGGATTGTAGTGGGCGACAACTTGGGCGACAATTAGGCGACAAGCGACATTATTTATAAAAAATAGGTTGTTTTTTCGTAATTTCTTTATGATATTTTAGCCCATATTCAAGCAACAATTTAGCATCATCTTTTTTAAAATAGTTAAGTGGTGCTTTGTTTTTTCTATCATAGTTAAAGCCCTGTTCTTCAAGGATTGGCTTAATTCTTCTAGTAAATGTATTTTGTGTCATCTTTGTAGAATTATGATTATCTTCAACGTATTTATTAAATAACTGATACAAGAATTTAACAGGGATTCTAGTACTAGTAAAATCGTTAACCAAATCTACAACGAACGAGCGTACAATATCACTTTCTAATTGAATATCGCTAACCATTTCTTGACTTTCTTTAGTGTCAATAATGATACTAGTATCAATGGTTAGAGACTTTTTTAATAGCCATTGTAATAATTCTTTATTGTAAATATATTCGTCTTTAATTTTTCTGCCAGCTGGTGTATCGGGGTATTTATGATTAAATTTAATCAATCTAAATCTTCTATATAAACCGCCCGTTGTATCTCTAAAGCGTGGGAATGCGTTCATACTTTGAACAACAGTAGTATTAAATTTTGCGCTAAATGGTGTCATTCCCTTAGGATTAATTAACACCAGTTCATTAGTAATTACACTTTTTAAAGTACTGCCATCATCAATATATTTAAGTGGTGGATTATCATCTCCAATAATTAAAGAAGCACCGTAAGCTTGAGCCAATAAAAAATCATCATCAAATTGAGCTAGTTTAAGGGCAGTATAATTATCTTCTCCTACTAAATTCATTAATAATTGTTCAAATGTACTTTTACCCGTTCTACCTTGCTCGTTGTCAATTAAACAAAATAAAACATTGCTATTAAACTTGTTTTGTACAGTGGTTGCGACTAATTGCCAAAGCAATAATTCTTTTTGTGGATCATTGTCTGCAAGTTCTTTAAACCAATTACTTAGTGACCAATTATTGAATGTAGGTTCTGTAATAGATTTTGTAGTATAATCAGTTGCCACCTTAGTAGTGAATATAAAATCTGGGCTATATTTAATTAATTTATTTGTTTTTTTGTTAAATATTCCATTACCTACAGGAATTAAATTTTTATCTTTGTTTAAAGTAAGTGGTTGAGCTTCTAAAGTTAGCCATTTTTTTATTTCACGTCTGTTTCTTTCTTGTGTGGTATTATCTACAGCTAAAATTAATTTATTTAGTATTCGTTCACTATTGGTGTATAAACCACTATCTGGGTTATAGAATACTAAAGGGGCTTTTTCTAAGTCGCTAGTTGTATCGCCAATAATTGCAAATTTGACCACTTTTTTTAAATCGTCTGCAATTATTCTTGGTGGAACACGCTTAATAACTATTTTCCCGTTTTTTATTTCTTTGTTATCAAGTCGCCAATTTTCACCCATCTTTTTTAGTAAATTAGTAGCTTTTTTTAAAGGTAGTGAATAAATGGTATCAGGGAATTGTTCCTCTTTCTTTGTTAATTCTTGGCTTTGTTTTTTTAACTCTTTACCAATGTTTACCATATTTTTGCCTTGATTTGTATTAATTCTATTTTTATCATTATTCATATAAGGTTTATTTCCTTTCTAAGTTAAATGTCTGATATCAGCCAATCAGTACACTTATGTTAAAATTTAGTTAGTTTTATTTATTTTGTAAGTCGTGAATTGTCTTAGCTTTTCACGGCTTTTTCTTTGCTCTTAAGCCAATTAGTTATGCTTTGCTTGCCGTATAACTTGCGCCCGTCAATAATAGCAACGGGCATTCCTAAAGTAGCCCAGTAGCTTATCGTGCTGTCAGCAACTCCAAAATACTTTGCTATCTCTTTACGATTTAAATAGGGCTTGCTAGTGGTAGTGGCTTGCTTAATTGCATCTTTAACCGCATTTAATACATAAGTTTTGATTTCTGTTTCTTGGTTTTCGTCTAGTTTAAATTCCATAATTATTGCTCCTTAGTAAAAGCTAAATATGCGATGGCTGATAATTCCCAAATTTCAGAAAATGAAAAGCCATTTTTATCGTTTAAAATTCCTGCTTCTTTAGCTTTAGTCGTGGCTTTATCGACTTGAATAGCAAGTTCATTTATTTGGTTAAATTGTTCATCTAGTTTAATTTCCATTGTGGTTGCCTCCTAAAATTTCATAACTAAATTTTCTAAGAAATTAGAGTTCTTGGTAGATAAAGCCTTCATACCTGCAATTAGTCCTGCAAGTTGGTCAACTTCTTTTTTATCTTTACATTTAAGGTTTAAAGCTATGGTTTCGATTGCATCAAGACCTGCAGTAAGATTATTAGAAGTCATAGTTAATTCAATTGCTTCATCTTCGGTAATAAGTCTATTTTTAGTTGGGTTATTCATTCCTATTGTTCCTCTCTATTTAATTAATGCTAGGAATATTCCTAGTGTTCTGGTAAAACTTATGATTGCAACGATGGATGATAAGGCGAGGATGCCAAACAGCAATAAATTAAATATTTCGTTACTTATTCCATCTGGCAAATAAAGCCAATCTTTGAATGCTTTATATAGTTTTCTCATTTTGTGCCGTCCTTTCGTATTCTGTAATCAACCAATCATTTAACTTTTTAAAAGTAACTTTATTAACATTCCTGTGGTCATGCTTGAAAATATCTATTAACGTCCATTTACTTACCTTGGTAGCATTCGCTAAGGCTGTAATAGATAAATCAAGTTCTCCACGTTTACGCTTGATTGCTATGACTTGGTTTTCTGTTAATTTCATTTGTTTTACCTCCTCTCCCAATTTGGTAAATATATTATTATCCCATTTTGGGAGAATGTCAATTATAAAATTCCCATTCTGGTAGAAAAATGTTATTATTATTAATAAGGTGGTGTCAAAAAATGTCAAATAACAGAATTTTAGAACTTAGAAAAAAGAATAATTATACTTTGGCAGATGTAGCGAAAGTTCTAGGAGTTGGAACGAATACTATTTCAAGATATGAAACAGGTAAAAGAGAACCAAAAATAGAAACTTGGGATAAGCTAGCTATGTTCTTTCAAGTTCCGACTTCTTATTTAATGGGGTTATCTAATGATATTAATGGTTGGGATGAGTGGGCTAAAAATACAGGCTATTCAGTTGAACAAATTAAAAACGAAATTAAACGGTTAATAGATACTAATAGATTAGATGCTTCTAGTGATGTTCAGCATCAAATAAGCCAAGCTGTTCAAAGTTTAGACGGTTCTTCTTATTCAACTACTCAAGGTGTACGTCAAGAATTAGTATTTCAGCTAAACAATCTTATAAGTAAAGTTAACGATGCTTTTTTAGAACCTCAAAAAGAAACTCAAAATAAATCTATTTTAAATACAATCCATTATCCTCATCAGTCTTTGAAAATACGAAAAGATATGGATGAAAAGGCATATAATGCAATGATTGATGTGTTAACTAATGCTAAAAATGAAATAGGACAAATTACGATAAATCAAAAGTACTTATAAACCGAATGTTTACTAAATACTCCTTTACCGTCGTGTTTTGCGACTCTAAAATTTTAAGTCTTAGTAGTTATCTTTCTGATAATGTCAGCATCCCTTTAAAGTGCTGAGATTGCAATTCTATGCCTATTTAAATCATCTTAGCCATTAGCTAATCATTTAAATTATTCCTATAACTTCCACAGTTTTGTTAAATGTTTAATATCAGCCAATCAGTACGCCTTTTATTGATGAAAGGTAAATTTAACATGAACGATGAAATCAAGGGAATAAAAGAGATTGAAGAGTATACAACACCAAAAACGGGTAAGAAGCAATATAAGCTTTCTATGTATGCTGGTAAGGATGAGAATGGAAAATCAATTTTAATACGCAAAAAAAGGCTTACTGAAAAGCAAGCCCTAGAACTGTATTATAAATATAAAATGCAAATAGCCAGCGGGGAGTATAAACCCGTTGAACATAAGAGAATGCACTTTAAAGAATTGTTTGATATGTGGGTTAAAGTTTATGCCGATACTGTGGAAGAAAGTACTTTGGCAACCACAACAAACATATTCAATAACCATATTTTACCAGTATTAAGCAATATATATGTAGATAAATTAACAGTTGCTAAGTGCCAGAAAGTAGCCCAAGAATGGAGACAAGAAGCACCTAGAACATTTAAACGCTACATTAGATATGTAAATAATGTGCTTGATTATGGTGTGAACCTTGAATTACTTGCCAGCAACCCAATGCGTAAGATTGTGCGCCCTAAGGTCAAAAGACAAGTTAAAAAGAAGTTTGATGACTACTATAATAAAGAAGAGTTAGAAACTTTCTTAAATGACTGTAAGGCATCCAAGTCTACAAAAATATTTACATTCTTTAGAGTTCTAGCTTACTCAGGGATGAGAAAAGAAGAAATACTAGCTTTAACTTGGGAAGATATTGACTTCCACAAGAATACTATTTCAATAAATAAAGCTTTAAAGATGGGCTTAAAGAATAGGCTATATGTGGATACGACAAAAACAGCAGATAGTGTTAGAGTTCTAAATATGGATAGCCAAACAATGAATTATTTGAGAGAATGGAAGCAAGTCCAATTAAAAGAACTATTTCAAATTGGAATTAATGCACTGAATAATCAAGCCCAGCTAGTTTTCTCAAATAGTAATAATTCTTATATCCATCCCTCTAAGCCCAGAGAATGGAATATGAGCATTTGTAAGAAATATAATCTAAGGTTTATTAAAATCCATGGTTTTAGGCATACACACGCATCATTATTATTTAGGGCTGGTGTTACTCCTAAAGAAGTACAAAAGAGACTAGGGCACAAGAAAATAGAAACAACGCTAGATATTTATACCCACGTTTATGAAGATGAAAGTACAGAAGCAATAAATAAGCTAGCTAACTTCATGAGTAATTAGGTGCAAGAAAAACACTTAAATATCTTAGTAGGTGCAAAAATCGGTGCAAGAATTACATTTATTGACGGCAAACATTGATATATAAGGCTTTCAAGCTAGGGATGTTTTTCCCGAATATCTCAATACGTTACCGTCAGATCACTGATCTGGCGGTTTTATTTTATAATCCAGGTGGTAAGGATGATAGAATTTTTTAAGACTCAACATTTAGTTGAAAGTATGGTTAGTGAGCGGATTGTTCCTGGAGTAAATTATGCCTTTATTAAAAAAAAGCAAGTATTTACCTCAACAGTTGGCTTTGCTAGTTTAATACCTAAAGTTGAGCAACTTAGCCCTTTTGCTCTCTATGACTTAGCTAGTTTAACTAAGGTGTTAGGAACAACTAATGTTTTTTTGAAGCTGAAAGAAGAAGGAAAACTTAATTTTACAGAACCTCTTAAAGATTTTATTCCTGAATTTAAAGATGAACGTATTCGCCTTAGTGATTTGTTAACCCATACTAGTGGAATTCGGGGATGGATCCCTAATCGTGATGAATTAGCTGCACCTGATTTATTGAAGGCGATCATTGGTTTACCTGTTACTGATGAATTTAAAACAAAAATGCGATATGCCGATACTAATTTTATTTTATTGGGATTAGTTCTTGAGAAAATCTATGGGCTACCTGTGCAAGATATTATTATGCAGGAAATTATTTTACCTGCTAAATTGAAAGAGACAACTTTTCATCCTAAGGCAATTGAGTGCGTTCCTACTGCTTTAACTGAAAATGGAAAAATGTTACGAGGGATTGTACATGATCCTAAAGCTCGGGTATTAGGAAAGGATTGTGGGTCTGCCGGTTTATTTGCAAATCTGGAAGATTTAATAAAGATAACCCAGGCTTATTTAGGGCTACGTAATGACGTTTTACCTCTACAGCAAGATACCTTAGCTAATTTGTTTCAAGTTGAAACTCCTAAGAAAGTACATCCTCGTTCTTGGGGATGGGATTTACGGTTTGATCCTGTTGACCAACACCCATTGATTTACCATACTGGCTTTACTGGAACATTTATGCTAATTGATCGACTTAATCAAACCGCAATGATTGTTTTAACAAATCGAATCCATCCTAGCGGACATAATCATATTTTTCTTGCAATGAGGGAAAAGATTGTTGATACGTTTTTGAAAGAAAATGTCTGTAAAAATTAAAAAGGGATAATGTCAATTGACATTATCCCTTTTATGTTACATACCTGCTTTAATAATTTTCTTTTCACCCATTGTTTTACGAAGTGAAAGCATAGCAGTATAAGTGGCTAAAATATAAACTTTCTTAGTTGGTAATTTTGAAATTTCATCTAGCAAAGCTTCGTTATTAGTAGCAGTTGTCATTAACCCCGGCTCAAAACCTGAAACTTCCAGTCTGAATCCCATATCATGCCAACGTTTTCCACCGACTATTACTTTTTTGATTTGATCTTTGTTTAAACCTTCATAGTCTGCATCCCAGATCCAGGATGTATCGATTCCGTCTGCGTGATTTGCATTTAAAAGAGTAACTAAAGAATAGTTATCTTTTTCAGTATTTAACATATGGAGAACCTCATCAAGCCCAACTGGATTTTTAACTAAGATGAGATCTATTTCCTTATCTGCATAATTAATCAATTCTTGGCGACCAAAAATTCGTTTGTTTTCAGCAAAACTTTGGGCTACTTCTTCTTCACTTAAACCAAATTCACGCGCTACAGAATAAGCAGCTAGAGCATTATAGATATTATAGGTACCACCGATACCAATGCTGTACTCTTTTTCACCCATTTTGAATTTTAAGCTATTTGGAGTTTGATCAATAATTTGATTTACACTATAGGTTAATTCTGGACGATGGTAGCCACAATTAGGACAGAAATAGTCTCCTAAGTTTGCATAAATACGTTCGTGATAATGCAAGATATGATCGCACTTAGGACATAAAACACCATCAGTATTTACGGGAGCCTTGAAGTCATTTTCAGGCTTGTCCTCTGGAAGTTTGAAGCCATAGAATACTTTTTTATTAGGTAATTCCACGGATGAAAAAATACTTGCATCTCCGTTAGCGATAATAGTTGCATCGGGAGCTAGTTTAATTCCGTCGACAATCTTTTGGTAGGTAGTATAAATTTCACCGTATCTATCCATCTGATCACGGAAAATATTAGTTAAAACAAATACGCTTGGATGAAGTAATTTGGTCACCATTTTTACATTTGCTTCATCTACTTCTAGTACAGCAATTTTCTTTTTTGCTCTTTTATTCTTGTGAGCTAAAAATGCTGTAACAATTCCTTGTTGCATATTTGAGCCTGATGGATTAGTTAAAATATCACCATATTTCTTCTTTAATGCTTCCACGATTAAAGCGGTTGTCATTGTTTTACCATTAGTTCCAGTAACAATGATTGTCTCATAGCCTTTTGCTAATGAATTTAATACTTCAGGATCAATTTTCATGGCAAATTTTCCAGGAAAACTCGTCCCGCCCTTTAATACGTTATGAAGAAACCAGTAAGATGATTTACCAGCTACCTTAGCGATGCCTGATTTTAAATTCATATTATTATCCCTCACTTTAAAACTAAATTTTACTATAGCATATAGAGAAAATGAAGACGACCTTTTTATTTTTACCTGCACGATTTTTAAATTTACTTTATACTAATTAAGGCAATATTAGTGAAGTTACATAAACTTAACAATGGAGGAATTTTGCAGTGGCTCAGTTGTTTTTTCGCTATGGTGCAATGAGTAGTGGTAAGTCGATTGAAATACTAAAGGTTGCCCATAATTATGAGGCACAAGGACGAAAAATTGCTTTAATGACGAGTAATGTAGACGATAGAAGTGGAGTAGGAACCGTAGCTTCTAGAATTGGTTTACATCGTAAAGCTGTACCCATAAGTGAAGATTTAGATTTATTTAATTATGTTTCAGAATTGAATAAAAGTGATGTGGAGTCTGGCAATGGTAGGGTGGCTTGTGTTTTAATTGACGAGGCACAGTTTTTAAAAAGACACCACGTATTAGAATGTGCCAAAATTGTTGATGAATTAAAAATACCTGTAATGGCATTTGGTCTGAAAAATGATTTTCAAAATCATTTGTTTGAAGGTAGCGAAAATTTGTTGATTTTTGCTGATAAAGTAGAAGAAATGAAGACAATTTGTCACTATTGCGGTCATAAGGCTACAATGAATTTACGAATTAATTCTGGAAAACCTGTTTATGAGGGTGAACAAGTTCAAATTGGCGGAGATGAATCTTATTATCCCGTTTGTCGTTTTCACTATTTTCATCCTAATAAGCAAAGATAAAAGATAAGAGAATTAAGAAAGGATAATAATTATGGATAAAGTGATGGCCCAATTGGAAGGATTAGTTGCCCATTATGAAGAACTTCAAGAAATGATGGCTGATCCCGAAGTTATTAACGATACTAAGCGGTATATGGAAATCTCTAAAGAAGAAGCCGATATGCGTGAAGTAGTACAAAAATATCGCAAATATAAGTCAGATATTAAAGAAATTGATGATAATAAAGAAATTATTTCTACTGAATCTGATAATGACTTAGTTGAGATGGCGAAGGAAGAAAATTCTGAATTAGAAAAAGAAGTTGCTGAATTAGAAGATGAGATTAAGATCTTAATGCTTCCTAAAGACCCTAACGACGATAAAGATATTATTATGGAAATTAGAGGAGCTGCCGGTGGGGATGAAGCATCATTATTTGCAGGTGATCTTCTTAGAATGTACGAAAAATACGCAGAAACTCAAGGTTGGAAAGTATCTTTAATTGATTCTGAGCCGACTGAAGTAGGCGGATATAAGCGCGTTGCCGTTATGATCACAGGTGATAAAGTTTACTCAAAATTAAAGTATGAAAACGGAGCTCATCGTGTACAACGTGTTCCAGTAACTGAATCTCAAGGTCGTGTTCATACTTCTACTGCGACTGTAGCCGTTATGCCTGAATACGAACAAGTAGACATCGACTTAGATCCAAAAGATATTCGTGTAGATGTTTACCGTTCATCTGGTGCTGGTGGACAGCATATTAACAAAACTTCTAGTGCCGTACGTATGACACACCTTCCTACTGGTATTGTAGTTGCTATGCAGGATCAACGTAGTCAACAACAAAACCGTGAAAAGGCTATGCAAATTTTGAAATCACGTGTTTATGACTACTATGAAAGTCAAAATCGTGATCAATATGACGCTAAAAGAAAAGAATCTGTTGGTACAGGAGATCGTTCTGAAAGAATTAGAACCTATAACTATCCTCAAAACCGTGTAACTGATCACAGAATTGGTCTAACTTTAAACAAGCTTGATCGAATAATGAACGGCGAGTTGGATGAAATTATTAATGCACTCGTTCTTTACTACCAAACTCAGCAATTAGAAAAGATGGCTGAAGAAAATGCCTAAAAGTCTAAAAAAAATAAAAGAAACTGTGTTAAATGATAATTCTGAAATTCGTCCAGAGGATATTGATTACGTTCTGGGAGAAAGATTAGGCTATACACCTTCAGAATTTGAATTACACATTAATGATGAATTAACTCCGGAACAAGAAAAGCAAGCATTAAAAGATATGAAAAAATTGCGTCGAGGAATTTCTCCGCAATATATTTTGGGATACGCTTGGTTTTATGGCTACAAAATTTTAGTTAACCGTGGAGTTTTAATTCCTCGGTTTGAAACTGAAGAGTTAGTTAAATGGGCACTTGAAAATATTGAATCTGGTAAAAAGATCCTTGATTTAGGAACTGGTTCTGGAGCTATTATGGTTGCCTTGGTAAAGCAAGCTCAGAAACAGGGGATTCAGAATTTGAATCTATACGCAAGTGATATTACAGATTCCGCTTTACGTGAAAGCGAAGAAAATTTCTTAAAGTATGATTTAGATGTTAAAACCCGTAAGGCAAATGTATTAGTGGGCTTAGAAAAATTCGACATGATTATTTCTAATCCACCCTATATTAAGACTAGTGAAAAGAACTTAATGGATAAAAATGTTATAAAAAACGAACCTGATACTGCCTTATATGGGGGAGAAGATGGTCTAGATTTTTATCGTAAATTTGCAAAGCAAGTTCAGTCACATTTAAATCCTCAAGGACAATTTTTCTTAGAGTTCGGTTTTAGTGAAAAAGAGCAATTAAAAGAATTATTTGAGACTGAATTACCAGATTTTGAAATTGAATTTAAGGATGACTTAGCAGGTAAGCCAAGAATGGTTCATGGAAGGTGGAGGAAGTAATGGAAACGAAGATTTTCAATAAAGAACAAATTCCTGAAGCAGTTGCCCTGTTGAGAAAAGGAGAATTAGTAGCTTTTCCAACTGAAACCGTATATGGGCTTGGGGCATTAGCAACTAATGAAAAGGCTGTTAAGAGTGTATATGCAGCTAAAGGCCGCCCAAGTGATAATCCATTAATTGTAACTGTGTCTGATGAACAAATGATGGAAAACTATGTTAGTGAAGTACCAGAACGTGCTAAAAAGCTAATTAAGCACTTTTGGCCTGGTCCATTAACTATTATTCTTTTTGTCAAAGAGGGGACTTTGCCAGATGCTGTAACTGGTGGTCTCCCAACCGCAGCATTTCGCTGTCCAAATGATGACATGACTCATGATTTAATTAGCGGACTAGGAAAACCAATTGTTGGTCCATCTGCTAATACTTCCACTAAGCCTAGTCCAACAACTGCAGAACATGTTTTTCATGATTTAAAGGGAAAAATAGCGGGGATTATTGATAATGGTCCAACCGAGATTGGTTTAGAATCAACAATTGTTGATTTGTCCGTTGAAAAGCCAACAGTTCTTCGTCCTGGAGAAATTACGCCTGAAGAGATTTCAGCAGTTCTAGGAGAAGAAGTTTTGATGAATAGGGGAACTACGCAGACTAAGGGTGTGCCAAAGGCTCCTGGTATGAAATATCGTCATTACGCTCCTAGTGCTCCGGTTTTAATTGTTGATAAAGAAGAAGATTTTTCGAAAATCCAATGGGATGATGAGACTGGTGTAGCTGCTTTGGATGAAGTTCTTGAAAAGATCGATAGTCCTAATAAATATAGTCTAGGCAAGACCATTGATAAGGCAGCTCATAATTTGTTTGGTGCTTTAAGATATTTTGATGGTGAAGATAAGATTAAGCGCATTTATGTCCAAGGTTTTGACCATGGTGCAATTAGTGCTGCTTACATGAATCGTTTAAACAAAGCTGCTGCTGGCCACCATTTTCATTAAAAATAAAAAGGCATGTAGAAAAACATGCCTTTTTTCGTATGATTTAGGAAACATTTATCTAATAATTTGTTAAAATAATGAACGAAGTATTATTTTTAAAATAGGAGGCCATTATGGGTAAGTTTACCGTTTTGAATCACCCGTTGATCCAACATAAGTTGACAATCATTCGTAAGAAAGATACAGGTACAAATGAATTTCGTCAAATTGTTGGTGAAATCGGTGGACTCATGGTTTATGAAATGACACGCGATTTGCCATTGAAGAATGTTGAGATTGAAACTCCAATTGGAAAGTCAACTCAAAAAGAATTAGCAGGTAAGAAACTAGTTATAGTACCAATTTTACGTGCTGGTCTTGGAATGGTTGATGGTGTTCTTCAAATGATCCCATCTGCAAAAGTAGGACATATCGGAATGTATCGTGATGAAGAAACTCTAAAGCCGCATGAATATTTCTTCAAGATGCCACCAGATATTGAAGAACGTGAATGTATTATTGTTGATCCAATGCTTGCAACAGGTGGTTCAGCAAATATGGCTATTGAAGCATTAAAGAAGCGTGGCGCTAAGAATATTCGTTTAGCTGTTTTAGTGGCTGCTCCTGAAGGTGTAAAGGCTGTACAAGAAGCAAATCCAGATGTAGACATCTATGCAGCAGCAGAAGATGAAAAATTAATGGATAACGGTTACATCTACCCAGGTCTAGGGGATGCAGGGGATAGATTGTTCGGAACTAAGTAATTTTACTCAAAAATATTTTGAAATTGAAATTTTTGGGTGTTATCATTTTTAGTGTGTTTGAGGTATTCAGCACAAGAAGGGAGGTCACGAAGTGAATGAGAAATCTGTAGTCGTTAATGTATTCGGCTTAAATTTCAATGTAACTAACTGCTTAGGGGGAACGTTAGTCGCAATTGCGGTTTTCTTTCTTGTTTGGTATTTAGGACGTAATGTTTCTTTAAAACCTAATAAAAAGCAAAATCTTTTGGAATATATGATTGATTTTACAAATGGGATTGTTAAGGATAACGTTGCGGACGTAGATGCACAAAAGCACCTATCTTTATATGCCTTTACCCTATTCATGTTCATTTTCTTTATGAACCAGTTAGGTTTGTTCTTTGAGTTTTCAATTAATGACCATATCCTTGTCAAATCACCAACTGCTAACCCATTGATTACTATGACCATGGCAATGATGACTTTGCTTTTGTCTTATAACTTTGGTGTTCAGAGGTTTGGTGCTAAAGGTTATTTTGCAAATTATGCAAAACCAGTTGGATTTTTACTTCCAATCAATATTATCGAGGAATTCACTAATTTCTTGACGTTATCACTACGTCTTTACGGTAATATTTATGCCGGTGAAGTATTATTAACTTTAATCGGTAATCGTTTTGCAAAGAGTGCGGGTTGGTTTACCGTCATCGCTTCGGTTCCACTAACTTTAATCTGGCAAGGCTTCTCTGTCTTTATTGGCTCTATCCAGGCATATGTATTCGTAACTTTGTCAATGGTATATATTGGTAAAAAGGTTACTGAAGAATAATTTTACGGAGGTTTTTCTATGAAATATTTAGCTGCCGCAATTGCCGCTGGTTTAGCTGCTTTGGCTGCTTCCTACGGTAACGGAAAAGTTATTTCAAAAACTATTGAAGGTATGGCAAGACAACCTGAATCTGCTAACAACCTTAGAGCAACTATGTTTATCGGTGTTGGTTTGATCGAAGCTGTTCCTATCTTAGCTATCGTCATTGGCTTCTTAATTCTCTTCCTGTAATTTGCGTTTTAAGAACAAGATCGTAATTACGAGAAAGAAGGGTTGAGACATGCAATTTATGTTTGCAGCCTTAAAATTAGAGTTAGGTGACACGCTTTACTATCTTTTGATCTTTGCAGCTTTGCTCCTCTTAGTTAAGCACTTTGCTTGGGGCCCTGTAACAAAGATGATGGAAGAACGTCGTCAAAAGGTAATAAGCGACCTTGATCAAGCAGAAAGTGATCGAAAGAAAGCTGAATTGCTTGCTAATCAACGTGAAGCTGCCTTGAAAGACTCTAAACAAGAGGCAACACAAATTCTTTCTACTGCAAAAAGCAATGCGGAAAAAACTAAGAATAATATTATTAGTCAAGCTGATCAAGAAGCTGCCGCAATTAGAAAGAGAGCATCAGAAGATGCTGCCCAAGCAAAAACTGATGCACTCAATGAGGCAAGAGATCAAGTAGCTGATATTTCTGTTGCTATTGCTGAAAAAGTAATTAGCAAGAATTTATCTGCTGCTGATCAGAAAGACTTGGTAGATCAATTTATCAAGGGGCTGAATGACTAATGGCTTTAAGTAGAGAAGAAATTGCTTCCAGATACAGTAAAGCTTTATTTGCTTATGCACAGGATGCTAATAGTCTGGATGCAGTCCATGAAGATATGAATGTATTGCTTCAAGTAGCTAAAGAAAATCCTGATATGCTGCGTTTGTTAAGCGATCCAATTATTCGAAAGAATCAAAAAGAAGAATTCTTATCCAGTTTTAGCGATAAGTTTTCAAGTGAAACTAAGAATTTTTTGGATTTCTTATTAGAATATCGCAGATTTGAATCTTTAACTGCAATTATTGAGGCATTTAATACTCTTTATGATGAATATAAGAATATTGCTTCTGGTACTGCAGTAAGTGCTATTAAGCTTAATGAAGATGAATTAAGTCGAATAAGCCAAGCCTATGCTAAAAAGTATGGCTTTAAAGAATTGATTCTAACAAATAAAGTTGATCCAAGTATCTTAGGAGGTATTATCCTCAAAGTCGGGGATCGCATTATTGATGGTTCTATAAGAACTCGATTGCAACAAATTCGTGAGCAATTAATTGAAAATAGATAAAAGAGGTGAAACCATTGAGCATTAAAGCGGAAGAAATTAGCGCTTTGATCAAGCAACAACTTGAGAAATATGATGATAAGCTCAACGTCAACGAAGTTGGTACTGTTACCTACGTCGGTGACGGTATCGCCCGTGCTCACGGTCTAAATAACGTATTATCAAGTGAATTATTACAATTTTCTAATGGTTCATACGGTATTGCGCAAAACCTAGAAGCCAATGATGTTGGTATCATCATCTTAGGTCGCTTTGACGATATTCGTGAAGGTGATCAAGTTAAGCGTACTGGTCGAATTATGGAAGTTCCTGTTGGCGATCAATTAATTGGTCGTGTTGTGAACCCATTAGGGCAACCAGTAGATGGTTTAGGTGAGATTAAGACTGATAAGACTAGACCTATTGAAAGTAAAGCTCCTGGAGTTATGGATAGACAATCCGTTAACCAGCCTTTACAAACTGGTATTAAAGCTATCGATGCTTTAGTTCCAATTGGTCGTGGACAGCGTGAATTAATTATTGGTGACCGTAAGACAGGTAAAACTGCTCTTGCACTAGATACAATCATTAATCAAAAGGGCCAAGATGTTATTTGTATTTACGTTGCCATTGGTCAAAAGGAATCAACAGTTAAAAACTCTGTTGAAACTTTAAAACGATTTGGTGCTATGGACTACACTATTGTAGTAGAAGCCGGTCCTAGTGAACCAGCACCAATGCTTTATATCGCTCCATATGCAGGAACTGCAATGGGTGAAGAGTTTATGTACAATGGTAAGGATGTATTAATCGTATTTGATGACTTGAGTAAGCAAGCCGTTGCATACCGTGAAATTTCCTTACTTCTTCGTCGTCCACCTGGTCGTGAAGCTTATCCAGGTGATGTTTTCTACTTACACTCTCGTTTACTAGAACGTAGTGCTAAGTTGAATAAGAAACTTGGTGGCGGTTCAATGACTGCCTTACCATTTATTCAAACCCAAGCTGGGGATATTTCAGCTTATATTCCAACTAACGTTATTTCCATTACTGATGGACAGATTTTCTTGGAAGCTGATCTATTCTTTGCTGGTACACGTCCTGCTATTAATGCCGGTGAATCAGTTTCCCGTGTTGGTGGTAGCGCACAAATCAAGGCTATGAAAAAGGTTGCAGGTACATTGCGTGTGGACTTGGCATCATATAGAGAGCTTGAAAGTTTTGCTCAATTTGGTAGTGATCTTGATCAAGCTACTCAAGCTAAGTTAAATCGTGGACGTCGTACTGTTGAAGTATTGAAGCAGCCACTACATAGGCCACTTCCTGTTGAAGATGAAGTATTAATTCTTTATGCTTTGACACATGGCTTTTTGGATGCAATTCCTGTACCTGATATTCAACGTTATGAACTTGAATTATATGATTACTTTGCAAGTAACTATAACGACTTACTTGATGTAATCCGTACTACAGGAGATTTACCTGAGGAAGATAAGCTTAATGAAGCTTTAAAGAACTTCAACGAAGGTTTTTCAATCAGTAAGAAATAGAAGAGGAGGTTTTTTCATTGGCAGAATCTCTCCTTGAACTGAAAAAAAAGATTGCTTCAATTCAGAAAACAGGTCAAATAACTGAAGCTATGAGAATGGTTTCAGGTGTTAAATTGAATAGAACTGAAAAACTTGATCAAGAATATACTATTTATAACGATAAAGTTAGAGCAACCGTTTCTCATCTGATGAGTTCACAAATTGTGAATCAATTAGGTAAAGAGACAAATGAATATAGTGAATTTAGCGGTCAATCTAATATTGATTATAGTAGTTTCTTCGATTTAGGTACTTTAGCATCTTTAGTTCAACCTCGTAAAGAAATCAAATCGACTGGTTACTTAGTAATTAGTGGAGATAGAGGTTTAGTTGGTTCTTATAACAGTCAAGTTATTAAGAATATGATGAGTATCTTTAAAGATGCTGATGCCCAAAATAAAGATGTTAAAATTTTGGCAGTTGGTAGCGTTGCAGCACAATTCTTTAAGAAGCAAAATCTTAATGTGGTATATGAATATAGTGGGGTAAGCGATGTCCCAACTTACAATGAAGTTAGAGATATTGTTCAAACCGCTGTAAAGATGTACTTAAATGGCGTTTATGATGAACTTTTTGTTTGTTATACTCACCACGTAAATACGTTGACTTCTGCTTTTAGAGTAGAAAGCATGTTACCAATTTCTGATATTGATATTAATCATAAAGAAACAATGCCAAAAGACTACATTATTGAGCCAGATATTGATTCAGTATTGAAGACAGTTTTACCTCAATTTGCTAAATCAATGATCTTTGGAGCTATTTTGGATGCTAAAACTGCTGAGCATGCAAGTTCAATGACAGCGATGCAGAGTGCATCTCAAAATGCAGATGATGTTGTTTCTGGTTTGAAGACTAAATTGAATCGAGCAAGACAGGCACAAATTACTACCGAAATTACTGAAATTATCGGTGGTGCAAATGCCTTAGAATAAAATAGAAAAGGAGGTAGATGTTTTGAGTAAAGGCGAAATTGTCCAAGTTATTGGACCTGTCGTTGACGTGGAATTCCCACTAGATAAAGATTTGCCTGATATTAATAACGCCTTACGTGTCACAAACAACAATGGTGATACTCTTGTTCTTGAAGTTACACTAGAACTTGGTGACGGTGTTTTAAGAACTATCTCAATGGAATCTACCGACGGTTTAAGACGTGGTATGGAAGTTGAAGACACAGGTGCTCCAATTTCTGTTCCTGTTGGTAAAGACACTTTAGGACGTGTCTTTAACGTATTAGGTGATCCAATTGATGGTGGTCCTGCTCTAGGTAAAGATGTAAAACGTGAAGGTATTCATAAAGAAGCACCTAAGTACGATGAACTAAGCACAAGTGAAGAAATTCTAGAAACTGGTATTAAAGTTATTGACTTACTTGAACCATATGTTCGTGGTGGTAAGGTTGGTCTATTCGGTGGTGCCGGTGTTGGTAAGACAACTATTATTCAGGAATTGATTCATAATATTGCCCAAGAACACGGTGGTATTTCTGTATTTACTGGTGTTGGGGAAAGAACACGTGAAGGTAACGACCTTTACTTTGAAATGAAGGCATCTGGCGTTTTATCTAAAACTGCTATGGTCTTTGGTCAGATGAATGAGCCACCTGGTGCCAGAATGCGTGTTGCATTAACTGGTTTGACTATTGCGGAATACTTCCGTGATGTTGAAGGTTTGGACGTATTATTATTTATTGATAATATTTTCCGTTTCACTCAGGCAGGTTCTGAAGTTTCTGCTTTACTTGGTCGTATGCCAAGTGCCGTTGGTTACCAACCAACTTTGGCAACTGAAATGGGTCAATTGCAAGAACGGATTACTTCTACTAAGAAGGGATCTATTACTTCAATTCAAGCCGTTTATGTGCCAGCTGATGACTATACTGACCCGGCTCCTGCAACTACATTCGCTCACCTAGATGCTACTACTAACCTAGAACGTCGTTTGGTTGAACAAGGTATTTACCCAGCTGTTGATCCACTTGAATCAACTTCTAGTGCCTTAGATCCAGAAATTGTTGGTGAAGAACACTATGAAGTAGCTGTTAAGGTTCAACATATTTTGCAACGTTACCAAGAATTGCAAGATATTATTTCTGTTTTAGGTATGGATGAATTATCAGATGATGAGAAGTTAATTGTTGAACGCGCAAGAAAGATTCAATTCTTCCTTTCACAAAACTTCTTTGTTGCTGAACAATTTACTGGTATTCCAGGTTCATATGTACCAATCAAGGAAACAATTAAAGGCTTCAAGATGATCATTGATGGTAAATTAGATGATCTTCCAGAAGATGCTTTCCGTAACGTTGGTCCAATTGAGGATGTTATTAAGCAAGCTGAAAAGATGGGAGTTACTCCTAAAAATCCTGAAGCAAAAGCAATGCTAGAAGCAAAGTAGGGTGATGCGTTATGGCAGATCCAGAAAAAATTATAAAAGTTAGCGTTGTAACACCTGATGGTATTGTCTATTCGCATAATGCTACGATGGTAGCAATGCGCGCAATTGATGGAGATCGTGCAATTATGTATGATCACCTTCCAATTGTTACTCCTTTAGCTATTGGTGAAGTTCGGGTAAAAAGAACGCATGAAATGAATGATCGTATTGACCATATTGCTGTTAATGGGGGCTATATTGAATTTTCAAATAATGAAGCAACCATTATTGCTGACAGTGCTGAACGGGCTCGCAATATTGATGTTAAACGTGCACAATCAGCTAAGAAGCGTGCTGAACAACATATGCAAGAAGCTAAAGAGAAGCACAACGAAAGAGAAATGCTAGAAGCTGAAATTGCTTTACGTCGTGCGGTTAATAGATTACATGTACGTGAAAATTACGGTAAATAGAAATGAGAAAGACGAACGATGAGTTCGTCTTTTTTTATGGAGAAAATTATATGATGAAACAAGTAGGAGTTCATGCAATTGTTAGTCTAATCACATATTTAGTGACGATTGCATTTTCGTTCAGAGCAGTGAGAGGTCTGAGAGTGGACCAGTTATTTAAAAAGGGACACACATTTGAAATTCAAGTATTTTTACTATTTGTGTCGATTGCCTTAGGGTTTATAGTCGGACAATTTATTTTGGCATTAGTGGATCAATCCTTAGCTTTAAAAATGCTTTTTTAATGATTTTTATAAGAAATGCTTTTGAAAAGCACTTCTTTACACTTGTCCTTAAAGTAAAGCGGTATTTATGTTACAATTTTTAATGATTAAATACTGGAGGCACTAGCGTGGCAAGAGATATAGGAATTGATTTAGGAACTGCAAATGTTCTAATAAATGTATCTGGCAAAGGTATCGTTTTAAATGAACCTTCTGTTGTTGCTGTAGATACTGATAAAGATAAAGTTGTCGCAGTCGGTACTGAGGCATATAAAATGGTAGGGCGTACACCAGGTAATATTAGAGTAATTAGACCATTGAAAAATGGTGTAATTGCAGATTTTGATATTACAGAAGAAATGCTTAGCTACTTTATTGAAAAATTAAACGTAAAAGGTTTTATGTCTAAACCTAATATTCTAATCTGTGCTCCTACTGGAGTTACTTCAATTGAGCAAAAAGCTATTATTCAAGCTGCTGAGAAATCAGGTGGAGGCCGAGTATATCTAGACTTTGAACCTAAAGTAGCAGCTGTGGGAGCAGGGCTAGATATTTTTAGACCACAAGGAAATATGGTTATTGATATTGGTGGTGGTACTACTGATATTGCTGTCTTGTCAATGGGAGAAATCGTAACTTCCCGCTCACTTCGTTGGGCCGGGGATAAAATGAATCAGGCCATTGCCAGCTACATTAAACGTAGTAAGAATCTTTTAGTAGGACAACACACTGCTGAGCAAATTAAGATTCAACTTGGGACCGCTTTTGAAGCGGATCCAACTAAGACGATGACTGTTCGTGGTCGTGATATGGTTGACGGATTGCCAAAGCAAGTTACAATTAACGAGTTAGAAGTTCAAAAGGCTCTTGAAGATGGTTTAATGTCAATTGTGGCTGCAACTAAAGAAGTTTTGGAGCAAACTCCACCTGAATTGTCTGCTGACATTATCGATCGTGGTATTATGTTAACAGGTGGTGGAGCCTTACTAAAGAATATTGATAAATTAATTACTTATTATCTCCAAGTTCCAGTTTTAAAGGCTGATGAACCATTAGAAGCTGTTGCAAATGGAACAGGTGTGTTGCTTAAAAATATTGAAAATCATCAGAGACACTAATTATGAAGAGAGCAAGTTTTAATTTTTCATTAGTAAATAAACATTTAAAAAAATTGGGAAAGATTATTTTATACTTGTTTGCAACCATGCTCCTTGGAGCCTTTATTGGATGTGGTGTTGCAAGTGGCAATCCTTTTGCAATTTTCTTTCCTACAACATGGATTCATTTTTTTGAGTTTTTAAGTTAAAATGAATAAATTGTTAATTGGGTTGGTAAATGTTTATAAGAAATTTATTTCTCCAATTTTGCCACCAACATGTAGGTATTATCCTACTTGTTCAAGCTATATGATTGATGCTTTAAAAAAGCATGGAGCAATTTTAGGCTTAATAATGGGACTAGCGCGGATATTACGCTGTAATCCTTTTATTAAGGGAGGAGTAGATCCAGTACCGGATTATTTTACCCTGCGTCGTAATCCTCATCCTGAACGATATGAAGATGAAATTATTGCGCAGGCATTTCATTCGAATAAAAAGTAGGAGAATATATATGTCTAGAAAATTGGAAAGTATTGATATTGAAGTTAATGAAAGAAAAGGCACTTCAGCACCTACCTGGGAAGTTGTTATTCCTGGCAAACGTTCTATTGGAATTATTGAACAAGAAGAAGAACGCTACCATGTAGTATCTTCCAAAACAAATCACAGTCTCTATTCCAAGACTTTAGAAAGTGCTATTAATGAATTACTTTCATACTTTACTTTGCATGAGAAATAAACAAAGTAGGGATATACAATGACAAAAGTTGAAAATAAAGCAGATTGGTATGATCGCATCGCATGGGGTGTAGTAATTCCAGTCTTTTTATTAGCCGTCATCAGTCTATACGGTATTTGGGTCGCAACTGTGAATGATCCTAAAATGGGTAGTCCAGTAAAAGCAGTTATTACTCAAGCAGTTTGGTATCTGGTATCAATTGCACTGGTGATTTTCGTAATGCAATTTGATGCAGAACAACTTTTTAAAATTGCTCCAATTGCTTATGGGATTGGAATAATTTTATTAATTGCAGTTTTATTCTTGTATAACCGGCAAGTATTTGCCGATACCGGTGCGAAGAGTTGGTTTAAATTAGGACCATTAACTTTTCAACCCTCTGAAATTATGAAACCTGCCTTTATCTTAATGTTAGCGAGAGTAGTAGAGCGGCATAATGAACAGTATGCCCATACTTTTAAAACAGATTGGCTTTTGATTGGTAAAATATTTGCATGGTTAATTCCAGTTGCAGTTTTGTTAAAGCTACAAAATGACTTCGGTACCATGCTTGTGTTCTTTGCAATTGTTGGTGGGGTAATTTTAGTTTCAGGAATTACTTGGAAAATTATCATCCCAGTATATGGTGTTGTGTTTATTATTGGTGCAGCAGCAATCTTACTGGTTACTACCCCCGGTGGACAAGCATTTTTAGGAAGTGCATTTAACTTTAGGGCCTACCAGTTTCAAAGAATTAACTCTTGGTTGAATCCATCTCAAGATACTTCGTCAGGTGCTTATCAATTGTGGCAAAGTATGAAGGCGGTTGGATCAGGTCAAATCTGGGGACATGGTTTTGGTAAAGTTAGTGTTTATGTTCCTGTTAGAACTTCCGATATGGTTTTCTCAGTTATTGGAGAATCATTAGGTTTTGTAGGATGTTGTGCTTTGATTTTGATTTATTTCTATTTAATTTTTCAAATGGTCAAAATTACTTTTGAAACAAAAAATGCATTTTACTCTTATATTTCTACAGGAATTATCATGATGATTTTATTCCACGTTTTTGAAAATATCGGAATGGGAATTGATCTTTTACCATTGACTGGTATCCCGCTACCATTTGTATCTCAAGGGGGATCAGCCTTATTAGGAAATATGATTGGAATTGGCTTGATTCTATCGATGAAGTGGCACCATAAAGATTATATTTTTAGTACCGCTGGAGACTTTTAAAAGTATAAAAAATACCTCATCAAAAATGATGAGGTATTTTTTTGCTCTTAATTTTTTCTATTTTTCTTAATATCTTCGTTTTGTGCAGCTGGTTGACGAATTACAAGAACATCACAAGCTGCAGTACGGGTAACATACTCCGTAATACTACCAATTAGTAATCTTTCTACGGCGTTTAAACCCGTAGCACCTAAAATTATTAAATCGATATTGTGTTCTTCTGGAAACTCATGAGCAATGATATTCTTTGGAGAACCAAATTCAATTGAATAGTGAACATCTTTAACTCCAGCATCTTTAGCCCGGTTATAATATTCTTCAATTTTGGTTTTTGCCTCTTCAGATACTTGTTCAACCATTGCTGAATCAAAGCTAGAAACATCTTGAAATGCACGAGTATCTACTACGTGTAAAATTTCAAGAGTAGCACCGTTTCTTTTAGCTACTTCAACAGCTTTGCTAAATGCAACGTCAGCTTCTTTTGAACCATCTACGGCAACTTGGATATGTTGGTATTGTTTTAACATGTTGATCACCTCTCCATCAATATTTTACCAAAATTTGATTTAAATAGAATAATAATAAAACTATTCATTTAAATTCATGAAAGTAAATGAAAAGATGGAAAGCGCCATTGCAGCAATAATTAAGGTAATGAAATTAAATATTTTAGGTAAGGTAAATAAAATAATAATCCCAATAAAACCAGTTAAAATTAACACTAAACTAGTAATTGAGAACAGCATATTAATTTTCTTATTTCCGATAAAAGTGAAAATAATGAATTGTCCTTTATTTTTACTTCTAATTAAATACCAAGCTGTAATAAACACTAATAAAATAAAAATTAGCATTAGAACTTTTAATACCACTTATTAAACCTCACTTAATAAAAAAAGCGGCTTACGCCGCTTCCTTGAATTTCAATAAAATCTGAGTTGACTGCAACATAATGACGCTTGTTGAACCCGCAGTGTTCAAAATTTGAATCTATGTCGCAGTGAATATGGATCCTAGGACAAGCTAGTATTCCGATTCAGATGTTATTCATAAATTCCAACGTCTTTAGTTTGATCGGTCAACTTTGTAATTAGGTTGATCAACTCAGATCACTATCTATTCTAGCAAAGATATGATTAATGTCAATAAATTGGATTTACTTTTGCAGCCCATCTTTTTGCATTTTTTTTAGGCGCAGATATTGTCTTTTTAATGCATCTTCAACTTTAGAATTACCCTTCGGATTAAAGTAGGAGACATTTTTTAGGTTGTTAGGTAAGTATTGCTGGGCAATCCAATCACCTTGAAAGTCATGGGGATAAAGATAAGAAACACCATGATTTAAGGTAGCCGCTCCCTTGTAGTGTGCGTCCTTTAGACTATCAGGGATAGTATCATTCTGCTTATTTTGAATGTCACTTATTGCTGAATCAATTGCAGTAATTGCACTATTACTTTTAGGCGATAGGCAGAGTTCAATAACAGCATTTGACAAAATAATTCGCGCTTCTGGTAGACCTACCATTTGAGCGGCTTGTACTGCATTAACTGCACGACTGCAGGCTGGGGGATTAGCGAGTCCAACATCTTCATAGGCAATTACCAATAATCGTCTACAGATTGCTACTAAATCGCCAGATTCGCAGAGATTCCCTAGATAATAAAGTGCTGCATCTGTGTCAGAACCCCGAATTGATTTTTGAAAGGCAGATAATAAATCGTAGTGGCCATCACCATTTGCATCATAATTTTGAGATTTAAATTGGATGGAATCCTGCATTTCAGCTTTATCGATTACTAGTTTATTATCTGCACTCTCCTGTTTTTCTTCTTTTGTTGATAGAACTGCTAATTCTAATGCATTAAGTGTCGCCCTTAAATCGCCGTTTCCTTTTTCAATTAGAAGATCACGCGCATCTTTTGTTAACTCTACATTGTATTTACCTAATCCTCTTTCGGAATCTTTAAGAGCACGATCAATTGCATGCGAAATATCCATTTTTTTAAGACGATGTAATTCAAAAATCTGACATCTAGATCGAATAGCAGGAGAGATGGAAATATAGGGATTTTCTGTCGTAGCACCGATTAAAATAATATTCCCTGATTCTAAAAGAGGTAATAGAAAATCTTGCTTTGTTTTGTCTAAACGATGTATTTCATCTAAAAGTAAGATGACAGTCCCACTCATTTTTCCTTCTTCAGCAACGATTTGAAGATCTTTTTTTGTGTCAGTTGCTGCATTAAGTTTCCTAAATGCATATTTAGTGGAACCTGCGATTGCGCTGGCAATGCTAGTTTTTCCGATACCAGGAGGTCCATAAAGAATCATTGAGGATAGAAGTTTAGCTTCGACCATTCGTCTAATTATTTTCTTATTTCCTACTAAATGTTCTTGACCAACAACTTCATCTAAGTTTTTGGGGCGCATACGATAAGCAAGAGGTTGCATAATTAGTCCTTTTTTCTAAATAATTTGTCCCAGAAATTTTCTTTTTTTGGTTTTGATAGTTGTTCATGTGGCACTTCTGGAGCATATACTTGATTGATGTCAATTCGATAATGATTAATAGCAGTTTTTGAAACTACTAAAACGCCAGTGGAGTCTGGTTCGTTTTTTGCAGTTTCGTCATTTATTAAAGTGAACTTAATATCTTTTTGTGAACACAAACTCATTAATTTACTAATAAATTTATTTTGAGGCATTTTACCATTGATTAAGATAGTATAATTTTTAAAGTCATTTAAATGGTCTAAAAACAAAGTATCTAAGGCCGGGTTATCGGTTTCTTTTACAGTCATTCTTACTAGAACTCGTTCACGTAAAGAACCTAAATATCTTCTCCGTTCATCGGGACAAGTTTGAGGAGTAATGCCTTTAGCAGCATGTTCAAGACGTGTATTTAAATCTTCAGTCATATTTCTTTTTCCTTTTTATAATAAAATATTACATTCTTAGTGTAGCAAGTGGAAAAGAAGAAAACAAAAAAGTCTTTCCAAAAGAGGAAAGACTTTTTGTAATGAAGCAGTAAGTATTAAAGCTTCTTGTTGTACCATTCAACGATAAGAGCTTCATCAACTTCTGGTTCCATTTCGTCACGTTCTGGAAGACGAACTAAAGTACCAGTCATCTTGCTGTCGTCAAATGAAACAAATGGTGGACGTGATACAACTGCATCTAAAGCGTCCTTAACTTGTTGCAAGTTCTTTGACTTATCTCTTAAGCTGATTTCTTGACCAACTTTAACTTCGTATGAAGGAATGTCAACACGCTTGCCATCTACTAAGATGTGACCGTGGTTAACAAGTTGTCTAGCTTGTTCTCTAGTTGAAGCTAAACCTAAACGGTAAACGATGTTGTCTAAACGTCTTTCAAGTAAAGCCATAAAGTTAACACCGTGCTTACCTTCACGAATCTTGCCGGCACGGATGAATAAGTTTTGGAATTGACGTTCATTTAAACCAAACATCCAACGTAACTTTTGCTTTTCTTTTAATTGTTGACCATATTCAGAAACCTTTGCACGATTGTTAGGACCATGATCACCAGGTGCGTAGTTACGACGGCTAATTTCCTTACCAGTACCTGAAAGTGAGATACCTAAGCGTCTTGAACGTTTCCAACTTGGACCAGTATATCTTGACATAAAAAATCCTCCATAAAAAATAATAATTTTTTGGAGTAAAATATGAGAAATAAGTTCAACATTCGTGCATCTCAAGTTGCATGTTTCGCCCAGTGCAGCGCGGGTTACTCGTTCACTAAACGCCTCAAGATGTTGACGTTCTTGTCACTTATTGCTGCAAATATTTTACACGAAGACTATTATAGTAAGAAATATGTTTTAAAGCAAGTAAAAGTAGAGATTTTCTAGCTGGTATTAAGATGAAGTCTGGTATAATTAATATGAAATATGGAGGGTATTATGTCATCAGGGTTATCTATTCTTATTATTGTAATATTGATTGCTATAATTGCTGTTATTGCTACAGTTGTTATTCTTAATAAGTATTTTAATCATCAGATTGCGGAATTAGATGCGCTAACTGATGAATTGAAAGATATTAGCGTTGAAGAAGATATTAAACGTTTAGAGAAAATGGAATTAGCCGGAAAAAGTTTGGAAACTTTTAAAAGATGGCAGAAAGTATACCAGAAGGTTGATACTAAGGACGTTGGAGAATTAAAGCATCTTCTTGAACAAGCGGCTGGGCTTAATGCAAAATTTAATTTAATAAAAACTCGCCAATTAATTAAAGAAGCAACAGAATTATTACAGACTAATCAAGATAATGTAGAACACAGTAAGCAAGTATTTACTAATTTACTCGAAGCAAATCGAGATAATCAAAAGCACTATGCTGCTTTATCAAAAGACTACCAACAACTACGTAAAAAAATATTATCCCAATCTTTTAATTATGGGAATGCAATTGATCAGATTGAAGAAGATCTAGCAACCTTAGAAAGTGATTTTCAAACTGTAAAGAATTTATCTGGTGAAGGAGATCATGAAGAAGCAAAGAAAGTATTAGTTAAAATCGATACAAATCTTACTACTTTAAAGACTGATCTTCCTAAGGTAGAGAACTTTGATCAAGAGTTAAAAAATGTTTTTCCCGATCAACTTAACGAACTCAGCAATACTTACCGTCAAATGATAAAAGATAAGTACAAAATTACTGAAGTGGATGTACTAGAAGAAATCAAGAGCTTAAGAGAACTAGTTGATAGTACTAAAAAGAGTCTTACCAAATTAGAGCTTAAAAAGGTTGAAAAGAATAATAAAGAAATAAGTACACGAATTGATAGCTTATATGACATTCTTACAAAAGAATTTAAAGCTCGGCCATTTGTTGATAAAAATCAAGATAAAATTGTTCAAATTCTTTCCCATGTTGGAAATGCATCTAATCAACTTGTAGCTAAGTTAGAGCATGTGGATCAAAGTTATGAATTGACACATGGAGAGCTAGCTGAAGCTAGACAACTAAAAAGTCAAGTTAGCCGAATGAATTCTGACTTTGATGTTGACTGTCAAAAGTTAGCTGATGGTAACGGTGTTTACTCTCAAATTGAGAATAAATGGCTAACTATGTTAGATAATTTGAAAGAAATTGAAAAGACTGAGAAAAAACTCTCAAATGATATAGATGGGCTATTTGATGCAGAAAAAATTGCTAATGATTCTATAGTCCATTTTAAGCAAGAAATTTCTTTAGTTTATCGAAAAGTTGAACGGCGTCAGTTACCCGGAAAGCCTGAAAGTTTTATTCAGATGTATACTTTAGTATTAAATGAAGTTAAGCATACAGATAATGAATTGAATCAAGTTAGAATAAATATGGAAAAAATATCTAGTGAACTGATTCAGATTCAAGAAGATATTGAACGTTTAAAGAAAGAAGCAGATGAGATTTTAAATTCTGCTGATTTAGTTGAATTGACTATGCAATATTCAAATAAATATCTTTCAAATCCTGAAATTAAACGCGCACGTAAAGAAGCTTATGATTTATATCAGAATAAATATGAGTATAAAGAAGCGTTGGACGTAATTGCGACAGCGCTAGAAAAGGTAGAGCCAGGAAGCTATCAAAGAATTGAAAAAGAATACTATAGCGAGCAAGAAGCAGACGAAGAAGAGTAAATGATTGAAGCGACAGTACTTTTAAGTTAAGATTTTATATGATTATCAAACGACCATCTTCTATGGTCGTTTTTTAGGGGAGAAAGAAAATTGATCTATTTTGATAATAGTGCTACAACAGCTGTCTATCCTGCAGCTTTAGAGACATATGATAAAGTAACAAAGGATATCTGGGGAAATCCTTCAAGTTTGCATAAAATGGGAGATCGATCTCATCAACTTTTAGAAGCTTCTAGAAAACAAATTGCTAATTTATTGAATGTTAAGCCATATGAGATATTTTTCACATCTAGTGGAAGTGAATCTGATAATTGGGCAATCAAAGGTACTGCTTTAGCTAAAAAAGAATTTGGTAACCATATTATTACATCAAGTGTTGAACATGCAGCAGTTTCAAATTCAGTACGTGCTTTAGAAAATTTGGGATTTCGTATAACTGTTTTACCAGTTGATAAGAGTGGACAAGTAAATCCTGAAGATTTAAAAGAAGCATTAGATAAAGAAACAATTTTGGTTTCAATTATGGGCGTTAATAATGAGATTGGTACAATTCAACCTATTAAAGCTATTAGTAAAGTTTTAGAAGATTATCCTAACGTTACTTTTCATGTTGATAATGTTCAAGCTTTGGGAAAAGATGTTTGGGATGAGGTATTTACTGATCGAGTAGACCTAATGAGTCTATCAGCTCATAAATTTCATGCACCTCGTGGCGTAGGTATTCTTTATAAAAAAGAAGGTAAAATGATTAAGCCGTTAATTGATGGCGGTGGTCAAGAAAAGGCCTTACGTTCAAGTACTGAAAATTTACCTGCAATTGCGGCAACTGCTAAAGCCATGCGTTTATATTTAGCTGATGAAAAGAAAAATGCTGAGCAAGAATTGGCAGTTAAGAATAAAATAGTTTCCTATCTAAATGGAAAACCAGGAATTCATATTTTTTCACCAATTAACGATAATTTTGTTCCAAGTATTTTATGTTTTTCATTAGAAGGTATTCGCGGGGAAACTTTAGTTCATACGCTTGAGTCTGAAGATATCTATGTTTCAACCACTAGTGCATGTTCTTCAAGAAGTGGTGTAGAGAGTGGCACTTTGAATTCTATGAAGGTAGATGATGATTTAGCTACCGGTGCAATTAGACTAAGTTTTGATCCAAGTAATACAATTGAAGAAGCTGAGCAATTTATTTCAGTTTTTGATAAAATATATAAGCACTTCGCTGAAATTAATCATTTGAAATAAGGTGAAATTATGCAATATACAGAAGTAATGGTTCGCTATGGTGAACTATCCACTAAGGGAAAAAATCGAAAAGATTTTATTGGGAGACTTGCTGGTAATGTAACTAGAGCTTTGCAAGATTTTCCAGAAATTGAGATCCATCCTAAACATGATCGTATGCATATTGTCTTAAATGGTGCACCATTTGAGACAATTGATCAACGTTTAAAACTTGTTTTTGGTATTCAAACATATTCTCCAACTATAAAAGTTGATAAGAATCTTGATGCAATCAAAAAAGCATCCCTTGAATTGATGCAAGCAACTTTTAAAGATGGTATGACATTTAAAGTTAATACTAGACGCAGTGACCATGATTTTGAATATGACACTAATCAGTTAAACATGATGATTGGTGATTACCTATTTGATAATATGGATAATTTAAAGGTTCAAATGAAAAAGCCTGACCTAGTCTTAAGAATTGAAGTTCGTCAAGACGCAATCTATATTTCAAACCAACTTCTTCATGGAGCAGGTGGTATGCCGGTTGGAACTGCTGGAAAGGCAGTCATGATGCTATCAGGCGGGATTGATTCTCCAGTAGCTTCTTACTTAGCAATGAAGCGTGGAGTTGAAATTGATATGGTGCACTTCTTTAGTCCTCCATATACTACTGAAAAGGCACTTGCTAAAGCAAAAGAGTTAACTGGGATTTTGGCTAATTATTCTGGAAAGATTAACTTTATTGCTGTACCTTTTACTGAAATTCAAGAGCAAATTAAGGAAAAGTTACCAGAAGGTTACTTAATGACCATTCAACGCCGCTTTATGTTGCAATTAGCAGATCGTATTCGCGCAATGCGTGGTGGGTTAGCAATCTTCAACGGTGAATCAGTTGGTCAAGTGGCATCTCAAACACTAGAATCAATGGTTGCAATTAATGATGTGACTTCAACGCCGGTTCTTCGTCCAGTGGCTACAATGGATAAAACTGAAATTATTAAGCTAGCTGAGCAAATCGGAACATTCGACCTTTCTATTGAACCATTTGAAGACTGCTGTACAATTTTTGCTCCGCCGCGTCCAAAGACTAAACCAAAATTGGATGAAGCTCGTAAGCTAGAAGATAGACTTGATGCTGAAGGAATGATTCAGCGAGCAATTGCTGGAATGGAGATTACACCAATTTATCCAAATCAAAAGTTCTTGGATGATAAGGCTCAAGAAGACGCAGACTTGTTATAAAAAAGTGCTAGCAGAATGCTAGCGCTTTTTATTTTAGAAAGACAAAATATATGAGAATTGATAAGTATTTGGCTAACATGAATGTTGGTTCACGTAAAGAAGTTCATAATCTCATTAAAAAGAAGATTGTGACAGTTAATGGAGAAGTTGTAAAGACACCGAAGGAGCAAGTTAAAGAAGAAGACCAAGTAGCAGTTGATGGAGAAAAAGTGGCATATCAGCAATACCATTATTTTCTTCTCAATAAACCTAAAGGTGTTATTTCAGCAACAGAAGATAAAAGTCAAAAAACTGTTCTTTCTTTACTTAAACCTAAAGATCGTTATAAAGATATAGCGCCAGTAGGTAGACTGGATAAGGATACAACGGGTTTATTATTGTTAACAAATGATGGTGCTTTAGCCCATGAGTTGCTAGCTCCTAATAAACATGTTACTAAAAAATATCGGGCAAGAATTGCTGGAGTAGCTGATGAAGAGACAGTTAAAGTTTTTGCTAGTGGTATGACATTAGGTGATGGGACAAAACTAAAACCAGCAGAATTAAAGATTTTGATGCAAGATAAAGAGTCCGATCAATCAGAAATTGAGATTGAAATTCAAGAGGGAAAGTATCACCAAATTAAGCGAATGTTTGGAGCAGTGGGGATGAAAGTAATAGAATTAGATAGAATTTCTATGGGAAAATTAGTCCTACCAGCTACTCTAAAACGCGGCCAATATCAGGAAATTACTCTAAAAGAAATTAAGTAGAGAAATAGAATTATGAATAAATATATTTTGGTTGTTTTCCTTATTTTAATTTTTCCTTTTACTTGTGGTTTTTTAAACATCGCCCACCGCGGGGATAATGAACAAGGAAAGTTTGCAGAGCATAGTTGGGTTGCATATGATCGCGCAGTATGTGCAAAAGTAGACTATTTAGAACTAGATTTACAACAAACTGCTGATCATGTTCTCGTAGTAAGCCATGATGAAAACCTAAGTAGAGTTTTTGGGATTGATAAAAGCATTGCAAACTTGTCTTATCATGACCTAATTACATATAAAAATCAAAATGGTGAGTCTATTCATCGTCTTGCCGATGTCTTTAAACGCTATCAGAGTTCTAACGTAAAATTTATGATTGAACCAAAAGATAGTAGTGATAATGATATTAATAATCTACTTAGTTTAATCAAAAAATATCATTTACAAAATCGGGTGTTGTTAGAATCTTTCTCAGAGCTAGCTCTTTTAAAAATTCATAAAAGTGAGCCGCAAATTCCGCTAACTCAATTAGCTGGTGATTTTAAAATATCACCAATGCTGCAGTATTTTGCAAATAATTTTTATGCTAAGAAAGCTGCTGATTATTTGGGTGAGCATAATAAAAAGTATTTACTCTGGGGCATTAATACAAAAACTCAAATGAAGAAGTATTTGCGCCCAGAAAAAAATGTTTCAGGAATATTGACAGATTATCCAGTTAAATTGGCCACTATTTTACATGAAAATAGTATCTTTAAAAGATACTATGAAGGAGCCGCTTATCCTAATGAATCAATTTCGGGTTATATGTATTTGAAAAATGGTAAAAAAGTTTATATCGATCAAGTTAAAATGAAAAATAATCAACTTTTTTATCATGTAAAACCTAATATTTGGATTAGTTATGATAATTTAAAAAATTATGATCAGTTTGCTCCGAAAGCACAGGTTGGTAAAGTTAAGTTGGAACATGATGCGCAAGTTTATACGGATCCGGCTTTTGAAAAGAAAACCGAGAAGAAATTACGTAAAGATAGTACTTGGAATTATTTTGCAGTAAAGAAAATGCACGGGAAAACTGCCTATAACTTGGGTGGTGCACAGTGGGTAAGCCAATAATTTTTTATTGCTAGCTTAATTAAAACATGGTAAACTTATAACCAACATATAGGGAGTAACCGGCATAAGGGTGTACTTACGGCGTCAAAACGAAATTAATTTTTCCGCTGTAAGTTTAAATGGTGAGACTATTGGCTAAACGTTTTTTGTTCAGACAATGGTCTCTTTTTTTATACCAAAGTCTGGTTTTCCTATTAGATGGAGGGTTTAAGTGAAAGCATATTATCGTGAGAGTAAAGAGGAAGTTCTAAAACAGCTTGGAGCTAACGAACAACAAGGTTTAACTAGTAAAGCTGCTCAAGAAAAATTAGCTCAAGTAGGACCCAATGCTTTAGTAGAAGGTAAGAAAAAAAGTGTTGTAGAAGTCTTTTTAGAACAATTTAAAGACCTAATGGTTATTATTTTGATTGTTGCAGCTGTGATTTCTGCATTTACTGGTAACTTAGAAAGTACAGCAGTTATTATTGTTGTTTTGATTCTAAATGCTATTTTAGGAACAGTGCAACATGTTAAGGCGGAAAAGTCGCTAGAAGCCTTGAAGTCCCTATCTGCCCCTGCCGCTAAGGTTTTAAGAGATGGTAAGAAACAAGAAATTGCCGCAAAAGATGTTGTTCCTGGCGATATACTCTTACTTGAAGCAGGGGATTTAGTCACTGCGGATGGTAGAATTTTAGATAATTTTTCATTGCAGGTAAATGAAAGTTCCTTAACAGGTGAGTCAACTAATATTGACAAATTAGACACGACTTTTGAAAAAGAAGTTCCTTTGGCTGATCGTGTAAACATGGTATATTCTAGTTCTCTTGTAACTTATGGACGTGCAAATGTTTTAGTTACAGCAACTGGTATGGAGACTGAAATTGGTAAAATTGCAACCTTAATGAATGAAACTAAGGAGCGCAGAACGCCATTACAAGTTTCACTTGATCAATTTTCATCTCGTCTTGCAACTGCAATTTTGATTTTCTGTGCCTTGATCTTAGGATTGCAAATGTGGCGTGGTCAACCTTTACTAGATGCATTACTATTTGCAGTAGCATTAGCCGTAGCAGCTATTCCTGAAGCTTTAAGCTCAATTGTAACTATTGTGCAGGCTATGGGAACTCAAAAAATGGCTAAAGAACATGCAATTATCAAAAATTTAGCTGCGGTTGAATCATTAGGGTCAGTTTCAGTAATTTGTTCTGATAAAACTGGAACTTTAACGCAAAATAAGATGACTGTTGAAGACATTTATATTGGCGGTAAAGTTCTTAAGCCGGAAGAGTTGAACTTAAGTAATCAGTTGCATCGGTATTTACTATATGATGTAGTTTTAAACAATGATGCAAGTTTATCTGATGGTAAAAAAATTGGTGATCCAACAGAATCAGCCTTATTAGAAATGTACCGTAAAGTTCCAGGAATTGATCTTGGTGACGGAAAATTAGGCTTATCTGAAAGTGAGTTAAGAGAACATTTAGATCGTTTAGAGGAAGTACCTTTTGACTCTGATAGAAAATTAATGAGTACTAAGCACTTAATTCACACTGTTCCTACAATTTTTGTAAAAGGAGCAATCGATGTTTTACTTAAACGTTGTGTGAATATTCGTTTTGGGGATGATGTCCGCCCAATGACTGAACAAGATCGAAAAGATATTTTGGCTCAGAATAATCACTTTTCAGAAAATGGATTAAGAGTGTTGGCATTTGCCTATAAGGAAAGTGATGAAGAGTTATCTACTGATAGTGAAAAAGACTTAACTTTCATTGGTTTGGTTTCCGAAATGGATCCACCTAGAAAAGAAAGTGTTGCAGCTGTTGCACGTGCTAAAGAAGCCGGGATTAGAACTGTGATGATCACCGGTGACCACAAAGTAACTGCAGTAGCAATTGCAAAAAAGATTGGTATTTTCACTGATGGTGATCTTGCATTAACAGGTTTAGAGTTAGATGCATTAAGTGATAAAGAATTAGACCAACAAATTGAAAAAGTAGCAGTTTATGCTCGAGTTTCTCCAGAAAACAAAATTAGAATTGTTAATGCCTGGCAAAGAAAGAATCATATTGTATCAATGACAGGTGACGGAGTTAACGATGCACCTGCATTAAAGAAGGCAGATGTTGGTGTTGCAATGGGTATTACTGGTACTGAAGTATCAAAAGATGCTGCAAGTATGATCTTGACTGATGACAACTTTGCGACAATTATTAAAGCTGTTGCAAATGGTAGAACAGTTTATGAAAATATCCGTAATGCGATTGGATATTTATTATCGGGTAACTTATCAGCTATCATTACTGTTTTATTTGCTTCAATCGCTGCATTACCGGTTCCGTTTGTTGCAGTTCAACTTTTGTTCATTAACTTAGTTACTGACTCTCTTCCAGCTTTAGCTATTGGGATGGAACCAGGAAATCCTGATATTTTAAAACGTAAACCACGTGATCCTAAAGCTAGTTTGTTAGATAAAAAATTCGTTACACAAATTAGTATTCAAGGTTTTTTAATTTCACTAAGTGTTATTGCTGCTTTCTTACTTGGTTTAAGGGATACACCAGCAATTGCATGTACTATGGCCTTTTCAACTTTAACATTTGCGCGTTTACTTCATGGGTTCAACTGCCGTTCACAGCACAGCATTTTTAAGATTGGATTTAAAAATAATTGGTACAGTTTGGCAGCTTTTGCATTAGGAACTGTACTTTTAGCCTTAATTCTTTTTGTACCAGCATTATATGGACTATTTGCAGTTCAACCATTAACTGCTCAAGAAGTATGGCTAATTGTGATTTTGGCAGTTATTCCAACTATCTTAATTCAATTAGTGAAAGTAATTAGAGAAAATAGAGATTAATTCTTAGCTTTCTTCTTATTTTCTTTCATGCTATAATCATAAACAAAGCAAGAATCAAGAGGAGTAATTTCGCATTACAGAGAAAAGTCAATATGCTGAGAGACTTAAAGAATATTACTAGTAGCTTGATTAGCTGATTAATTGAATTTTTTAGTAGGTTAATCCGGACACTTCAGCGCCGTTATCGCTTATAAGAGAGGTATAGGTTCTATATCTAATCGTAGGTGGTACCGCGGAAAAATTTCGTCCTAGACAAATATTTGTCTAGGACTTTTTTATTGGAGGAATTTAAATGGCAGATTTAGCACCTAAATATAATCCTAATGAAGTTGAAAAAGGAAGATACCAGGAATGGCTTGATGAAGACCTTTTTAAGCCATCTGGCGATAAAAAAGCTCATCCTTATTCAATCGTTATCCCACCACCAAATGTAACTGGTAAGTTGCACTTGGGACATGCATGGGATACAGCAATTCAAGATACATTAATTCGTTTTAAGCGTATGCAGGGCTATGATACCTTATACCTTCCTGGTATGGATCATGCTGGTATTGCAACTCAAGCTAAAGTTGAAGCTAAACTTCGTACACAAGGAAAAGATCGTCACGAAATGGGACGTGAAGCTTTTGTTAAGCAAGTTTGGGACTGGAAAGATGAGTATGCATCAATTATCAAGAGCCAATGGGCAAAGATGGGTCTTTCACTAGATTATTCTCGTGAAAGATTTACCCTTGATAAAGGTCTTTCAAAAGCTGTTAGAAAAGTTTTCGTTCAACTTTATAATGAAGGACTCATTTACCGTGGTGAATACATCATTAATTGGGATCCAAAATTGGAAACAGCTCTTAGTGATATCGAAGTTATTCACAAAGATGATAAGGGCGCATTTTACCACATTAAGTATCCATTTGCAGATGGTTCTGGATTTGTTGAAATTGCAACTACTCGTCCTGAAACTATGTTTGGTGATACTGCAGTAGCCGTTGCACCAGGGGATGAACGTTACAAAGATATTGTTGGTAAGGAATTAGTATTACCACTTGTTGGACGCCACATCCCAATTATTGAAGACCAACACGTTGATCCAGAATTTGGTACCGGTCTTGTTAAGATCACTCCAGCTCATGATCCTAACGACTTCCAAGTAGGTAATCGTCATAACTTAGAAAGAATCAATGTTATGAACGATAATGGAACTATGAATGAAGAAGCTGGTAAGTATGCTGGTATGGATCGATTTGAAGCTCGTGAAGCTTTAGTTAAGGATCTTAAAGAAGAAGGCTTCTTAATCAAGGTTGAACCAATTGTTCACTCAGTTGGTCACTCAGAGCGTTCTGGTGTTCAAGTAGAACCAAGACTTTCTAAACAATGGTTCGTTAAAATGAAGCCATTAGCTGAAAAAGTTTTGGAAAACCAAAAGACTGATGACAAGGTAAACTTTGTTCCTGAAAGATTTGAACATACTCTGGAACAATGGATGAGCGATGTTCATGACTGGGTAATTTCTCGTCAATTATGGTGGGGACACAGAATTCCAGCTTGGTACAACAAGAAGACTGGTGAAACTTATGTAGGTCTTGAAGCTCCTAAAGATAGTGAAAACTGGGAGCAAGATCCAGATGTACTTGATACTTGGTTCTCAAGTGCATTATGGCCATTTTCTACTTTAGGCTGGCCTGATGAAAATTCAGAAGACTTCAAGCGTTACTTCCCAACTAATACTTTAGTTACTGGTTATGACATCATCTTCTTCTGGGTATCAAGAATGATCTTCCAAAGTTTACACTTCACTGGCAAGCGTCCATTTGATGATGTTGTTTTGCATGGTTTAATTCGTGACCCACAAGGACGTAAGATGAGTAAGTCTTTGGGTAACGGTGTTGATCCAATGGATGTTGTTGATGAATATGGTGCAGATGCTCTTCGTTGGTTCTTACTTAACGGTACAGCTCCTGGTCAAGATACTCGTTATGATCCTAAGAAGATGGGTGCAGCCTGGAACTTTATCAACAAGATTTGGAACGCAAGCCGTTTCGTAATTATGAACTTGCCAGAAGATGCTAAGCCTGCGCATATGCCAGATACTTCTAAGTTTGATTTGGCAGATAGCTGGATTTTTGACCGTTTGAATCACACTGTTAGTGAAGTAACTAGATTATTTGATGAATATCAATTTGGTGAAGCTGGTCGTGAACTTTACAACTTTATCTGGAATGACTTCTGTGATTGGTACATTGAAATTTCTAAGGTTGCATTAAACGGTGATGATGAAGAATTAAAGACTAGAAAACAAGAAAACTTAATCTGGATTCTTGATCAAATCTTACGTTTACTTCACCCAATCATGCCATTTGTAACTGAAAAGCTATGGCTTTCAATGCCTCACGATGGCAAGAGTATTATGGTAGCTAAATATCCAGAAACTCATAAGGAATTTGAAAACAAAGAAGCTGACAGTCAAATGGCCTTCTTAATTGAAGTAATCAAGGCTGTTAGAAATATCCGTATGGAAGTTAATGCACCTATGTCATCCCCAATTGATATCATGATTCAAATTGATGATGATAATAATAAAGCTGTTTTGGATAATAATGCTGAATATGTAGAAAACTTCCTTCATCCAAAAGCTTTATCCGTTGCAGCTGATATTGAAGCACCAAAACTTGCTAAAACTGCCGTAATTCCAGGAGCTCAAATCTTTGTTCCATTAACTGAATTAGTTAATGTAGATGAAGAACTCGCTAAGATGGAAAAGGAAGAAAAACGTCTTGAAGCTGAAGTTGAAAGAGCTGAAAAGAAACTTTCAAATCAAGGATTTGTAGCCCATGCTCCTGAAGCAGTTATAAATAAAGAGAAAGAAAAGAAGGCTGACTACGAAAGTCAACTTGCTGGTGTTCGTGAAAGAATGAAAGAATTAAAGGAAAGTAAATAGAAGTGAAATTTACTAATGTTGACCAGGTAATTAAGAGAATATATTCTTTACCCAAACTTCATCCTAAAAATGATCTGAGTTATATCCGAAGGATTTTGAAACAGTTAAATAATCCTCAAGATAGTGTTAAGACAATTCATGTTACCGGAACAAATGGTAAAGGGTCGACATCCTATTATTTGAGTAATCTATTGCAAAAGGCCGGTCAAAAGACTGGCCTTTTTGTGTCTCCTTATATATATGAATTTAATGAAAGAATTCAATTAAATGGTAAAAATATAAGCAATAATGATCTCATTAAAACAGCTAATGAAATTGAGATGGCAATAGAGATACTAAAAAAAGATGATCCTGATTTTTCTTTAGTAACATTTGAATATGAAGTAGCTTTAGCCTTTCAATTTTTTGCTCAAGAAAACTGTGACTATGCAGTTATTGAAGTAGGGATTGGAGGAGAGCATGACAAGACAAATGTAATTATTCCTGAAGTAAGTGTTATTACAACAATTGGATTAGATCATGAAAAAATAATAGGACCAACTTTAAAAGATATTGCTAAAGAAAAAAGTGGCATAATAAAATCTAATAGACCTGTTGTCTTAGGAAATGTTCCTCAAGATGTACTAGAGATTTTACTTAATAAGGCGCAAAGTGAAAATTCAAAATCATTTTTATTAGGAAGAGATTTCCAAATAAAAATAATGCCCGATGTGATTGAATATCAAGATTCAAAGAATATCTATAATTTTGCATTACGGCCTTTGGTAGAAGCTTATGATATCGGGATAGCAGTTCAAGCGATTCAATTGTTGCAACTTGATTTAGATAGAAAAAAGATTGAAGAAGCAATTAATGAAACCCGTATTCCTGGTAGATATGATGTGATTCAAACTAGTCCTGAAATCATTGTCGACGGGGCACATAATTTACAAGCGATGGAGAATCTTTTAAACTTAGTTCGAAAGAAGAAAAAAGGACAAATCTATGTGTTACTTGGAATGATGAAAGATAAAGACCTGGGGCCAGTCACAAAATTATTTAAGGATGAAAAAGTCACTTTAACACGGATTGATTATCCTAGAGCTGCTAGATTAGAAGATTTTCCAAAAGAGGCACAAAAAGAATTTGAATATAAAGAAAATTTTGAAGAAGCTTATACAAGCTTGAAGAATAAATTGCAGGCAGATGATATGCTATTAGTGACAGGATCTTTTTATTTAGTTGGTGCAGTTTTAAATTACTGCAAAAGAGGTAAAGATGAAAGTTGAAGATATTGCTGATCCTATTGAAGGTATAATTTTTGATATGGATGGATTATTAGTTAATTCCGAAAAGTTGTATTGGGATGCTAATATCGTGGCTGCTAAAGAAGCAAACTTAGATATTCCTGATGATAGTTATCTGAAACTAGTTGGTTCTTCAGTTAAGGAGATGGAAGATTTTTATCATAAACATTTCAAGACGGAAGCCGATCGAGATAAATTTATTAAAAGAACTGATGATTTAGTCTGGAAATGGACTGATGAAGGTAAACTTAAACTTCAACCAGGAGTGCGAGAAGCATTAGCGGTATTTAAAGAAAAAAATATCAAATTATCAATTGCATCGAGTAATTATGAGAATGTAATTGTCCATAATTTAGATGTTTTAAAAATAAAAGATTACTTTGATTTTTATCTAAGTTATAAAGATGTTGAATCTGGAAATATTAAAGCTAAGCCAGCACCAGATATTTATCTACTGGCTGCTAAAAAAATGCAATTACCTAAAGAGAATCTATTAGTATTTGAAGATTCAAGCACAGGTGTTGCAGCAGCAAGTGCTGCGGGTTTAAAATGCGTAATGGTTCCAGATTTAAAGCAACCAACAAATTTAGATAAAGATAAGGCGACATTAATCTGCAAAGATTTTTATGCTTTTCTTGAAAAAATTAAATAGTTTTTTCGTAATAAATATCAAAGGAGTAATTGATATTTATGAAAAAAGAAGAATTATTGCAAACTGATGTTGATTTAATAAAGAAATTAGCTGAATCGTTAGAGAAAAAAGATATTCTTACATTTAATAGTTTATTTAGAAAACTAGATGAGGTAGGAATCAGTAGCTTTAAGGAACTATGGCAATTTGCTGCTAGCCCAAGTTGCAATGATGAGGTAGCAATTTTACTTCAATTGTTATTGGAGCGCGTAAAGAGCGTCAATAATAAGAAAATTGAGAGCTTTTACTCGAGTTCACAAGTAGGATGCTATATCGCGGATAAATTATGTGGCCGTCCGCAAGAAGAGCTATATGGAATTTATCTGGATTCAAAAAATAAGATAATTGCTGAAAAATTAATTTTTCAGGGAACGGTAAATAGAGCAGTTGCTCATCCCAGAGATATCTTTCGATGGGCTGTCATTTATAATAGTACTGCCTTTTTTGTAGCCCATAATCATCCTAGTGGGGATGAACAGCCATCGCAACATGATTTACGCTTTACAAAGAAGTTAGTAGAAGCAAGTAAATGCATGGGAATTGATTTTTTAGATCATTTTATTGTGACAGATAATACCTATTTAAGCTTTCGAGAGACTGAACTTCTTTAAGTCTTCCTTAAGTATTAGGCAAATTTCCTTAAAGCAAATTTTTACATCAGTGTTTCTATGCTATAATATCTAAGACTAAATAAAGATACGATTTAGGCTAAAATAATTAAAGAGATAAATTTAAGGAGAGATTTTGCGTGTTTGGATTAGGATCTAAAAATATTGGGATTGATTTGGGAACTGCCAACACACTCGTTTATATTGAAGGTAAAGGTATTGTTTTACGTGAACCTTCTGTTGTTGCTAAGAATACTCAAACGGGTGAAGTTATTGCAGTTGGTTCCGAAGCCAAAGAGATGATTGGTAGAACTCCTGGATCAATTGTTGCTATTCGACCAATGAAAGATGGAGTAATCGCAGATTACGATACAACTGCTGCTATGCTTAAGTATTTCATGGAAAAAACAGTTGGTAATTCAAAACCAGCTGCAATGATTTGTGTACCATCAGGTGTAACTGAAGTTGAAAAGAGAGCTGTTATTGATGCAGCTAGAGTTGCTGGTGCACGTGAAGCATACGTAATTGAAGAACCATTTGCTGCAGCTATTGGTGCTGGCCTTCCTGTTATGGATCCAACAGGTTCAATGGTTGTTGATATTGGTGGGGGAACTACTGATGTGGCAACTATCTCATTAGGTGGTATTGTTTCATCTCGTTCTACTAGAATGGCAGGAGATAAGTTTAATAGTTCAATTGCAACTTATATTCATCAAAATTACAACTTATTAATTGGTGAAAGAACTGCTGAAACTATTAAGATTCAAATTGCTTCTGCTTCAGTTGAAAAGGCAAAAGAAATTGAATCAATGAATATTCGTGGACGCGATTTAGTCACAGGATTACCAAAGTCAATTGATATTAATGCAGAAGATGTTGCAAAGGCTATTCAAGAAGTAGTTCAAAATATAATTGTAGCAATTAAAGAAACTTTGGAAGAAACATCTCCAGAAATTGCTGCTGATGTTATTGACCATGGTATCGTATTAACCGGTGGTGGAGCTCTTTTGAAGAACTTACCGGAAGTTATTTCAGATGCTACTAAAGTTCCAGTCTTTATTGCTCAAGATCCACTTGATTGTGTTGCAATTGGTACCGGTGAATCTCTCAAAAATATTGAAGTTATGCGTAAGAGACGTTAATTTAGAGACCGGCGTAAAAGCCGGTCTTTTTCTATTAACTTTTAAATTAGGAAGATAGTAGTAGATGAAAAAATTTCTCAAAAACAAAAAGTTATTGACAATTTTTGTCCTAGTTATTTTAGTTTTAAGTATGTTATCTATTTCTGTTCGCTTACGTAATAGGAGACAATCACCTTTTTTAGTTCAAAAAATTGGCAATGATACGGTTTCCATAGTAACCCGAGTAGTTAATTGGCCAATTAACTTAATTTCTAATGGGGCGGCTAATGTAGAAGATCTGTTTAATACTCAAGCTGAAAACGATCATTTAAAAAAGCAAGTTGATAATCTTGCTCAAACTAAGGCTCGAAATAGTTCACTTGAAGCTGAGAACACTCAGTTAAAGCAAGCTTTAAAATTAAAGAAAACTTTGACGGACTATACAATTATTAATGGTTCGGTGATTTCTCGTGCTGCAGATACTTGGTCAGATTTATTAATTATTGATCAAGGTTCAAGAGCAGGTGTTAAGAAGAATATGCCTGTTATGGCAGGTAAAGGTGTAATTGGACGGGTTGTTGAGGTAAATAGTACTACTTCAAAGGTCGAACTGATTACTACAACTGATAAATCAACAAATAAATTTGCTGTAGAAGCTGATGCAGCTAATGGTAAAAAAGTTCATGGAGTAATTTCTGTTGTTGGAAATAATCAAATAGCATTTACCCAAGTAGTTGATGGTCAAAAATTGAAGAAAGGAACCCGAGTTTATACTAGTGGAATGGGTGGCCTATCTCCAAAAGGTCTCTTAATAGGAACAGTTAAGAAAACAACCCGGGATACTTTTGGCTTATCAGATGTTGTCGAAATTCAACCAGCAGGTAACCTTAACGATCCATCAGTTGTATCTGTAATTAAAAGAAAGGTTGAAGAGTAATGGCAGAATTACGTCGATGGTATGTTGCCATTGCTTTGTTTGTGGCATTAATTCTAGATGGAGTATTAGCTTATAATTTACAGACTTTTATCTTTCATCGAGGTTTTTCTGGAAGTTGTTGGTTAACAATTATTGGGATTACCTTAATTTCTCTATGCGATGATAAAAATGATGCTGATATTTGGCTCTGCTTAGGATTAGGCCTTATTGCGGATCTATACTATTTAGGAATTATTGGAATTTATACTGTAGCTTTTCCTTTAATCTGTTTTATTATTCAGCAAAGTGCTCGCTTTCTTCCAGAAGTATTCTGGTTTAGATTATTAATCTGTTTAGTTACTTATTTATGCGTAAGTGCTTATGTGTTTTTGATGTTTAATATGGTAGGCATAATCCAATTGTCTTTTGCTAGTTTTTCACGTAGTATTTTGCCTAATTTACTATGGTGCTTAATTCTTGTTTTATGTACTTATTGGTTCTGGGTAAAACTAGCTGAAGAGTATCCATTTTTGAAAAAAGAATACTATTTCTAAACAAAAAAAGAGTCGCTATTAAACGGCTCTTTTTAACATGCAAAAGATTTTAAAATTGAAAGACACCAGTTCCAATTAAAGCAGTAGCTACTACCCCAAGAAGGGTGATAACTGCCATAAACCAGGCCATAATAATAGTTAACTTTTGAAATCCAGATTTTTTCTTACGTTTTCTCATATGTCCCTCCTAAATTAATAATTCTAGTGTACCATGTTTTAATTGTAATTTTATATTTAATTGAAATAGTTTAAAATAAACTTATTGGAGGGTTTTCATGAATTTTTTGCTTATCTTTTTAATTCCTTTATGTGGAATTATCGTTGCTGCTTTTTTAGTGAAATTATTTCCTAAGGCTCAATTTAGTGGTTATGACATTTTGCCTTTTTTCTTTATTGTTGCTTGTCAGTTATTAACTCAAGAAACAAAGCAGCCATCTTTTTTACCGTATGGATTTTTACTTTACTTTATTTTAGTTGTAATTGTTTCAATTTATACTGCAATTAAAAACAAAAACATTTCGGTGGGTAAGACATTTGGAATGTTATGGCACTATTTAGCAGCATCATCCATTGTTTGGTACGTTGGTCTCTTAATTTTGCTTTTACTATAAAAATTTCCCCCACTTTTTTAATAAACCTTAAACTGTCCTCAATCATGATGATGAGGGCAGTTTTTGTTAGATAAAATTATAATTATCATAAAATAACGTAATATATAAATAAAAAGTGTAAAACTTGTGGTAGAAAGTGGGGAAGTGTGGTAAATTATTCATTGGAAAGGGGGCTAGACCATGTTCATGGGCGAGTATCATCATAATCTCGACAGCAAGGGCCGGCTAATTATACCAGCCAAATTTAGAGTTGAGATTGGTGATAAGATGATATTTACTCGTGGAATGGAAGGCTGTATTTTTGGCTATCCAATTGAAGAATGGCAAAAAATTGAGGCTAAGTTAGCCAAACTTCCACTGACTAAGAGAAGTGCACGTAAGTTTACGCGACTTTTCTACTCAGGTGCGATGGAGAGTGAGTTTGACAAGCAAGGACGTGTTAATCTGACCATGACACTGAAAGAGCATGCCGCACTCATTAAGGAATGTGTAATTGTTGGTGTTTCCAATAGAATTGAAATTTGGTCAGCAGAACGCTGGAATGATTTCTCAGAGGAAGCCAACGAAAACTATGACGATATCGCAGAAGACTTGGATGACATCGAGTTATAAAATTATGAAATTCAAGCATAAAAGCGTGCTTTTGCACGAAACAATAGACAATTTAAATCCAAAAGATGGTGGTCTTTATGTAGACGCAACTTTTGGTGGTGGTGGTCACGCCCGATATCTACTCAGTAAGTTAAATAAGGGTACTGTGATTGGATTTGATCAAGATGAGTATGCAATTTCTATGGCAAAAGAGAGTTTTGCCAAGGAGTTACAGGTAGGAGCAGAACCTCGATTAATGTTGGTTCATGATAACTTCTGTCATTTGAAAGAAAATCTGGTAGAGCTGGGGATTTCAGATGGAATAGATGGTATTTATTACGATCTCGGAGTTTCGTCTCCACAGTTTGATCAACCTGAACGGGGTTTTTCTTATCGTTTCGATGCTCGATTAGATATGAGGATGGACCAAAGCCAAGAGTTAGATGCTTATACAATAGTAAACACGTGGTCACAAAAAGAATTAAGTGACGTTTTGTATAAGTATGGAGATGAAAAGTTTTCTCGTCAGATTGCTAGAAAAATAGTTGATCGAAGAAAAGAGAAGCCAATTGTAACTACTTTTGATTTAGTAGATGTGATTAAGGATGCCATTCCCGCATATGCACGACGAAGTGGGGGACATCCTGCGAAGAAGAGCTTTCAAGCTATTCGAGTTGCAGTTAACAATGAATTAGGTGTATTACAAGAATCTCTTGAAGAAGCAATTAAGCTATTGAAGCCAGGTGGTCGAATTAGTGTAATTACTTTTCAGTCTCATGAAGATAAAATCGTCAAAAAGATATTTAAAAAGTATTCTGAAGTCGAAATACCACGGGGAATGCCTATGGTACCGGCTGACAGTAAACCAACATTGCGATTGATTAGTCGCAAACCTATCATGGCAAGTAGCGATGAATTAGAGGAAAATAATCGCTCACACAGTGCCAAGTTAAGGGTTGCAGAGAAATTATAATTTTTAGTTAGTATTTAAGGAGAAAAAGATGGCTGATAGCTCAGCAAGAAATTTAAATTATCAACAAAGTCAACAGCAGACTGAGCAGCCGAAGAAAGCAATTGTTCTTAATCCTAAAAGCGTTCCTTGGACAGCATTTGAAAAAAGTTTAGTCGTTCTAGGTTCACTCATTACATTAGGTTTAATGATTTTATTGGTTTCAGCTAGCATTTCCGCTACTAGTGCTCAACATAAATTAGCAAATGTTGAGCAAACAATAATTTCTCAAAAAAGTCATAACACTGATCTTCGTCAGAAGATTGGTGAATTAACGTCAACTACTAGAATTAATAAAATTGCCCGTGATCAAGGCTTGCACTTGGTTGAGAGTAACATTAGGAATGTCCGTTAATGAAAAAGTTTAATAACTTAAATAGAAATAGATCCAAAGCCCACGGCTACCGCTTTACGGTGGGGAGAATCCTCCAGCTAGTCTTGGCTTTGGTTTTTCTTGTATTTATAGGTAGATTTTTATATATAGGGATTTCAAATCAGGTTGCTGGCGAAAACCTAAATAAGCGTGTAAATCAGATTTATAGGCGAAATGAGGTTTTAAAAGCAACCCGAGGAACAATTTATGATAAAAATGGTTTAACTCTTGCTGAAGATGCGCATGTCTTTACTGTATATGCCATCTTAGATAAGAGTTCAATTGATTATCATAATAAGCCAATGTATGTTACGAATAAACGCAAAACAGCACAAAAGTTGGCTGAAGTACTTCCTTTAAGTGAAGAAAAAATATATTCATATTTGACTCCGAAGCATAAGGCTTTCCAGGTTGAATTTGGTTCAGCTGGAACAGGCTTAACTTTATCTCAAAAGGAAAAAATTGAAGAGATGAAGTTGCCAGGAATTAAATTTATCGAAACTCCATCTAGACTTTATCCTAATGGAAACTTTGCTTCTCACATTATTGGTTTGGCACAACCCCAAAAGAACCAAGGAAATAGTACTTTAGTTGGTACGATGGGAATTGAAGCATACTTTGACAAGCAATTAGCCGGTAAAGATGGGTATCGCGAAGCGTTTGTAGATGCAGAAAATTATCAATTGCCTAATAGTCAAAAGAATGCACGTGCCACAAAAGATGGAGACAATATTTATTTGACACTTGATTCACGACTGCAAACTTACTTAGAGGTTTTAATGTCGCAAGTGCAAGATAAATACAAGCCAAAAGCTTTAACAGCAGTTGTAGAAGATATTAAAACTGGTAAAATTCTGGCTGCTTCTCAGCGTCCTACCTTTAATCCTCAAACTAAAAAGGGATTAGATACATCATGGCGAAATATGTTAGTGCAGGATTCCTATGAACCGGGATCAGTTTTCAAAGTTTTAACTTATTCAAGTGCAATTGAAAGTGGTCATTACAATCCTAATGAACAATACAAGTCTGGAGCAGTCACTGTTCAGGGCTCAACAATTCATGACTGGAACAATAGTGGGTGGGGAAGCATTCCATTTAGCCAAGCATTTCCTCGTTCCAGTAATGTTGGTTTTGTAAAACTTGAACAAAAGATGGGTTCAAAAACTTGGAAAGAATATTTGAATAAATACCGAATCGGTAAAAAGACAGGTGTAACGCTTCCTGGAGAAACCGCAGGTATTTTAAACTTTTCTACTCCGTTGAATCAGGCTGTTACTGCATTTGGACAAGGGGTTAATGTTAATGCAATGCAAATGATGCAAGCATATAGTGCCTTGGCCAATAATGGTCAGATGGTAAAACCTCAATTTGTCGAAAAAATAGTTTCACCTTCTGGTAAAGTAGTAGAAAAGTTTCACCGTACAAAAGTCGGGACACCTATTTATTCTGCTAAAACAGCTAAAACTGTTCTAAAAGGAATGCAAGATGTTGTAAACGCATCTTATGGTACTGGTGCAGCTTATAAAATGCCAGGAAAGAGCATCGCTGTAAAAACTGGTACGGCACAAATAGCTGGACCGCATGGTGGATATTTGACTGGGGATAATAATTATATTTTCTCAGTAGTTGGGGTAACACCTGCTAATAATCCTCGTTATTGTGTTTATTTAACCATGAAGCAACCACAAAAAATGTCCAAACCAGCTGAAACAATTCTTTCTTCTATTTTTAAACCAATTATGAATCGCTTGATTTCACTTTCTGATTCTTCAGCAAAGGTTAATGAAAAAGTAACTGTTCCAGCTTTAACTGGTAAAAGTGTTGAAAAAGCAAAAGAAGATGCTAATAATGCAGGAGTTTCAGTTGAAGTGATTGGAACTGGAAAGAATGTTAGTCGGCAGTCAGTAGGAGCCGGTGTAAAAGAAGATACCGATACAAAGATTTTCCTATATACTGGAGGACAAGTTACATGTCCAAATATGGTTGGCTGGAGCGAAGATGAAGTTAATAGCTTCATGACGACAACTGATATTCCAATTACGATTAATGGAAAAGGAAAAGTTACTAAACAGTCTATTCCGGCTGGAAAAGTAATTGATAAAAATAGTAAGCTATCTGTAAACTTAAAATAGTAAAAGTTAAAGGAGTAATACAAAATGCAGTTTTCTTTGATACCGTTCATTAGCAGCTTTGCTCTTACGGTTATCTTCTTACCGTTGTTTATTGGTTTCATGCGAATGAAACATGAAGGACAAGTTATTAGAGATGAAGGCCCTAAGTGGCATGAGAAAAAATCAGGTACACCAACTATGGGTGGAGTAGTCTTTATGCTTGCCGGTGTTATTTCTACCTTATGGGTGTTGATTTGGCAAAAAGATTTAAATAAGACTGCATGGATTTTAATTATTGCTTTCTTAGGATACGGAATTATTGGCTTTTTAGATGATGGAATTAAGCTATATTTCAAACGTAACTTAGGCTTGAGAGCATGGCAAAAATTATTAGGACAAATTATTATTGCAGCTTTAATTATTACACTAGCCTTTAGTGATCATTTTGCCTTTGAATTATATATTCCTTTTGCAGGAATGGTAAGAAATTCCTTCCTCTTTAGTTTATTTGTCCTTTTCTGGTTGGTTGGTTTTTCTAACGCAGTTAACTTATCTGATGGTTTAGATGGATTAGCAACTGGTTTATCCATTATTGCTTATGCTACTTATGCTTGGATAGCTTACCAAGAAAGAAATTGGGTTATCGTTGTATTTACTCTCAGTGTAATTGGTGGTTTAGTAGGTTTCTTCATTTTCAATCATAAGCCAGCTAAAATTTTCATGGGAGATGCAGGTTCATTAGCTTTAGGTGGAGGATTAGCCACTGTATCGATTTTCCTTCATCGTCCATGGTCATTGCTGTTAATTGGAATTGTTTTTGTATTAGAAACTTTAAGTGTGATCTTACAAGTTATTTCCTTCCAAACTACTGGAAAGAGAATTTTCAAGATGACACCAATCCATCACCATTTCGAAATGCTTGGCTGGTCTGAATGGAAGGTTGATATTGTATTTTGGATTGTTGGTTTAATTGGAAGTATTATTTATTTAATTATCTGGGGTTAATTTTAAAATGAAAAAAATTAAGACATACGAAAATAAAAATATTTTGATTTTAGGCTTAGGAAAAAGTGGTTTTTCTGTTGCTAAGCTTCTTTTAAAGCTTGGCGCTAAGCTGACTTTAAATGATAAAAAAGATTTGTCTAACGATGATCGTACTGCTGAATTAGGCAAGTTAGGAGTTAGAGTTATTTCTGGATACCATCCAGTAGAGATCTTTGATGAGGAAAAATTTGATTATCTTGTTAAAAACCCCGGAATTCCTTATGAAAATCCAATGGTAGAGAAGGCAGAGAAGTTAGATATTCCAGTTATTACCGAACCTGAAATTGCACTTAATGTCAGTGAAGCACCATATGTTTGTGTTACTGGCTCAAATGGAAAGACAACTACGGTCATGCTTACCCAAAGAATTATGGATCATAATTTATCTAAAAATGGTGGTCATGCTTATGCAGTTGGTAATATTGGTGTTCCAATTTCAGAAGTTGTTGAAAAAGCAACTTCTAAAGATCTCCTAGTAGTAGAAATGTCTAGTTTCCAATTACTTGGGGTAACTGATATTAAGCCTAAAGTAGCTGCCATTGTTGATATTTATAATAATGTTCACCTTGACTACCATAAGACTTTTGACAATTATGTTGAAGCTAAGCTTAGAATTACTCAATCTCAAGATCAAGATGATTATTTCATTGCTAACTTTGATCAAAAGAATATTTTAGAAAAAGAGCTTGATAAGACAAAAGCTAAGGTTCAGACATTTTCGGAAACAGATAAAACTGCCGACTATTTTATTGGTGATGAATATCTTGAAAGCAAAGACGATCATCATATTATGAAGATCAGCGATATCAAGATCCCAGGTATTCATAACCAACAAAATTGTTTAGTAGCGATTGCCATTTCTAAATTAATGGGTGCAGATGATAGTGACATTCAATATGCATTAAGTACTTTTACTGGTGCGACTCACCGTTTGCAATATGTAATGACTTATAATGATCGTAAAATTTATAACGATTCAAAATCAACGAATATTGAAGCTGCTACTGTAGCGATTCCATCATTTAAAGAGCCTGAGGTTTTGATTGCGGGTGGATTAGATCGTGGATTTATGTTTGATTCACTAGTTCCACTATTTAAAAAGCATGTAAAATCAATTGTACTTTATGGCGAAACTAAATATCTTTTAGCTGATGCCGCTCGTAAAGCGGGTATTAAAGATATCGTAATTGTTAATACTTTACAAGAAGCTGTTCCGCGAGCATATGAATTAAGTGAAGCAGGAGATGTTATTTTGTTTTCACCAGCATGTGCATCTTGGGATCAATTTAACACTTTTGAAGAACGTGGAGACTTTTTTGTAAAATTTATTAAGGAATTAAAGACTAAATAAAAATGAGAGTAATTTTTTCTGGTGGCGGAACTGGTGGCCACATATATCCAATTATGGCGTTAATTGAACGTTTGAAAGAACGTAAATTAGTTACAAATGATGAAATTTTGTTTGTTGGGACTGATCGAGGATTAGAATCGAAGATTGTTCCTGCGGCAGGAGTTCCTTTTAAGACTTTAAAAATCAAAGGATTTGATCGAAAACATCCCCTAAAGAATTTCGAAACAATCGAATTATTTATTAAAGCTACAAAAGAAGCAAAACAAATTATTAAGAACTTTAAACCTGATGTAGTCGTTGGAACTGGTGGATATGTATCAGGTGCCATAGTTTATGAAGCAGCTAAAATGCATATTCCAACTATCATTCATGAATCTAATTCAGTAGTTGGACTAGCAAATAAGTTTTTAGCTCATTATGTTGATAAAATTTGTTATACCTTTGATGATGCTGCAAAGCAATTTTCAGAGAAAAAGAAATTAGTAAAAACTGGTAATCCACGCTCACAACAAGTCCTTGGGTTAAATAAGGAAAATATTGATATTGCTAAGAAATGGGACTTAAATCCTAACATGCCAACAGTGTTGATTTTTGGGGGCTCTCGCGGTGCTTTAGCAATTAATCAAATCGTTGAAAAGTCTTTACCAGAGCTTGAAACAAAACCATATCAGGTTATTTGGGCAACTGGACAATTGTATTATGGCGATGTTAAGAAAAAATTAGCCGGTAAAGAACTGAATTCAAATATAAAGATTGTTCCTTATATTGATAATATGCCAGGCTTATTACCACAAATGACATGCGTTGTAGCACGATCGGGAGCAACTAGTTTGGCTGAATTTACCGCCCTTGGTGTTCCTGTAATTTTAATACCTAGTCCAAATGTAACGCATAATCATCAAATGAAAAATGCGCTTGATATGGAAAAAGCAGGAGCCGCTTTAGTTATTGCAGAAAATGATTTAAATCCTAATAACTTTGTTTCATCAATCGATCATATTTTACTAGATACAAATTATGCAAAGAAGATGAGTGAAGCATCTAAGAAATTAGGTGTTCCAGATGCATCTGATCAAGTAATTTCGGTGATGGAAAGTCTAATTAAAAATAAATAGTGAAAGGGAGTGAGGCATGTGGCCAAAAGAAAAATAACCAAAAAAGATCCTAAAAAAGAATTATCAGGATGGATTGATTATAAAAATAAGGCAAACAATAATGAAAAAAGACGGGTCTCTGCCTCACTAACTAAATTGCAAGCTGAACGACGGCATGCTTTATTGACTCGATTAGGTTTTATAATTTTCTTTTCACTGTGTTGTATTTTAGCTTTAGGATACTATATTTCTCCAAAAGCAAATGTAGCAAGCGTGCAGGTTAAAGGAGCGCCTGAATTAAATAGTAGGCAAGTAGTAAAGACTGTAGACATTTCTCCTGAAAACAAGGTTGTCTTTTGTCTCCTAAAAGGAAAAGAATACAGTAAAAAACTATCAGCTACTTTCCCGGAAATAGAGAAAGTACAAGTGGGCGTCCAAAAAGCAAATCATTTGATTTTAAATATCAAAGAGCGACCAGTAATCGGATATATTCATGAAGGTGACGGTTATCGAAAAATTTTAGCCACTGGAAAAGTGGGTAGTCAAATTATCGCAAGTAACAAAATTGATAAAAATAAGCCTTTATTTACTGGATATAATCAAAAAGTCTCTCTTAGTGAAGATATTAAGGTTTATGCCAGTCTTCCACAAAATATCCGTGACCAAGTTAAAATGCTGAGTGGTGAAACACGAAGGCCAACGCAGATTGTTTTGGTAATGAAAGATAATAATATAGTTATTGGAAATCTTTCTACCATTAAAAGTAAGATGCGCTACTATGACAAAATTAAAAGTCAGCTAAGAGAACCATCTGTAATTGATTTTGAAATTGGTGCTTATAGTAGACCGCTCACACAGGCAGAAAAAGTCAAATTAGGACTGACTTGATATTAGTGAGAACGTAAATCATATGTTAAAATTTATTGTATAGTTATGTTTTGGGGGCATTACCTTGGATAAAACTGATTTACTTGTAGGCTTGGATATAGGAACAACAAGCGTAAAAGCAGTAGTCGCTGACACTGCATCTAATGAAATACAAATTATTGGTGCCGCAAATGGTCCTACTAAAGGAATGCGGCATGGAAAAATTGTTGATATTGATCAAACTGCCGAAAGTATTAGTGCTGTTTTAAAGAAAGTAGCGCAAAAAACAAATTCAAAGATTTATCGCGTAGTAACTGGAATTCCAGTTGGATTACTTCAATTAGAAAATGCTGTTGGATTAATTAACATTGAAGAAAATGGTAGAGAAGTTACTGATAATGATGTAAAACGCGTTCTAGTAACTGCTATTGATACAGCATTAAAAGATGGCCGAGAAGCAATTGCTTTCTTACCTAATAAGTTTTTAATTGATGGAAAAACTGATGTAGATGATCCAAGAAAAATGATTGCTCATTCACTTGAGGTACACGGTATATTACTGACAGCACCTAGTGCAGACTTACACAATATTCGTAAGGCCATTGAAAGAGCAGGATATCAAAATAATTTCTTTGTACCTACGCCTTTAGCAATTGCAAGTGTTGCTCTTGATGAAGGGGAAAGAACCTTTGGTACAGTTCTTCTTGATCTAGGTGGGGGATCAACTACTGCGACTGTTATTCATGAGAATAAGATTAAGTATGCGACAATTGATTTAGAAGGTGGAATTGATATTACCAATGATATTTCAGTTGTTTTGAATACTTCAAAAAAAGAAGCTGAAAAAATCAAACTACAATTTGGTTATGCAGATCCAAGCTTAACTTCTAGTGATAACCAATTTCCAGTTAATGTAGTGGGTGAAAATGCTCCAAAAATGATTGATGAAGAGTATCTAAGTGAAATAATTAATGCTCGTCTCGATCAAACTTTCAGTCGAATTGGAAAGGGATTAAAATCTCACGATGCTTTCAATTTGCCAGGTGGAGTTGTGATTACTGGTGGAAGTAGTGCACTTCAGGGAATTGATGACATTGTAAAAGAAGATTTTGGCGTAAAGGCTAGAATTTTTCAACCAGATCAAATGGGACTACGCAATCCAATGTACGCTGCTAGCTATGGAGTAGTAAATTATGCTTATAGTTTGGCTGATATTGATTACTTGGTTAACAGTGTTATTTATGGAAACCAGATTACTTCTCCGGTTTCTAACCAATCTTCGTCTCAAGAAAATATGAAATTTTTCAAAAGACGCCTAACTCCTAGTGAAATGGAGCCCAAAGAAGATTATAATAAGACTAGTGCTACATCAACGGTCTCTACGTCTGAAGAGAATGATGATAATAAGAATAATAAAAAAGGAATCAAAGAATTCTTTAAGAAATTTTTTGATTAAATAAGGTGGTTTAGTAAATGGATTTTACTTTCGATTCTGATGACAACAAAAATGCAGTCATTAAAGTAATCGGTGTTGGTGGTGCCGGTGGTAACGCTGTAAACCGAATGATTGATGAAGGAGTACAGGGAGTTTCCTTTATCGCAGCTAACACGGACGTACAAGCTCTTAATAGTAATAAAGCAGAAAATAAGATTCAACTTGGACCTAAACTTACTCGTGGGTTAGGTGCAGGTTCTCATCCTGAAGTTGGTCAAAAAGCTGCTGAAGAGAGCCAACAAACAATTGAAGACTCTTTAAAGGGCGCTGACATGATCTTTATTACTGCTGGTATGGGTGGTGGTACTGGAACTGGTGCTGCTCCTGTAATTGCAAAGATTGCACGTGAAACTGGAGCATTAACTGTTGGGGTTGTTACTCGTCCCTTTACATTTGAAGGTCCAAAGCGTTCAAAAAATGCGGCAGAAGGAATTGCTCAATTAAAGCAATATGTTGATACCTTGGTTATCATTGCTAATAATCGTTTATTAGAAATGGTTGATAAGAAGACACCAATGATGGATGCGTTCAAAGAAGCTGACAACGTTCTTCGTCAAGGTGTCCAAGGTATTTCCGATTTAATTACTTCAACTGACTACGTTAACCTTGACTTTGCAGATGTTAAGACTGTAATGGAAAATCAAGGTGCTGCCTTAATGGGAATTGGTCGTGCTAGCGGAGAAAATAGAACAGTTGAAGCTACTAAACTTGCTATTTCATCTCCATTACTTGAAGTATCAATTGATGGTGCTAAGCAAGTTCTACTTAACATTACTGGTGGACCAGATTTAACTTTATTTGAAGCGCAAGATGCTTCTGATATTGTTTCAAAAGCTGCTGGAGATGGTGTAAATATTATCTTTGGTACGTCAATCAATGCAAACTTAGGTGATGAAGTAGTAGTTACTGTTATTGCAACAGGAATTGACTCAAAGGCTGAGGAAGAAGCTTCAAAACAACCAATGCGTCGCCCTTCACGTCCAGCACGCCAAGAAGTAGTAACTCCAGAACCTACAAAGAGTGAACAACCAGAAGTATCTAAGCCTGCTTCAGCAGATGATACCGAAATTAAGGTTGAAAATACTATTTCTCACGAAGCTCCTACTCAATCTATTCCTGAAGTAAAAGCAGAAAAGAAAGAATCTCAAGATACTTTACTTGACCCCACAAGCGTTTGGAAGCAAGATAGAAAAGAGAACAATCGTCCACAACCTGTAGAGAATAAAGAAAAAGATGACGATGAATTTGATTCATTTAGTTCAGACGACTCCACTAGTATTTCTCAAATTGAAACTAGTGTAGATGATGAATCAGATAATGATATTCCATTCTTCAAACATCGTCGTCAAGATTAGTATTTGGAGGAAGAGATTATGGCTTTCGATAAATTAGGTAGATTTTTTGGTATCTCTGAAGATGATGAAATGAATGAAGTGCCATATACTGAATCAGAGGAACAGCAAGAAGAAATCCCTCAAACTCAAAAAAATGAGAGAAGAGCAAATGTTGTTTCTATTAATTCTGGTGTTAGTGCTACGAGTAAAATCGTTTTATACGAGCCTCGTGTATATTCTGATGCAAAAGAAGTAGCTCAAAATCTTCTAAATAACAAGGCTGTTATTATTAATTTTGCACGTATGGATGATGAACAGGCACGTAGAATTGTTGATTTTATTACTGGTACTGTTTATGCCTTAAACGGTGAAATTCAACGTGTGGGGGACAAGATCTTCTTAGCAACTCCACCAAAATTTGAAACTGATGGTAAAATTGCTGAATTGGTTGAAAAGAAAGATAAAATGGATTAATGGTATTTTCAATTATAGGCTGGATATTACGCATTATTTCTGATTTATTAAATATCTATAGCTTTCTAATTGTTATCTATACTTTACTAACTTGGATCCCAAGACTACTTGTGACTAAAGTGGGGCGAGTACTAGGGAAAATTGTTGAGCCTTATTTGGAGATATTTGAACGTTTTATTCCTCCAATAGCTGGAATTTCCTTTGCTCCCGTTGTAGCTTTGTTAGTAATTTATTTTGTAAATAATTATGTCCTTTATTGGATAGCAAATATAATTAGGTACGTGTTTATTAGATAAAATGGAAAAAAGACAAGCTAGTAGTTTTTATCAACATTTTGATGAAAGTGAAAGACCGACGGTGGATTATTTCGTCGGTCTTTTTAATCAGTTTTTATTTAAAAATGAACCGATTTTAACTGATTTTCTTAATCCTAGAGAACAATATATTTTTCGAGAAATAGTTGGAGGATATGCACAGTTATATAGTTTTGGCGGCTTTTCGAATGCGGAAAAGAAGCGAATGCTTTTATGTGATTGGAGTGAAGGGTACAAGCCCGATGAATTCAATATTTCGCTTTTAGAAATTGCTTATCCTCAAAAATGGTCTGAACTCACTCATAGTCAAATCTTAGGTGTTTTGACGCACCTAGGAATTGAATTGGATACTTTTGGTGATATTATCAATGATGAAAACGGAAATTGGCAGTTCTTCATTAAAGCTGAATTGAAAGATTATTTTCTTGAGGAAATTGATCGAATTGGAAGAACAAAAGTGAAATTATCTGAACTGCCCCTATCCAAAGTTTTAGTGCAGGAAGATGATAGCGAAGAAATGACTTCAGTAGCGATCTCACTTCGACTTGATGCTGTTATCAGTGCGATTACGAACTTAAGCAGAAGCCAAGTTAAGAAAATTATTGAAGCGGGAGAAGTGAAATTAAATTGGCATCTTGTAACACAATCTAATATAATTATTTCTGTACAGGATATGCTTAGTATTCGCCATTATGGGAGATATGAGATTATTAATCTTGCCACTACGAAGAAAGGTAAAAAAAGACTTGAAATAAAAGTATGGCAAGCAAAGAAAAGGTGATAATATGACATTAACGCCAATGGATATCCATAATAAGGAGTTTAGTACAAAACTTCGTGGATATGATTCCAAGCAGGTAGATGGTTTTTTAGATCGAATTGTTGATGCATATGGGGATGCACTCGATCAAATTGTTGATTTAAAAAATGAAAATGTTGAACTAAAGAAAAAAGTAGATAAATTTGAAAAGGTTAAAGATTCGATTAATGAGTCTTTAATTTCAGCACAAGAAAATGCTGAAGAAATTAAAAAAAGAACAAATAAAGAAGCACAAGAAATTATTCAAAAGGCTAACCAAGACGCTGACGAAATAGTTAATAAAGCTCGAGATGAGGGCGAGAAAAAAAGAGCTGACCTTCAAAAGCAATATGATACCTTAAATCATGATTATGAGTTACTTAAGGCAAAAGTAGAAGATTTTAGAGAAGCAGTTCAAGGAATGTTAAAAGATCAGATCAAAGAATTAAGTGATTCTGATTGGCAATATTACCTAGATAAATACTATGGCCGCTCCCGCTTATATCCAGCTGATGGGTCACAGCCTCTCGAGGATGAGCAAATTCCGGATGGACCACTAGAGGATGAAGTGCCGTCTGAAGAAACTAATTCTGCTATTTCAGAGGTTGACAATAATACAGTAAATGAAGTAAACTCTGTTCAAGAAAAGGAAGATAGTGCTGAACTCTTAGATGGAGAAAACTCTGTTAAGGAAAGTATGCATGCTACGGAGGAAAGTTCTGAGCGTCGCGATGGTCCAGTAATTATTTTTCCTGATGATTTAAAAGATAATTAAAATTTAAGTCGACAGTAACAACAAGTAGATACCTTAGCGAGTTAGTGATGGTGAAAGACTAACAACTTTCGAAAGTTAATCAGCTGCCAATTGACTTAAACGTTTTCTGTACGATACACAGAGAATAAGTGGGATAGGGTAAGTGTACCCTATTCAATTTAGGTGGTACCACGAGAAGCTTCGTCCTATTTGGGATGAAGCTTTTTTTGATTAAGAAAGGATTTTTTATGAGAGTCAAAGATACATTGAATTTAGGTAAAACTAAATTTAAAATGCGCGGTAATCTTCCAGTTCGTGAAGCTGAATGGCAAAAAGAATGGGAAGAAAATAAATTATATGAACAAAGATTAAAACTTAATGAAGGCAAACCCCGTTTTGACCTTCATGATGGTCCTCCATTTGCTAATGGTAATATTCACATGGGACACTCCTTAAATAAGATCTCGAAGGATATTATCGTTCGTTTCAAAAATATGAATGGTTACTATGCTCCTTATGTTCCTGGATGGGATACTCACGGGCTTCCAGTTGAACAACAATTAGCTAAAAAGGGCGTTGACCGTAAAACAATGGATCGGGCTAAATATAGAGAACTTTGTCGCCAGTTTGCGGAAGAACAAGTTCAAAAACAAATGGCCGACTTCAAACGCTTAGGAGTAATGGCTGATTGGGATCATCCTTACATTACCTTACAACCAAAATTTGAAGCTGAAGAAATTAGAGTCTTCGGTGAAATGTTTAAAAAAGGTTATATCTATAAGGGTAAGAAGCCTGTTTACTGGTCTTGGTCAAGTGAATCCACTTTAGCTGAAGCTGAAGTGGAATATCATGACATTAAATCACCAAGAATCTATGTTGCTTTTCCAATTAAAGATGGAAAGGGTATTCTAGATTCAGATACTTCACTAGTAATCTGGACTACTACTCCTTGGACTATTCCAAGTAATGTCGGAATTACTGTAAATCCTAAATTTGATTATTCAGTAGTTGAAGTTAATGGTAAAAAGTATGTCATCGGTTCACAACGTCTTTCAGCAGTTGCTGAAGATTTAGGTTGGGAAGATTATAAGGTTGTTAAGACCTTAAAGGGTACCGACTTTGATAGAATGACTTACCAACATCCACTATATGATGTAACTGGGGTGGTAATGAATGATACTTATGTTACTGCTGATGATGGTACTGGACTAGTTCATAACGCTACTGGTTTTGGTGAAGATGACTACAATGTCGGCCGTCGCTATGGCTTACCAGTATTTAGTCCAATGGATGCACAAGGTAGATTTACTAAAGAAGTGCCTGATCCAGACTTAGTGGGAATGTTTTATGATGATGCTAATAAAGTTGTTGCCGATAAGCTTGAAAAAGCTGGCGCACTCTTAAAGCTTAGCTTCTTTACTCACTCATATCCACATGACTGGCGTACTAAGAAACCTGTTATTTACCGTGCAACTACTCAATGGTTTGCTTCAATTGACAAATTTAGAGATCAAATTTTAGCAGAAATTGAAAAAGCTAATTTCATCCCTGCATGGGGTAAGACCCGTCTTTACAATATGATTAAAGATCGTGGTGATTGGGTAATTTCTCGTCAACGTGCATGGGGTGTACCACTTCCAATTTTCTATGCAGAAGACGATACTCCAATTGTTACTCCAGAAACTATTGAACATGTTGCTCAAATCTTTGAAAAAGAAGGTTCTAATGCTTGGTACACTCATACTGCAGAAGAACTACTTCCAGAAGGATTTAAGTCAGAACATTCACCAAATGGTAAGTTTAGAAAAGAAACTGATATCTTAGATGTTTGGTTTGATTCTGGTTCTTCTTGGGCTGGTGTAATGCAAGAGCGTGATGGTTTAGGTTTCCCAGCAGATTTATATCTTGAAGGTAGTGACCAATACCGTGGTTGGTTTAACTCAAGTTTAATTACTTCAGTTGCTGTAACTGGTAAAGCTCCATATAAGCAAGTTTTATCTCAAGGTTTTGTTTTAGATGACAAGGGACACAAGATGTCTAAATCATTAGGTAATGTAATTTCACCTAATGATGTAATCAAGCAAATGGGTGCAGAAATCATTCGTTTATGGGTTGCCGGAGCAGATACTACTTCTGATGTAGCAGTTTCTCAAGATATTTTACGTCAATCTGCTGAAAGCTACCGTAAGATTAGAAATACTATGCGTTTCATGCTTGCTAATACTTCTGACTTTGATCCTAAGGAAGATGCAATTGCTTATCCAGATATGTCCGGTGTAGATCAATATATGGAAATCAAGTTAAATCGCTTGATCGAAGAGGCAATTGAAGCATACAATAAGTTTGATTTTAATAGTGTTTATAAGAAAGTATTTAGCTTCATTTCTAATGATTTATCTGCCTTTTACTTAGACTTTGCTAAGGACATTCTTTACATTGATGCTGAAGACAGTGAAACTCGTCGTTCAATGCAAACTGTAATTTACGATGTTTTAGTTAAGCTAACTAAATTGATGACACCAATCCTTCCACATACTATGGAAGAAGTTTGGGGTTATCTCAAGGAACCAGAAGATTACGTTCAACTTGCTAATATGCCAGAAGTAGACCATTTTGCTAATGAGGATGAAGTTTTAGCAGATTGGAATGCCTTTATGAAAGTTCGTTCAGATGTGTTGAAGGCACTTGAGAAAGCACGGAATGCTAAGGTAATTGGTAAGTCATTTGAAGCACACGTTACTCTCTACCCAACTGAAGAAACGAAGGCACTTCTCGATAAATTAAACGCTAATATCAGACAAATTTTGATTGTTTCTGATTTAACTATTAGTGATGAAGAAGCACCTGAAAATGCTGAAAAATTGCCAACTGCATCCATTGTAGTGGAACACGCTGCTGGTGAAGTTTGTCCAAGATGTCGTCGTACTACAACCGATGTTGGTAGTGACCCACGTTTCCCAGAATTATGTGCGCGCTGTGCAGCTATCGTTGCTGAAAACTTTCCTGAAGCAGAAAAAGAAGGTTTAGAAAAATGATGCGTAAAGGTACTGTTAAACAATTTGATCCAAACTCTGCGTATGGATTTATTGAGGATGATTTAACTCATTCATCTTACTTTGTTTTTTATAAGTCAATTAAAGAAGAAGGTTATAAAAAACTGAACGTAGGTCAAAGAGTTCGTTATCAATTAGCGCAAGGAAAAAAGGGTCTACAATGTATCAACGTTTATGTTGATCATGACTAAAAGGAGAAATTAAGTGAATCTGAGAGAAACTGAAATCTCAAATAAACCTATTTTCGAAGGTAAACTTATTGATTTAAATGTTGAAACTATTAGTTTGCCTAATGGAAAAACAGCTACTCGTGAGATAGTTAAGCATCCTGATGCTAGTGCTGCAATTGCCATCAATGATGAGAAAAAAATGCTTCTTGTAAAGCAATGGCGTGAGCCCATTAAACAATTAACTTTGGAGATTCCTGCGGGTTTAATTGATGAGACAGATGCTTCACCTCTTGATGCAATGAAAAGAGAGTTGAATGAAGAGGGTGGCTATAAGGCTGAGTATTGGGAAAAGGTAAGTGAATTTTATACATCTGTTGGTTTTTGTGATGAAAAAATTCATTTATTCTATTGTGATACTTTGTCAAAAATTGAAAATAAACGTCCTCTTGATGAAGATGAATTTTTAACTCAAGAATGGTACAGTCTGCCAGAATTAAAACAGTTAATTGCTTCTGGAGAAATTATGGATGCAAAAACTGTAATGGCAATTACATTTTGGGAAAATATGATTTTAACAGGAAATCAAAGTAATGACTGAAAAACGAGCAGATTATCGTAAAAAGCAACAAAAAGAAAAAGTAAGCAAAATTTTCGATAATTTTAAACGATTGAGGAAAGATAAGCATCAAGCTGATGTAAGTGATCAAAAAGTTGAGGTTCAAGATTCTTCAAAATTTGAATCAAGAGAGGATCTCGCAAATCGTGCTTTAAAAGAAAAGCGTGAAGATAAGGTTGATCGTTTAAAAAAACGTCTGAACTATGCGATTTTAATTGTTGTTGTTTTGTTAGTTATAGTTTTGTTCGCTTTGTTTAAACTTTAGATTTAGAGGTAAGAAATGAAAATCGCAATTATTGTCCCAATGGAAGAAGAAGCAGAATTCTATAAAAAGCATTTTAAGTCTGAAAATAAAGAAGTCTTTGGCACAACTGAATTTGATCATTTTTCAGTAAATGGAAATGACATTTACTTAGGATTAAGTGGAATCGGTAAAGTTAATGCAGCTATGAATTTGACTAGCCTGTTAACTAAAGAAGATATTGATGTAATTTTTATGACTGGCTCTGCTGGATCACTGCAAGAAGATGTAAAGAGAAAAGATCTAATTTTGCCTAATAAGTTTATGTACTATGATGCTCATAATACTAGTGCAGGTAACTATGTGGAAGGACAAATTCCCCAGGAGCCTGCAGGCTATACTCTGGATAATTCATTCCGTACAAAATTTGCAGCATATTTAAAGGAACATGATATTCCTTTTAAAGAAGGATTGATTGTAACTGGAGATAGTTTTATTGCTTCTGAAGCACAAAAAGATAAGATTAAAAAGAATTTCTCTGACGCATTGGGAGTAGAGATGGAAGGAGCTGCTTTTGCACAAGTAGCTAGACATTTTAATACTCCATTGGTTGCAATTCGTGCTATTTCAGATAATGGAGATGCTAATGCTGACAATGACTTTGATAAATTCGTCAAGGAAGTTGGAGCAAAAGCTGCAAGTATAATTGCATCCTATCTTGAAGAAACAGTTTTAGATTAAACTATTGATAGACTAAGTTCATCGTAACTTGGTCTATTTTTATGTTAAAATAAAAGAGCCACTTCCGAAATGTAAGGAAAGTAAAGAGGTTATAAGATAATATGACTAGAAAAAATGTATACTTAGATAACGCGGCAACTACGCCAATGGATCCAAAAGTTATTGAAAAAATTAGTAGTGAAATGGCTGATGATTTTGGCAACGCTTCTAGTCAACATGCATTTGGTCGTAAGGCACGTCATGTAGTTGAAACAGCTCGTCATCAACTAGCAGAAACAATTAATGCGCAAGATAAAGAAATAATTTTTACTAGTGGTGGCTCTGAAAGCAATAATACTGCTATTTTTGGTACAGTACGTGCTAGAAAATATGTTGGTAAAAAAATTATTACTACTAAAATTGAGCATCCTTCTGTCTTAAATCCTATGAAACGCTTAGCTCAAGAAGGATACAATATTGTATATCTTGATGTGAATGAAACTGGCCATATTAGTTTAGACGACTTGAAGAGAGAGTTAACACCAGATACAATCTTAGTTTCTATTATGGCAGTTAATAATGAAGTCGGATCAATTATGCCGTTAAAAGAAATTGGTGAATTAGTAAAAGATTCTAATGCATATTTTCATGTAGATGACGTACAAGGCTTCGGAAATATTGAAATTGATGTTAGAGAAATGAACATCGACTTATTGTCAACTTCTGCTCACAAAGTTAATGGACCAAAATTTTTAGGTTTTCTTTATGAAAAAGATGGTCTAAAAGTAAGTAATCTACTTTTAGGAGGCGAACAGGAAACTAAACGTCGTCCCGGAACGGAAAATGTACCAGGTATTGCTGGCTTTGGTATAGCTGCTCAAGAACTGAACGAGATGGACAAGCAGAAACTACAAGAGAAATACCAAAAGTTTCAAAAAATAATTTTGGATGAACTTGATGAAAATCAAATTGATTATGAAATTAATGGAACTCTTGAAGGTGAAGTATCCCACCACGTTTTGAACTTATGGTTAAAGGGTGTAGGTACTTACTCTGCTCTAACTAATTTAGATTTAAGTGGATATGCTATTTCTGGTGGTTCTGCATGTACAGCTGGTTCACTTACTCCTTCGCATGTTTTACAGGCAATGTATGGGGAAGATTCACCAAGAATTGCGGAATCAATTAGAATTAGCTTTGGTAGATTTAATACTGAAGAAGAAATTCAAGAGTTTGCAGAAGCTTTAGTTAAGATGTGCAAGCGTCTAGCTAAATAGTAAAATTATTTTTTTGAGAATTTGTCTTAAGGTATAATAATAGTAAAATCATATACTTGACACTTACAAAAAATAAGATAATAATATTGAGAGTGATATTTTTATGGCAAATACAGTAATTATTAACGGCGATAATCGGAAATTTACGATTAATCCTGAAATTAAGCGTTATGCATTGATTGATGCAGGTTTCACAAAAACTAAAAGAGGTAATTTCATGTATAAGCATCCCTTATATAATGAGTCCCCTTATAATGCTACCTGTCAATTAAAGCTAACAATTAATGAAGATTTAGATCATTTAACAATGGTAGTTACAGATACTAATGGTTTGCAAAAGGTTAATATTTTTAAGAATAAACAACTAGCGCCAATGGTTGAACTGCTTAACTTCATTTTAAAGGATCTTGAAGATCGCCAAATTATTGCACCTTGCTAAAAGGAGAAAAGGATAAAATGGTAGATAACAGCAAAATTAGAGTCGTTGTTGGTATGAGTGGTGGAGTTGATTCTTCAGTTTCTGCACTTTTACTCAAACAACAAGGCTTTGATGTTGTCGGCGTCTTCATGAAGAATTGGGATGATACTGATGATTCCGGAGTTTGTACGGCAACTGAGGATTACGAAGATGTAAAAAAAGTTGCAGATGAAATCGGTATTCCTTACTATTCTATTAACTTTGAAAAGGATTATTGGGAGCGCGTATTTGAATATTTCTTGGATGAATATAAAAAGGGCAGAACTCCAAATCCTGATGTAATGTGTAATAAAGAAATAAAATTTAAATCTTTCTTAGATTTCGCAATGGATTTAGATGCGGATTATATTGCAATGGGTCACTATGCGGCAACCAGAGTTGACGACAACGGTGTTGTTCATATGATGCGTCCAAAGGATGGCAATAAGGATCAAACTTACTTTTTAAGCCAACTTTCACAAGATCAACTGAAGAAGGTAATCTTCCCACTTGCTAATTTAACTAAGCCACAAGTACGTGAAATTGCTATTGCTTCAGGATTAGCAACTGCTAAAAAGAAAGATTCGACAGGAATTTGTTTCATTGGTGAACGTAACTTTAAAAAATTCTTGAGTGAATTTTTACCAGCTCAATCAGGAAAAATGGTTACTCCAGATGGAAAAGTTGTTGGTGAGCACGCTGGTTTAATGTACTACACTATTGGTCAAAGATCCGGCCTTGGTTTAGGTTCAACTAAGGAATCAACTGATCCATGGTTTGTAGTAGGTAAGGACCTAAAGAAGAACGAGCTAATTGTTGAACAAGGTTATGACAGTAAGCTTTTATATGCTACCAGTCTAGATGCAAGCGGTGTATCATTCTTTACAGGCCAACCAGATCACGACGTTGATTTGAAGTGTACTGCTAAGTTTAGATACCGCCAACCTGATGTTGGTGTAACTATGCACTACCATGCAAAGGATAATACAGTTCATGTTGAGTTTGATGAGCCAGCACGTGCTGTTACTCCTGGACAAGCTATTGTGTTCTACAATGGTGAAGAGTGCTTAGGTGGAGCTACAATTGACCGTGCATACCAAAATGAAAAGCAATTACAACTAGTATAGTTTAGAAGAAGTCTCTTTTGAGGCTTCTTTTTTATTTTTATAAACTGTTATTTTCTCCTCTTACAACTTATAATAGTAATAAAAGTGGAGGGATAAGCAAATTATGCAATTATATTTTGTAAGACATGGAAAAACAAAATGGAACTTAGAAGGACGCTATCAAGGTGGTAGTGGTAATTCACCTCTTTTGCCTGAAAGTTACGAAGATATCAAAAAATTAGCTGGATACTTAAAAGGAACAAAGTTTAGAGCTTTTTATTCTAGTCCTTTACAGCGCGCATTAACAACTGCAGTAATGCTTAGAGATGATATGGGAATTACTGTCCCAGTCATTATTGACGACCGTTTAAAGGAGTTCAATTTAGGGGATCTGGAAGGAATGAAATTTGTTGATGCTGAAAGTAAATATCCAGATCAAATAAAAGCATTTCGGTATTTTCCTGATCGTTATGATCCATCAACTTTCCATGGTGAAAATTTTGACCATATGATAGAACGTGGAAAGAAATTGATTGCTGATATTGTAAAAAGATATCCTAACAAGGATGATAAAGTATTATTAGTAAGTCATGGAGCTGCCTTGTGTGCCTTAATTAGAACTCTAGAGGGGTACGATATTGCCGATATTAGAAAGCGTGGCGGCTTAACTAATACAAGTCTTACAATTCTTGATACGGAAGATAATGGAAAGACTTTTGATGAAGTAGCGTGGAATGAAACAAGCTATCTAGATCGAAAAATTACTAGTAGGGATACAATTTAAAATGGATAAAAAGATAGCCAACTTATATGATACTGGCAACGTAGATAAAGCTATACATTTATTAATTGAAAAGATAAACAAACATCCTCAGGATATTGAGAATTATTTGCAGCTTTCAACTTATTTAATTGAACAAAATGCTGCTGATCAGGCGCTAGAACTGTTAGAAAAAGCTCGTGGCCTTGTTAAGCATCCTGAAGATCTAACCTATAACATTGCTGTCTGCTACTACATGCAAGGAGATTTTGCCAAGTCGCTTACGTTGCTTAACTCCATTGCAGATGATGAAGAGACAATGTATCAAAAAGCTTTGATCTTTATGAGATTAGGGCAGTATCAAAAGGCACTAGCCTATGCCTTAACTTTAAAGAATCAGGATGAGCGAACTTTAGAATTAATTGGTGATATTTGGCTTAGTTTGGGTGATTTAAAATCTGCAAATCAAACTTATAATAAAATTTCAGAAGACCAAAGAAATGCAAAAGTTAATTTTTTATTGGGGTTAACTTTATTTGATACTAATCCTGATGAAGCAGAAAAATATTTTAAATTATCAAAAAATCAAGATCCCAAATATTTTGCTCAAGCACAAAAGCAATATAATGCGGTAGCAAAATTGATTAGAGGTAAAAATGGCAGAAACTAGTTTTACTGGACGAATAAATGGAATTGTTTTTGAAAACAATCAAGATCTTTTCAAGATTATTGATGTAGATTTAATCAGTAAATTACCTGATTACGATCGTGATAATATCCGAGTAACTGGAAATTTTGGGGATATCCAAATTGGATCAACTTATAAATTTACCGGTAATATTGTCGTGCACGAAAAATTTGGTAAACAATTTCGTATAAGGTCTTATGAACCAGTTTTGCCTCATGAAGAGGGTAGTTTAGCTAAATACCTTAGTTCTGATAAGTTTCCTGGGATTGGTAAGAGGGCTGCTGAAAAGATCATTGATAGTTTAGGAACAAATGCGTTAGATTTGATTAAGTCAAATCCAACTGAAATTGACAATCTTGATTTGACCCAAAAGCAAAAGGATAGCTTATTATCTGGAATTAATCAGATGGATTCTTTTTCAGAGATTGTGATTAAGCTGGCTAGATATGGGATTAATAAAAAAGTAGCCGGTAATATTTATAAAGTATATCATGGTGATTCCTTGAAGAAATTAGAGGAAGACCCTTATCAAGCTCTTGGTGAAGTTCGCGGCTTTGGTTTTAAAACTGCGGATAATATGGGACACGCGCTCGGAATAGAACTAAATGATCCTAGGAGAGTTAGGGGAGCACTTCTAAGTATTTTACAAACTGCTCTTAATACCTTGGGAGATACTTATGTTGCACTTGATGAATTATTAACACAGGCTTATGATTTAGTTCAATCTACCTCTTATGATGAGCTTGCTAATAGTGTTAATGAACTTCAAAGGCAAGGAAAAGTTGTTGTTTCAGGTGATAAGGCAGCTTTGCAGACAATTTTTCAAACTGAACTTGATATAGCCACTGAATTAAAACATGTAGTTAATAATCAAGTCGAAAAAGAAGAATTTGATGATAGCGATATTGAAAAAGCAATAAAGCATGTCGAAGAAACACTTGAAATTGAATATGATGATACTCAAAAAAATGCAATTAAAAATGCGTTAAATAATCCAATTTCAATTCTTACTGGTGGTCCTGGTACTGGTAAAACGACAATTATTAATGGAATTTTAATGTGTTTAAAGGAACTTGCGGAAATTCCAAGTGCAGCTTTGTATAGCGATGATCCACCATTTTTACTTGCTGCACCAACAGGTCGAGCTGCCAAGCGAATGAGTGAGGTTACAGATATTTCAGCGAAAACCATTCACCGTTTATTAGGGTTAGGCATCGGTGAAAATGAAGCGACTGATGTAAACGAATTAAACGGTGAGATCTTAATTATTGATGAAATGTCGATGGTTGATATGTTTCTTTTTAAACAGCTTTTATCCGGTATTAATTCAACAAAGAGGATAGTTTTTGTTGGGGACAAAGATCAGCTTCCTTCAGTTGGAGCAGGTAACGTTTTCGGTGATTTAATCAGCTCCGGAGCATTTCCAACTACACGGTTGCAAGTGATTCATAGACAGGGGGAAGATTCATCAATTATTAAGTTGGCCCATGCAATTAATGATGAAGAAGCCGAGGAGACTATTTTTAATAAAACTAAAAACTACTCTTTTATTCCATGTCAACCAAGCCTGGTGGGGGATGCAATTGATCAAATCGTAAATTTAGCCATTAAACGTGGCTTCAAAAAGGATGATATTCAAGTTCTGGGAGCCATGTACAACGGTCAAGGTGGAATTACTCACTTGAATGATATTTTGCAGGATGTGATGAATCCACTATCAGTAAAAACTAAAGTAATTGAAGCTCACAATGAAAGTTTTAGAATCGGGGACCGAATTCTACAATTACAAAATAATCCAGAAAAAGATATTTATAATGGTCAAATTGGTAAAATTATTGGCCTTAATCCTGATGATAAAGCCAAAATATTAATTGCAGATTTTGACGGTCGTGAAATAGAATTTGGTATTAAAGACTTAAATGATATTACCCGTGCATATGCCATTACTATCCATAAGTCCCAAGGATCAGAATTTCCGCTAGTGATTTTGAATCTTACTATGCAAAATTATATGATGCTGAGACGGAATTTACTATATACTGCTATTACTCGTGCCGAGAAGAATTTAGTTATGGTAGGAGAAAAAAAGGCGTATATCATGGCGTTGCGTACGCCAGGTAATGACCGTAAGACTGAGTTAGCAGCTAAAATTAGGCATGAACTAGGTCTTAAAGAAATTGAAGATACTTCAAATGTAAATGCGGAACAAGAAGAAACTAAAGCTGAGGTTAAAGAAGAAACAGCTGAGCCAGAAAATTATATTCTGACTCCGGAGCTAATTTATTCTGGGCAGATTGACCCCATGATTGGTATGGAAGATATTAAATTAGAAGATAAAAAATAGCAAAACAGCCAGCTCATTATGAGCTGGCTGTTTGTCATTTATTGTAAAAGATCAAAATGATCCACTTCAAATTTTAGATGAAACTTTCTTTTTGATAATTCTTCTCCATCTAACTGACCGTACTCAGGATCATCAGTTTTAACTTCAATTACAGATGATTCAAAATAATGGAATTGTTTGCTTTTCATATGTGATCTATTAATTAGCAGCTTAGAAAATAGATAAATAAATTTTACTAAGTTTGGCTTTTCTACAATTGCAATATCTAATTGATGATTATGAATGCTAGCAATCGGTAAGATTGGTACTCCACCACCAAAGTAGGGATGATTATTGGTAGTAACTAAATATGCATGTTCATAGTAATAGCTATGGCCATTGGTTGAAACTTTGACTTTAAAATTATCTTGACCTTTGAGCGCTTGAACAATATTAATTCCGTAAGCTAAGTTACCTATATTAATTTTATTAAATTTAGTTTTTAGTTTTGAGTGATTCGTTTTATTAACTACATAAGCATCAAAACCAATTCCTAAATTGTTAACAAAGTATCTTGTCTCACCATTAATTAGATCATGGTATTTTCCGCAATCTACTTTAGTAACTGTCGGATTATTCTTTAGATGTTTAATCAATTTTAGAGGATCTGTTTCAAGTTTAGCTGCTCTAGCAAAATCATTTCCAGTGCCCGCTGGGAAGTAGCCAAGGGGAGTGGTAGGCTGCTCTGAATTTTTAACACCATTTAAAGCTTGGTTTAGAGAACCATCGCCACCAACCACAATAACATATTCATTCCCGGAACTGATTTCATTGGCTACCTTAGTCGCGATTGGAACCAGTTGTCCCGGATAATTGGAGATATGAATGTCATAGTTCATTTTTTCATTTTTAAGTATAGTTTTAATTTGCTCGAGAGCCTTTTCGCCTCTGTTGCTCCCTGATTTTAGATTTACCAGTAAATGAATCTTTTTCATTATTTTATGCCTATGTAATATAAAAATAAGCCCCATTTGGGGCTTATTTTATTTCTTTTCAATTAGCATTGGCAGAATCATTGGTCTTCTTTCGGTCTTTGAATATAAGAAATCTTGAAGATTCTCAATGATGGCCTTTCTAATTTCATTTTCTTTTGGTTGTGGGTCTTTCGCCATTTCCGTCTTAAGAACATGGTAGACATGTTTCTGAGCTTGACTAATCAATTCTGTTGATTCACGCATGTAGACAAAACCACGACTCAAAATGTCTGGACCTGCAAGAACGCGTTGGTGTTTGTAGTCAACAGTTGCTACCACTACTACAAGACCTTCCTCAGCCAAGATTTGGCGGTCACGAACAACGATATTACCAACATCATCGCTACCAGAAGTATCAACAAAGACATCCGGAATATTAATGTGACCAGCAATTCTAGAAGAATCTTTCGTTAAAGCAAGAACATCTCCGTTTTTAAGAACGAAAGTATGATCTTTAGGCATGCCAGTAGATTGAGCAGTTTCCGTATGAACAACTTGCATTCTATATTCACCATGAACTGGAATGAAGTATTCAGGTTTAGTTAACTCAATCATCATTTTTTGTTCTTCTTGTCCAGCGTGTCCAGAAGTATGGACATTATGAATCTTACCATGAACAACATTAGCACCAGCTTCAGTTAACTTATTAATTAGGTGGTTAACGCTAGTAGTGTTACCTGGAATTGGATTAGAAGAAAAGATGACTGTGTCGCCTGGTTGTAGTGAAATCTGACGGTGAGTTCCATCTGCAATTCTTGAAAGAGCAGCAAGAGGTTCACCTTGAGAACCAGTACATAAGATCATTGCCTTTTCAGGTGGAGTATGGTTAATTTCATTAGCATCAACTAAGGTTCCTTCAGGAATATCTAAGTAGCCAAGATCAATACCATTTTGAACCCCATTTTCCATTGAACGACCAAAGATAGCTACTTTTCTTCCGGTATCAACAGCAGCTTTGATCGCAGTTGATACACGGTAAAGATTGGAAGCAAAAGTGGCAAAAATAATTCTGCCTTTAATTCCAGTAATGATGTCGTGTAATGAATGAGCAACAAATCTTTCTGACTTTGTAAATGTAGGAACCTCTGCATTAGTGGAGTCAGATAAAAGTGCTAAGACGCCTTCTTTTCCGAGTTTAGCCATCTCTTGGAAATCAGGAGCTGGTTGATTCATAACTGGAGTTAAGTCAAATTTAAAGTCTCCAGTAAATAGAACGGCTCCTTCAGGAGTATGAACTGCAATTCCTAGAGTATCAGGAATTGAGTGAGTTGTTCTGAAGAAACTTACTGATAACTTATCAAATTTTAAAACAGTATCTTCATGTTCTTCATGAAGTTCACTAGAGTTTAAAATTCCATGTTCATCAAGTTTTCCTCGAATTAAGGCTAAAGCAAATGGAGTAGCATAGACAGGAATTTCAGGAATTTTCTTTAAAAGGTAAGGAATTCCCCCGATATGGTCTTCATGTCCGTGCGTAACAACTAATGCTTTGATTTTTTTTCTATTCTTAACTAAGTAGGAATAGTCTGAGATAACATAATTAATTCCCATCATATCGTCTTCAGGGAATTTGATACCGCAGTCCATGATGATAATTTCATCTTGGTACTCAACGCAGTACATATTACGGCCGATTTCGCCTAGACCCCCTATAGCGTAAACGCCGACTTCGTTATTCTTTAATTTCAAGGTCGTTAGTTATCCTTAGAATCAAAAGTTGTCAGTTTGAAATCTGGGCTTTGCTTTTCGTAAGCAAGGGAGTTTCCAGTTAATTCTTGGATGAGTTCAATGTTGTAGGGGGTGTTATCCTCAACCATAGTTCTTGCTGCAACTACATTATCTGCTTCTAAAAAAAGAGTCTTAGTAGTTTCTCTTCTTGGATTAACGATCTGGTCTTTTTGGTATAAAACTTTGTAGATCATTTCTTATAATCTCCTTATATTTAAAACGTTCAAAAAAACTTCTGCATAAACTTGCAGAAATTCATAGCTATTAAAATTTTATCATAAACTTGCTTTTAAGTATACCAATTTACTTCATATATAGTATGGAAAAAGGCGATAGAACATCTTGCTCTAACGCCTAGTAGAAAATTAAAAGTTTAATTTTAAGAAATTACGATTGTATCTTCTGCTAATTCAAAAGGATTTTGCTTATTGATGCGATCATAGAATAAATGACCATTTAAGTGATCAATTTCGTGGGAAGCAACGATTGCTGGATAGTCTTTTAAGCGAATAGTTTTTTCTTCACCATCTACTGTATAGTAACGAATTTTTAATTTATCAGGACGAGGAACATATCCTTCAATGTCTTTGTCTACACTTAAACAGCCTTCACCTTCAGCAAGACAAGTTCTTCTAACTGATTCAGAAAGAATTTTAGGATTAACAAAAACTTCCTTAAAGATGATTTCACCTTTGTCGTTTGGAACTAAAAGAGCAGCCATTTGAACACTTTCACCAACTTGTGGAGCAGCCAAACCAACACCAGCTCTTAATTGATGCTTTTCAGCAATCTTAGGATCTTGGGAGTTGATTAAGTATTGCATCATGTCGTCAGCTAATTTTTTGTATTCATCGGATAATGGAAAAGTTAAAGGCTTAGCAACTTGTCTTAAAACTGGATTGCCATCACGCGTAATATCATGCATTAAAATCAAAATTATATCTCCTTAATTAAATAATTTGCTATAAACTATAATAACAATTGAAAGAAAAGACGGCAACGACCGAAGTTTTTGGTATAATATTTTTGTTAAAAATAAACAGTTCACAGCTTGTACTTCCGTTGACGACATTATATTTTTAGAGTAGAATTGTAAAACGAAACTATAGAGATATAAAGCTTCAATAACTGCATTATTATTTTTGCGTAAAAGGGCTGTGACTGGAGTCACAGTTTTTTTATGAAGTTCGGGGAGGAATTTCTTTTGCAAAGAAGAGACGATATTAGAAATATTGCCATTATCGCACACGTTGACCACGGTAAGACTACTTTGGTTAACCAATTGTTAAAACAATCAGATACATTGCCAGAGCACATGAATCTAGAAGATCGTGCTATGGACTCCAATGCTATTGAACGTGAACGTGGTATTACTATCTTATCTAAGAACACTGCTGTTAAGTACGGTGATACTACTATTAACATCTTGGATACACCAGGACACGCTGACTTCGGTGGTGAAGTAGAACGTATCATGCACATGGTTGACGGATGTTTATTGCTTGTTGATGCTTACGAAGGTACTATGCCACAAACTCGTTTTGTGCTTAAGAAGGCTTTGGAAGCTGGCGTTAAGCCAATCGTAGTTATTAATAAGATTGACCGTCCAGGTGCTCGTCCAAAGGAAGTATTGGATGAAGTTCTTGAATTATTCATCGAATTAGGTGCTAGTGATGAACAACTTGATTTCCCAGTTGTTTACGCATCTGCTTTAAACGGTACTTCTTCATACGAATCAGACCCAGCTAAGCAAGAAGAAACAATGGACCCTATTTTTGATACTATTGTTAAGAACATTCCTGCTCCAGTTGATAATTCTGATGAACCATTACAATTCCAAATCACTATGCTTGATTGGGATGACTACGTAGGTCGTATCGGTGTAGGACGTATTTACCGCGGAAAAGTTAAAGTTGGTGACAACATTACTGTTATGAAACGTGATGGTTCAACTCAAAACTTCCGTGTTACTAAATTATTTGGTTACTTCGGTTTGAAGCGTAACGAAATTCAAGAAGCAAAAGCCGGTGATATCATTGCTATTTCTGGTATTAATGATATTTATGTTGGTGAAACTATTGCTTCTGCTGACAAGCCTGAAGCATTACCACTTCTTAAGATTGATCCACCAACTCTTCAAATGGACTTTGTTGCAAACGATTCACCATTTGCTGGTCGTGAAGGTGATCAAGTTACACCTAAGAAACTTGAAGACCGTTTAATTCGTCAAACTCGTACTGATGTTTCTTTAAAGGTTGAACCAACTGACCAATTAAATGCCTGGACTGTTTCTGGTCGTGGTGAATTACACTTGTCAATTTTAGTTGAAGAACTTCGTCGTGAAGGATTCGAATTACAACTTTCACGTCCTAAAGTTATTTACCGTGAAGTTGATGGACAAATGTGTGAACCATTTGAAGCAGTTCAAGTAGATACTCCAGATGCTTATGTAGGTTCTGTTATCGACTCTCTTTCACAAAGAAAAGGTGAAATGAAGAATATGGAATCTACTGGTAACGGCCAAACTAGACTTGAATTCTTAGTACCATCACGTGGTTTGATTGGTTACAACAATGAATTCATGTCCCAAACTGCTGGTTACGGAATTATGAACCATACTTTTGATTCATACAAGCCTGTTGTTAAGAACTGGGAACCAGGTCGTCGTAACGGTGCCTTAGTTTCAATCAATCAAGGTCAATCAACAACTTACTCACTTCAATCAGTTGAACAACGTGGTGAATTATTCATCGGTGCTGGTGTTGAAGTTTACGAAGGTATGATTGTTGGTCAATCATCACGTGAACGTGATATTGCTGTTAACGTAACTAAGGGTAAGAACTTAACTAACACTCGTGCTGCAGGTAAGGACCACTCAGCTTCAATTAAGACTCCTAAGACTATGACTTTGGAAGAAGCTATTGAATTCTTGAACGATGATGAATACTGTGAAGTAACTCCAGAAAGTATTCGTTTACGTAAGAAGATCTTAAACACTAACGAAAGAAAAAAGGCAGATAAGAAACGTAACAAATAGTTTATTTCTTATTTAATTTTTAAAAGTAGCTCAATTTATTGAGCTACTTTTTTTGTTATGCAGAGGTAGTGATATAATAAGAAAGATTATTTAACTAAAGGGGCAGATATATTGTGCGACAAAAACTAAGATACTTAGACTATAGCATCTTGATCCCATATCTTGTTTTGTCAACTATCGGGGTTATTATGGTCTATTCAGCAAGCTCGGACATTTTATTAGTAAATGGTTTTTCACCGAGTGTATATATGAAAAGACAGATTATATATTTCTTGGCAGCATTTATAGCCTTTGGAATTCCTTGTTTTGCTTTAAAATTAAGAGTATTCAAAAACAGAAAATTTGTTATGTCCTACTTAGGAATTTCATTTTTGATGTTAATGTTTTTAATCGTTCTTAAAATTGTTAGTCATGGAAAAGCTGCTGTTAATGGTGCTGTTGGTTGGATTAATTTAGGATTTATTAATATTCAGCCAGTGGAAGTAGCTAAATTATCTCTAGTTCTTTATTTGGCTTTTGTCTTGTCGAGACGAGATGGAAAGTTTGTTCCGGGACAAATTTGGCATAATTTATTTGGGCCAACTGTAATTTCATTCTTGATGATTGGTTTGGTAATTTTAGAGCCTGACTTTGGTGGTTCAGCAATTCTATTTATGATTGTTTTTGTCATGTATAGTGTCTCAGGAATCCCCACAAGATTAGCCGTTTATTGGTTAGTAGGATTACTGCTAGGAATTGTTTTATTGATGGCAATTTTATTGTTTTGGACCCCAGGATTCATCAAAGATTCCTATCAATTTCAGCGCTTGCTCGCTTTTGCCCATCCCTTTAAGTTAGAAAAAACAGGTGGTGCACAGCTGGTAAACTCCTATTATGCAATTCATAATGGTGGTTTGTTTGGGGTTGGATTAGGTAATAGTATGCAAAAGAGAGGATACTTACCTGAACCATATACTGATTTCATTTTATCTATTACCGCTGAAGAGTTAGGAGTAATTGGCGCCATTGTGATTATTACCTTATTATTCTTTTTAATGTGGCGCATTATGGAAGTAGGAATTCATGCCGATTCACAATTTAATGCTTTAGTTTGTTTCGGGGTTGTAACCATGATTTTTACAGAAACGCTCTTTAATGTAGGAGCAGTTTTAGGATTATTGCCAATTACTGGGGTAACCTTACCATTTATTTCTTATGGGGGATCATCAATGATTGTGCTAACTGCTGCTTTAGGTTTAGTCTTAAATATTTCAGCTGCTGAAAAGAAAGCATTAGTAGAAAGTAGGAGTGTACTTTGAGTTTGGTTTTTAAGGATGAGTCAAATGAAAAAATGACTCCCCGTACGCAGATAATTGTTTGGCTGAATCAAATTAGCGATCAGTATAAGTTGCGTAGATTTGGTAATATTATTTATTTTTCACGTAAAAATAAGTATGTGATTTTATATGTCAGTTCACAATACGCAGCTAAGACAATTGCAGAGCTCAGAAGCAAAAGTTATGTGCAGTCTGTGGAAACATCAAAAACTGATGAGCTTGATTTCTCTGCTGAACACGAGGAAAAAATGATGCGGGAACTAAAAGAAGAAGCAGAAAAATTACGAGAAGAAAACGAGGATTTATGAGTTTGAGAATTATTGCAGGAAAATATGCTAAGCGTAATTTACATACATTGAAGAGTAATGCTACTCGACCAACTAGTGACAAAGTAAAGGGTTCTTTATTTAATTCTTTGGGGCAATTTTTTGATGGCGGTCAAGTACTCGATCTATATGCCGGCAGTGGTGCCTTAGGAATTGAAGCTGTTTCTCGTGGCTATGATGAGGCTGTTTTGGTAGATATTAGTGGTCAGGCATGCCAGGTTATCAGAAAAAATGTTGAGCTCACTAAGGAAGAAGAGAGATTTAGAGTCTTAAAATGTAGTGATAATCGCGCAATTAAGATTTTGCAGGATGAGGGTAAGAAATGTGATCTTGTTTTTCTTGATCCCCCTTATGCTAAGCAAAAAATTGTAAAGATTATGACTAAATTGCTTGAGAATAATCTATTAAATGAGAAGGCACTTGTTGTAGCTGAAACGGATGAACATGATGAATTACCAGAAGTTTCTGGCTTTTCAATTATTAAAGATCATCGGTTAGGACGAACAAAGGTAAAGGTTTACGAAAGAGATTAAAATGACAAAGGCGATTTTTCCTGGAAGTTTTGACCCAATAACTAATGGACATGTTGAGGTGATTGAAGGTGCATCTCATATGTTTGAAAAATTATATGTAGTGATTATGACCAATACTAGTAAAAAGTATCTTTTTAATGAAAAAGAACGTTTAGAATTGGCTAAAAAAGTTTTTGAAAACAACGAAAAAGTTGAAGTTATTGCTCGACCAGCTGAGTTGACCGTGGAAGTAGCGCATGAACTTGGTGCAGGTGCAATTGTTCGTGGATTACGAAATACAGCCGATTTTAACTATGAGCGTGACATAGCTGGAATCAACAAGACGTTAGATCCAAATTTAAATACAGTTTTATTATTTACTCGCCCAGAAGATAGTTTTATTTCTTCCAGTATGATTAAAGAAACTGTATTTTTTGGTGGGGATGTTTCAACCTTAGTTCCAAAACCAGTCGCAGCTGCATTGGAAGAAAAATTGAGGAATAGAAATAATGAAAAAAAATAGAAAATTAAAGTTTTGGCTGCTAGGAATAGCAGCATTTTTAATAGCGGCTGTATTTTGTCTATGGCCAACGCAATATTATATTGAAGCTCCTGGTGAAGCTTTTCAGATTAGTAAATATGTAAAAAGTACTAGAAAGGCTAATCCTAATTTTTATTTGGTAACCGTAAGCGAACGACCGGAGGTAATGATTGATTATTTGACAAGTTTCTTGAGGCCAGCAGATAGTCGCTACTCAAAGGATGAATTAATGGGAACATCGACTAGTGCAGAATATAACCAAATGCAGCGGTACTATATGGAAACTAGTCAAAATAATGCTATTTACTACGCGGCTAAGAAGGCAAACGTTCCGCATCGTCAAGAATTCTTAGGCGTTTACGTAATGGAAATAATGAGTAACTCAAATTTCAAGAACAAATTGAAGGTGGGAGATGTATTAGTTAGCGTAAATGGTAAGAAATTCAATTCTAGTCAAGAATTAATTAAATATGTTTCTTCTTTAAAGAAGAGTAAGGTAAGAATTGAAGTTATTAGAGGAAAAAAACATCTAACTTTCTCCGGTGAAACGGTAAAACTTTCTGGAACTAACCGTTACGGAATCGGTATTCAACTTGTAGATCATACGCGGGTAGTAACAAAGCCTGCAGTAAAAATTGATGCGGAAGATATTGGTGGCCCTTCAGCTGGATTAATGTTTACGCTCGAATGTTATCAATTATTTACCGGAAAAAATCTTAGTTCTAAAAAAATAGCAGGGACTGGGACGATTGATGATCAAGGAAAAGTAGGAATGATTGGCGGCGTTGATAAGAAAGTAATAGCAGCTAGTCGACAGGGAATGAAAGTCTTCTTTGCTCCAACTGATCAACCATCGGGAGTTAAAAAGAGTGAAACGAACTATGCAGAAGCGGTAAAAACTGCTAAGAAAATTCATACTAAAATGAAGATTGTACCCGTAGCCAGATTTGAAGATGCACTAAATTATTTAGAAAAATAAGAAAAAGCAGCAAAAAATTGCTGCTTTTTTTCGTAATAAATAATGAGGTGATAAAAATGGATTTTGAAAAAATAAAAGACTTCATCTTAGAAAAGAAAGGACTAGTAATTGGAATTATTGCGACGATTTTAATTGGTGGATATTTTATTCAAAAAAATAATCAGCCAGCAATTAATAACAGCCAAGTTTTAAGTGAAAATAATAAGAACCAATCAACAGATTTTTCTAAAAATAAAAGTAATAACACTCCTTCTGCTACTGGCGTTAATAGTCCATCTAAACAAAATACTGTAACTGTAGATATTGCTGGAGCTGTTAAACATAGTGGAGTTTATACTTTAAAAAATGGGGCACGCTTAAATGATTTATTAAAAGTATGTGGCGGCTTAACCGATAAGGCAGAGACAAGAGCAATAAATCGAGCAGCTCTTTTAAAAGATCAAGATCAAATTTATGTTCCCCACATTGGCGAAAAAATAGAGAATGTACTAGCAGTCGGAAATACAACAACTACTAACTCATCTGCTTCAGATTCTGCTAGTTCAAATTCTGAGCAGGTCCATTTAAATTCTGCAACAGTTGAAGATTTACAAAAATTAAATGGAGTGGGTCAGAAGAAAGCAGAACAAATTATTGCGTATCGCGATCAAAATGGAGGTTTCAAACAAATTGAAGATTTAACTAAAGTGACAGGAATTGGTGAAAAGACTTTTGAAAAGCTTAAAGATCAATTGGCTCTCTAGTTTTTATGCTCCCGGATTCTATTTATTACTTAGTTTGGGAGGTATTTCAGTTACTTTTCTAATTTTGCAGACTACTACTTTTGCCCAAAGAATTGTAGCTGTAATTTTTTTGCTTTTTTTCTGCTTCTTGCTCATTTATAAATTTCCTCAGTATCGACAATTACTGGTTTTGTTTTTAGGAATAATATCTCTTATAACTTTACTTAATCAGCAAACAAGTGAAACGAAAATTGGAGAACCAATTCAAATATATAGTGATCAGGTGAAGGTGAGTGACCAATTTTTTTATGGGGAGGGAAGAATTGGAAAGAATAAAGTTTTAATTAGTGGAAGTATAAACAAGTCACTTGAAAAAGAATTAAATCGCTTTGGGGGATGTTATTTAGTAAACTACAAGGCAAAAGTAGAACAAATTATGCCAGCAACTAACCCAGGTGAATTTGACTACCAAAAGTATTATCGTAGTAAAAAAATAAGGGAGAGAGTGAAACTTGAAAGCTATGAGCTTTATCCTAAGAAAATTACTATTTTTGATTGGATCCATATTTTACGTAAGTGGCTGATCGATTATTTTGAAAAAATGCCCCAGTTTACAAGATTTTTTGCCAGTGAAATGGTTCTAGCACAAAATCCTAGTCCAGAAAATAAGGTTTTACTCAATAGTTATCGTGACTTAGGAATTATCCATTTGTTAAGTATCTCTGGGCTACACGTAAGTTTATATATTCTAGGGATCATGTGGCTTGGAACAATTATGAAAAGAACAGAAGAAGAATTAACGATTTTTTGTGTTCTTTTTTTAATAATTGAAATCTTACTTTCTAATTTTCAGGCTGGTTTTGTGCGAGCAAGTTTAAGCTACTTTTGGAATGTATTCTTTAAAAGAAAAAAGATTATGATTAGTAGCGGAGATAAATTAGGAATAGTAGCGTTAACTCATCTCCTATTTAATCCGCTATTATTTTTAAATAGTGGGGCGATTTTAAGTTATTTGTTAGTCTTTGGATTAGAAATAAGCAAAGATTTTAAAAAAATTAAACAAAATATAGTTCTCAATTTATTAATTACGCCAATTCTATTACATAATTTTTATCGGATTAACTTTCTAACTATCATTTATAATTTCTTGATTGTTCCAATTTTTAATTTTATTCTTTTGCCTTTAACCTTTATTGTGATTTTTATATTTTGGTGTTTACCAGATATTGTCAGAATAAGTGAACCAATTTTTAAAGTCATTGCGGACTTAACTAATTTTATTGCTGATAAGCAGGTGGGATTAATAACTTTTGGGCAAATAAATTGGTTTCAAACTATATTTTTATTGGCTGTGACTTTGTTTTTGATTATTATGCCTAAGAATAAAGTAAAGAAATTAAAATTAAGAGTAATTTTGCTTGGGGCATATACTAGCTTTTTCTGTTTGATTCATTTTCCACTTAAGGGACAAGTTTCTTTTATTGACGTAGGACAGGGGGATAGCATTTTAATTACGACGCCCTTAAATAGAAAAACATATTTAATAGATACGGGCGGAAAGCTAAATTTTGGAAAAAGAAAAAGTGAGCCGCAGTTAAATCGGATCACTATACCATTTTTATATGCACAGGGAATTGATCATCTTGATGGAGTCTTTTTAAGCCATCAGGATGCAGATCATATCGGTGATTTAAAAGCTTTACTGGATCAAATTCCAGTAAAGCATCTATATTTTGCTAGAGGTTTGACTGATAATCAGTCTTTTATGAAGAAAATAAGTAATCATTTAAATGATGTGCAACTGATGCCACTTCTTGCAGGGGATAAAGTTAGAGAAGGCGGGATCGACTTTGACGTGGTTTATCCTTTTAAACCAGGCTTAGGTAAGAATGAAGATTCTTTATCTATAACGTTTAAGTTAGCGAATAAACGCTGGCTTTTTACTGGGGACTTGGGCAGAGAAGGAGAAAAAGAGATACAAAACCACTATAATTTCCAAGTTGATTACTTTAAATTAGGCCATCATGGTAGTAAAACTTCTAGCGATCCAGATTTTTTAAAGAAGTTAAATCCACGTCTAGTCTTTATTTCTTCAGGACGCAATAATCGTTTTGGGCATCCCCATCAAGAAACTTTAAAAACATTGAAAGACTTAGGTATTCCATATTTAAATACGCAAGATAGTGGTACAATTACTTGGAATTACTCACCATTTCAAGGTGATAAGATTACGACTTTTTATAAAGGAAATACAAAATGACATTAATCTCTCTTTTTAAACAGACTAATCCTAAGAATGCTAATCTTTTGATTCAAGGACCAGATTCATTTTTTAATGATTATTTGGTTCGCAACTACCTCAATCAAAAATCTTTTTCTGAACTTGATCAAGTGATTGTAGACTGCCTTGAAGATGGACTTGATGAATTAATGGCAACTTTAACCGAGTCTTCTTTATTCAGTAACCAGAAAGTTGTGGTTGTGAAGAATCCTTTCTTTTTAATGGCTAAAGTACCACAAAAGTTTAAAAAACAAGTTGAAAAATTAACTAGAATCATTGAACATTTGAGTGATTTAGAAGATGTAGTTGTTTTTGTGGCTAATTATGAAAAAATCGATCGTAGAAAAAAGATTAGTAAACTTTTGCTTGAACATGTTAATGTAGTTGAAACTACGTTTAAGCCCTATGAGGTTAGTGGAATAATTAAGGCCATAAGTAAAGAAGAAGGATATCAAATTACGAATATGGCGCTTCAAATATTGATCCAAAGAAGTGACCAAGTTCTAGATGTCTCTTTAAGTAACTATGTAAAATTAAAAAATATTGTTGGTGAAGATAAAAGGATCACGGAAACACTAATTAATGAAAATATTGATCGTTCTCTTTCAGAAAATATTTTTGAAATATTAACAGCTGCTTTTGATAAAAAATATCAAGAGGCTACTCAACGTTTAGAGGATCATTTACGAGAAGGGGCAAGTGCAATTCAGCTACTAGCTATTTTTGAATCTCAACTTGAATTTTTGACTTGTGTTAAAGTTTTGCAGAATAGACGGTGGAGTAAAGATCAAATTACTAAAGAGTTAAAAGTGAATCCGTATCGAGTAAAATTAGCCCTTGAAAATAAAGTCTCATTAAGTAAATTAACAGTGTTGTTAAAGCAGGCGATTGAACTTGATTTTGGCTACAAAAACGGAACTTATCATGGGGATGAGTTTTTGAAGCTCTTTCTATTAAAAATTTAGACAACAAAAAAGCTCGGAGGAAAACTCCGAGCTTTTATTTTGCCTAATATCAGGTGTCAAGTAAATAATTACTTGTTAGCAGCCTTCTTAGATAAGCGTGACTTATCACGGTTAGCTTTGTTCTTAGAAATAAGACCTTTAGAAGCAGCCTTATCTAAAGCACGTGCAGCTTTAACTTCTAAATCGAGGACATCTTTTGCGTCATTTTCAACAGCTTCGTTGAATTTTCTTACAGCAGTTCTCAATTTACTTAATTCAGCAGCGTTGCGCTTGTTAGCAGTAGCATTAGTCTTAACACGTTTAATTGCTGATTTAATTTGTGGCATCAAAATCACCTCGATAAAATAGATTTACTCGTTAATTATACTTAATACAAGCCGTTGGTGCAAGGTAATTTGGACTTGCTTTTTTAAAAACTTCCATGTAATATTAATATCTGTTGGAACCATTGACGCTGTTTTCCCGCCGCCGACGGTTAACGTTGTTAATGGCAATTATTTAAAAGAGAGGTATTTTTCTAATGGCTATTTCAAAAGAAAAGAAAGATGAATTAATCAAAGAATACGCACGTCACGATGGCGATACTGGTTCTCCAGAAGTTCAAATTGCACTTTTAACTAGTGATATCAACAACTTGAACGACCACTTAAAGGCTAACAAGCAAGACCACCACTCATACGTTGGTTTGCTTAAGAAGATTGGTCACCGTCGTAACTTACTTCGTTACTTGAAGAACAAAGATATTCAACGTTACCGTGAATTAATCAACAAGTTAGGTTTACGTCGTTAATTCTAATAATTCATAAACCTCAGCTACTCTTTATCTTAAAGAGTAGCTTTTTTGTTCCTTTCAAATTCATACTATTATATGGTAAAATTAATTAGATTAACTTCGTTTTGATCATTAAGATCCATAAATAATTTAAGTAAATATAGAAAGAAGCAAAAAAATGTCACAAAAGATTAAGATAATGATCTTGGGTGGCGCACGTGAAAATGGTAAAAACATGTACGCTGTTCAAGTAGAAGACGAAATTTTTATTATGGATGCAGGTTTGAAGTATCCTGATTCATCTTTATTAGGAATTGACGTTGTTATTCCTGACCTACAATTTTTCCAAGATTATGCCGATAAAATTGCCGGTATCTTTTTAACTCATGGTCATGCTGACTCAATCGGTGCTCTACCATATATTTTAAGAGATCATGATATTCCAGTTTTTGGTTCAAAATTAACTATTGAATTGGCTAAGATCGCTGTTCAACGTGAAAATAGACGTCGTAAAAATGACTTATTCCATGTTATTGACGCTGATACAGAAATTGAATTTAAAAATGCAAATGTCTCTTTCTTCAAGACTACGCACTCAATCCCAGATTCTTTAGGAATTGATATTTCTACTAAAGAAGGAGAAATTGTTTATACTGGTGACTTTAAGTTTGATCCATCAGCTAAAAAGGGTTATCGAACTGACTTTGTTCGTTTATCTGAAATTGCCCAAAAGGGCGTCCTCGCACTTCTTAGTGACTCCACTAATGCTGAAGCAAACTTCCCAAATGATCGTCAGACTAGTATTGAAAAATATATTTACAATATTTTTGAGAATTATGATGGTCGAATCATTGCTGCAGCAAAAGCATCAAATATCGTCCGTGTTCAAGAGATTTTCCAAGCAGCGGCTGCCACTGGAAGACATGTTTTCTTGACAGGTAGAGATGCTGGTAAGATTGTCTATACAGCAATGAAATTAGGTTACTTAAACGTACCTAAAGGATTACTTGTTCACAGTAAGGACTTAAAGAAGATTCCTGACAATGAATTAGTAATCTTAGAAACTGGTCGGATGGGTGAACCACTTAAGTCGCTTCAAAAGATGGCAACTAACCGTCACCGTATGATTAAGATTAAGAAGGGTGATTTAGTTTTCATTGCTACCACTCCTTCACACTCAGTTGAAACTATGGTTGCCCAAACTAGTGATATGATTTATCGTGCTGGCGGAACAGTTAAAGAACTCGGTAGAGATAAGCATACAAGTGGACATGCCACTGGCCGTGACTTACAAATGTTAATTGATACACTTAAGCCTAAGTTCTTAATTCCAGTTATTGGTGAATACCGTCTTCTTGAGATCCATAAAGATTTAGCCATTGAAGCAGGTATGAATAAGAAGGATATTTTCTTACCACATAATGGGGATGCATACGCTCTAGAAAAGGGACGTTTCTATCGTACAGATGCTGTTCCTGGTGAAGATATCATGATTGACGGTTCTGGTGTTGGTGATGTTGGAAACATCGTTTTAAGAGATCGGGAAGTTCTATCTGATGACGGTGTCTTCATTGCTGCAGTTACTATTGATAGAAAGAAAAAGAAGATCATCTCAGAACCACGTGTTTCAACTAGAGGATTTGTATACATTAAGGCTAACCATGCCTTGATGAATGGCGCTGCTGATGTAATTAAAGAAGCAGTAAACAATAACTTTGAACACAAGAAATTTGATTGGACTGAATTAAAGCAAGATGTTCGTAATGATGTTGAAAAATATCTTTACAAGCAAACAGGGCGTCGTCCAGTTGTTTTACCAGTCGTAATGGAAGTTAACCAAAATAGACACCGTGCAATGGCTAGACGAAACAATCAAGAAAATAATTCTGAGAAACGTCCAGTTAGAAAAAATCATCATAAAAAAGATTCAGAACAAAAGAAGGCAAAAGCTTAATGTCACATGCAAGTCAAGATAACTTTCTTCTTTTAGCAAAAGAGGCTAAAAAGCACAATGATTTACCGCAAGCTAAGCAATATTTACTTGAAGCTTTACGGTTAGGTCATGATTCAGATATTGTTTGTGAACTATGTGAAATATATTTAAGCCAAGAGAAGGGAGATCAGGCATATTCTTTGATTAAGGAAGAGCCTGACCTTTTTTCTAATCAAAGAGTATATGATACTTATCTTAAAATTTTAGCTTTTCAGCATTATGCAATTGAAGCGGCTGAGCTTGAGTACTTACTGCAAAAAAAGCTACCAGTAAAAATTGAACCGGTTAGTCAAATTAAGCAGTTAGAAATAATGAAAAATTTTAAACAGCTTAAATATATTCAAGAAAAAGATTATTTACTTTTATATTGCTTAAGTACAGAAAACTTTACTAATTTGGCAAAAAGTATTTTAATGGATCCATCTCCTAATTTTGCTTTGCGTTTATCCTTATGTGAAGATTTAATAAAACTTGGATACAGCGAAAAAGTTCAAGTTTACATTTTAGGAGAATTAAAAGAATTTATTCCTAAAGAAACGGACTTACTTGAAAAAAGTCCAATTTATCGTGAAGTTTGTGTTAGCTTAGCGGATTACTTTAGACAGGATCCAAGCAAACTGCCAATAATGATTGGTGAGATGAATGTTTGTTTAGGGATGCTATATCCGCGTTTAAATGATTATATTAGAGATCCGGATCAATTTGCTCATGATTTTAGAAATTATCTTGAGCAAAAGAAGGGCGGAGCTAATCAGAAACTTTTAAATAAAATATATGAATATTTGGCATATGAAAAAGCAACAAATTCTGATTTTTAGTGCCGATATTGAGCAAAAAAGGTTTACATTTTCTGTGGATCTAGTATAATCAATAAAGGATATTTTCAAAGGGGTACGAGCTAGGCTTTTACCTTTGAAAGTAGTATAATAATCAACAGAGAATTATCCGTTACTTACTCAACGGACTTCTTGCAAATTTACAGGAGGGTCATATTAATGGCAGAAAAAGAACATTACGAAAGAACTAAGCCGCACGTTAACATTGGTACTATCGGCCACGTTGACCATGGTAAGACCACTTTAACTGCAGCTATTACTACTGTTTTGGCAGAAGACGGTTTGGCACAAGCTGAAGATTACTCACAAATCGATGCTGCTCCAGAAGAAAAGGAACGTGGTATTACTATTAATACCGCTCACGTAGAATACGAAACTAAGAATCGTCACTACGCTCACATGGATGCTCCAGGTCACGCTGACTACATCAAGAACATGATTACTGGTGCTGCACAAATGGATGGTGCTATCTTGGTTGTTGCTGCAACTGATGGTCCTATGCCACAAACTCGTGAACACATCTTACTTGCTCGTCAAGTTGGTGTTCAATACATCGTTGTATTCTTAAACAAGGTTGACTTAGTTGACGATCCAGAATTGATCGACTTAGTTGAAATGGAAGTACGTGACTTGTTATCAGAATACGATTACCCTGGTGACGATGTTCCTGTTATCCGTGGTTCAGCTTTGAAGGCACTTGAAGGTGACCCAGAACAACAAGACGTTATCAGAAAATTAATGGAAACTGTTGACGAATACATCCCAACTCCAGAACGTGATACTGACAAGCCATTCTTAATGCCAGTTGAAGACGTATTTACTATCACTGGTCGTGGTACTGTTGCTTCTGGTCGTATCGACCGTGGTACTGTTAAGGTCGGCGATGAAGTTGAAATCGTTGGTTTAACTGACAAGATTGAAAAGTCAACTGTTACTGGTTTGGAAATGTTCCACAAGACTCTTGACCTTGGTGAAGCCGGCGATAACGTTGGTGTATTGCTTCGTGGTATCGACCGTGATCAAGTTGAACGTGGTCAAGTTTTAGCTGCACCTGGTTCAATTCAAACCCACAAGAACTTCAAGGGTCAAGTTTATATCTTGAACAAAGATGAAGGTGGTCGTCACACTCCATTCTTCTCAGATTACCGTCCACAATTCTACTTCCACACTACTGACGTAACTGGTAAGATTGAATTGCCAGAAGGTACTGAAATGGTTATGCCTGGTGATAACGTTGAATTCACTGTTGAATTGATCAAGCCAGTTGCCATTGAAAAGGGTACTAAGTTTACTATCCGTGAAGGTGGTAAGACTGTTGGTGCTGGTCAAGTTACTGAAATCCTTGACTAATTCCAAACTTTCTTAAAAAAGATGTATCTTAGGATACATCTTTTTTTATACAAAAATTAACAAATTTCTTTCTGGATTTGTGTTTTAGCAAGGTTTACGGTAAGATAGTTAAGTGTGCAATAGCAAACCCAAATTTGACATCGGAGGTATTTAATTAATGTCTGTAAAATGGGAAAAGACCGGTAAAACATCCGGTGAATTAACTTTTGAAATCTCACAAGAAGAAGTAAAAAAGGGCTTAGATCAAGCTTTTAAACGTGTTAAGAAGAACTTACGTGTACCTGGTTTCCGTAAAGGTCACGTTTCTCGTGTTGTTTTTGATCAATTTTACGGTGAAGAAGCTCTTTACGAAGATGCTTTAAACATCGTTTTACCAGAAGCTTACACTGCTGCTGTTAAAGAAGCTGGTATTGCCCCAGTTGGCCAACCACAAATTACTCCAGTTTCAATGGATAAGAACAAGCCTTGGGTAATGAAGGCTACTGTTTCTGTTAAGCCAGAAGTTAAGTTAGGTGACTACAAGGGTATTGAAGTTCCTAAGCAAAACACTCGCGTTTTAGTTAAGGACGTAGATGCAGAATTAAACAAGCGTCGTGAACAAAATGCTGAATTAGTATTGAAAGACGGTAAGGCTGCTAAAGGCGATACTGTTACTATCGACTACACTGGTACCATTGATGGTAAGCCATTTGATGGTGGTAGTGCACAAAACTATTCATTAGAATTAGGTTCTGGTACTTTTATTCCTGGTTTTGAAGATCAACTTATTGGTCACAAAGCTGGCGATGATGTAGATGTTGTTGTAACCTTCCCAGAAGATTACGGTGCAAAAGACTTAGCTGGTAAAGAAGCACACTTTGCTACTAAGATTCATGAAGTGAAATCTAAAGAATTACCTAAGTTAGATGACGAGTTTGCTAAAGATGTTGATGATTCAGTAGAATCACTTGATGAATTAAAAGATAAGATCAAGAAAGACTTGAAGAAGCACAAGGAAGATGACGCAAAAGACGCTATCCAAGATGCTGCAATCAAGGGTGCAGTTGAAAATGCAACCATTGATGAAGTTCCTCAAGCAATGATCGACGAAGATGTTCAAAACCAATTGAACCAATACTTAGGCAACATGCAACGTCAAGGTATTGACCCACAAACTTACTTCAAGTTAACTGGTACTACTGAAGCTCAATTGCGTGAACAATTAGCTAAGGGTGCTGCAGAACGTGTTAAGACTAACCTTGTTTTGGAAGCAATCGTTGCTAAAGAAAAACTTGACGCAACTGCTGATGAAATTAAGCAAGAAATCAAAGACTTAGCACACGACTACAACATGGACGAAAAAGTTGTTCGTCGTAGCTTGAGTGATGATATGCTTAAGCATGATATTGCTATTAGAAAAGCTATTGATTTAGTAGCTGACAAGGCAAAGCAAGTTGCTAAGAAAGCTACTAAGAAATCAACTGCTAAGAAGTCAACCAAAGAAGACGACAAAAAGGCTGATAAATAATAGTTGATAACTAGTTTAAGAAAAGGGCGGCTATGACAGTCGCTTTTTTCTTTACTATTAATTAATAAGACAATTTTCTTTACTCTGTTAAAGTGAACTGCTAAGCTTATTTTGACATAAAGTAAGTGAAAAGGAGGATGGCTGATGGCTAACGAAATTACTGAGCAAGAAGAAGTAAAATGTTCTTTTTGCGGTAAACCACAGTCACAAGTTAAAAAAATTGTGGCTGGAAATGGAGTCTACATTTGTAATGAATGTATCGATCTTTCCAAGAAAATTATTGATGATGAATTAAAAGCAGATTCCATTAAAGAAACTAAAGATTTACCTAAGCCAATGGAAATTAAAAAGCAATTGGATGAGTACGTAATTGGTCAAGAGCGTGCTAAGAAGGTGCTTTCCGTTGCTGTTTACAACCACTACAAACGTATCAATCAAATGGATATTGATAGCACTGGAACTGAGTTGCAAAAATCAAACATTGCTTTGATTGGACCAACTGGTTCTGGTAAAACTTATTTAGCCCAAACTTTGGCTAAGATTTTGAATGTTCCATTTGCTATTGCGGACGCTACTACTTTGACTGAAGCCGGCTATGTTGGTGAAGATGTAGAAAATATTTTGCTCAAATTGTTGCAAAATGCCGACTATGATATAGAGCGTGCCCAACGCGGAATCATCTATATTGACGAAATTGATAAGATTTCTAAAAAAGCAGAAAATGTTTCAATTACTCGTGATGTTTCCGGTGAAGGTGTACAACAGTCATTACTTAAGATCTTAGAAGGAACTATTGCTTCTGTTCCTCCTCAAGGCGGACGTAAACACCCGCAACAACAAATGATTAAGATTGATACTACTAATATCTTATTCATTGTCGGTGGTGCTTTTGATGGTATTGAAAATATCGTTAAAAACCGTCTTGGTAAGAAAACAATTGGTTTTGGCGCAGAAAATGGTCTTAACCAAGTAGATGCAGATGACTGGCAAAAGAATCTTACAACTGGAGATTTAGTTAAATTCGGTTTAATTCCTGAATTTATTGGACGTATTCCAATTATTGCTACTCTTGATAAGTTGAGTACTGAGGACTTAATTAGAATTTTAACTGAACCAAAGAATGCTTTAGTAAAACAATACAAGAAATTATTGTCACTTGACGATGTGGACCTTGAATTTACTGATGGAGCCCTACAAGCTATTGCAGATATGGCTATTAGTCGTCATATGGGTGCACGTGGTTTACGTTCTATTGTTGAAAATTCATTAATGGATGTAATGTACCGCACACCAAGTGATGATAACATCAAAGAAGTTCAAATTACTAAGGATGTTATTACTAAGCATGCAGAGCCTAAGATTACCTATAAAGAGGACAAGGCTGAAGAGACGAGTGAGGCGACTAAATAATGAAAGTCGTAGATGCTGAATTTGTCATTAGTGCTGTTTCTGAAAAACAGTATCCAAAAGATGATTTACCAGAATTTGCCTTGGCTGGCCGTTCGAATGTTGGTAAATCTAGTTTGATTAATACAATTGTTAATCGGCGTAAACTAGCCCGTACATCACAACAACCAGGTAAGACTCAAACTCTTAATTTTTATAAGGTTAATAATAAGTTGTATTTGGTTGACGTACCAGGTTATGGCTATGCAAAAGTTTCTAAAAAGCAAAGAGCTGCTTTTGGTGAAATGATTCAAGATTATCTTGAAACGCGTGCTGATTTAAAGGGATTAATTCTTTTAGTTGATGCACGTCACAATCCAACTGCTGATGATATCAATATGTTTAATTATGCTCTCTGTCTCGATATTCCAATCTTGGTGGTAGCAACGAAGATGGATAAGTTGAAAAAGATGGAAGCAAGTCAGATTAAGCAAAAAATCGGCAAGAGTTTGGATCTGTCACAAGAAAATGTATCTTTTTTACCATTCTCTAGTGTTTCTAAATTAAATGTAGATAAATTCTGGGATTGGGTCGAAGATAAGATGTAATTTAAAAAAATTGCATAATTTGCTGATTAAATTCACCTATCTTTGATATAATTAGATACGTTGAAAATATTGAACTAATAATGTTTCAACAACCTTTGAAAAAGAAGAATACCGGTTGGAGCTGACAAGCTCTAGTCGGTATTTTTTCTTGCCTAAATAAATGTATTAGCTTTAGAATTAAAATATACACTTTAAAGAAATAAGGGAAAGAAATGACTAAAAAAATCTTATTTATTTGTCATGGTAATATTTGTCGTTCACCTATGGCTGAATTTATTACTAAAAAGATTGTTAAAGATCTAGGTAAAGAAAATGAATATGAAATTGCGTCTGCTGCTACAACCGAAGATGCAATTATTAGTGGGATCGGCCATGATATCGATGTGCGTTCTCAACGAGTAATGAATGAGCATGGAATTCCTTTTAACCATCGTCAGGCCAGAAAAATGGTTAAGAGCGACTATGAGAAATATGACTACATTATCGGGATGGATGAAGAAAACTTCTTTGATATGAATCATATTTCAGCAGGAGATCCCGAAAGAAAAGAATATAAACTTTTATCTTTTGCTGGCTCTATGATGGATGTTGATGATCCTTGGTATACTGGTGACTTTGAAGCAGCTTATCAAGATATTTATCAAGGCTGTGAAGCTCTTATTAAGAAAATCGAGATGTCTGATAAGTAATGCAAGTTTTACCAATTTTCCTAGTTATTTTAGCGATAGTCGTATCAGGATATATTTTTACTTCTAAACATCGTTTTTATTTTCTGAGAGCGATTATTTTGTTTTTAGTATTGTTACTGCTAAGTACAATTAATTTCTCAATCTTCTTTGGATTTGCGGCTCTCTTTATTGACCGAATTCATGATATGGAACTAGGGAATCTTTTCTTACTCCTAGCAGCTTTGGTAATTTTATCAGGTCTTCTACTATATGAAGGTTTAAAGAGATTCAATAAATATCATCCGATTTCAGAAATAACCCTAACTTTAATCGAATATTGTATTCAATGGGCATTGATTTATGTTACAGTTTATCAATCGATCTTCAATAACATTGCTAAGATCCATACAATTACTAAAATGATAAAAACAGTTCGTATCCTCAATCCGGATTTACTAGTAGTAATCATTTTGCCATCGTTTATTTCAATTTGGATTGCGGTTGTTTTATTGAAGAAATATCAACACGATTTATAAAAGATAGTCTTATGGTAAGACTATCTTTTTATTATATTAAGACTAAATTTTTGTCATTATGCCTTTAAGCTCATACAATAAAAAGTGAAAGCGGATTATATATGAAAGAAGGCTTTAATTATGACAGTTCCAACATTTGATCGTGAAAAAGAAGCTATTATGAAAGACGTTCGTGAAATGATTCACCGTAATCGTGATAATGGTTTCATTCTAGAAGAATTACAAAATAAATATGGTAAAGATTTTTCTGATGATGATTTAAAAGCTTTAATTAAAAAAGCTGCTAATTAATCGGGAAGTAGGCATACTATGAGAATGAGTTTTTGGATGGATTATGCATCTCCATTTTGTTATATTGCTTTTCATAAACTAACTGAAGCAGTTAAAGCAGTAGGAATTGATCAAAATAAGTTAGATTATAACTTTCGCGCTTTTCAAATTGATCCAACTGCTGCGGAAAATCCAACTCAAACGCGAGGAGAGAAGTTGATGCAGAAAGATGGTTTAACCCAAAAGCAACTTCATGAAAGATTTCAAAATATTACTGAACAAGCTAGAGATGCTGGCTTAACAATTAATTATGCAAATACACTTCCAGTCAATACGATGAAGGCATTGCGTTTAACTAAATGGGCTAATGATACACAGAGTAATAAAAAGACAGCCCAGTTAATTAACGCAATCTTTAAAGCTTATTTTGTTGAAAATCAAAATATTGCTGATAACGACGTCTTAGTAAAATTGGCAAAAGACGCTGGGTTGGATGACTCATCTGCAAAGAAAATTCTTACTAGTGAAGAATATAAGGACGTAGTTATCGAAGATGAAAATGACTTAGCCAATCGAAATGCGGATGCAGTGCCATACTTTGAAATTGGCCATTATCAGGATGAAGGTGTGCCTACTAAAGAAGCTTTAATTGAAGCAATTAACAATTTAATATATCAGAAGGTAAAATAAGCTCTATTACTAAATTTCTTCTATTCAAAGTGTAATTTCGCATAAAAAGTGAAATTACACCTTTTTTATTCAAGATTAAATAGGTTCTAAAGTTGAAATTTAATGGTAGGATAAGAATGGAAGAAAAGGAGACATATTTATGAAGAAAATATTATTAATGAGCGTGGTTGCTCTCAGCTTGGTAGGTGCAAGTGGCTGTTCAAATAACTCTAATTCAACTAATAATAGTAGTGTTAAGAGTTCAAAGACAGTTCAAAAGAAGCACTGGGATAAGAAAAAAGATCAAAAACTTGCTAAGGAAATGGATAAGTATAGCAAAAAGAAGAGCCAAACCTATACCAAGTATGATGGTAAAAATAAGATTTCTACTTCAGCAAATCGTATTTATCCAGATGCCTTTAAGAAAGATACTTTTAAGCTAAATGGTAAAAAGATAAGCATTGGCTGGAGTCCTCAAGGCGAACACCATTATGATTATGATGTCTTGGCTATCTATAATCATGATTTAACTAAAGATGGACAACATAAGACTTTTCTCTTTTGCTGGCACAATCAAAAACCAATTGTTTTGGTAGATGAATCTGGAAAGGGAAACGTTGTTAACTTACATGTCAGTCAAGACAAGTCATTAAATGGTAGCTTTTCAAATATTATGTATGGTGAAAATATCTAACTTAAGGTCTGCTTATTTGCAGACTTTTTGTCTCTAAAAGTAAATATCCGTATAATAGATAAAAAGTGAGATGATTGGAATAGGTAGGGTATAAAAATGTTAAGTAATAAAATGAAAGAACTGCTTGATAAGGTGTATGAAACACCAAATACAATAGACCTGGCAGTGGTAGTACAGACACCAGACTTTGAAGAAACTTTTATTAGTGATAATTTACGTCGCTCTTATCAACCGGCGCGAGCTGAAGGTCTTGTTTTTAGGTTAATTGAGACTTTCGTTCAAAGACTTGATCTGGATTATTATGAATTTATTGATGTATTAAAGGGCGATTTAGAAAGTGACCTATTTAAAGTACATGCTATGAGAAAGCTCAAGCGCCCAAATCAAGAGATTTCTGATAATAAACTTACACAACTAGAAACACGAGTAGAAGATATCATTGATTTAGCTGAAGAACTAGCTAGTGAAAAAGAGATTGGGGACTATGTCATAGTTGTTAATTATACTGCCCAGTTAGGGGATGTTTTCTTCCACGATACTAGCGATCAAAATATGTCGACTTATCATGACATTCAAGTGATGCTCATGGAATATGCAAACCGCAATATTCTTAATCCTTTAGCTCTAATAAAAGATTTAGAAAACAAGCGTCCTAATGAAGCTAAATTACTCAATAAAGCTGCTTTTGAAGATCGAAATATTGATGGCTTCACTATAGAAGACTTTTGGCAAATATATCGAGCTCCTTATCAGGGTGGCCAATTTGATTTAGAAAATCCTGAAGGTTATCGCTTTGAAAAAGAACTAATTAAATATAGTAGAAACTTGCAAAATTTAGATTTGACATATTTTCTTTTATTTGTGAGAACAGATCGTTATGTTTATGTATTAACCCCATCCTTTAAGACAGAAGATGATTTAGTAGAAGCCTTAGCTGGATATTTAACTAGTCTAGAAGTGAATATGGACTTTACTGATGAAAAGTTTAAAGAAATTAGCGATATGATGCTTGAGAGAAGATCTTATCTTGATTTAGCTCATGGAAAGGATTCTGCGTATGCGATTGACTTACCAGTTAAACGAGAGGTGACTGATGGTAAAGAAATTCGAAAAGAAATTAATGACATTTTCAGTGAGCTAGTAACTTATCAAAATATGGATACAGTCCGTGATTTTTACATGTTTGCAAATATTAAAGACAATAATTTTACTGGTGGGATGATGAAAGACAATAATTTAACGAGTTACTTACTAAACTTCGTTGAATTATTAGCTTACCTTACTCATATGTATCCAAATCTAGCACCAAAGAAAATAATTGACTTAGTTGCAACTAAAGAAGACTTAAAACGTAAGCGAAAATAGTTGCTTTATACGGATAAAGTTTCTATTGTAGAGGTGAGAGTGTAATAAGAGAAAGAAGAGTTGAAAAATGAAAATTTCAATTTGGGGCGATTATGCATGTCCTTACTGCTACATTGGTGAAACTAACTTACAAAAGGCAATTGAAGAGTTAGGTGTTCAAGATAAGATTGAATATGACTTGAATGCTTTTCAAATTGATTTAGATGCACCTAAGTCAACTAAGCAAACTAATGCAGTCCTTCTAGCTTATGAAAAGGCTATTCCGTTAGCTAAAGCAAACGCAGCCTATGATCATGCTAAGGCAATGGGTAAGGCAGTTGGTTTAACAATTAATGAAGCAACTGCCTATAATACAAATACCATGGATGCTCACCGGATGGTTCAATGGGCTAAGGCAACTTATCACGATTCTAAGCTAATTGAAAATCTGGCTGATGATTTATTCTATGCTTACTTTACTGAAAATAAGGAATTAGCAGACCATAAAGTATTATTAGATGTTGCAAAGAAGAATAAGCTAGATACCGAAGAAGTTAAGAAGATTCTAGATTCTAATGCATATCAAGATGTAGTTATGCAAGAAGAAGCTGACTTAGAAAGTCGCGGAGTTGAATCTGTACCATACTTTTTAATTAATGGTCAGCAATTTGATGGTGTTCAAGATGTTTCAACCTTCAAAACTGTCATTGGAGCAGGCTTTGGGATGAAGCCAGATGAATTTTTAAACTTCTAAAAAAGTTATTTAATTAGGTCCTACACTTTTATAAGTGTAGGACCTTTTTTCTACGTAAAGTCAAGCACAATAGGGTGTTTGACTTTATTTTTTAGTTGTA
>OFHA01000020.1_pt1 | contig 124434 bp, 118 predicted proteins | sample 1521891 | NCBI WGS metagenome assembly OFHA01 (sample SAMEA3504089, study PRJEB24116) | mouse gut metagenome | biome: mouse gut; feature: mouse-associated habitat; material: faeces | place: Denmark | collected 2011
AGTGAATCAATTATCCCGTCGGATAACTAATTCACTATTTAGCTTAGAATGTTTTATATAGTGATTTTTTGGTATTATTATGTTATTGAATAAAAAATGTTATTTAATAGAAAAAGGAGATGACAATGAATAATAAACTAAATCTTTTTAACATTGGTTTACCAACTAATGAAGACTTAAATACTTGGTCTAAAGACTGCATTAAGCAAAGGTTAGATCACAATATCAGTGGCAATCTTCTCGCCTTTGTGTCAGAAGCACCAGATTATGAACTAAATGAGAATATGGTCGCCTTGTATGACTTCCACACTAATCCCATTAAGGGGAAATACCAGTCAGTAATTTTTGATAAAAAAGCTGGTATTATTTTATGCCAAAAAAATAGCCGCCAGCTGATTAACCATCTTTTAAAGCACAAGCTGATTTTAGGAGCAGTTTTACAAAAGAAACTACAAAAAGAACTGGGCTTTTACTATCGCCATACAATTTCTTTAGGAGAAATTGCCTACTTTTCACTTCGAGCTCATTCAGAAAGCCATACCTCTTGGATTGGCTTGCATCATATGCAGACGGTACAACAAGAAAATGGTCGCGTTACTTTTTCCTATCAAGAGAATGGTTATAGTTATAACTTTGAGTTTGAAGACTGTGCACCGAACATGTATAAGCGACTGGGAGAAGCAATTACCCGTAATCATGTTTTAGGATAAATGCTAGTAGGCTACGCTAAGTCGCATGGTTTTCATTTGAACTTATGTAAGTGCAGAAAGAATAGTCTCGTAGCTAACCAAGAATACTTTTACTTAACTAAGATTCAAAATGCCTTAAATTTAACTGAACTTGCTGAAGAAGCAATTGAAGAATTTCATCGAAATTATGGTCGACACTGTGCTGACTTCTTTGATATCAAAGATTGGCAGATAAATGACCATAATTTGATTTATCGATTATCTAGAAGAATAAAATCAATTCTGTAGCACGCTTAAAAAGCGTGCTTTTTCTTTACAAGAAGTACCGTGAAGGATAAAGAGATAGAAAGGAAAAAGAGTGAAGAGAGAAAAATAGGAATTGCAGTGTATCGTGCTTTTGTAGGGGTCGGTCTTGGATTTTAGAAAAATTGCGTTCCTGATAATCTAATATCTGCACAAGCGCTTGTGACATTACTTAAAGGAATGGTCACATGATTAAAGAAGAGAATTTTATTAAAGCATGGGAAAATCGGCGGTTGGTTTGCGGAGCAATTAAGGCTGCTGGCGTGAGGAAAGACTATCAAGAGTATGCGGACTTGGTCCAGGATGGAGTTTTGATTTATGCGGGGATGCTTGAGAAGAGTCAGGACCACGATATTGATCGGTTTGCCTTTAAGAAGATTCTTTGGCATACGTTAGATGAGTTAAGAAAGATTCAGCGCCGCGAAGAAAGAAGTGAAGAGATAAATAACGAGCTTGAATTTAAGAAAGAAAAAATTGAATGGGATAACTTAATAATTTTGAAAGATAAAGTCTAGGAATTAAATGAAATTGAAAAACTAGTGTTTTTTGAACATTTGCTCATACAAAAAGAAATTACAAACTTGGTTGAAGTGGCGGGATGTTCAAGGCGAACTCTGCAGAGGGTAAAGAAGAATTTACTGGTTAAATTTAAAAACGCTTTGAAAAATTAAATAAAAAACGCAGCAAATTAAATAACGAAAACTATATTTTTGCCGAAGTTAGGTTGATTTCTGGGGGGGGTGCCAGTATACTTATCAACGTGAAGGTGGTTAGAGCGCTATTTAGAGCATGTTCTGATTCAATAAATGTGTTTTTTTATGCTAATTGTGAATTTTTTTATGAATTTTCATATATTTTTTGTATAATGATTTTTGGTGTTACTAAAAAGCAAAAATAAAAGAGGAATAAAATGGATCATAAGAATAGTGATAATGAATTAAGACATCGCTCACATCATCACCGTCATCATCGACGTAAAAAGTTTTGGCGTATCTTTTGGATTGTATTAGGTGTCTTCCTAGCAGTAGACATCATTGCGGTTATTATTGCTTGGCACAATATCCATGTTGCCACGAATACCATGTATAATCCTATTAGTGGTGATATAAGTGATCGAAACTTTACTAAGACTCTTAAAGAAAAGAAGCCAGTGAGCATCTTGCTGTTAGGAACTGACACTGGTGAATTTGGTCGTGATTATAAAGGTAGAACAGACTCAATAATGATAATGACTGTTAATCCTAACACGGATAAAACAACTATCGTTAGTGTACCTAGAGATATGAAAGTTAATTTACCAGGCTATGCAGACTATTCACCAGCGAAAATAAATGCAGCTTATACTTATGGAGGAGTAGATGAAACAATAAAAACATTAAAACAATACTTTAATGTTCCCATCGATGCTTATGTTCTGGTAAACTTAAAAGGATTAGTTAAAGCCGTAGATCAAATTGGGGGAGTAGATGTAACGTCACCATTAACTTTTACTAATTTGGGCTATTCATTTGAAAAAGGAAAGCAATATCATATGAATGGTAAGCGCGCATTAGCTTTTTGTGATATGCGATATGATGATCCAAGAGGAGATTACGGTAGACAGGAACGTCAAAGACTTGTCTTAATGTCTATATTAAAATCATCTATTTCATATAAGACTGTATTGAATCAGAAGTTTTTAAATACTTTGTCCAAAGAAATGCTGACAAGTTTAACTTTTGATAATATGACGCAGTTGGCAACGGGATACCGTTCTGCAACCAATAGTACGATCAGTGATCATACGCAAGGCCAAGGTAATTGGGAAAATGGGGTTGCTTATGAATCAGTGAGCTTGGCTGAACGACAGAGAATTAGTAATAAGTTACGTGCTGCCTTAGGGCTTAAGCCGAAAACCTTGAAGACAGGAGAATAGGAAAAAGTGGAAAACAGTACAAAAACTGAAAATACAATCGATTTACGTAGATTATGGATGCTCCTTCGAGCACATATCTGGTCTATTATTTTATGGGCAATTGGTTTAGGAGCAGTAGGATTTGTCTTAGCTGCTTTTGTTGTTGAACCCAAATATACTTCAACTACTCAAATCTTAGTTAACCAGAAGCGTAATGAAAATGATGCTAATCAAGCATTTAATGCACAACAAGCTGATGTGCAAGTAATTAATACCTATAAGGATATTGTTACGAGTCCAGTTATTTTAAAGGACGCTTCTAAGTGGATTAAGAACCCTACTAAGGTAGTAAAGCCTGCTAAGAAGGCTAAATATAAGACTTTAGCTGATGGAACTAAGAAGTTAGTTAGTCCAGCTGAACCAGCTGTAGTTAGAAGAGCAGGACGTGGCTATGATGTTAGCGCTAAAGAAATGCAGAAGGCTGTTTCTGTTACTACGCAACAACAATCACAAGTTTTCACTATTAGTGCAAAAAGTAATGATCCTGAAAAGGCTCAAGCTATTGCTAATGCTGTAGCTCAAACTTTTAAGAACAAGATTAAAGGTATCATGAATGTTAATAATGTAACTATTGTTTCGCCAGCTGCACGTGGTATTAAGACTTTCCCTAAGACGACTCTGTTTACTTTAGCGGGTATTGTATTAGGCTTGATTATCAGTATTGCTCTAATTGTCTTACGTGATTCATTTAATACTACTGTTAGAGATGATGATTATCTAACTAAGGAACTAGGATTAACTAATTTAGGTCATGTATCACACTTCCACTTATCTAATAAATTTAGTATTAAGGGCAATGATAATAATTCAGGTAAAAAGAAACGAGTATAGGAGCGTATAAATGGGATTGTTTAATAGACGTAAAAAACGTGGTACTGATGAAACCATGCAATATGGTGCTAAGTTAATCACTGTGGCAAAACCGCAAAACCCAGTTAGTGAACAGTTTAGAACTGTAAAGACAAATATCGATTTTACAAGTGTCGATCAGCAGATTAAGGCCTTAGCCTTTACTTCTGCCAATATTAGTGAAGGTAAGTCGACGGTGACAGTTAATACAGCTGTAACTATGGCTCAATCAGGGAAAAAAGTCTTATTAATTGATGCTGATCTTCATAGACCTACTCTACATCAAACCTTTGATATTCCGAATAGAGTAGGATTGACAACAATTTTGACTTCACATTCTAATGAAGTAGACATGGCAGATATTGTAAAAGAAGATATTATTCCTAATCTTTCTGTTATGCCAGCTGGTCCTATTCCACCTAACCCAGCACAATTATTGGGTTCTAACAGAATGCGGGCATTTTTAAACATGGTTAAAGAGCACTATGATTTAGTTATCTTAGACCTTGCTCCAGTTCTTGAAGTTTCTGATACTCAGATTTTGGCCGGTGAAATGGATGGAGTAGTGCTAGTAGTTCGTCAAGGCATTACCCAAAAAGCTGGTGTTGAACGAGCAATTGAAATGCTTAACTTAACTAAGACACATGTTTTGGGTTATGTGATGAATGATGTAAAAACTGGCCCAAATGGTTATGGCTACGGTTATGGCTATGGTTATGGTTATGGTTATGGTTATGGTTATGGCCAAGAGAAAGATACAGAAGCGAAGTAATAAATAATGGTATTAGTTGATATTCACTCACATATATTACCGGGGATCGATGATGGTTCTCCTGATTTAGATTCATCGTTAGGATTAGCTGAGGCAGCAGTAGCAGATGGAATTACTCATGCGTTAATGACGCCTCATACTTTAAATGGAAAATACCTAAATCATAAAAAAGATATCATAAAAGAAACTGCTGATTTTCAGAAAGCGTTAGAAGAAAATCATATTCCTTTAACGGTCTTTCCTAGTCAAGAAGTTCGTTTAAATGGTAATTTACCTCAAGCTTTAGATGATGATGATATCCTCTTTTGTGATGAAGATGGCAGATATATGTTATTGGAATTTCCAAGTGAAGATGTACCAACTTATGCTAAAGATATGACCTTTAAGTTGCTTAGCCGAGGTATTACGCCAATCATTGTTCACCCTGAAAGAAATTCAGGAATCTTAGCCCATCCTGAAAAGTTGCAAGAATTTCTCGAACAAGGATGTTTAACACAAATTACAGCTAGTTCGTATGTGGGAGTATTCGGTAAAGAAATTGAAAAATTAGCTGACAGATTTGTAGAGGCTGGACAAGTAGCAACTTTTGCTTCAGATGCCCATACATTGCCAAAACGTGAAAGTCGAATGCATGACGCTTATGAAAAGTTAGAAAAGACGCAAGGATTGGATGTTGCTAATAGCTTTAAGCGGAATGCAAGAAACATTATCAATTCTGATAATGTTAATTTAAATTGGAAACCTTTAAAGAAAAAGAAACATTTCTGGATATTTTAATTTTATTATTGGGGGGATAGAGTTTTAAATGATGGCACAAGAGGTTAAAAAGGTAGAACTAGATCCGTCAAAAGTTAAAGGACGCTTAGTATATCATACTGTAAAACGTGGATTTGATATCTTAGCTAGTGGGGTTGCTTTGATTTTATTATCACCACTATTTGGAGTTTTGACTGTAAAAATAAAAGAAGAAGATGGTGGTCCAGCATTTTATTCACAAACAAGAATCGGAAAAAATGGAAAACCATTTAAAATGTGGAAGTTTCGTTCGATGATTGTGAATGCCGATAAAATGGTAAAACAGTTAGAAGAACAAAATGAAATTGACGGGGCAATGTTTAAGATCAAAAATGATCCTCGAGTAACAAAAATTGGTCATGTAATAAGAAAATATAGCTTAGATGAATTACCTCAGCTTTGGAACGTCTTGAAAGGCGATATGTCTTTAGTTGGACCAAGACCACCTCTACCAATGGAAGTAGAAGATTATACTGATTATGATAAATTGCGTTTAACTGTTACACCTGGTTGTACAGGACTTTGGCAGGTAACAAAACGTAATGATGCAGATTTTGATGAAATGGTAGAATTAGACCTTGAATACATTAACAAGAGTAGCCTATGGTTTGATTTTAATATTTTGTTGAAAACTGTGGGAGTTGTTATTCATCCAAATAGTGCGTATTAAAAATAATGAAAAAATGATTTGATCATTTTTCATTATTTTTTCTTAATCGGGAGAAAAAAATCGTGAAAAGAATTAAAGTTCTTCATGTTGGTGAGGCAGCGGGGGGAGTAGAGCGTTACTTAGAGACCCTATTTAAATATACTGATCATGATAAGATTAAAAATATATTAATTTGCTCACAAAATTATGATGATAAAAAAATTAGACAATTAGTCGATCGACTAATTGTAATTAGAATGGAACATCAGATTAGCGGTAAAGCCGATTTCAATTCAATTAGAACTATTCGACATTATATAAAGAAAATTAAGCCGGATATTATATATGCACATTCTAGCAAGGCGGGAGCCTTAGCGCGAATAGCTGATTTAGGAATTAACAATAAGATTATATATAATCCGCATGGGTGGGCTTTTAATATGCAGCAACCTGCTGGTAAAAAAGAAATGTATAAGTGGATTGAAAAATTCCTATCTTGTTTCTGTGAAAAGATTGTATGTATATCAGACGCTGAAATGGAATCAGCATTGAGAGAAAAAATTTGTAAGTTGAATAAATTACAGGTTATTTATAATGGAATTGATCTAGAAGCAATTAAAAAAGTTAGAATTAAAACGAGACAAGAATTTAGAATTCCTAAAGATGCGTTTGTTATTGGCCAGGTTGGTAGATTATCAAAACAGAAGGCACCAGATACCTTTGTTAAGGCTGCCAAGATAATTAAGCAAAAAATACCCAACGCTTATTTTTTGTTGGTAGGTGATGGCGAGCTTCGTGGGAAAATTGAAAAGATGGTTCACGAAGCCGGATTAGACAATAGTTTTATGATTACTGGATGGGTGGATAATCCGATTGCATATATGAAGATTATGAATGTGGGTACATTATTATCTAGATGGGAAGGATTTGGATTAGTTCTTCCTGAATACATGTCATGTAGTGTTCCAGTTGTTGCTACGAAAGTGGATGCCATTCCGAATATTATTCAAAATGAAAAAAATGGTTCATTAGTATTGAAAGATAAACCCGTAGAGATTTCAGAAGCAATAATAAAAATTTATGAAAATTCTGATTATAGAAAATCTATAGTTAATCAGGCAAAAAAAGTTGTTGATGAAAAATATGATGCACGTAGAGTGAATGATGAGATTTATCAATTATATATGGAGGTATTAAGCAAAAATGAAGCCTAATATAGCAATTATAACATCTGGATATTTACCTTTACCTCCAGTTAAAGGTGGTGCTGTAGAAAATTTAGTGCAACTATTAGCAGATGAAAATGAACAAAAAAACAAATTGGATTTAACGATTTTCAGTATTTATGATAAAAATGCTAAAGATGAATCTGTGAATTATAAAAATACGCATTATGTTTTTATTAAAATACCAGTGATAATTCAGTATTTAGACTTAATAATATATTTCATATTTAAAAATATATTTAGGAAAAAAAATATTAGTTCATATAGATATATTGTTCAGAGACTTTATTTTATAAATAAAGTCTCAAAACATATTTCTGATATTACCTATGATAAATTAGTTATTGAGAATCACCCCACACTGTTATCTGTGCTGAGAACAAGAAAAAATTTCTTAAAATATAAGGGCCGATATTACTATCATGCACATAATGAAATAACTAATGAATTTGGTAATCATAAGTATTTGATTAATGTAAAAGAGTTCATTTGTGTGAGTCAATTTATTGCAGATAGTATAAGTGAAAAATTAGGTATTAAAAACAAAACTAAATTTGTAATTTTAAGAAATAAAGTTGATGAACAAAAATTTAGAAGTATAACTGAAGAGCAGAGAAAAAAATTTAAAGTCAAATATAATATTCCAGATGATCATATAATATTTACATTTAGCGGACGGTTAAATCCGGAAAAAGGTATAAAAGAGTTGTTGCTTGCATATAAAAAAGCTCGACCTAAAAAATCAAAATTGATTATTGCTGGGGGATATTTTTTTGGAAGTAATTTGAAATCAACTTTTGAAGCAGAACTGGCTAAAATTAGTAAAGATATATCTAAAGATATTATTTTTACTGGAAATATTGATTATAAGGATATGCCATGTTTGTATGCTATCTCCGATGTAATGGTATTACCCTCAATATGGAATGATCCTGCTCCATTAACTGTTATCGAAAGTATAACAGCTGGGAAACCATTGATTACAACGTATTCAGGGGGAATACCAGAATATGTTGATACAAATGATGCAATTATATTGCCTATTGATAATGTCCTTATTTCAAATTTGACTAAAGCTATAATTAAAATAGCCAGTCAAGAACAAGTACGAAATAAATTAGCAATGGCCGCAAAAAGAGAAAGTAAAATTTGGACAAAGGTTAGTTTTTATAATGATTTTGTTAGAATTATCAATAGTAAATAGTATAAAGGTGATAGTATTGTGAAATCAGAAAAAGTACAATTAAGTGTAATTGTCCCAGTTTATAATGTTGAACAGTATCTAAAGCAATGTATTGATTCTATTCTTAATCAGACCTTTAAAAATTTCGAATTAATATTAGTTGATGATGGGGCTTTAGATTCGTGTCCACAGATATGTGATAATTATAGTAAGCATGATGATAGAGTTAAGGTTATTCATAAGAAAAATGGTGGGCTGTCTAGTGCAAGAAATGCTGGAATAAAAGTGGCTAAGGGAAAATTTTTAACTTTTATTGATTCTGATGACTGGATAAGTAAAAACTACTTTGAAGAAATGATGAAAGAACAAGATAAATATAATGCTGATATTATTTCAATAAGGGAAACAACTGTTAATTCGAATGGAGAAGTGGATCATCATAAATTAAATGAAAAAAGTAAAATTAAAATATTTAAACTAAATTGTATAGATGCATTGTTTAGCTTTTGTGATACTAATTTTGCGTGGGGAAAGTTGATTCGAACTAAAATTATTTTGGATAATAAGATACTATTTCCTGTGGGTAAAAATTATGAAGATGTAGGAACAATGTATAAAGTATACGATAAGGCAAATGTCTTAGTCATCTCAGATAGAGCAAGTTATTTTTATAGAATAAGAGCAAATTCAATAACAAATAATATTAAAAAAAGTGATATTTATGATCAAATATATTTTTTAAATCAAATAAAAAGTTATGTATTTAAAGTTTCTCCTAAATATTTAGATTGTTATATTTTATGTAGAGGATTTATTGCTTTATCATTTTTATATAAAAGCAATCTAGATGATAAGGAAAAAAATAAACTTACTAATTTAATTTATAAAAACACTCAAGGTTATAAATTTAAATTTAGATGGATTAAGGTAAAAGAGAATTTCTTAAAAATAATGTTAATGCATTTTAGATTAGCAGATAAAGTATTAAATCTAAAATCTAAAAAAGCATAAAGAATTAATTTATATCGATGGACCGAATAAGGTTAGAGTATAGGAGATGTATTTTGAAAACTCTAATTATAAAAAGTAATGAAGATAGTTTTGAAAGATATTTTTCCAGACATATGAAAAATAACAATGTTGATATTGGGACTATAAAAAAGGGAAAATTCGAATTTTTTAGAAGAGTGATCAATAAATTACAGATTTTTCCTTTATATACTTTTTGGCTAGGAAACTGGAAAAAAAGTATAAAAGAATATGACAATATTGTTATTTTTGATAGAGTTTTGTCATTGACATTAGTTAAATGGATAATTTTCGTCAATAGAACTTGTAATATTAAAATTTGGTTATGGAATATACCTAATTTTGATGTAAATCTTTACAAGAAATACGCTACTATATATTGTTTTGATAAAAAATATGCTGCAGACAATAATATTAATTTTTTAGAACAATTCTATATTCCAAAACCTCTGTCAAGCATCAATAAAAAAGATGGAGTAGTTTATGTTGGCTACGATAAAAATAGGTATAAGATATTAAAAAAAGTTGCTCAGCAATTACATAAAAATAATATTTCTTATAATTTCACTTTACAGAAAGATGCTCAAAAAAGTTATTATTCAGCGAATTATGGGATTAAATTAGTTGATAGACCGATTGACTACGAAAAAGTTATTGATATTTCAAATGCATATAGTGCAATTTTAGAATTAAATATTTCTGGACAAACTGGGTTGACACTGCGGACAATGGAAGCTCTATTTTACGGAAAAAAACTTATTACAAATAATGAAAACATAAGAAATTTTCCATTTTATAATGAAAATAATTTTTATATATTGGGTAAGGATAAGCGAAATATAAAAGCATTTTTAAAAGAAGAATATCAAGAGATAAATTCTGAACTTTTGTCTGAGTATACGTATAAAAAATGGATTAATGATATATTAAAGTAGGTTAGAAAGTAAAAATGATAGATAAAGTTGTTAAATTTGCACAGAAGAAGATTAATAATTATGGTGATGTTAATTTTACTAGACTCACACCTGTAAAATACCGTAAATCAGTAGTGAATAATGGAAATATTAGACTTAATTTGGTTTTACCTAAAATAGATAAAAAATTTGTTTATGGTGGTATAAGTACAGCTTTTCATTTTTTTGATGAATTGGCAACAACTTTGAATGCTGAAAAACGTGTAATTACTATAGATGCACCATTGGGTAGCAACATAAAAAGAGAATATCCGAATTACACATTAAAAAATGCTGCAGAGGATTATACTACTTCAAGTGATGTATTAGTTGCTGCTGATGAGAAGTGGCGCTTAAGTAATACGTTACCTGTTCGTAAGACTGATATTTTTGTAACTACTTCTTGGGATACTCATTTTATTATTTCTGATGTGACTAACTTTCAACAAATAAATTTTGGTAATAAGAGTGATATTATATATTTAATTCAAGATTTTGAACCAGGTTTTGCAAATTGGTCATCAGATTATACTTTGGCAGAGTCAACTTACAAAACAGGAAACACAGTTGCAGTTTTCAATTCAAATAATTTAAAAAAGTTTATGGATAAGCATGAATATAAATTTGATAAAGAATTATATTTTGATCCTGTTCTAAATTCGTCTATGGCCGATATATTAAAAAAATCATCTTTAAATCAAAAAAGAAAGAATAATATATTATTATATGGTCGTCCATCTACTAGCCGTAATGAATTTGAAATTGCAGTAAAGGCTTTTAAGATTCTAGTAGAGCAGTATGATATTTCAAAAGATTGGAATTTTATTTCAATTGGAGAAAAGCATAAAGATATATCTTTAGGAAACCATTTTACACTTAAGTCGTTAGGAAAGCTCAGTTTGGAAGAATATTCGAATTTATTATTACAAAGTAAATTAGGAGTTTCCTTAATGTGTTCACCGCATCCAAGCTACCCGCCATTAGAAATGGCTACATTTGGTGTGAAAACTATAACTAATTCTTTTGAATGTAAAGATTTATCATCATTTAGTCCTAATATTATATCAGTGAATAATCTAAATTTTTATAATCTAGCAAGGGTACTTAATGATGCTATAAAAAACTATAAGAATCCAACTTTTGATCTGGATACTAAATATGTGAATGACGATAAGCAGTTTGATGTAGTGTTTAACGAATTGAAGCAGTTTTATGTGCATGGGCTAGATAATTAATGAATATTCAGATTTATGGAAAAATAATTAGAAAAATAAGAAAAATAAATAGTAAAATCTTAACTAATTTAGAAGTTCAAAAGATAGAACGAATAGGAGTAAAATGTATATTTGAAAAAGACTTAACCATTATTGGTGGTGAAAATATTACCATTGGGGATAATTTCTTTGCAGGTCCTAATTGTAGAATTGAAGCTTGGAAAGAATATAATGGAATACATTTTAATCCTATAATCAAAATTGGTAATAATGTAAAAATAAATTCTAAGTGTCATATTGGAGCTATTAATGAGATTTCTATTGATGATGATGTGTTAATTGGAAGCGGAGTATTTATTACCGATCATGCTCATGGAACTTCTCATTTAAAGGATTTAAAATTACCTCCTAATAATAGAAATTTGTATAGTAAAGGAAAAGTTAAAATTGGTTCTAAATGCTGGATTTGTGAAAATGCAGTCATTTTGCCGGGGGTAACTATAGGTGAAAGTTCTATAGTAGGAGCCGGGGCAATTGTTACTAAAGATGTTCCTCCATATTCTGTGGTTGGTGGAAATCCTGCTAGGGTATTAAAGATAATAAATTAATCAAAAGTGAGTAGTATTTAATGAATAATATAAATAGTTTAAGCAAAATAAATCAGAAAGAAAAATGGACGTATGTAATTTTTGCATTTACTTTATTTATCTACCTATTTATTTTTACACTGAAGAGTTCAACATATAGCTTTTATTATCCTAATCTACCTGTCTCTAAAGTTTATCTTTTATCTATTGAGATAATAACAATTCTTGGGATTATTACAATGCGTAATTTCTCTTCATTAGAACTTGTTTTTTTTATGTTTGCATATATAATAGCTTTTTTAAGCTACTATTTAAGCCATTCTTTTTTGGGCTTGATGTGTGTTTCGATAGCATTTTTTGCTAAAGATAAGAATACAAAAAAAATTTTACAAATATATTTTATATTAATTTTATTTAACTTATTATTTGTAATATTTTCGTATTTTATACATGTAATTCCTCAAATTTCATATACAAGAGAGGGCAGTGTAAACAGAAATTCATGGGGGTTTTTACATCCCAATACTCTATCATTATATATTTTAGCGTTAAATGTAGTATTTTATTTTATAAAATCTCTAGGAAGATTAGCTTGGAAAGATTTATGGTTGGTGTTATTTAGTACTTTTATAACCCTTTATTATTCTAAAAGTTATACTACATCTATAATTCTTTTAATTATTTTATTTTCTATTTTTATTAGTATCAATAGTAAACCCGTGATGTATGCAGAATTTGAATTATTTAAAAAATATTCTTTTTTAAAATATTTAACATTCTTTTTTATATTCGTATTATTAATTAGTTACATATTTTTTGTATGGAAAAATCCAACTAATAATGTAGTTTCTGCTTTGGGTTCTACTATTTCGAGTCGCTTACTTATGGGAAATGAAGGATTACATTGGTATGGAATATCACTATTCGGACAACCAGTAAATTTTGTAGACTCTAGTTATATAGTTTTAAATAGAGCATATTCATATTCTACTTATTTTACGGTGGATTCTTTGTATATTAAGTTACTTATCAATGAAGGTTTATTTGTAGGATTTATATTCCTATTTTTTATATTTCGTGCATTAATGAAAAGTATTGAAAGCAATAAACTTATATTTTTAATTATTCTAAGTTTATTAATTTATTCTATTTTTGAAACAGGATTAAGCAGTCCGATTTTATCGTATGTGGTTGCATATGCTTTTTCAGATGGTTACGTTAAGATTAAAGCTACTAAAGGAGGAAAAAATAAATGAAAGTTTTGTATTTGTTAAATTCTACTAAAATGGGTGGTGCAAATATTTCCTTCATTAATTTAGTTAAGGAACTTTCTGACAAAGGCGTAAAGAGTTATATAATTTATCCTGATGAAAAGATTGATAAAGTTTTCAAAAGAAAAATTAGTCCTTATTGTGAAAAAATGTATTCAGTCCCTATGAAAAGTCACTATCATGACTCTCAACAAAATAAAATAAAAAAATATATAAAGGGGACTAGAATTTATGAAAATCTGAGATTCTATCCTGAAAATAAAGAAGTTGAAAAAATAGTCAAGCTTGTGAATCCAGATATTATACATACGAATGTAGGAGTTATCCAAGCAGGCTACAAAGTAAGCAAAAAGTTGAATATTCCTCATATATGGCATTTGCGCGAATATCAAACTAAGGATTTTGGATGGGAAATAGAACCATCCAAAAAGGCGTTTATAAAGAGATTGAATACGTGTTATACAATTGCTATTACAGAAGGCATTCAACAGTATTTTCAGTTAAATAATTCACCAAAATCAAAAGTAATATATAATGGATGTTTTTCTGAGAAGGACACAAATTTTTCTTTTCCTAAAGAAAAATATTTCCTTTGTTGTAGCAGAGTCTCTCCAGAAAAAGGGCATGAAGAAGTTATTAAAGCTTTTGCTGAATTTCATAAAACACATTTAGATTATAAATTATTAATTGCAGGTTTTGGCACGAATGAATACTTAAAAAAACTAAAAAAAATTGCTAAAACTAAAAATTGTGCTGATAGTATAAAATTTTTAGGATTTCGTAATGATGTACGTAGCTTAATGGATCATGCTATGGCTCTAATCGTTGCTTCTAAGTTTGAAGGATTTGGAAGAATGACAGCTGAGGCTGCTTTTAGAGGATGTATGGTGATAGGACATAATACAGGAGGAACCAAAGAAATATTATCAAAAATTGGGGGCTATTCATATGATAATGGAATAGCTGATTTGATAGATAAAATGAATAAAGTTGCAGAACTCGATGAGAGTAAGTACGTATGCCAAGCAAAAATGGCACAGGAAAAAGCTGTAAATATTTTTTCTAATGAACAATCCGCAAAAAAAATATTTGAATTTTATAAGCAAATAATGATTAAAAATAAGAAATAGAGGAAAAATAGATGGAAAAACAATATAAAATTGCAGTTGCAGGAACTGGATATGTTGGGTTAAGCTTAGCAACTTTGTTATCACAGCATAACAAAGTTACTGCTGTGGATATAGTTCCTGAAAAAGTCGATTTAATTAATCATCATAAATCACCGATTGTAGATAAAGAAATTGAAGATTTTTTAGCTAATAAAGATTTAAATTTAAAAGCTACTTTAGATGCAGAATCAGCTTATAAAGAATCAGATTTTGTAATTATTGCGACGCCAACCAATTATGATAGTGAAAAGAATTTCTTTGATACATCTGCAGTTGAAGCAGTCATTAAACTTGTGAAGAAATATAATCCGAATGCTATTATGATTATTAAGTCTACTATTCCAGTTGGTTATACTAATCATATTCGTAAAGAAATGGGTTCTGATAATATTATCTTTAGCCCGGAATTTTTACGTGAAGGACATGCACTTTATGATAATTTACATCCATCTCGTATTGTGGTGGGAACCGATAAAAACGATGATAAACTAGTAAATGCTGCTCATACATTTGCTTCTTTGCTTCAACAAGGTGCTGAAGATAAAGATGTACCAACCTTGTTCATGGGTTTTACTGAAGCAGAGGCTGTTAAATTATTTGCTAATACATATTTAGCTCTTCGGGTAAGTTACTTTAATGAATTAGATACTTATGCTGAAAGTAAAGGACTGAATACACAAGAAATAATTGACGGTGTTGGACTCGATCCACGTATTGGTACACATTATAATAATCCATCATTTGGTTATGGTGGTTACTGCTTGCCTAAAGATACTAAGCAATTGCTTGCAAACTATAAGGATGTCCCAGAGAACTTAATTGAAGCTATTGTAAAATCAAATGATACTAGAAAAGACTTTGTTGCTGATCAAGTATTAAGTAAGGCTGGATATTATGACTATGATGATAACAATACTTATAATCCAGCTGAAGAAAAACAAGTTACTATTGGAGTTTATAGATTAACTATGAAGTCTAATAGTGATAATTTCCGTCAGAGTTCAGTTCAAGGTGTTATGAAGCGTGTTAAAGCGAAAGGAGCAAAAATTATTATTTTTGAACCTACTCTTGAAGATGGTACTACTTTCTTTGGAAGTGAAGTTGTGAATGATCTTGAGAAATTTAAGAATGAATCTGATGCAATTATTGCTAATAGATATAATCCAATTCTTGATGATGTTAAAGATAAAGTTTACACAAGAGATATTTTTAGAAAAGATTAAATTCCAAAACAAGCTTCATAATTAACATGAAGCTTATTTTGGTTGGTTAGAGGAAGTTTTTGATTTATGAAAAAAAAGTCATTAGGAGTTAATGCACTACTGAATGGCCTTAGAAGTGCTTTAAATTTAATCTTTCCGTTGATTACTTTTCCATATGTTTCTAGAGTCTTATCAGTAGATGGTATGGGAATTTACAATTTTTCTAATACTTATGTGAACTATTTTGTTCTTATTGCTGGTTTAGGTGTAGCAACATATGCTGTTCGTGAAGGGGCAAAATATAGGGACGACAAGGAACAAATTAGTGAATTTGCAAGTCAGATTTTCACCATCAATATGTTTTCAACCCTAATTGCATATATATTACTTATTGGAAGTTTATTAATATTTAGTAATCTACGTAACTATGTAACTTGTATTTTAGTCTTTAGTTTACAGTTGTTCTTTACAACTATTGGTACTGAATGGCTTTATACGATTTATGAAGAGTATCAATATATTACTGTTCGTAGCATAGCTTTTAAAATTATTTCAATTGTATTGCTATTTCTTTTAGTTCATTCTCCCAATGATTATCTTTGGTATGCAGCAATTACTGTGTTCGCTAGCGTAGGATCAAATATTTTGAACTATATTCATGCTAAATCTTTTTGTAAAATAAAATTGGTGAAAGATACAAATTGGAAGTACCACTTGAAGCCAATATTAATTATCTTTGCTTCAGCTGTAGCTATTACTCTCTATGTTTCTTCGGATACTACTATTTTAGGTTTACTAAAAAATGATTATGCGGTTGGGATATATGGTGTAGCTGTAAAAATTTATACCATTGTAAGTGGGTTAATTTCTGGGCTACTCGTAGTTACTATTCCTAGATTAGCAATGTTAATTGGTAAGCGAAAAGTTAGGGAATATAATCATGTTTTGCAAGAAGTAATAAACAGTTTATCTATTCTGGGGCTACCAGCAGCTGTTGGTTTAGTAATGTTAAGTCAGGAAGTAATTTTGATAATAGCTGGTAAAAAGTATTTAAACGGTACTTTGTCTCTTCAAATAATTACTTGGGCACTTATCTTCTCAAACTATAGTACTATTTTTAACCAGTGTGTTTTAATTCCATTAAAGCGTGAGTCAAAGGCTCTAAGAAATACAGTTATTACTGGATTAATTAATGTTGGGCTAAACTTTATATTTATTCCGTTGTGGTCATATGATGGAACGGCCTTAAGTACAGTAATTGCTGAATTTATGGTAATGTTCCTTAATGGATGGTCTGGTAGGGATTACATAGGACCAATTTTGAAATCTCGACGAACATTTAAGAGTATGGTAGATTCAATAATAGGTTGTATGGGGATTGTGGTAGTATGTATTCTTCTAAAAATAGGCATTCCATCCTTAATTCTAAGAACTGCATTATCTGTAGTGCTCTCAGTGATAATGTATGGTGCTATTTTGGTGTTTTTGAAGAATGAAATAGCATTAGAATATTTAGATAAAGTGACCAATAGATTGAAAGGACATTAGTTAAAGAAAATTTATCTAAATAACTAAGGATAGCTTAAAAACCTTTTGGTTAATTTATTTTCTTAATGGTAAGGTATTGTTTAATCGACTCTTTTGCAAATACCTTAAAGTATAAAGGTAGATAGAAACATGATGATGTTTTATCTACCTTTTTTGCTCTTTGTCAAATATTGTTGATAGAAAATTTTAGTAAGGAATTAAGCAGCTAGGAAAAAGTTGTTTGATTCCTTTTCTTTTACAATAATTTCTTCAAGTTTGGTTCTAATTAAGAGAGGATAAAAGTTTCTATAGGCATAAGCAGTACGTTCAATTTGTTTAATCTTACGGTTAACTCCTTCAAGACAACTACTAGAATAAGTTGATGTAATATCGTTTAGGACTTTAGAATAATTACGTTTAAAAGTTAATAAAGTTTTATGCATTTATTTACTAATAGTTTGTTTTGAATGAAGTAGATGAATAACTTTCTTTTCATCTTTGTCCTGAATAGTCATTCATAAAATTTTGCATGAACCAATTTCTAAGGTTTAGTCACAATCTAAAGCTTCTAAGTGAATTTTAAAAGTTTATATTTACGATTTGCTTTTTTGAAGTTTTTTCATATAAGTATTTGAACTATTTTTATAATGGCAGGAAATACAGTTTTTAAGAAATTAAATTCGAATAATAACATAATATTACATATTAAGAAAAAGATATTAAGTTAAATAGAAATTTCAAAATTCATATTAGTATTACAGTAAAAAATAAATATGTTTAGTAGCTATTATTGATATTAAAACAAAGTGTAGAAGCTAAACTTTTTTAGAAGTTTATGTATGATTTGCTTTGACTTTTATATTTATATAATGTATCATGAATAAAATTTTTATCTGAGTAAATTTTAGAAAAGACGAATCATTTGAAGACTTACTACACAAGCGGTGAATTTGCGAAGAAGGCGCATGTTTCAATTCGTACAATTCGCTATTACGACCAAAAAAATTTATTAAAACCATCAACACACACGGCAAGTGGTGCAAGACGCTACACTGATGCTGATTTTGCCAAACTACAACAAATTCTTCTATTAAAATATCTTGGATTTTCTTTAACAGACATTCGAGAAATGACTTTAGGATCAGGGGACAGACAACTTTTACTCGATTCTCTGCAGATCCAAAAAAGACTAGTGGAAGAACGTCTTAAAGAAATACAAAATGTAGCTGCAGCTATTGATTCAACTAGTAGCACTTTGAAGGCAGGGCACGAAGTAGATTGGAGCAAGATGCTAGACTTGATTCATTTGACTTCAATGAATCAGTCTCTAAGTACTCAATACCAAAATGCTTCTAATATTTCTGCGCGAATCAAGCTTCACCGGGATTATTCTCTTAATAAAGAGGGATGGTTTCACTGGTTATTTAGACAACTAGACTTAAAGCCGGGGATGAAGATTCTAGAACTAGGTGCGGGTAATGGTACTTTATGGGCACAAAATCTAGACAGAATTCCAAAAGGATTAACCATTGTTTTATCTGATATTTCTGAAGGTATCTTAGCTGATGCGAAGAATGAGATTGGAGACAGAGCAGAATTTCAATATGCTGTTTTTGATGCACAAAAAATACCTTTTGCGGATAATACATTTGATTTGGTAATTGCTAACCATATGCTTTTTTACTGTGACAATATTCCTAGGACTTTGAAGGAAGTAAAGAGAGTAATGAAAAAGGGCGCTTCTTTTGCGTGTTCTACTTATTCTAAGAGGCATATGCATGAAATTACTGATTTAGTTCAAGAATTTAATCCAGAGATTGTTTTGTCTTCAACTAACTTGTATGATCGCTTTGGCTTAGACAATGGGGCAGAAATTTTATCTCATGATTTTACTAATGTTAACTGTCATAAGTATGAAGATGCGATTGAATTGTCTGAATCTACACCGGTGATTTCTTACATCTTATCTTGTCATGGTAATCAAAATTCAATTTTACTCGATCACTATAATGAATTTAAAAATTACGTTGACGATAAAGTAAGCGATGGTTTCCACATTACTAAAGACGTCGGATGTTTTATTTGTAAGAAATAAACTTAAGATCAAGCACTAAAAAGCAAAGTGTTTGGTCTTTTTGGTTTAGAATTAAAAAACAGCATTTTTTTATTTTATCCTCTTGAGGGTGACGTAACGTAATGTTATATACTTCATATGAACTCAAAAATTTGGAGGATAAATATGAAAGTTATTGTTACTGGTGGTGCCGGTTTTATCGGTTCAAACTTTGTTTTTTACATGTTAAAGAAGCATCCTGATTACGAAATTATCTGTTTAGATAGTTTAACTTATGCAGGTAACTTATCTACCTTAAAGGATGTTATGGATAACCCTAACTTCAAGTTCGTTAAGTTAGATATTCGTGACCGCGAAGGTGTTTACAAGTTATTCGAAGAAGAAAAGCCTGATGTAGTAGTTAACTTTGCTGCTGAAAGTCACGTTGATCGTTCTATTGAAAATCCAGAAATTTTCTTAGAAACTAACATTATTGGTACTTCTGTCTTAATGGATGCTTGCCGTAAATACGGTATCAAGCGTTTCCACCAAGTTTCAACTGACGAAGTTTACGGTGATTTACCATTAGATCGTCCAGATCTTTTCTTCCACGAAGATACTCCACTTCATACTTCAAGTCCTTACTCATCAAGTAAGGCTAGTGCAGACTTGTTAGTTGGTGCATACGGCAGAACTTTCAACTTGCCAGTAACCATCTCACGTTGTTCTAACAATTATGGTCCATATCAATTCCCAGAAAAATTGATTCCATTGATGATTCAAAGAGCATTAAACAATGAAAAATTACCAGTTTACGGTGATGGTAAGAACGTTCGTGACTGGCTCTATGTTGAAGATCACTGCAAGGCAATTGACCTTATCTTAGAAAATGGTAAGCCTGGTGAAGTTTACAACATTGGTGGTCACAACGAAATGGCTAACATTGATATTGTTAAACTTATCTGTGATTACTTAGACAAGCCATACTCATTAATTGAACACGTTACTGACCGTAAGGGTCATGACCGTCGTTACGCTATCGACCCAGAAAAGATTCATAACGAATTAGGCTGGCTTCCAGAAACTATGTTCAAAGATGGTATCAAGAAGACCATTCAATGGTACCTTGACAACAAAGACTGGTGGGAAAACATCATTTCTGGTGATTACCAAAACTATTACGACGAAATGTACGGCAAGAAGCAAGTTTTAGATAAGGACTAATTCAGCATGAAGGGAATTATTTTAGCAGGCGGTTCAGGTACTCGTTTATATCCATTGACTTTAGTAACTAGTAAGCAATTATTGCCAGTTTACGACAAACCAATGATTTATTACCCATTATCTACTTTAATGTTAGCTGGTATTAAAGATATTTTAGTTATTTCTACTCCAGCTGACACTCCACGTTTTAAGGAACTATTAGGTGATGGTTCACAATTTGGTGTTAACCTTTCTTACAAGGTTCAACCAAGTCCAGATGGTTTGGCTCAAGCATTTACATTAGGTGAAGATTTCATTAATGGTGAAGCATGTGCCATGGTTTTAGGTGATAACATTTTCTACGGTAATGGTTTTACTGACTTACTTAAGAATGCTGCAGAAGATGCTCAAAAGGGTAAGGCAACTGTCTTTGGTTACTACGTAAATGATCCAGAACGTTTTGGTGTTGTTGACTTTGATGAAAATGGTAAGGCCGTATCTATCGAAGAAAAACCAGAACAACCTAAGAGTAACTATGCTGTTACTGGTCTTTACTTCTACCCAGCTGGTGTAAGTGAAAAGGCTGCTCAAGTTAAGCCAAGTGCACGTGGCGAAGTAGAAATTACTAGTCTAAACGATATGTACTTACAAGACGATAACTTAGGTGTACAACTTTTGGGTCGTGGTTATGCATGGCTTGATACTGGTACAATGCAAAGTTTAGTTGACGCTTCTAACTACGTTAAGATGATTGAAGAACGTCAAGGCGTTTCTGTTTCAGCTCCAGAAGAAATTGCATATGTTCACGGCTGGATTGACAAGGATCAATTACTTGAAGCAGCTAAGCACTATGGCAAGAGCCCATATGGTAAGCACTTAAAATCAGTTGCTGAAGGTAAAGTTCGTTACTAAAATTTTTAATTAAGAAAGAAGCTTTTTAAAATGGGACAAATTAAAGTTGAAAAAAATGTTGGTGGAATTGAAGGTTTAGCAGTTATCACCCCAACTGTTCACGGTGATGATCGTGGTTACTTCATGGAAACTTTTAACCAAAGAGATATGATGGATGCAGGTTTTAGCATTAACTTCGTTCAAGATAACCAATCAAGCTCAACTAAGGGTGTGCTCCGTGGTTTGCACTTCCAAAAGAAATACCCACAAATTAAGTTGGTTCGTGCTGTTCGTGGTAGCGTATTTGACGTTGCTGTTGACCTTCGTAGCGACTCAAAGACTTACGGTAAGTGGTACGGTGTTGAATTGACTGCTGAAAACAAGAAGCAATTCTTAATTCCACAAGGTTTTGCTCATGGGTTCCTTGTTTTAAGTGATGAAGCAGAATTCTGCTACAAGGTTAACGATTTCTGGCACCCAAACGATGAAGGTGGTATGGCTTGGAACGATCCTGAAATTGGTATCGAATGGCCACATCTTAAGGGTGATTACCCAGGTAGTCCAGATGCTAGTGGCTACACTCTTGATGACGGTACTAAGCTTACTTTATCTGACCGTGATCAAGAATGGAAAGGCTTAAAGGATACTTTTAAGTTTTAATTAGTGAGGTAAATTAATGAAAGTTTTTGTAACTGGCGTTAATGGTCAACTTGGCCATGACGTAATGAATGAACTTGCTAAACGTGGCTATGAAGGTGTGGGATCAGACCTAGCACCTGAATATGCTGGTGTCGCTGATGGCACTGCAGTGACTAAGGCTCCATACGTTTCTTTAGATATTACCGATGTAGACGCAGTAGACAAGGTTATTTCTGAAGTAAATCCAGATGTTATTGTTCATTGTGCTGCTTGGACTGCAGTTGACATGGCTGAAGATGATGACAAGGTAGCTGCTGTTCGTAAAGTTAACGTTGATGGAACTCAAAACATTGCTAATGTTGCTAAAAAGCTAGATGCTCCAATGGTTTACTTATCAACTGACTACGTCTTTGATGGTCAAGGAACTACTCCTTGGGAACCTGACTTTAAGGGTTACAAGCCATTAAATGTTTACGGTGAAACTAAGCTTGGCGGAGAAGAAGCTGTTGCTAATACATTGGACAAGTACTTCATCGTTCGTATTGCTTGGGTATTTGGTGTAAATGGTTCTAACTTCATTAAGACAATGCTTAAAGTTGGTTCAAACCATGATGAAGTTAAAGTTGTTAGCGACCAAGTAGGTACACCAACTTATACTTTTGATTTAGCTCGTTTATTGGTAGACATGATTGAAACTGATAGGTACGGCTACTACCATGCAACTAATGCTGAATTACCAGCAAGTGAAGGCGACCATGATGAAAATGGTACTAAGACCGGCTATATTTCTTGGTATGATTTCACTAAAGAAATCTACCGCCAAGCAGGCTACAAGACTAAGGTTACTCCTGTAACTACTGAAGAATATGGGTTATCAAAGGCTGTTCGTCCATTTAACTCTCGCTTAGACAAGAGTAAGTTAGAAGAAAACGGCTTTAAGCCACTTCCAACTTGGCCAGACGCCATTAGCCGCTATTTAGACATTTTAAAAGCTGATGGTTTCTTTGATGAGTTGGGAAAGTAAAGTTTTTAACTAAATAATACCGAATGAAAGATCAAGCAATTTTTGCTTGGTCTTTTTTGGTGGGAAGAGAAATTTATTTTTCAGACATAGAAATGGAAAGTTTCATGGTTTATAAAGATGACAATAATTTAATCTTATGATACCATTAAACAGAACATATGTTTGATGAAGAACGAGGATAAGGAAGCGAATAACGTATGGTAGTAGAAAATTTTACGGGGATAAGCTATGAATCATGGAAAGAAACTTGTGATATGTATCTTTCAACAGTAACAGATATTTCTTTGAGACGAAGTTTTGCAATGTATTTACAATTATATCCATTTACAAGAATCACATCCGTAGATAAGACAATTATTTCAAGTAAAGGCTTTTATGATAATTTCATTAAAAGCGGAGCAATTTTTCACAATGATAGCGTTTTGAAGCGAAGTAATAATTTTATCCTTAAAAACAATGGGGGTTTTCGAGATGCACAGTTATTATCTCCCCTTATGTTCTTAATATTGCAGGCTATAGGTGTTGAAATCTGTAAAAGATATCGTCAAAAACGAGAAACTGATGAAAATATTGTAGCCTTTTATGCTGGAAATTTTTTAGATCATAAAAGTTTGTATAAAAGTCAATATCAAGAATTCTCAAAATGGAATAATTATTATGCAGAAGAATATCCATATTTTATTAAGACTGATTTAAGTGATTACTTTTCTAATATAAAATTTGATAAGTTACTCAATTTAATAAATAATAACGTGCAGGCTAAATTTACGCCCATTCAGCAGAAAACAATCATTGATATTTTAAACTATTGTGGGGATGGTAAGTTTCCTTTAGTTCAAAATTCCACGGCTTCATCATTCCTTGCTACTATTGTTTATTTGGATATTATAGATGTGAAGTTAGGAAACTTTATTAAAAAATTACCAAATATTGAAGCTTATAAATTAATACGGTATGTTGATGATTTATATATATGGTTAAAGCCAAAAACAGAATCAAATTTAAATCAAGAATATAATGACATTAGAGCTGAATATTCATCGATATTAAACAGTTATGGACTTACTTTAAATACAAAAAAGACCGGCTTGTATACTGGTTCAGATATAGACGAAAAATTAAAATGGTCTATTTACAATGATGTTGTTAATGAGCAGGGAAATGCGGTTGAAATGTATTTAGATAATAAGAATTGGACTGAAAATGTGAACAAATTTATCACATCACTTTTTGAAAAAAAGTTCGATAGTACTTTAACCAAAGAAAGTTTTCAGAAAGTTATTAATAATAGTTTTAAAAGTGATGATATTGTAGGAATTAGTGGAGATGAGATCTTCAAAAGAATAATTTATGATCATAGTGAATATCTCCAAGATGATTTCGTAATTGAGAATATGTCTTCATTGTTAGTAAGACAAGGAATTTCGACGTTCTATATGTCTCCACAAATTTTAACTACTATGGTTTTAAATACTAGTCCTGGAAAAAACAAAAATATTGCGGTGAAATCGTTATTAAATCAACTTTTCATTCGAAATAAGAACCAAGTAATTAATAGATATGATATTGTTATCGCTCTTCAATATTTGCTGAATACAGGTTTTAGTCACTATGATTTAAAAGAAAAAATTATAAATAGAAATGAACATAATTTGTATTTATATATTAAAAAATTCTGTTGTCAAAATTTTCTTATAGATTTTAAAAAACATAATGATTACACACACTTCAAAATAATAAATGGGGATTGGAAAACATATTATTTATATTTTAATTATTATGTTGAAATAAGTAAGAAGCAATACATGGAAGCTTATGCATATTTTAAGACTTATTTTGATCGAATGACAGCATTGATTGCCGCATATAAAAATAATAAAAAGTTAAATGTGAATAAATATTTTAAGACTAAGCAACTTGAAAAGTTTTATAAAACAATAATAGGTAAAAATGTAGGAAAGACTCTGGAAAAGGCAGGAAAATTAAGAAATAAGAATCCACTTGTTCATTCAAGCATGGAGATGGTAGATTGGTCTGATTGGACAGAGATAATTAATAAGATGATTAATGATTTAAATAAGATATTACAAGAAACATTAACTGAATTAAAGCAAAATCTATAAAGAAGTTATAAATACTTATATTGATGAAATCATAAACAAATAAAAATAGAGCAAAAAAATAAAGATAACCCCAGGAGCATGAGAATTCTCGGTTGATACCTTACTCCCATTCGGGAACTCAGCTTAATCCTTCACAAGTTATCTTTGTTAACAATATTATATCAAAAATATATTTTAAATGTATATTTATTTAGTTTTTAGCTAAATAAATGATGGGGACTAGAAATTACATTAATTTAAAGCAGATATTCTTAAGACTATCTATAAGAAAAAATATAAATAATATCCTTTTAACCTTAGAAAAAAATAATCTTTCTATAATCTTCACTTTCTTCCATATTAGAAAATAAGGTTTTGATTATATAGTATAAACTTGGTTAAGATAATTGATAAGGTTGAAATTATTCGAAGAAATTATGGGTATAAATAATTGGAGGAATTATGGCAAATAACCTTAACACGCAACAAGAGTATTCTGAATCTAGAAGAATAATAAGACAAGCTCAGCGTGATGACCAATTAGTGCTATTTGTTGGGGCAGGAGTTTCTATTAATTCAGGGATGCCATCATGGGGAAAAGCCATAGGAGAAATTCAGAAGCATTTAAAAATAAATGGCAATTTAGATTATTTGGCAATCCCACAATATTATTACAATTTAAGAGGAAAAAATGACTATAACTCTCTGATGCGTAAAGTATTTAAATACGGAGAAAGATTAAGTACTAATGAACTACATAAATTGATAATGAGATTCAATTCTACGAGTATAATTACAACTAACTATGATAATTTGCTTGAGCAAGCGGCAGAAGAAAATGGTGAGATCGTGCAAGTTATTAGTTGTGATAGTGACCTGCCATATAGATCGGCTGGAAAAGAATTGATAAAGATGCATGGTGACTTTGAACATGATAATTTTGTATTAAAAGAAGACGATTATTCACATTATTCTTCAAATTTCAAACTAATTGAGAATTATATCAAGTCAATTATAGGCAGTAAGGTAGTCTTATTTATTGGCTACTCTTTTAGTGATCCAGATCTTCGACAAATATTTTCATGGGTTAAAGACATATTAGGAAATAATGTTCGACGAGCATATTTAATTGATCCTGTTAATGAATATGATAGTGGATTGGAATCTTATTATCGAAATTGGGGAATTAATGTAATTTTTTCAAAGGCTCTTAATAAAGATGGTTCTGATTCAATAGAATCTAGACTAGCAGGTACTCTAAATTGGTTATTAGAATCTGAAAATTTAAATGTATTAGGGAGAATTAACGATACTCTAAAAGATTATAAAAACTTGAATTATGTTTATGAGAAGTATATTACTCAGGTATTTGAAAAAGAAAATGTCGATCTCAAGAATAATTGTTTAGTAGGAAAGGACGAAAAATCAAAAAAGGCATTAAATAAGCTTTTTTCATGGTCAGATGAGGTGGAGAAAAATGCTGCTGTATCGATTCTAGAGATACTTAAGCGAAGTAGTATAAAAGGAATATCTAGGAAGCAGAATACTATCTTCATTCCGCATAAAAAAATAGAGAATTGGCAAAGTGCATTAGAACAATTTGATTACCAAAAATTAATAGAACTAAAAAAAGAAAATGACATATATTTAAGCGAAAATAATCCATTAGGATATTTAATTCAAGCAATTATTTCATATTATTTGACGGATTACGTTGATGCCTATAATTACTTAAAAAGAGCGTCACAGCATTTATATCATTATCATATGTATGAATATTATTTTATTTCTCAACTTAATAGAGAAAGAATAGGAAAAATAATTTTAAAGGATTATTCTGTAAGTAGTAATATTCGCTGTAAGGTCAAACGAGAAATTGCTGCTATTAATTTAGAGAAAACAGTGGATGCGATACCACATTTAAATGAAAATAACTTTTTAAGAGATATTTTACATTCGAGATATTTATATGAATTATTTCAGGATGTTTATGAAAAAAGTCAGTCTACTAAAGCTGAAGCTAATACTTATTCTATAGGCCTTGAAAGTCCCCCAGCTTATCAACAATTAAGAGAAACAATGGAAGATTTTTGGAAATTTGAACAAAGAAATTATATAATTCCAAGAACTCAGGACTTTTTCATATACAGAATGTACATTCATCATATTTTACTTTCTACTCTTCAACCTGATAAAGAAGAGAAATTCATTAATCTTTTTTCTGTGACTAATAGACATGCACCATGTATTACAAAGTTTGATTTGCATATCATGCTGCAATATATGAATCCTGGAGAGTGGGAAAATGACGAAATACGTAGATATTTATATGCGCCTATAAAATTAGATGACAAAGCACAAGATTATTTGAATACTATTACTCAGAATCTTTCATCGTTATCCAAAAACACTAATTTAGATGATATGTATTGGCATTTAATAATCATTTGTGGTTATATCCAACTCTCTCCAAAAGTGGTAGAGACGATATTAAATAGTTTCATTGATAGGTATAGTTTGTATAACTTTGTGACAAATATGAACAGCATTACAATGTTTATAAAAAATATAATAGATCAGAAACTATATTCGAAGAAGGTAGCAGAATTTTCAATTAAACTCTTAGATTTGATTTTTGAAAAAAGTATTGAAGAGAAAAAAGAAGATCTTACTAACATAGTGATATCCTTACGCAATATTTTATATCATTCAAAAATGAAATATAAAAATTTTTCTTTGTTGAAGGAGTTGAATAGAAATAACTTACTAAAAAGTATAGTAAGGATTTATGATGTATGTGATCTACCAACTCAAAAGAAGATAAAGGAATTATTTGAAACTTACGAATTTAAAAAATCTATATTAGATTGGCAGTTATATCAGGATTTAGTAATCTATAACATAATTCCTCCTCTACAGAACGTTGAGGATGAAATTTTAGCTGAATATTCTAACAATCCTAATTTGGATAAAAAAGCTATGAGGATAGTCTTATTAAACCTATGCTTAAATCAAAAGGAACTTTATAGAATGAAAATTGAAAAAATCTTCGAAGAAGATGGCACAAAAGATGAAAAATGGGTAATTAATCCGAAAGAATATAATTATAAGGATTTTTCAATTAATTGGTTAAAACATTATAATGCGCCTTTAATAAGAAAGTTATCTGAAAATAAAGACATAAATAAATCTATAAGAAATTGTTTTATTGAGGCTTATGGTGAAAGAAAATTAGATAGCGAATTAATGGATATATATTTTCACTATTTTGCAAAGTAATTAAGAAAAGGAAAATCTAACTCAGAAATATGAATTTTTAATTGGATGCACAACGAAATTGTATTAGACTAGCTAGGTGAAAATTATAATTTAAAAATATACGAGATATTAATTTACTGAACAGTCAAGGGATAAAAAGATCTCTTGGCTGTTTTTGCTAAAAAAGACGTAGCTATGAATAGATCACTAAATTGCACCCCTCCGGTGCAAAAGATAAGTTTAATGTAAGCGGTTAATTTAATAGTATAAACATGTAAAGAGAAAAAGAAATAATGGATTATAGGAGGAATTCAAAATGAGTAAGAATATTTTATTAATTTGTGGTTCAGGTGCTTCATCAGGTTTTATGGCAGCAAATATGAGAAAGGCTGCTAAGAAAGGAGGATTAGATTATAAAATTCAAGCTAGAAGTGAAGCAGAATTAGGAGAATACGCTGATAAAATTGATGCTTTAATGGTTGGTCCGCACTTAAAAGCAGAATTTGATGCAATAAAAATGAAGTTCCTGATAAAGTAAAGGCTATTTTGATGAAAACAGATTATTATTCAATTTTAGATAGAAAATCTGCAATTGATGATTTAAAAACACAATTGGAAAATTAAAACGGTAAATCAGAAATGAGGTAAATAAAATGAATGGCTTCATGCATTTTTTTAATACAACATTTGCACCTGGTGCTTAAAAAAGATAATTTTGTTATTAATCTGGCTTAGAAATTGGAGACTTAAATATGGAAAGTTTAAATCTTAAAAAAATTAATCGATATAGTTTAATAAATCAAATTATTCCAATAATTTATTTTTTTGTAGAGACAAGATGGATCATGAATTTTATTGGTTTTTGTGTCTATACAATTTGTAGTGTAGGTATTATAACTATCTATTTTTTATTAGGAGGACACGTTATAAATTTATTCAATGGAATATATAAAAAGTGGCCTTTTGTGATTCCATGGATTTTTGGTGGCTTGGCAATGGTACTGGGACTTGGAGCATTTATTGTTGCAAAGCTAAATTACAGGAATCTTTCATTGGTATTAATCTATGGGTATATATGGTTGTTTGCAATAGATATTGTCTTATACTTATTTCCAGGATGTTTATTAGGAACCTATACATCAAAATTTATAAATGACGAAATCAGTAACTTTTAATACATTATTTTCAAAAAATCCTGCATATTTTGATATAAGTTTGGTAACTGAAATATTGAAAGATCCATCAAAGTTAGAACTTTTTTACGACAAGTTGATAATGGAGAGAAAAATGGAACGAATATTATTTATAATTTAAAAGTATTAAGAGATAAGAGTATAGACGATTTTATCGATTTAAAAACAGAAATTTCATTTAAGTCAAATATAAATCTATTTTCTGAGGCCTCTTTGTTTATTACTGTAGTGAATCTTTTTATATTTAGATATTATAGTCAGATTATTTCTGTTTTTATAAAATTACTACTTGGGAAGACTGTAAATTTGTGGAAAGGTTTAGTATGCGGATTTGGGCTAGGCTTTATTTGTCTTACAGTTATTGGAGCATTTTTTGCTTTTAAAAAAGAAGTCGAAAAAAGAAAATTCAAAAAAATGGAGGAATATATTAAATATGCAGATAAGGATTAGCCAATAGTAATGAGACATGGTTATTTAAACGATAGTGAAACTTATGAAATGATGTAAATGAGATGTGGTTTGATTTCGCATTTGAAATATATTAATTTGATAATTATTTTCTGTTAGCACCTTTTTGTACATAGTTGAAAATTTATTCTGTAAGATAGATAAGAATTATTTACAGCTTATTTCAAGTCTTTATGAGCAGTTTTATAGTCTGTATCCCTGTCTTCATAAATATGTAAATCGATAATGGAATTTTCACTAACTTTATTGACGAATTGCTGTATAAGGAATTTTTGGGCAAATAATAAAAGAGCACTATTTTGTAATTTATTATATTGGGAAGAACTGTATTGGACCTTTAACGCAATTTGCCATGCTGAATTAAATTTTAAGTATCGTTCAGTAAGTATAGTTTTATAGGGTGCATGTGGTCGATCGGGACATTTATTAATTGCCTGTTGAACACTCATGACAATCAAATTTGCCTCAATTTGTTGGGTAATCAATTTTTCTAAAGCATCAGTTCGTCTAGTTTGGGTAACATATGGTTGAGTATAATCAATAGATTTTAATTCATAATTTGTAAGATCACTCAGATTAAGATAATTAGGATAATTGTAATTAAAGAATGATCTAATTCGTTGTAAAGTGGCCTTTCTATTAATATTGAGGGTTGTTTTCATATTAATAATCACCTGACCTTGTATAAATTAAATTATTAAAAATAATTAAATACTCCAGTTTTTATAGAAATAAACATTTTAAATAATACTATTTTCTCTTAATTGTACATTATAGTTATTAGAAAAATGTCAATAAGAACGAGAAATGTGAAATTTAATTCAGTCATTTAAATAAGGAGATCCTTATTTTCATTGGCTTGATAACCCTTTAAGGAAAAAAGATCTAAACAGGAAAAATTATGTACCCAAAATTCATTATTGAAAATAAATTTTTGTACGGATAACGCAGTAAGTAAAAAATCTAATCCTTTTATTAAGTTTGATATTTTTTGAAATTACTGCTATAGTTAAACTGTTCTCATAGATAGAGAACGATATTGCCAGTGATCTCTATAATTGATAGAGGTGATCCTTTAATTAAAGGATTAAAATTAAGTGATTAAAATTAAGTGATCTCTACAGCTTGTGGAGGAAAAAATAAATGGAGAAAAAACTATGGATAGGAAAAATACCAACGTTACGTTCACAGATAAGGAAATAAAAGAAGAAGTACTAACGTTAGAAAATTACGAAGTAAAAGATATAGATTATGATCATGGAGTATATAAGTCGACTTTAAGCTTAAGTACTGAAGATGAACAAGAAGAAAAAAGATAATTGCACAAGCATATTGTTTCTTGGTGAATGGCGCTGAAGAAAATATAGTGGAAGTTGCAGATGATGAAAGCGGGGATCTATTTACAGTCGCTGATGTAATGGTTAATGATTACAAAATAGATAGTGGAAGCAGTATTGCTATCATCGATTATTATTACTTATATTCTTCAATAGCTACAGTTGAGAGTAAAAAATACTTGCTGACAAATTTTATTTTGCCTTATTTTAAAGATAAGGGAGTTGATTATGTAGGTTTCTGCAATGCAGGCTTTGAATTTACTAATGATACAAGAAATCAAAGAACTGTAGACAAAGCATTAGAAGAGACTCCTATAATTTTCACTAAAAAAACAGAAGGAGACGAATGGAAGTCAACGGTTAATATCATTGATTTGAAAAATATTGATGATTACATGCTAGAAAAGGACTATGGATTAGAAGAGTATGAGAAAGAAAAAGGAATAGAATTATCTGATAATTTTAAAGAGGAATATGATAAATTTATTTTTGAAGAAGATCCCAAGATTGCAGATGATGTATTGGCTCAAATAAAAGATGTGTATAAATTTAAGAAAAATTTATATTACTCTGAAGATGGAAGAAGAGTAAATATCACTACTGAAGATAGAAAAGAAATGAATCGGTTTCAAACTATCAGAGGAACTTTTGAAAATATTGAAGAGCTGTATGATAGAGTGGTTTCTTCGTATAAAAATTTAATAAAAACATCTATTTCTCAAGATATGGAAATAAATCCTAATACAATTATTGGAGCTTTTATTTCTGATGGGAATGCCTTTATAGATTATCTTGACCAACAATGGCTAGAACGGTATGTACCTAACTTTAAAGATAATTGGAAAAAAGTTTGTTCATATATCTATGATAGTAATTTAGGCTACAGGTTGTGCTATAACTTACGTGATTTTGACCAGCATCCTCAGGGACATGCAGCACGACAAGTGATAAAAGAAATAGGAGAAGATGTAGGAACAGAAAGAATAGATTATTATCTGAATGTAGCCGGGATTTTTTCTGATGATAAAATCAAGAAAAAAATGAAACAAGATTTTCTTGATTTACAAGAAAATGATTTATTTACACCCTATGCAAGTAATTACATGATTAATTTAACAATACTTTATAATTTAGCTTTAAGTCAATTTGTAGCTAATAATTTGGAGGATATTCAGGAAGTTTACTACTACCTAGTTACCCATAATTTTAATGAAAGATTGATAAAAAGTGTTGATGATTATGAATTCCGAATTACCGGAGAAGACTATGCTGATGATGTTATTACGACTTTTGATGTAGATTACTTTTTGCATAGATTAGAGAAAAAAGGGATTATTAATGCACAAGTCATTTTAGATATTCGGAACGGCCAAGAAGATACCCCAGATATAAGAATGGCTTCAGGAGACGCCTTAAAGAATGTACTTAAAACCCATTTGCTTGGAAGATAATTAATTATTTTTAAGGGAGTAAATTTATTTGTCCGTGATTCACTAGCAATGGTTGATAAGAATGCAAAGAATAGAAAATGAAACTTAGGATATTTTGTACAGTATAATTACATAATATTGATTATTTGCGATTTGAAAATTAAATATAATTAAAAGGTGTACTGCCTTTATTAATTGAAGCAGTGATCACTTGCGTTAAAACCATGAACAAAAAAATATATAAATGATTTTTGAAATCATTATTCTTTAAGAAGCCTTTATGAATTTAGTAAAACTAATGAAAAATTGTCGTATTATAAACTATGAATGTGATAAGAACAAAGAATATTTAGTGTGTTCTCCACGTAGGTGGAGATGATCCCCTCGTTCCAATCAGTCAATTTACGAACATGCTGTGTTCTCCACGTAGGTGGAGATGATCCTGCTTTCTGATGTGCATATACTGTAAAAACTGTGTGTTCTCCACGTAGGTGGAGATGATCCTGCACCACCATATTCCATATCACCTAAAACAAAGTGTTCTCCACGTAGGTGGAGATGATCCTTTAACTGAAAAGGTTGAAATTTCTTACTCTGCGTGTTCTCCACGTAGGTGGAGATGATCCTGAATGGTACAAATTGTATTTATTCCTAATGCTGTGTTCTCCACGTAGGTGGAGATGATCCTCACTCTTGTAACATCGTGAGTTAAAGGAGACAGTGTTCTCCACGTAGGTGGAGATGATCCCAATACAAGGTATCTGCATTTTTGACTAATGGGGTGTTCTCCACGTAGGTGGAGATGATCCTGATCCTATGAAGCTTAAGTCCAACATAGTTGGGTGTTCTCCACGTAGGTGGAGATGATCCCTAACAATATATTCCCTAGTCTTCCACTTCTTAGTGTTCTCCACGTAGGTGGAGATGATCCTGATGGGGATTTATATCCAATCATTAACTCTGAAGTGTTCTCCACGTAGGTGGAGATGATCCTTTCATAAAGCTTTTAATGAAATAATGCGAGTGGTGTTCTCCACGTAGGTGGAGATGATCCTGCTGTACACATGGTACCTAGCGTAAGTATTTCGTATTCTCCACGTATGTGGAGATGCACTCCCTTTGATGTATATTTCCAAACTTTTCGAATTCTTTTCTTTTCATTGTGCTATGCTTTCATAAGGCTTATACAATCTCATCTCTCATCGAAAATACACAGAAATAGTTTGTTTAAAGACCTACGTAGGTCGATATTTAATTATTACTTGTATTCTTACTAAAAAAAGGTGTATCTATTTTATTTTCATTTAATCGCTCAATGATATAATTAGCATAAATTATCTTTTGTTCATTTGTAGCATTACTTTTCAATATTGGCAACGGTGCATAATCAACATACACTAACACACCCTCCAGTTCTTTAGGTGTTAATATCATGAGCGAAAACCTTCTTTAGTTTAATATTTCTATCTTTTTACCACAGGCTTTCGAGCAAGCTGCTGCGGAATTTGAAAAATCAAATAATACTTTATCATAAGATCATTGAGGTAAACAGTCTACTAGAGTTTCCGACGAACGGACAAAATAAACCTAAAATTATTCAATAGAAAGAGTAAGTGTAATGAGTATGTACAGGAATGATGATGTTTTAATTACAGATTTGATGGATCGAATTAGTAATTTGGAAAATCAAATGACTGAATTAAAAAAGATATACTATAAACAATCTGGAGAAAGTCATAGTACATTTCTATATGGATGTGAGGTACGTGGCTCAGACTATTTGCATTTAGAAGATAAGATAGTTCCTCGCTTAAAGGAAAACGACCCAGTTTTGCTAGTACGTGAAGCAGATAATAAATACGACAAGAATGCAATTTCTGTTACTACACCTTCTGGCCTAAAACTGGGCTATATTCCACATGAACATAATTTGATATTTAGTCGCTTAATTGATGCAGGAAATCTTTTATTTGGTCGTGTAAAAACTTTTCATTGGGATGGTAAAAATTTAGAATTAGTAATTAAGATTTATTTGGCAGGTTAATATTTGTAGATAAAAAGATAGTCCTTTTGTTCAGTGGACTATCTTTTTAATATGAATAATTATGAAGAATTGTTGATGTACTTAGTTGGGATTTTATTACTTCCTCATCTGCGGGAGTGTAGACTAAAAATAAAATAAATAAGAATAAATGTGCCTGCTAACTTATTTTTAAAAGGGGTAAAATAAGTCTGAATAGTACTTGGAGTGAATAGAATGCTTTATAAACAAATTGAACAGAATAAACGAAATACTTGGATTATTTTAGGTCTATACACCTTGTTGATACTAATAATAAGTATTTTTCTTGGGATGCTTTTTACAGTTTATATTGGAGGAGCTTTCTTTGTTATAGGTTTGATTTACATTGCGCATGTATACTTTGATGCAACTCGTCATCTTATGAAAGTAACCAATGCTGTTGAAATTACTAAAGAAACAGAGCCTCAAATTTATGAATTAGTGGAAGAACTCTGTTTAGCAGGTGGGTTGCCAGTGCCAAAATTATATATTACTCCTGATCAGGCGCCGAATGCTTTTGCTACCGGACGGGATCCACAACATGCAAGTTTAGCTTTAACGCAGGGACTATTGAATATGATGAATAAAAAAGAAGTTCAAGGTGTCATTGGCCATGAACTTTCTCATATTCGAAACTACGATACTCGTATTACAGTTTTAGCGAGTGCGCTAACCAGTTTAATTACAATGACTGGTGTAGGAATCGTTGTATTTGGATGGGGTGTATTAACTAGTGAGAATAAAGGTTTGTTAGGTCTTCTCATCAAATTTTTTGCCTTATTTTTGATTATTGTAGGTGGAATTATTTCTATTATTGGAATTCCTATAGCAAAGTTACTATTTTTACTAGTATCACGTCAGAGAGAATATTTAGCGGATATTGGTTCAGTTGATTTGACACGTGAACCAAGTGGCTTAATTTCTGCCTTATCTAAACTTGAAAAGCTAGAAGAAGGAGAGAGTACTCCACAAATTGGCTCACAAGATTTAGCCCTACAACATTTGTATTTTAATTTTCCGCGTGCTCATAATTGGATTAGCCGCCTTTTCTCCGATCATCCACCTTTGGATAAAAGAATTGAACGCCTAGAAAATAGTAATCGGATAAAATAAGATAAGCACGACCAAATATCATGAGATGGTATTTGGTCTTTTTGCTGGGGTCAAATGTAGGTTAAACACTTGATTCTTAGTTGATAGAAACTAATTGAAAATGATATTATTTGAATTAGAGAATGGCATCATATCAAGGATCTTTTAGTATTCTCCACGTATGTGGAGGTGATCCCCAAATATTTTTAGGTAGTGTTACAGCAACAAAGTATTCTCCACGTATGTGGAGGTGATCCTAATTGCGTCAAGTTGTGCAATTCTAAAGCCTAGTATTCTCCACGTATGTGGAGGTGATCCTATTGAGTTAGATAGTTGGAACGGTCAAACAATGTATTCTCCACGTATGTGGAGGTGATCCTTTATGCTTGTGGGCAAATTCAGTTGCAGAGGCGTATTCTCCACGTATGTGGAGGTGATCCTGGCAACCCACTGTGCCCGGATTAATTCCTTGGGTATTCTCCACGTATGTGGAGGTGATCCTTATCTAAACCATTGTGCCGAAGAATGGAGAAGGTGTTCTCCACGTAAGTGGAGGTGATCCCAGTTGCGCCCGTAGGGATTTTTGTATTCTCCACGTATGTAGAGATGATCCTACTCAACAGATTAAAGTTTAGAGACGTTTCTAGTATTCTCCACGTAAGTGGAGGTGATCATATTCCTCTAACTTGGCTGATGAAGTAGCCAAGTGTTTTCCACGTAAGAGGATATAACCTAGGATATTAGCAAAAATAATTTATATTTGAGTACTTTTTATCAAAATGATGCAATAAGTAGTAGTCATATGGTTTACTGGCCATAAAGATCATGGGAAGAGTTAAAAATTAATTATTCTATAAGTGACCTTTTTGGCTTTTAATTAGAGTACTTACTATATTGTATAAAGCAAAATTATCGAAAATGGTGTAGGAAGAAAATCAACTGTACTATTGGTCCATTGAACGTATTAAGGTGAAGAGATGATTAGAACTATATAACATTGATGCCAAAGTAATTAAGCTAGGCCCTTTTGGAAAAGTGATGCACGATAATTCTGAATTTAAAAAATTGTATAGTGCACAATCAAACCTTTAATCTCTGTTCCAAAAATAAAGTTGAATCTAATTCAGCAAAGGTAAAAGTTTTATCTCATTCATTAAGCGCTCTAGTAGCGCTTTTTGTTTTGCGATGGACTTATCACTACTGATGGATAATCTAAAAAATTAATAATGGAGTATAATTAGAAAAGGTGTTCTTCACAGAAGTGAAGATGATCCGAATATAGTGTATAGTTCGGAAAGTATTCTCCACAACTGTGGAGTTTTAAGAAAAATAAATAATAATATAGTGTAAAGTTAATTAGCTGTGATATAATGAAAGCGAATTCAAAAAGGGGATGGAAATTAATGGTGAACTTATTTCCGGCCACTAAGGCTTTATGGGGAAAGAAAGCGGTTCATGATGATCAAGAATTTTGGCTTCCTTTAGTAGCGCATTTAATTGATACTAAAAATGTAATGCAGTGGCTTTATAATAACTGGATTAGTGAAGGTACTAGAAAAATTTTGCAACAAAATCTTTCTCCTGAAGATACTCAAAAGCTGGTAGGATTTTTGGGATTTTATCATGATTTTGGTAAGGCCACGCCAGCTTTTCAATATAAACAGTCCTTTCCAAGGAATAAAGATTTGGATGAGGATATAAATGAAAATTTAAGAAGAGCAGGTTTTTCGTCCATATCCATGGATAACTATAGAGTCCGTAAGTCACCTCATCCCATTGCTGGTGAAACTTTACTGGAATCTTTTGGATTAAATGAATCAATAGGCTCAATTATTGGTGGCCATCACGGTCTACCTCCAAAAAAAGATGTCACTTTTAAACAACTGAATATCTATGCTTCGAATCTTTGGGGCCGAGACACAGATACTAAAATTCAAGATGAGTGGAAGTCTGTTCAAAATAATCTTTATAAATATGGACTAGCATTGTGTGGTTATAATGATATTAAGGATGTTCCAGAGGTTACTTTGCCACAAGCAGTAATTTTAGAGGGAATGTTAATCATGGCTGACTGGCTTGCCTCTAGCGAAAAATTAACTAATTATAGCAATATATCATTATTTCCCTTGATTTCGTTAGAAGAAGATTTTGATGAATTGAATATGGAAGAACGTTATCATCAAGCAATTAAAAAATGGGATATTAGCGATCGATGGATGCCAGAAAAGATTGCTTCTGTTAATGAACAATATCGCTTAAGGTTTAATTTTATTCCTCGTCCAGTGCAAAAAGAAATGTCAGAAACAATTTCTCAAGCTAATGATCCAGGCTTAGTTATTATTGAGGCACCGACTGGAATTGGCAAAACCGAGCTAGCATTGACAGCAGCCGAACAACTAGCCTTTAAGCAAGGAAAATCCGGCTTATATATGGGTTTACCAACGCAGGCAACAACTAACGCAATGTTTTCAAGAGTTAAAGAGTGGCTTGATAGTATAGCAAAAGAACAAGCTGCACATCCTGATGTGAAATTGCTCCAAGGTAAAGCAAAATTTAATAAACCCTATACTAAATTACCTTATGCCGAGAATATTTATGATGATACAGATGGAGCGGTAGTAATTAATAGTTGGTTTGCGGGAAAAAAGTCGAGTTTATCCCATTTTGCAGTTGGAACAATTGATCATCTCTTACTCACTGCCTTAAAGCAAAAACATCTTTTTCTAAGACACTTAGGCTTTAGTGATAAAGTGGTAATAATTGACGAACTTCACGCGTACGATTCTTATATGAGTTCATATTTAGAGAAAGCTATTAAATGGTTAGGAGCATATCATGTACCAGTAATTGCTTTGTCCGCAACTTTACCTAAGAAAAAAAGAAATGATTTGTTAAAAGCTTATCTGAAAGGAAAATATGGCAGTATAAAAATAAAAGCCAATGATAATTGGGAAGGTAATGAAGGCTATCCCTTACTTAGTATTCTGGATGGAAACAAATTAGAACAAGTAAGTGAGTTTTCGATTGCGAATGATGAAAATAGAACGATTAATGTTGTTCGTTTTAATGGAAATGAAGAAGAAATTATTAATAAAGCAGTTGCCGAAATAGAGGATGGCGGAATAGCTGGAATAATTGTTAATACCGTTAAACGAGCTCAAGACTTAGCAAGATTAGTCCCTGAAAACATTGAAGTATTACTTTTACATTCTGCTTATTTAGCACCAGAGCGTGAAAAAATTGAAGAAAGACTTCAAGCGAAGATTGGAAAGGGTGCCACTCGTCCCCAAAAAATGATAGTTATCGGAACGCAAGTTTTAGAGCAATCTTTAGATATTGATTTTGATGTGCTTTTTACTGATATTGCACCAGTAGATTTAATTATTCAGCGAATTGGTAGACTACATCGTCATAAAATTTCCCGACCTACAACTTTAGCGAAGCCGACAGTGTATATTACAGGAATAAATGGCTACGGTGATTATGGGAAAGGAAATGAATTTGTCTATGAAAAATACTTATTAATGAAAACCGATCATTTTCTAAAAAATAAGATTAATATTCCTGACGATGTATCTCCATTAGTACAAAAGGTATATGATCCTAAGGTAGATAAAGATATTAAAGATATTGCTGAAGCTGAGGCAAAGTTTGAAAAGGATTTAAAAAAATCTAAGAATAAAGCACAAGTATTTCAAATAGGAAATCCGAATGAAAAAGACAGAAATAATTTATTTGGTTGGTTAAGTGATGTACAAATTAATGTTAACGATGACAATCATGCTGCTGCTTGTGTTCGAGATATAAAAGAAACTATTGAAGTGATTCTTTTAAGAACTACTAGTGAAGGAACCTTTTTGATGGATGGTCGTAATATTGAAGAAGTAAGCAGTGAGGAAATAGCTGGTCAAACTATTCGATTACCATTTGCAATAGTAAATAGTTCAAAAATTGAAGATCTAATTGATAAAACAATTACAGAATTGGAGACTAATATGCAATCTTTACATAATAAATGGAAAGAGGATATTTGGTTACGTGGCGCATTAGTTCTAGAACTTAATGAAAATAATTTAACGACTTTAAACGGATTTAACTTAAAATATTCTTCGAAATTAGGATTAATGTACGAAAAGGAGGAGGAAGATGGATAAAAAAAGTTTTAATCTTGTCACTGAGCCTTGGATTCAAGTCTTGGACAAAGACGGAAATCCCAAGGAAGTTTCATTATTAGAAGTTTTTGAAAATGCTGCTAGTTACCAGCGCTTAGCTGGTGATATGGCGAGTCAAGATTTAGTGATATTACGCTTACTTGTTGCTATTTTAACTACTGTATACTCTCGAGTTGATGCAAATGGAAAAAATTATGAATGGTTAACTCTTGATGAAAAAATGCATCTTAAAGAAGCAGAGGAAGAAGATTATGAGTACGATGATTTAGTAAACACGTGGCAATTTTTATATAAAAATGGACAATTCTCTAAGTCGGTTCTCCAATATTTAAAAGAAAATAGTTCTAAGTTTGATTTTTTTGGGGATGATCCATTCTATCAGGTTAATAAGGAAGTTTATGATCAGGAAGTACCAGTTAATAAAAAAGTTAATATCAAAAGTCCCAAGGGAACGGTTGATGTTAAACAAATAAACAGAACTATTTCTGAAAGTAATAATAGTCTATCAATTTTTTCACCTAAAACAAGACAGACTAAAAATGAGATAAACTTAGCTCAATTAGTGCGCTGGATCCTAACTTATCAAAGCTTTACAGGAGTAACTGATAAAACAAAGCTAATTAATAAACCGGTATCTAGCGGTTGGCTATATGGTTTAAATCCCGTATTTGCTCAAGGTGAAAACTTATTTCAGACTTTAATGTTGAACTTGGTTTTTTCAGAAGAATATAAAGAAGAAAAACCTTTTTGGGAATTCGAAAACGCATTTGAATATATTGAGTTCCTAAAAGATGAGCCTTTCGCTCGCGATCTTTCAATTAGTACTTTATATACGTTATGGTCAAGAATGCTGCATATTGAATGGATAAATGAAAAACCTATTATTTTTACTGCAGGTTTGCCAAAATTGGATAGTGCGGAAGCCTTTATTGAGCCAATGACTACTTGGCGTAAAAACAAAAAAACAGGAGAGGTTTATCCTGCTACTAAGCATTTGACTGATCTAACAAAAGCAATGTGGAGAAATTTTGGGCAATATGTTAGAACTACAGATCCCGAGGAAGTAGAAGATATGCATGAACCAGAAATAATTAAATGGCTGAGAAAGGTACAAAATAACGAATATCTTCCTACAGACACTTCCTTAACTTTGCGAACTACAACATTAATTAGCGATGGCAAATCTTCTTCTCAGTTACCAGCATTTGAGGTTAATGATTGCTTTAAGATTAAAGCAAATGTACTTTTTGATAAAAATAAAAAAGACTATTGGCCGGAAGACATTGAAAATATGATTGATTTGACTCAACAAGTAGGAAAAGATTTTTGGATTTTTACTAATAATATTAGTAAATTAAGAGGTTTAAATGGAACAGATTTTGCTGATAATTCGACTATTAAATTTTATGAAAGTTTAAACCTTCCATTTCTTACTTGGCTAGCAAGTTTAAGAAATGATCAAGAACGAGCTGACAAGACAATTGAATGGAAAGAAATATTAAAGAGGATTTCTATAACGAAAGCTGAGGAAGTTCTAAAAAATGCTTCTCCAAGAGATATCATTGGACAAGAAAGTTCGAAAGAAGAAGGAAGTGGAATAAATAACATTTTTACTATTTTTAACTGGTATAAATTAAATGTATTTCGTCATATTAAATAATAAATTTTAAGGAGGGATGATTATTTTGGTGACAAATATTGAAAGAAATACCAATAAAATTATAAAAAAATTGCATGAACGAGGGGGTAATGATAAAGCAATATTGTCTGCTCTAAGACGTTCCAATTCTATTCTAAGTCGTCAAGCTACTATCGTTTGGCCACTGCTATTTGAATACATTAAAGAAAAAGATATCTTTGGTGAAAATAGTAAACAAACAGTTTCAGAACGAGCAATTTTTACAGCCTTACGATGTTATTCTGTTTTTGAGCAAGGTAATGATATTGAAAGAGATCGTGAGTATGATAGTGAAAACGCACAATCGTTATTTAGAAATCTATCATTTTTGCGTAAAGATGAACACCTTCGAGAAGCTTTAGATAGACGTGTGCAGTCTGTATTAAGTACAACGAATATAGAAGCAGTTGCTAGATCGGTAGTAAGTTTAACTAAAATAATAAAAGCTAATAATCCAGCAACCAAAATTAATTATCCTGAATTAGCAAATGATTTATATAATTTTCAATTAGGTTTTGAAGCAGCTAGAAAAGTGGCCATTAAATGGGGAAGAGAATATTTCTGGCTTAACGATGAAATAAATAGTAAAGAAAGCAGAGAGGATTAAAAATGACAAAAAATAACTTATACGTTGATATTCATGTATTACAAACTGTACCATCATCAAATATCAATAGAGACGATACTGGTGCACCAAAAACTGCTATTTATGGAGGAGCTACTAGATCACGTGTGTCATCACAAAGCTGGAAAAAAGCGATTAGAGAAGGATTTAAAAAAGATAGTAAAGAACATGATTGGCTTAATGGCTTTCGTACTAAACGAACGGCTACCTTATTGGCCAAAGAGTTAATGAAAAAAGATTCTTCTTTAAGTTTTGATGATGCACGCAAAAAAGCTAAAGAAGTCTTATCTAATATGGGATTAAAGTTTGATAAGGCAAAGAAAAATGATAAAAGTAATGATAAAGATTTTGAAACCAAAGTCTTACTTTTCTTTAGTCCTAGTCAACTAAGAAAATTGGCAGAATATATTCTAAATAATGATGAAATTAATAAAATTGATGAATTAGACAAAAAAGAAGCAACGAAAGTTTTAAAGGAAGCTAAAAAGGAATTAGATAGAAATCAATCATTAGATTTAGCACTTTTTGGTAGAATGGTAGCAGATGATCCAGAACTAAATGTTGAAGCCTCTGCTCAAGTAGCACATGCTATCTCAACTCATGAAGTTGTGCCAGAATTTGATTTCTTTACAGCAGTAGATGACGCTAAAACCTCTGAAGAATCAGGTTCCGCCATGCTTGGAACGCTTGAATATAATTCTTCTACTTTATATAGATATGCAAATGTAAATATGAATGAATTGATTCATAATTTGGGAGAAGAGTTAGCTCAAATAGGTTTGAAAGAATTTATTAAAAACTTTGCTTTGACAATGCCTACAGGTCATCAAAATTCCTATGCGAATAAAACTTTACCTCAATACATCTTAGTAACCATTAGAGAAGATACTCCTGTAAACCTAATTTCGGCATTTGAAAGACCGATCCAAAGTAATAATGGTTATGCTAAAAAATCTATTGAACAATTAGAGGCAGAATTTGATAGCACTAGTAGTTGGATAGGTGAACCATTATCTAGTTTTGTTCATGCCAATAAAGGATTTGTAACAACTGTAGGAGAAAGAAAAACAAATATTGATGAGTTATTAAATGATGTTTCTACTGTAGTGGCTAAGAGGGTAGAAAATGAAGACACTGACGATTAAATTAAAGGCGCCACTTCAAGCTTATGGTAATGAAGCTACTTTTGAAAGACGAACTACCAATCCTTATCCTACTAAAAGTGCAGTAATTGGAATGATTTCTGCATCCTTAGGATATGATCGTAATGATAAAAAAATCTTAAAATTAAATGATTTGGAGTTTGCAGTAAGAAGTGATCAACCGGGACAAATAGTAAATGACTTTCAAATCGTTGAATATGCAAAAAGTGCTACAAAAAAAACAAAGAAATTAACGTATCGCTATTATCTACAGGATGCAATATTTATGGTAGCAATTGGATCAGAAAATGATGATCTCATCGAAAAAATTCATTATGCTTTGCAGCATCCTAAATTTTCATTATTTTTAGGTAGACGCTCATGTCCTCCGGCTGGACCACTGGAAATTGAAGTGTTTAATAATCAAAATCCATTAAATGTTTTAAAATCAATGGATTGGCAAGCAGCCGAATGGTATCAAAGAAAGCATTCTAGTTTTAATGCAGAGCTCGTTTATGATGCTAATCTTGGAGCAAGAGATCATTTTGTATTTCAAGTGAAGGATAAAGTGGGCTCATTTGACCAAAGAAATCGATATCATGATTACCGTGAAGTGGTAAGTACATATATACCAATGAAGAATCAAATAAATAAACATGCTGAAACAATGCATGACATAATGTCGAATATATAAAGAGGTTAATAATGTATTTATCAAGAGTTGAAATTGATTTAAAAAATAGACGAAAAATAAGCGATTTGTCTCATTTGGGTGCTTATCACAATTGGGTTGAATCATGTTTTCCAAAATATCAAGACAAAGATAATCGGCCCAGAAACCTATGGCGTATAGATGTTCTAAATGGAAAAAGCTACTTATTAGTTTTAAGTGAACAGAAACCAGATTTAGAGAAACTAACTAAGTATGGAGTGTTAGGAACAGCTATCACGAAAAAGTATGATGATTTCCTGGATAAATTATATGAGGGAGAAATATTACGGTTTCGTTTAACAGCAAATCCTAGTCGAAAAATAAGTGTTCCTGGGCAAAGACAGGGCCGAATTATGCCACATATTACTATTGATCAGCAAAAAAAGTGGTTTTTAGATCGGACCGAAAGTAACGGATTCAAAATAGTAAAAAGTCAAGGAAATTATCCGAAAGTGGATATTGTTAATCGTGAATGGAAATTATTGCGTCATAAAGAAAGTGGAACAGCTAGACTTAGTTGTGTCACTTTTGAAGGAATTTTAGAAATAACAGATTTGAAAAAATTCAAAAATGCAATGATAAGCGGTATTGGAAGAGAGAAAGCGTATGGGATGGGACTATTAACAGTCATCCCAATGTAATCATGCAGAGAAAATTTGGGGCAAAAAAGCCGGAAATCAGTGAACTAAGCAAGGTTAGTGACAGAATAACTTTTTTATACTTAGAGCATGCAAAGTTAAATAGAATTGATAGTGCAATTAGCGTGGCAGATAGTACGGGAACGGTCTATATTCCTGCTGCAATTATTAGTGTTTTACTTCTTGGGCCTGGTATTGATGTAACACATCGTGCAATGGAACTAATGGGAGATGCGGGAATGGCGGTCCTGTGGGTAGGCGAAGATGGAGTAAGACAATATGCTCATGGTCGGTCACTAAATCATTCATCGATCTTGCTTCAAGCACAAGCTAAATTAGTTTCTAACACGAGGACACGCTTAGCGGTGGCTCGAAAAATGTATCAAATGCGTTTTCCAGAAATGGATGTTTCTGGGCTGACCATGCAACAATTGCGTGGTAAAGAGGGAGCCCGTATTAGAAGAGTTTATCAAGACCAATCTCAGAAAACAGGAGTTGCCTGGTCACGGAGAGAATACAAAGTTGATGATTTTGAGTCAAGTACTCCAATTAATCAAGCTCTAACAGCAGCTCATCAAGCTCTCTATGGATTAAGTTATAGTGTAATTGTTGCTTTAGGTGCATCCGCTGGACTAGGTTTTATTCATACTGGCCATGATTTATCCTTTGTATATGATTTTTCTGATCTGTATAAGGCGGATTATTCAATTCCTATTGCCTTTGAAATGGTTAAGGAATATGGAAAAGATGACATTGCAGCCCATACAAGACATGCAATGAGGGATGCTTTTAAAGATGGAAAATTAATAGAAAAAATGGTCAAAGATCTCAAATATTTATTAGATATTAAAAATCAAGACGAAGTGCATGCAGTAATGAGTCTTTGGGACAATAAAAAAGGGCTTCAAAAATTTGGAGTCCAGTACCATGAGCTAGAGGAGTAGTTTTAATGATTGTAATTACTCTATCCAAAACACCAGCTTCCTTACGTGGTGATTTAACAAAATGGTGTCAAGAAATTCAAACTGGAGTCTATGTTGGAAGTGTTAATGCGAAAGTTAGAGACTTATTATGGGAACGGGTTCAAAAAAATATTGGTCAAGGAGAAGCTACTCTAGTTTATAATACGAATAATGAACTTGGATATACTTTTCGAACCACTCGATTAGACAGAAAAATAGTAGATTTTGATGGTATTCCTCTGTTAAAACATGTTAATGTAACGCCAAATTTGAAATTAGGATTTAGTAATGCTGCAAGATACCATAAAGCTAAGGTATGTTCACGATCTGTGTTGCATAATTCAACTTTGTTAAAGTTTGCAGTAATTGATATCGAAACTACAGGCTTAGCTCCCAATAAGAGCGAAATTCTTTCTATTAGTGCTGTTAAGTATTTGAAGAATGGAAAAGTTGATGTATTTTATAAATTAATTAGGGATGTAAACTGTATTCCGGCCGATGTAAGTAAATTAACAGGTTTGAATATGAAGATATTAAAATCGAAAGGAAGTAATTTAATCGAAGTTTTAAAAATGCTAAAAGACTTTCTTGGAGATCGAATTTTATTAGGTTACAATTTAACATTTGATATTAGTTTTTTGGATATAGCCTATAAAAGAAATAAGATTTCTGGATTAATTAATACTTCTAAAGATTTACTTCCGATAATTAAAAAGAATAATAAATTTCTTGATAATTATAAGTTGAGTACAGTATTGTCTGAATATAAAATTGAAAATCAAAATCCACATCATGCGGATTTTGATGCAAAAAGTACGTATCAATTAGCATTGAAGTTGATTAATGAGGGAAAATTAAAGCTTTAAAGTTTGGTAAAAGTAATGTATTTGGACCATTACATCTTTTTAAAATGTTGCTACGATAGGATTCTTTTAGTGTGTTCTCCACGTATGTGGAGATGATCCTTACTCAATGCGTGAGCGTGTAGCGTGTTTCTGGTGTTCTCCACGTATGTGGAGATGATCCTAGACGATCTTGTTTGTGTAAGTACAAATTGACGTGTTCTCCACGTATGTGGAGATGATCCCTCATCTTGTATTCTTCGGATTCTTTTGCCCATGTGTTCTCCACGTATGTGGAGATGATCCCCACTTAATAGGCACTTTTTTACCATTATCACTGTATTCTCCACGTATGTGGAGATGATCCTCTTACCGCCTATAGTTTCATCATATTGAGGCGGTGTTCTCCACGTATGTGGAGATGATCCTAAACTGATAGGAATCTCCAACCTTGAACCGATGTGTTCTCCACGTATGTGGAGATGATCCTTCTGCAAAACAAATCAGAAGCTTGAGACCCAAGTGTTCTCCACGTATGTGGAGATGATCCTCGCAGATTACTGGTAGTAACAGCAGGTTTACTGTGTTCTCCACGTAAGTGGAGATGATCCTGAAGTAATAGGTTTAAGACAGGGTGAAAATAAGTATTCTCCACGTGTGTGGAGGTAATCCCATGAAAAGTGGTGTTGGCAAAATTAATAACTCGTATTCTCCAGTAAATAAAAAATGCCACATCATTCAAAATATACTATATCTATACAATCCTACGTTAATCAGTTGAATGACTTGATAGCCCATATTAGTTGATTTATATAAAAAATATCAAGAGAGAAAAAATATGACACCATCAATTGACTAAAGGCCAATAGGATTTGCTACAATAATCAAAGGACAAGTGAACGTAGTTTATTAGAGAGAAGAACAATGGCGCTATGCTAAAAAAGCGACTCACGAGTCCACTATGAAAGTAGGAGATAGTTGGGTGAACGTGCATAAATACTAGATAGGTGCGGGTGCAAATCTCGCGTTGCATGTCTTAAAGAAAACGATACTCAAACGAGTGTCGTTTTTATTTTGTATTTTTTCTGGAGGGTAGGACTTAAATATTTAATAAAGATAATCCAGATTATCATCCCATAACTAAATACACTAACTCTACTTGTTATGAAATCAAGCTGTTTCTACTTGTTGTGCAAGGAAAAATCATCACGTACAGCACATTTAAGGCCTGCTCCTATAACAGGCTAATCCGTAATTTGAAAACTCGATTCGTTATATAATCTGTATAATTTTTTAACTAAAAATGCTAGAATTATTGATGTATTCAAATAGGGAGGTTTTTTGATGAAAAAAAGATATCTTTTAGGAGCATTAGGTTTAGTACTTCTGGGATTAGGAACAAGTGCTTGCTCTAGTCAAACAAACAATAGTAGCAGCAAACAACTACTAGTAAGTCAAAGAAGTCTGTCGAAAAGACCGATGAAAATAGTAGTGAGAGTACAAAACGCTCTAAAAAAGATTTAAGTACAGCGGCTGACAATCAAGCTAATAATAGTAACAGTAACGACGGTAAAGCTTATGGTGGAAATTTCCAAGATAGCAACGGATACATAGCTATCAATAATGTAACCAATGTCGTTGTTAAGGGTTCTGATGGCGATGACCATTATGCTCTAGTGCAAGGAACTTTCAGTAATAATGCTAAAGAAAGCGTTGATCCAACATCTTTCTTTAGTAATCACTTAAAAGTAATGGAGAAGGTTGGCAAAGCTACTCATGACCTTGTTTTGGTCACCACAGACATTGAAAATGAATTAACACCTTGGGGAAATCAGATTAAGGAAGGTCGTAAGAAGGTTGAGCCTAATATGACCGGTAATTTTGTTATAGTATATAAATTAGATCCTGCAAATGGCGCTAAAACTAATGCAACCCATTATGTATTTGACCCTTACGATTCTAAATTTGGTAAATCATTAACTGTAAAAGTTTATGAGTCTAAGACCATTAAGAAATCTAGCGATAATGCAAGCAGCAATTCACATTCTGACGAAAGTACAGACACAAATTCAAGTGCCGATACAAGCAGTAATGCTGATGTTGATACAGATGATTAATTAAATATTAAAAAACTGAGAACTATGAGGGGATTTCATAATTCTCAGTTTTTTATTAGGTAGTATTATTGTCCAATTAATTGCTGGAAATCGCTAACTAGTTTTTGAAAAGTGGCATTTAAATTCTGCATAAATTCGTTTTGATTATTTTTCATTTGATCTAATAATGAATCGGCCTGATTTGGATTTTGTTTGATTTGGTCGATAGTAGAGCCCAATTGATCAATTTGATTTTGTAAGGCTTGATTATTAGCAGCATTATTTTTCAATTGTTCATTTTCAGTTTTGATTTGGTTTAATTGGTTTTGTAATTCTTCCTTATTTTGATCCTGCTTATAGGTATTGATAGCACTTTGCAACTCTTTATTTTGTTGCATTAATTGCTTATTTTGTTCAGACAGATTATCTAATTTACTGTTGGTATTATTGAGGGCATTACTTTGAGCTTGCTCATTTTGAACCGTATCATTATGAGCCTGACAAGCTGAAATACCAAAGATGATGGCAATTAATAAAACAAGCACTCCAAGAACAATATATACTATCTTTTTCTTGCTTTTCTTTTTAGGACTAGTAGGTTTATTAGGAGAAGAAGTATATTGTGCTGGTTTTGCTGGAGCTGGTTGAGGAGTAGGAGAAGAATCAACTACATTATTTTTATCTGTTACCCAGGCTTGAATTTTCTTGGTCGCATATTCATTATTAGTACCAATTGCGGTGATAATTACTGGATATACTCCTGCTTCCGACCGGTTAACGGCCTTTTTATTTATACTAAGATTATCATTTGAAATAAGATGGCCATTTTCTGTAACTGTAAGTTCCAATTGAGAGATTATTTCTTGATTGGTCAAATTTTGATTAAGAGGCCAGGTAATTGAGTCTACTCTGGTATTGATTTGTAATGTCATATCTAAATTCCTTTGAAAAATTTTAGTCTATTTAATTTAATTATACTAATAAAATTTACTTAGAGAAATTAATTAATAGCAGTAAAATAAAACTTAAACAATAATAAATTATAGAAATAATATAATTAAAATTATGTAAAATGGAGAAGAAATGAAAAGAACAGAAGCTGTAACTTTAACTAATATGTGTATGATAAAAAATAAAAATAAAATTTTAGTTCTAAATAGAACTGATCCAGTTTGGCCCGGTTTAACTTTTCCAGGCGGTCATGTCGAATCTCATGAAGCTTTTCATGATTCAGTGATTAGAGAAATAAAAGAAGAAACAGGCCTAGAAATTGAGGATCCACGTTTAGTTGGAGTAAAGCAATTTTTTGATCATAATGATGATCGCTATCTTGTATTTTTCTACGTAGCTACTAAGTTTACTGGTACATTAAAGGCTTCTGATGAAGGGGATTTAACTTGGATGACGAGGGAAGAAATAAAAAAAGCAAAATTAGCCTATAATTTTGATCATGATTTACCAATCTTTTTCGATGAAAAGTTAAGTGAACATATCTTAGATGGAGATAGAGATCAAACTTATTAAAAAAAGACATTCGATCGAATGTCTTTTTATTAGTCTTGAGTATTTTCAGTTGAGCTAGTTGATTCAGATTCATTATTTTGACTAGCTGGCGTTTCACTTTCCTTGCTTGAACTTGAAGAAGATTCAGATGAAACAGTAGAAGATGATGAAGTGTGTGAATTTTCAGAGTTTGAACTACTTGTAGCAGAACTTTGAGTAGTTGCATTTGCATTACTGTTAGTAGTCCAGCTGTTATCAAAGTGATAGTTAGGTTGAGGATTATAATAACTATAATTACGACGTGGAATAGTATAGAAAGAAGTACCAAAGTTAGATTTTGGTAGGCTACTGCTTGCCTTATGTTCACTACGTTGAATAGGTGTAGGAGTACTTGATGAACTAGAACTTTGGCTTTCAGAACTAGATTGCTCTTCTTTATTTTGGAGACTATCTAGTTGATCATCCATCTTAGTGTCCTCATCTTTTTTCTGATCAGTTTTGTCTGCTTTTTCCTTTTTATCTTCTTTATTTTTAGGTTTCTCTTTTTCAACTTTTTTATGAGATTGCTTATGAGAAGACTGAATAATGGCATAGTCTGCTGCAGAAGATTTATGCTTTGGCTCAACCAAATTGTTACGACAACCCGCAAGTAATAAAAGACTACAACTTAAAGCACCAACGATTAACTTTTTCAAATTAATTTCCTCCATTTAAAACTTCTTTTATTATAACCAAAATTATTAATATAAAACAGTAAAATTAAGCGTTGATAAGAAGGTATTTGAAAAATAATATATTATTTTTCAAGTTTGGGAGCTCAAAGAACATATTTTTCCTAGAAAAGATATAATAGATATGTAGTGAATTAATTTGTTAAATTTATTTTTAGATAAAGATGTTGGAGGTCAGTTTCTATGTATGATCTTGAAGACGTTTTAATGAAATCTTTTAGAGAAGATAATGGCATCGGTTCGGCATTTTCAATTGAACCGGTTGATGATAATGAATATCGTGTTTCAACTAATGTAGTTGATGGCTTGAACGATACTATTCACTTTTATTTAGTTGTTTATCCTAACGGAACTTATGCCTTAAATGATCGCGTATTTACCGCACAAATGATTGATAATAATATCGGTAGTTTTGCAAGCATTGCCAGTGATGTGGCACGTTTAGCTAGTGAATTTGGTGTACTATTAGATGACCGCGGAGAACTAACACGTGACTATATCAACGCTCGTGACCTCAGAAATGAAGTAAACAACTTTACTCAATTATTAAATCGCGTAGTTGAATTTGCTCAAATTCATAGATAATTTAATTACACGAGAAGAAGCTGAAAACAGAAGCTTCTTTTTTTTTGCCTAATTAAGTTATAATTTGACTAAAAACAAGGAGAGAACTATGAAAAATTCTGAAGTAAAGTTAATTGAGCAAAATGCTATGAATTGGTTAAAAGAAAATATTCATTTTATAAAAGTAGGATCAGCTATTGAGGTAGCCACCCCTCTAATTGGTGCATATGGGGACTTAGTATATTGTTGGATTGAAAAAGAAGATGATTACTACCGCATTACTGATGATGGGGGAACTTTATTTAAGCTTGATCCCGGTCAAGAAAATATGGATTTACTTGAAGAAGCAATGGATATTGTAATTGGAGCTGGTTTTGAATTTGATGAAGAGACTTTAGAAATTTACCAAGTGGTAGATCAAGACGATATCCCAGCTACACTTAATGATCTGACTCAATTACAGGTTGCTTTGACTTATTTAGCCAGCTAATAACCTATTCATCATAATTAAGTTTTTAAGCATATGCTTTTTGTTTTCAAAATGCCTATGATATAAATAATATGAAAGCGCTAATAATGCGTATTTCTTAAAATATTACAAAGAATGTAAAAAACATCTTAATTTGTAACATTTTTGTAAAACTAGGGTATAATAAAAGTAAATAAAACAGCAAGCTTAAGTATAGCTTACCTTGCTGAGGAGCGTGAATTATGATGAGAAAAGTTAAGAAGAGAAATATCATTACAAGTTTGGGTGCAGCCGCAATGTTAGCATCTTTGAGTGTAGGTGGAACTGCTTTTGCAGCAAGTACTACAAGCGCTGATAGTAGCACCGCAACTACTGATCAAGCCAAGAGTTATCAAACTCAACTTGAAGAACATAAGAATTTACAAGCTTATACTAACCCATTAACTGTACAAGCTTTAACTACTACTAAGGGTGTTTTACCTGATGCAACAAGTGGAATTTCTAATTGGAGTCAGGTTCCAGCTGGAACAGTAGCTGCTTGGGATAATAAGCCTGAAGTTAATAAGGCCGGAACTAGTTACGGAACAGTTTATGTTACTTTCCCAGATGGATCTAGATCAAGATTAGCAGTTTACGTAACAGTTAAAGATAGTGCAGCTAGTCAAAGTAGTGAAAATACAAATACTACTTCTTCAGATAAAAACTCTTCAGCTGCGGTAGCATCAAAGTCAACTGCTAAGAGCTCACAAGTAGAAAGTGAAGCTAAAACTTCTGCCAAAGACACTGATACTGAAAAGTCAACTATTGTAGATAAAGCTGATAAAGATCAAGCAGCAAAATCCAGTTCTAAATCTGACAAAGACGTAGTTGTGAAGGATTTAGGATCAACTACTGTTACTGAAAAAAATGTTAGTGTTGTAAGTAACTCAAAGGATAAGGACAAGGATTCAAATCCAATTTCTGTCGCTACTCGCTTACCAGAAACTGTGGCTAAGGCTACTAATCCACTTGTAATAATTTTCGGTGCATTAATTGCGGCTGTAAGTGGTGCAGTGATTTGGAGTAAAAAATTAAAGAAAAGAAACTAATAGACAATAAAAGAGGTTGAAACTAATCGTTTCAACCTCTTATTTTATTTATCCTTATTTTTTTCCTTGTCTTTGCTATTTTGAGCTTTTTTCTTTTTAGGATCATCTGGCAAGATAGCAAATTTATCAAGCATTTTTTCTAATTGATTATTTTTTTCAAAAGTTAAACCCATATCTATCTTTAGCTCCTTTGAATTAAGATAAGTGAATTATACCCTATAACTTTAACTAAAAAAAGTAAGCTGCATCTTATTAGCAGCTTACTTTATTAGTTTTTACGTCTTAATTTAGCTAGAAAATCTTCATGTTCTTTTTCTAACTTTTCATCCTTATCAATAAAGAAGTAGCAGGCTGCTGCAATTACTGCAACTACAGCACCTAAGAGTAGAGTCTTAGGAGTAAAGTTAGTAACCATATAACAAGAAATAATTAAAGCAATAATTGGAATGGTGTATTTTCCAGGTAGTGAAAACCCATGTGGTGGATATTCATTACTGTGCTTAAATTTAATAACTGCTAAAATTGATGGTACATATTGAACAAAGGATGCTAAAACTGTACATGAAACAAGGAATAGATAACTTTGAGTAGCTAATGCACCTGAAAGAACAGCGGTAAAAATAATACCTACCCAAGGAGCATCATGTTTATTTTTCTTACCAATCCATTTAGGAAGCATCCCATGTTCGGTAGCAAGGGATGCAATTAGGGAAGGAGTGTTAAATGAAGCACTAAAGGCAACACCAAAGATTGAAATTAACATTCCGATAATCATAAAAGCAAATCCCCATTGGCCAACACCAGTCTTTAAAGCACTAGCTAATGGATTAGAATAACTTCCTAGTTTTTGTCCACTTAAACCAATGGCAACTAAAAGCATCAAGCAGTCTAGAATTGTCACACTAGTCATTACTGCAATTAAAACGCGTGGAATATTCTTTTCTGGATTATTCATTTGCTTTGCAGCAATTGGAATAAAGGAAAAGCCAGTAAATAAGTAAAAAATTGGTGTGAAGGCATCCCCAAAATGCTTAAAGAATGGTCCAACACCTGTTAAAGCTGCATGTGGAATTACTGGAGTAAAGTGAGCTTTCTTAATAAAGAAGGTTCCCACAATAATGAAGACAAGTAATGTAATAATCTTAGCTGCAGCTGAAATATTATTAACAATTTTTACCCAAGATCTACCAAAGAAATTAATAATTGAAAACAGTAAAATTAAGAAGATAACTCCACTAATGTAGACTGCATTGTTTTTAAAAATAGGTAGAAAACTCTTTAGAATGGTTAATAAAGCAACTACTTCAGCAGAAAGAGTTGTACATCCTAAAAACCAAGTAAAAATACCTAGTTCATAACCCGAGAAACGCCCAAAAGCATTATATGAATAAAGCCAAGCGGCTCCGGATTGTGTGAAACGGCTGGATAAGTCAGCATAGCATAAAGCAATCATACTGACGGTAACAGCAGTACAGAGAAGAACAAGAATAGCTGTTAGGTTCATGTAACGATAAATTACAGAAGGTAACAGGAATGTTCCTGATCCAATAACTGCATTAATACCTAAGAAATAGATGGATATGAAGGAAAGCTTCTTAGGAACAGAACTTTTATTAGTCATATTTTTACCTCTTTATCTAATAACATTCTCTTTTATCTATTGTAGTATTTTTGTAAAGTAAATCTATACGAAATATTTAAAAAAGATAATTAAATTAATCTTAAACAATTTATTTATTAATAATAGAGGAGGCTATTAAATTTAATAAATAAGAAAAAAGAACGGTTTTTAAACCGTTCTTTTTGGTGTAAAGGGAGCAAGTTTAAGCTTATCTAGCTGATTGCGATAATAAGTCAAACTTTTACGATTACAGTGCAAAATTTCCATTAATTTTAAGTCAGAGAGACTAGGATTATTTACTTTGTAGTAAATATATGAAAGACGAAGTTTTCCTGGAGTAAGATCAAAATTTAAAATATCTTTATCTGGAGCAATTTTTCTAGTTAAAGAGGTTAAGGCAGAGATTTGTTTGCCTGTCTTTGTTTGAAAAATAAGAGGATTTTCTTCAGTATTAGTCAATAGAAGGGAACGATAACTTGAATCTTTAATCCTTGAAATATTAGCTTTACTTAAATTAAGAAATTGTTTTGGATCAAAGCCATGTGCAATTAAAATTAGAACTTTTTTACAATCAAGACTAATTTCAGGCCAAGTTATAATTTCATCAATCTGATCAATCCAGTCAATGCAAATATGAGGGGTTCGATCAAAAGTATAGCCATGTAAGTCGGTAAAAAGATAATTTTTAACTAATTGGTGGTCATAGAGAAAAGAAAAATATTTCTTTAAATGGGTAACATACTTATTAATCGTACTAATTGTTTTATTTTGATCTTGCTCTAAGTGGTCAATAAAGGCCCGAATATCCTGAGCAGAAACATTACTAACTTTAGGTTCTGAATTTGAATTTTGTAAAAAATAGTTCCAAAAATAATAGATCGATTGATTAATGGAAGTAAGAGTTCGTGGGGCTAGATTTTGACTAGTGCACCATTGATTAAAATTCTTTTCGTAGGGAAATAACATTTTTATACCTCATTAACAAAAATGTAATTGTTACTTTAACATAAATATAATTATAACAAAAAAGGTTGGCGAACTTCCAGTCCGCCAACCAGTTCATAGCAAAATTTTACTTCTTAATTCGAGTTTTGTACCACTTAATTCCAAAGTAAATAAATAGAATTAATAAAAGGATAATAATTACGATTGTGTAATCATCAAAGATTCTAACTACAACTTGCCAATTCTTTCCCATATAATGTCCTAAACCAACTAAGACACTATTCCAAACTAAACTACCTAAAGTAGTCAAGACGAGAAATTTAGTCCAGCCGGCTTGGGCAATACCTGCAGGAATTGAAATCAAACTTCTAACAACAGGGATGCAACGTCCGTAAAAAATGGCGCCAATTCCATGTTTGTCGAACCAATCAATGGCTTTTTGAGCATCATCTTTTTTAAATCCTAAAAGTTTAAATAATTTAGTTTCAAGTAATTTTTCAAGTCGCGGCAGCGTTAGATTACGACTTATTGAAAATAAAATAATCGCACCAATAATTGATCCTAAAGTTGAAGCTAGGATAACTCCGATTAGAGTTAATTTAGTTCCACTAACTAAGAATCCTGCAAGGGTCAAAATCACTTCTGAAGGAATAGGTGGAAAAATATTTTCAACGGCAATTAAAAAAATAATGGCAAGATAGCCGAAATTTTCGATAAAGTGTGTTAACCAAATTGTCATTTATATATTTATTGTCTTTCTAAAATTTTATCTACTTTCTTAAAGAATAAATCTTTATCTGCTTTTGTTACTTCAGTAATTTCTTTCCCGTTAGGATCGATAAACATACGGCCACTTGCTAATCCTGATGTAATAACATTTGCTTTTACCTGACGTGTCTCAACAAGTTCAGGGTAGAGAGCTGACATAGTAGTTAAAACGTCCCACAAATATAGCTCTGCATTTGGAACAGAAATAATTAAGCTGTATCCTAAACCGACTAAGTCAATAGCTGGATATTTTCTTAAACGAGCCCAGTGCTGGCGAAGTTCATCAGTTAAGGGAAGTTCTTCGGTGCTTTCTAAGCCAACCATTTGAATTTCAAGATCTGAATCTAGAACTCTTTTCACTGCATCTGGATCCCAAAAAGCATTCCATTCTTGAGTGCCGTCGGCATCCACGCTGACTACATTTCCATGTCCGTCTAGAGAGCCACCCATCCAGTAGACTTTTTCAATTTTTGATTGAATTGAAGCATCTTCGTCTAATGCTCGAGCTAAATCAGTAATTGGGCCAGTCATTACTAAGGTAACTGGTCCATCTGCTTTTTTAATTTTATCGATCATATCTAGGTGAGCAGGTAAAGCAGCTTCTGGGGTCTTGATTTCACCGCTCTCATTTAAAATTGGAAAGTAGTTAAATGAGTATGTTGCCATCCGCCACTCTTTAGGAAATTGATGAACAGCACGTGAATTAGAGCGAGCAACTTCTAATTTATCACCACGTAAATTGAATTTATCAACCATTTTTCGACAAGCTTCTACTGAAGGATCAATATATCCATCACCATCAATAGCACTAATCCCAATGAGTTTAATATCAGGCGCTTGTAAGAGTAGAAGAAGTGAAACTAAATCATCGATGTTTCCATCATGATTAAAATAAATATTTTTCATTATTTGCGACCTTTCTTTTTGGCTATTTACTATTCTATAAGAAAATGAAGGATTGAGTAAACAAAAAAGTCATCTTACTTGGTTTTAAGAAGGAACGTGATAAAATACTATGGGAATTTTAATAGGAAGGAAAAATAATTTATGGCAACGGAACATATTGAAAATAAATTAAAGCTTTTGCCCGATAAGCCAGGTTGCTACTTGATGAAAGATGTTAACGGCAATGTGATTTATGTGGGAAAGTCTAAGAACTTAAAGAACCGCGTTCGTTCCTATTTTAAAAGTAAGCAAGTGGGAAGACGTGCTGAACTTGTACGTGAAATACGTGATTTTGATATCATTACTGTCTCATCTGACAAGGAATCTTTTCTGTTAGAAATTACACTAATCAAAAAATATCAGCCTTACTATAATGTCCAATTAAAGCAAGGTACAGGCTATCCTTACATTGAAATTACTAATGAACGTGATCCGCAAACACGTTTAACATCAATTGTTCATAAGGATCATGGTTATTATTTTGGACCATATCCAAATGTTTATGCAGCACAAGCAACCTTAAAATTTATTCAAAAAGTCTGGCCCCTAAGAAGATGTACAGGTCATCAAGGCCGGCCCTGTCTTTATTATCACATGGGGCAATGTCTAGGAGCTTGCTTTAAGGAAGTGCCAAAGAGTACTTATGATGCTCAGATTAGAAAAATAAAGCGATTTTTAAATGGAGATATAGCCCAAGTTAAGCAAGATCTGACAGAAAAAATGACGCAAGCTTCAATGGATCTAGAATTTGAACGTGCTGCTGAAATTAGGGATCAATTGAAATATATTGAACAAACTGTTGAGAAACAAAAGATTATTTCTAATGATCATACTCAGCGGGACATCTTTAATTTTTACGTTGATAAGTCTTGGATTTCAATCCAAGTTTTCTTTTTAAGACAGGCTAAGTTATTACGTCGTGAAACAAGACTATTTCCTTTAACTGATACTAATGATCCACAAGATGCCTTTGTTTCCTTTATTGCTCAATTTTATGGACAGCGCAATCGCGTCTTACCAAAAGAAGTGTTAGTACCAGCTGGAATTGATAATGAATCTTTATCTGAAGTACTAAAGGTACCAGTAAGGACACCACAACGTGGTCAAAAGAAAGCCTTATTAGAAATGGCTCATGACAATGCTAAGTTGAAACTAGATGAAAAATTCCGACTCTTAGAACTAGGTAATCGTAAAACTAAGGGGGCACAAAAAGAAATTTTTGACGCTTTAGGGCTGCCGTATGGACATAGAATTGAAAGTTTTGACCACTCTCATATTCAGGGAGCTGACCCGGTTTCTGCTTTGGTAGTATTTACTGATGGTGAAGCTGATAAACATGAATATCGTAAATACAAATTAAAGGGTGAGGTTGAACATCAAAATGCGGCTGATGAAGTAGGAAACACCCGTGAAGTAGTTAGAAGACGATACAGTCGACTTTTAAAAGAACATAAAAAAATGCCAGATCTTATTTTAATGGATGGTGGTCAGATTCAAGTTGAAGCTTGTTTGGATGTGTTAAGAAATGAATTGAATGTAAATATTCCTGTCGCCGGAATGGTAAAGGATGATCATCACCGAACTAATCACTTGATTTTTGGTGATCCTACGAAGGGAGAAGAATTAAAGCTAATTCCTTTAGATCCAAAATCTGAGGGATTTTACTTAATGACCAGAATTCAGGATGAAGTTCACCGCTTTGCAATTACTTTTCATAGAAGAACTCATGCCAAAAATGCTCTTTCAAGTAAATTAGATGAAATTAAGGGTATTGGGCCTAAATCTAGAAATAAGCTCCTAAGAAAGTTTGGTTCTTTAAAGAAAATTAAAGAAGCATCAGTGGATGAATTAAGAGAAGCTGGTCTAACTCTTCCGCAAGCACAAACTGTAAAATTGAGTTTATAAATTAACCAATAAAAGACCTGATTTAATGGGGCTTGATATGGTATTATAGTTAAGAAACTTTAAGGAAATTTTTAATTATAAATTGATATATAAAGGAGGCACACATAATGTTTGTCGACCAAACAAAAATAGATGTACAAGCAGGAAAGGGCGGCGACGGTGCCGTTGCTTTTCGACATGAGAAATATGTTCCACTTGGTGGACCAGCCGGTGGAGACGGAGGCCGCGGAGGCAGTATTATTTTAGTTGCTGACTCCGGCCTAAGAACCTTAATGGATTTCCGCTTTAGACGTAAGTTTAAGGCAGATAACGGTGAAAATGGTCGTATTAAATCACAATATGGCCGCGGAGCAAAAGATGTAAGATTAAAAGTTCCGATGGGAACAAGTGTCTATGATTTTAATACTGGCGAGCTTTTGGGCGACTTAGTTGAAAATGGTCAAGAATTGGTAGTAGCTCACGGAGGAAAAGGCGGTAGAGGTAATATTCACTTTGCCACTCCAACAAGAACTGCTCCAGAAATTGCTGAAAATGGTGAACCGGGAGAATTCCGTACTTTACGCTTGGAATTAAAGGTCTTAGCTGATGTCGGGCTAGTAGGATTCCCATCTGTTGGTAAGTCAACCTTGTTATCTGTTGTAACTAAGGCTAAGCCAAAGATTGCCGCTTATGAATTTACAACCTTAACTCCTAACTTAGGAATGGTTGTTCTTCCAGATGGTCGTGATTTTTCAATGGCTGACTTGCCAGGATTAATTGAAGGTGCTTCAAAAGGTGTTGGACTTGGAATTCAATTCTTGCGTCATGTTGAACGTACAAAAGTAATCTTACACTTAGTTTCAATGGATCCAAACAATGGCCGTGATGCTTACGAAGACTATGAGACAATTCGTAAGGAATTAGCAGGCTACACTAAGGATTTAACTACCAAGAAAGAAATTATTGTAGCAACACAAATGGATATTCCTGGTAGTGAAGAAAAATTTGCGGAATTTAAGAAGAAACTAGGAGATAAAACTGTCTATCCTATTTCTAGTGTTACCCATAAAGGTGTTAGTGAACTAATGGGTAAGACCGCAGATCTTGTTGAAGAAGTTGCTAAAGAAGAAGCTGAAAAACCAGCAGAAATCAAAGTTGCCGAAAAAGAATATATTTATAAGAAACCAGAAGATGAAGGCTTTAAGGTTGAAAGAACAGGCGAACACAGCTTTGTTGTTACAGGCAATAAGCTAGAGCGTCTTGTTCAAAGAACTAACCTTGACCATACTGATGGAATTATGCTTCTAGCTCGTAAATTAAAGCGCTTGGGTGTAGATGAAGCTTTAAGAGAAAATGGAGCAGTAACTGGCGACGATGTTTCAATAGCTGACTTTACTTTTGAATTTGTAGATTAGAAAATTTGAAAAAGTTGGGAGTAAGACTTTTGAATAAAAAGAACCGCTTTATTACAGGTTATGCCGGACTTCGTGCTCTAGCCGTTATTGGAGTAATTCTATATCACCTTAATCCAAACCAGTTTATGGGTGGATATTTAGGAGTACCGATATTTTTAGTATTATCGGGTTATTTAGTTACAGACCATATGTTTCATGCCTATGAGGAGCGGGGAGAGTATAATTTCAAATCTTTCTACATCAGGCGAATCAAAAAATTATACCCTCAAATGATTACACTGTTGTGGGGATGTAGTGCCTATATCTTACTTTTTCAGCAGAATCTTCTAGCTAGGTTGAATCAAATAGTCGTTACTAATTTACTGAACGTCTATAACTTTTGGCAGATAAAGAATGGACAAAGTTATTTTGAACGATTTGCAGCTAATGAATCGCCATTTGTTCATTTATGGACCATGTCAATTGAAGGTCAATTTTACATTATTTGGCCTCTAATAATCTTTTTGCTAGTTAAGTTCGCTAAAAAGAAAAAAACAATTTTTTGGATTATTACAGCCTTAACTTTATTTTCTGCTTTAGAGATGGCATTTTTATTTAAACCAGGTGTTGATACAAGTAGAATTTACTATGGGACGGATACAAGATTCTTCTCTCTAGGTTTGGGAGCAATGCTAGCAGTTTTTTGGCCAACTTGGAAGTTAAATGCAAATCTAGAAAAAAGAGATCATTGGCTCTTAAATATTGTGGGAGCTATATCATTAGTAGCTATCTTACTAATGGCAACGAGTCCAATTTTTAATCCACAAAAAGCATTTGCCTATCGTGGAGGGATGTTCTTCTTTTCACTAGTAACAACGATTTTTGTTGGAATCATTGCTCATCCAGGCAGTAGCTGGAACAAGTGGTTAACTAATCCAGTATTTAAATGGATTGGGTCACGTTCATATGGAATTTACTTATATCAATTTCCAGTAATGATTTTCTTTGAAGATAAGGTTAAAGATATTGCCGATCATGTGGTTTTATATCATTCAATCGAAGTTATTTTAATTTTGATAATTGCTGAACTTAGTTATCGTTTTATTGAAAAACCATTTGGTCGAATTGATTGGGAAAAGGTTCGTCAATTCTTAACTAAGGCCTTAAATTTACGAGCAAAACACTATCAAGCAAAGATACTTTTCGCAACAGGGATAATAGTTTTTATTCTAGGTAGTTTTGGAATTTTAAAAGCGCCAACTGTCAAAGCGGAAAATCCTAATCACTCTCAACTAGCTAAACAGATTAAATCAAATCGTAGTAAGCAACTAAAGAATAATCAGAAACTAATTAAAGAAGCTCAGTCTAGAAAGAAAAAAGCACCAACTTCAAGAGCTGATCTTATAAAACAAGCTAAGAAAGCGGCAGTTACCAAACCGGTAAATAAAGACTTTGAAAAATACGGAATTTCTCAAGTTGATTTACAACTAGCACAAAAAATTCAGGTGACTGCCATTGGAGATTCAGTAATGGCTGGATCTAGCCAAAACTTACAAAAATTGATGCCACATTTAATCATTGATGCAGCAGTTTCTAGACAATTGGGTGATACTATTCCACTTTTTGAACAATACAAGGCAAAGGGTGCTTTAAATGATAATGTGTTAATTGGCTTAGGTACAAACGGAGCCTTTCAACCTCAAGAACTTGATCACTTAATGCAGATTATTGGCCCAAAGAGACATGTTTTTTGGATTAACACTCATGTGCCAACACGTGATTGGCAAGATCAAGTTAATGGTGAACTAGATGCAGCAACGAAAAAATATCCAAACTTAACCATTATTAAGTGGCATGAATTTGCTGGTAGTCATCAAGATTGGTTCTACGATGATCATACACATCCAACTCCAGAAGGATCGAAATTTTATAGTGCCTATATAACTAAAGTTTTAGTTACTGAAGGAAAATATTAGAAATAGGGTTTTCATGGAAATACAATTTTTAGGAACAAGTGCGGGACAACCATCAAAAAGTAGAAATGTTTCTTGTACCGCACTAAAATTATTAGATGAATTAAATGAAGTATGGCTATTTGATGTGGGAGAAGCCACACAACATCAAATTTTAAAGACTAACATTAGACCTAGAAAAGTAACGCGAATCTTTATTTCACATACTCATGGTGACCATATTTTTGGACTTCCAGGTTTTCTCTCATCTCGTTCTTTTCAAGGCGATGGTGGTCCACTAACAATTTATGGACCAGCTGGTATTGAACAATTTGTACAAACTTCTCTCAGAGTTTCTAAAACTCGCGTATCATATCCGATTAAGTATGTGGTTTTAAAAGAAGATGGCTTAATTTTTGAAAATGATATTTTTGCGGTCTACACAGCTCGTTTAGATCACCGAGTACCGAGTTTTGGCTTTCGTGTAGTTGAAAAGCCACGTCCAGGTGAATTATTAATGGATAAAGTGGCAGAATACAATGTGCCTAATGGACCGCTTCTTGGTCAATTAAAGGCCGGAAAAATAATCACATTAAGTGATGGTCAAAAACTAGATGGACGTGATTTTCTTGGAGAAGAGCGTCCAGGACGAATTGTGACAATTATTTATGATACTCGGCCAACAAAAAATATTGGTGAATTAGCAGATAACGCTGATGTTCTAGTTCATGAATCAACATTTGATGGTGGAGAAGAAAAAATGGCCCATCGCTACTTCCATTCAACTTGTTTGGATGCAGCTCGAGTTGCTCGAGATCATAATGTTGGAGAGCTTTATTTAACTCACATTTCTGCTCGCTATACTGGAAGAGCTGGTAGACAATTAGAACATGATGCTAGAAAGATTTTTAAACATACTCACTTAGCTAATGATTTAGATAATTTTGAAATCACATTGAGGGGATAATAATATGAGTAATTCATTAAGGGATAAAGTCGTAGTAGTTACAGGAGCTTCTAGTGGTATTGGACGCTCAATTGCTTTAGAAAGTGCAAGTCGTGGTGCAACAGTTATTTTGATGGCACGTCATCAAGATAAGTTAGAAGAAATTGCAAACGAAGCACGTCAGCTTTCTGGAAATGAAGTATATGTATTTCCAACAGATATTAGCAAAGCTGATCAAATTGATCGTGCCTTTAATGAAATTGTTAGTCATGTTGACCATATTGATTATCTTGTCAACGCAGCAGGTTTTGGTGTCTTTAAAGAATTTTTAGAGACTTCACCTCAAGTGGTGACTGAAATGTTTCAAACCAATGTTTTAGGCTTGATGTATTTCACTCGTCTTGTTGCGCGCGTCATGATCGATCAAAAGCAAGGGCAAATTATTAATTTTGGCTCAATTGCTGGAATTGTACCAACTACTAAGACTGCAGCTTACAGTGCTACTAAGGCGGCTATTATTCAATTTTCAAACGTTTTACGTCTAGAATTAAAACCTTTTGGTGTTAAGGTCATGACAGTAAATCCTGGACCAGTTTATACTAATTTCTTTAATATTGCTGATGAAAGTGGTTCTTACGTGAATAATGTTCAACGTTTCATGCTTGATCCAGATGATGTAGCTTGGCAGGTAGTCCACTTCTTTGGCTCTAATCGTCGTGAATTGAATTTACCTCTAAGCTTAGCTACCTTAGCAAAGCTTTACCAAATTTTCCCTCGTATTGGTGACTGGGCAAGTCTAAAGTTTGCTAGCAGAAAGTAGGGAAGAATGATGAATAAGCAAAGAAATTTAGTAATTGGACTAATTATCGTTTTAGTGCTTGTGATTTTTGCATGCCTAAATACTGAACCTGTAGCGATTAATTTTGGCTTTTTCCAACCTAAAATGCCTTTAATCATCGTCTTAGTGATTATGCTTCTATTAGGTGCTTTAGTATCACTTTTGATTGGCAAAGGAGAAAAAGTTTCTCCCGATGTAAAAAAAGCACTAGCAAAACAGAAGAAAGAATTAGATAATAAATATCGGAGTGAAATTGAATCTAGAGATAAACAAATAGCTGAATTAAAAAAAGTTAATAATTCTGAAGCTACAAAATAAGATTGGACTTGATTTATCAGCTCTTAGATTGTATCATTGAAATACGTGAGTATTTAGTGAATTTGTTTATTTAAAGGTTCGCAAGTCTCAATTCTATAAAAAAGGAGATCTAACTAATGGCAGTTCCTGCAAGAAAAACTTCTAAGCAAAAGAAACGTTCACGTCGTGGTCATATTAAATTAACCACACCAGCAATGCATTACGATGCTACTACTGGTGAATACCGTTTAAGCCACCGCGTTTCACCAAAGGGCTTTTACAAAGGCCGTCAAGTTGCTAACGAAAACAAGCAACAAAATAACGATTAATTAAAGACACCTTGGGGTGTCTTTTTTTATATAATTTTTGATTAAAGGAATAGGTATTAATGAAACTAGTTATTTTACACTCAAGTGATACGCATGGCTTTTTAATGCCAACTGATTATCAAGATAAAAACAATTATGATGCACCAATTTCACTTAGCCGGGTAAGCAGTGTCGTAAAAAGTGAAAAAGAAAAATACGGCGCAAATAATGTTTTAGTTACAGATAGTGGAGATTGTTTGCAAGGATCTCCTTTAGCTAGCTTTACACATAAGCTCCCTGAAGAGGAAGGATTACGTAAATTTACTGAAGCTTATAATGAAGTAGGCTATGATGCACGTGCATTGGGAAACCATGATTTTAATTATGGATTAGATTACTTGTCATATTACGTTGATAATAACCGTGCGCCATTTATTAATGATAATGTTTTAGATGCAGAAACTAATGTGCCGTTTTTTGGTAAGGAATACACTATTATTGAAAAGGCTGGCCTGAAAATAGGAATTATGGGGATTACTACCCAATATATTTCTCACTGGGAATCAGAAGATCATATCAAAGGATTAAAGTTTGTTTCTGGTTATGATGTACTTTCTAAATTAGCTAAGAAATTGCGCCCACAGGTCGATATTCTTTGTGCTATGTATCATGGTGGCTTTGAGAGTGATCCTTTGACTGGGAAAGCAACTGAGCCCCACACTGGTGAAAACGAAGGATATAAGATTTTAACTGAAATTCCTGAAATTGATGTCTTTTTAACTGGACATCAACATCGTCGCTTAAACTTAGTTACCCGGGATACTGCAATTGTTCAACCCGGATATCGAGGAGAAGCGGTTGGTAAAGTAGTTATTGATTTTGACAAGGATGAAAAAGGCAAGGTCAAGATTAATGAGATGACTACTGAATTAATTGATAGCAAAGATTACGCCCCTGATCCAGCTATTGAAAAGATTGTTAAGAGCCTTGATGAAGAGACTCAAAAGTGGTTAGATCAACCTATTGCTCACTTATCTGAGCCTGCTCCAATTGAAAATGCAATTCAGGGGAGAATTGAGGGAGCTCCATTCATTAACCTTATCCAGCAAATGCAGCTTTGGTTTACTGGTGCAGATGTTTCAGCTACTGCAATTATGTCAGAATCAGCTCATGGATTTTCAAAGAATGTTACCATGAGAGAAGTTTTGCTTAACTATCCATACGCAAATCAACTTTGCATTGTTAACCTTACTGGAAAAGAATTAAAGGAAATCATTGAATATTCAGCTGGCTTTTTAGAAAAAGATAAAGATGGTAAAATTAAATTTATCGATCGTTGGATTACACCTAAACCAATGTTATATCATTTTGATCTTTTCTATCCTGTTAAGTACGAAGCTGATTTATCTAAGCCAGTGGGTCAAAGATTGACTAAGGTGACTTTAGATGGTAAAGATCTTGAAGATGACAAGGTTTATAAGTTAGCTGTGAACAATTATCGTGCTCTAGGTGGAGGTTTCTACCCAGCTTACAGTATGGATAAAATTGAAAAGATCTTTGACCAAGATTATGTTCAAATGTTTAGTGAGTACTTAACTCATGATGATATTAAAGTAGATACAAGTAAGAATTATAAATTTTACTAAGAAAAAAAGCTGTTTCTTAATTGAAACAGCTTTTTATAATATTCAAATTTAATTCAATTATAATTTACTATACTTACTTTTGTCTTTATGACTTTTGGCAGTAATGGCAGGAATAATAATTGCGAAGAGCAAGCCAAAGACTGCGCCAATAATCAAAGATTGCATAGGATTAAATTGCATCTGAGTTAGAGATGCAGCAATAAAACCGATAATTTCGCAAAAAATGCATGACCAAATCACTGTAATAATGTAGCGCATAATTTCTCCTTCTTTCGCTAGGTATCTTAGCAAAAATAAGATGTTTTAGCAAGCGAAGATAATAGAATTTGCTATACTTAAATTATCAGAAAGGGTGAGTATATGGGAGCGGTTAGTTTACAAAATTTAAGCGGTTTTACTCTACTTGAGAGTCCAACTAAAGTTAAAAATTTAGCTGAAAATGCTAAGAAAAAAGGCTATTCTGCGATTGCTTTAACCGATATCAATATTACTTATGGCCTGGTCGATTTTTATAAGGCAGCAAAAGATACCGGAATTAAACCTTTACTAGGGATGCAACTTAGAATTAATGGTTTAATTGATGAAGCTAATAAGTATGATCTCATTGTAATTGCCAAAGATGACCAGGGATATAAAAATATTTTACGTTTATCTAGTGCAGTTAATCTTTTAACTGAAAATGGCGAAAAAGAAAATATTTTAACTTTCGAAGATTTAAAAAAATATCTCGGCCATTTAATTCTAATTACTCCAAGCAATTTACATAGTGAACTAAAAATGTTGCAAACTAATAATCCTAAAATGGGAGCAAATTATTTACGAAAGCTGCAAGATTCTCTTCCGAGCTCATCTTCCATGTATTTGGGAGTCTATGCGGATTCAGGACAGCAAGAATATATAAATTATATTCGCTCATTAGCAACACAATTTAACTTACCTCTAACTGCTGTAGAAGATGGACAGTATCTTAACGGTAATGAGCAATTTTTAAGACGTACGCTGCAAGCAATTAAAACTAATACTCATTTAGAAAATATAGAGCAGCTAGCTAAACAAGCAGGCTCACACTATTTGAAAAATAGTGAAGAATTGCAAGTGATTTATCGGAAGTTTGATATTGAAGATGCGTTAAAAAATGCAGAAGAAATTGGAAAAATCTGTACTGCAGAAATTAAATTTCAAGATCCACAATTACCAAAATTTAAGCAAAATAAATTTCCTACTTCAAAAGAGTACCTGCATGCTTTAGCTCAAACGGGTCTTGCAAAGAGATTTAATAACCAAATCCCCACTAAATATCAGGAAAGACTTGATTATGAGTTAAAAGTAATTAACGAAATGGGATTTGATGATTACTTTCTTATTGTGTGGGATGTAATGAATTTTGCACATAGTGTCAATATTACAACAGGTCCAGGGAGAGGATCAGCAGCTGGCTCTCTTGTTTCATATGCTCTTAGAATTACTGAAGTAGATCCAATCGAATATGATTTGCTTTTTGAACGTTTCTTAAATCCGGCCCGTCAGCAAATGCCTGATATTGATTTAGATATTCCGGACAATCGCAGGGATGAAGTAATTAAGTATATGTTTGAAAAGTACGGGATGAATCATGCGGCACAGATTTTAACATTTGGTACTTTGGCGGCAAAGCAGGTTTTAAAAGATGTTTGTCGTGTTTTTGGATTAAATAAGGTTGAAACGTATCGCTGGTTAGATGCGATTCCGCACTCTAAGGGAAAAATTACCCTGGCTGAGGCATATCAAAAATCAAAAGAATTGCAGCTACTAGTAAATACGAATGAATTAAGTAAAATTTTATTTGCGACTGCTGAACATTTAGAAAATTTACCAAGGCACTATTCAATTCATGCGGCTGGTTTAGTAATTACTGATGATTCGCTAGCGGAAATCGTAGGACTTCAAGCAGGCCCCTTAGGAATTCCTGTGACTCAACAGACAAAATTGAATGTTGAATCATTAGGTTTGTTAAAAATTGACTTCTTGGGATTAAGAAATTTAACAATTTTAGGGAATATTGTTGCAGCTTTAAGAGCAGACGGAATTGACATAGACCCTAACCACATTCTCCTGGATGATCAAGAAACACTTGCCTTGTTTCAACGCGGAGATACGGATGCAGTATTTCAGTTTGAATCTGATGGGATTAAGCGTGTGCTTGAACAACTTCATCCAGATAGCTTTGAAGATATTGTTGCAGTTAATGCCTTATACCGTCCCGGTCCAATGAATAATATTGATCATTTCATCAATAGAAAACATGGAAAGGAAAGGGTTCAATATCCTGATCCTAGTTTAAAGAAAATTCTAGGCACTACCTACGGGGTTTTGGTTTATCAAGAGCAAGTTATGCAGACAGCTCAAGTTTTAGCAGGTTTTTCTTTAGGAGAGGCTGATCTTTTAAGACGTGCAATGTCTAAGAAAAATGCGGATGTAATTCAACGTGAAAGAGCTAAGTTTATTGAAGGTGCAATTAAATTAGGCCATAAAAAAGAAACTGCTGAAAAAGTTTATGACTATATTGCACAGTTTGCTAATTACGGATTTAATCGTTCTCATGCCGTGGCCTATAGTAAGATTGCTTTTTGGCTTGCTTACTTCAAAGTACATTACCCAGGAGCCTTCTACTTAGCTTTGTTAAATAGCAATATGGGTAACCGACATAAAATTGCCCAATACCTAACGCAAGCTCAAGAAGCTGGAATTAAGATTTTGCCGCCTGATATTGAAAATAGTAAGGCAGATTTTTCATTAGAGAATGGAAAAATTTTAGTCGGTTTAAAGGCAATTCGGGGATTAAGAAGTGACTTATTAAGGCAAATTTTAGAAATTAAACGTCCAATTAAGTCGATGACTGATTTCTTATGGAAAATAGATAATAATTTACTAAGTGCAGATGCGGTCGGAAATTTAATCAAGGCCGGAACTTTTGATAGACTAGCTCCTAATAGAAATGAACTGTTAAAAATAAATAAAGATTTAGTTGAGAGTGTAAAAATGGCAGGCTCAAATTTATCTTTATTTGAAACATTAGAGCCAAAAGTAGAAGAAGAAAAAATGCCAACTGCAGCTGAAAAATCAGCGATGGAAGTTGAAGCGATGGGCTTTAGTACTGGCATTAATCCGATTATTGCGGTTCAAAAATATGCTCGAAAGTTTAATGCAAAACGATTACAAGTTTTTGAGAGTAATGAGCAAGGAATTGCAGTTGGAAAGTTAATGAAAGTCAAACAAATTACCACAAAAAAAGGCGATAATATGGCTTTTGCAGTTTTTAGTGATACTAGTGGCGAAAAAGACTTTACCATTTTTCCTCAAGTCTGGGAAAAAGTAGGTGAGAACTTGAAGATTGGTGAGATATATTTACTTCAAGTGAGAACTCAAAGTGATCGTTTTAACCCTAATAAAATTCAATTTCTACTTTCTAATGCTCGGCAAGTTAATTTCAGAGATTAATTCATTTTTTTGAAAGCAAACAAAATTGAGCCTAATAAGGTTGAAAGCGAAAACATTTATTTTATAATGATTATTAGTGAAAAAATAGGCTTTTTTTTGAAGACATTGAGTAAAAAAAATGGTACGATAAAACCGATGTGAGTAAAACACAGAAAATCGTAGAGGTGAATTCATGAAACGGATTGGTATTTTAACTAGTGGTGGAGATGCCCCTGGTATGAACGCTGCCATTAGAGCTGTTACTCGTACAGCTTTGGCAAACGGTATCGAAGTTTGCGGAATTCGTTATGGATACGCTGGTTTAGTTGCTGGTGATATTTTCCAAATGACTTCTGAAACAGTTGCGGATAAAATTAGCCGCGGCGGTACTTTTCTTTATTCAGCTCGTTTCCCAGAATTTAAGGAAGAAGAAGTTCAACTTAAGGGAATCGAACAATTAAAGAAGCACGGAATCGATGCTTTAGTTGTCATTGGTGGTGACGGTTCTTACCACGGTGCATTGAAACTTACAAGACATGGCTATAATGCTATTGGTCTTCCTGGTTCAATTGACAACGATATTCCTTATACTGATTACACAATTGGTTTTGACACTGCATGTAATACTGCAATGGAAGCCATTGATAAGATCCGTGACACTGCAACAAGTCACCAACGTGTATTTGTTGTAAATGTTATGGGTCGTGATTGTGGGGATATCGCAATGCACGTTGGCGTTGCTACCGGTGCTGACGCAATTGTTATTCCAGAAGAACCTTTTGACATTAAGGAAATTGCTGAAAACTTGAAGCAAGGATTTGCTAATGGTAAGAAACATGGAATCGTTGTTTTAGCTGAAGGTGTTATGGACGCTGAAAAATTTAAGGATGAACTTCTTAAATATGGTGACTTTGACGCTCGTGCTAATGTATTGGGCCATATGCAACGTGGCGGAAGCCCAACAATGCGTGACCGTGTAGTAGCAAGTGAAATGGGTGCCTACGCTGTTAAGTTATTACTTGAAGGTAAAGGCGGCTTAGCTGTTGGTATGGAAAACAACAAGCTTACTCACCATGATATTCTTGATTTGTTTGATGCAAAACACCACGGTAATTATGCGTTATACTCATTAAACAAAGACTTAGCCAAGTAGTTTTTGATTTTGTATTATAGGAGATTTTTTCAAGATGAAGAAAACTAAAATTGTTAGTACTTTAGGGCCAGCCTCAAACGATGTTGAGACTATTACTAAATTAGCTGAAGCAGGTGCAAACGTATTCCGTTTCAACTTCTCACACGGTGACCACGAAGAACACCGTGCACGTATGAACATGGTTCGTGAGGTTGAAAAGAAGACTGGTAAACTTCTTGGCATTGCTCTTGATACTAAGGGTGCCGAAATTAGAACTACTGAACAAGAAGGCGGCAAGTTCACTATTAACACTGGTGACACTATCCGTATTTCTATGGACGACACTAAGAAGGGTAACAAGGACATGATCCACGTTACCTACGATGGTCTTTACGACGATACTCACGTTGGTGGTCACGTATTAATCGATGATGGTTTAGTTGACCTTTTGATTAAGGACAAAGATGACGCTAAGAGAGAATTAGTTTGTGAAGCTCAAAACACTGGTGTAATCGGTTCTAAGAAGGGTGTTAACGCTCCTGGCGTTGAAATCCGCCTCCCAGGTATCACTGAAAAAGATACTAACGATATTAAGTTCGGTTTGAAGGAAGGTATCAACTTCATCTTTGCTTCATTCGTTCGTAAAGCACAAGATGTTCTTGACATTCGTCAATTGCTTGAAGAAGCACATTGTGAATACGTAAAGATCTTCCCTAAGATTGAATCACAAGAAGGTATTGACAACATCGACGAAATCTTAAAGGTTTCTGATGGTTTAATGGTTGCTCGTGGTGACATGGGTGTTGAAATTCCATTTATCAATGTTCCATTTGTACAAAAAGAATTGATCAAGAGATGTAACGCTTTAGGTAAGCCAGTTATTACTGCTACTCAAATGCTTGACTCAATGCAAGAAAACCCACGTCCTACTCGTGCCGAAGTTACTGACGTTGCAAACGCTGTTCTTGATGGTACTGACGCAACTATGCTTTCAGGTGAATCTGCAAACGGTCTTTACCCAGTTAAAGCTGTTAAGGCTATGGCTGAAATCGACATGCGTACTGAAAAGCAACTTGCTAAGCGTAACAAGTTAGCTCTTCAAAGATTCGAAGAATACAAGGGTTCAAACGTTACTGAAGCTATCGGTGAATCAGTTGTTAGAACTGCTGAAGAATTGGGCGTTAAGACTATTATTGCAGCAACTGAATCTGGTTACACTGCACGTATGATTTCTAAGTACCGTCCAAACGCTGATATTATTGCTATGACTTTCAACGACAAGATTCAACACTCATTAGGTGTTGTTTGGGGTGTAAAGCCAATGTTGACTGAAAAGCCTAAGTCTACTGAAGAAATGTTTGAAAAGGCAGCTGAACTTGCTAAAGAAACTGGTCTTGCAAAAGACGGCGACTTAGTAATTATCGTTGCTGGTGTTCCTTTGGGCGAAACTGGTACTACTAACTTGATGAAGTTACAATTAATTGGTACCCAACTTGTTAAAGGTTTAGGTGTTGGTGAACAATCAGTTATTGGTAAAGCTGTAGTTGCAACTTCTGCTGAAGAAGCTAACAGCAAAGTTCAAGATGGTGACATCTTAGTTGCTAAGACTACTGATAAGGATTACTTACCAGCAATTAAGAAGGCTTCAGGTATGGTAGTTGAAGCTTCTGGTTTAACTAGCCACGCAGCTGTTGTTGGTCTTTCACTTGGTATCCCAGTTATCGTTGGTGCTACTGATGCAGTAGAAAAGATCAAGGATGGTTCTAAGATTACTGTTGATGCTCGTCGCGGTGCTGTTTACCAAGGCGAAGCAACTAACCTTTAATCTGAATTAAATAGCTTATTAAAATAGTCAGCGAAAGCTGGCTATTTTATTTTTGTCTTTTTTTCCTTATACTATAAGATGATAGACAAAATAAAAGGATTGAGGCGCTATTATGTTAGGTGAAATAAGAAAAGGAAAAGTTACTGATGAAAATGAATCTGCTTTTTATGTGCAGGTTGAAGGGGTAACTTTTGAATTAAAGAAAATAGAAATTACACAAGATGAACCAATCCATTTAGGTGATGAAGTACAAGGCTTTATTTATGAAAATAAGGATAAAAAGAAAGAAATGACACAATTTTATCCTTTTGCTCAAAAAGATCAGTATGGTTGGGCAACTGTAACAGAAGTGCGCCGTGACTTGGGTGTTTTCTTAGATATTGGTTTGAACGACAAAGATGTTGTTGTATCTTTAGATGATCTTCCACTTGAAAAGGATCAATGGCCAAAGAAAGACGATCGCTTATTAGTACGTCTTGAAACTGATGAAAAAGAACGTATTTGGGCTAAAATGGCTGAAGAAAACGTCTTTGAGCAATTAGCTGCTAATTTCCCAGCACATTTAGAGAATAAAAATATGTCCGGAACTGTTTATAGAAATTATGAAGTAGGTTCCTTTGTAATTACTGATCAGTACTACTTAGCCTTTGTTCATAAGTCTGAAATGTTTCGTCCATTACGACTAGGTCAAAAGATTAAGGGACGTGTAATTGGAGTTAGTCAATATGGTAGATTGAACTTAAGTGTTCTTCCTCGTGGATTTGAAGAAATTGACGATGACGCACAAATGATCTTAGTAAGTTTACGTCGTGAAGCTACAAAAACTCTACCATTTTACGATAAGAGTGATGCCCAAGAGATTAAAAATCACTTTGGTATTTCTAAATCAGCTTTTAAACGTGCCTTGGGACATTTATTAAAGGATGGGTTAATTACTGAAGATAAAGATGCAGGAACAATTAGCTTGGTAGAAAAAGATGACTCAGACACAGATAATGAAGGATAATTTAGAAGATTATTTACGATTTAGTCAAGTAGAACGTGGCTTAAGTCCCAATACAATTGTTTCTTACCGAACTGATTTAGAAGAATATTTAAGTTATTTAGAAGATCAGAATGAAACAAGTTGGGAAGTTGATTATCTAGTAGTTGATGCTTTTCTTGCAACACAAAAAGATAAGGGAAAAGCCACAACTTCAATCAGCAGAATGATCTCTAGCTTACGAAAATTTTATCAATGGCTTTTGCGGCAAGATATAATTGAACGTGATCCTTTAGTTAAAATTGATTCACCTAAAAGCGAACGTAGATTGCCGACCGCTCTTAGTGAGGAAGAAGTTACTAAATTATTGGATGCTCCTGATACTAATACTCGTTTGGGGATTAGAGATCGAGCTATACTTGAAGTGCTCTATGCAACTGGAATGCGGGTTAGTGAATTAATTAATTTACGTACTGGCGATATTCATAGCGAATTAAAAATTATTAGAGTTCTGGGTAAGGGATCAAAAGAACGTCTTGTTCCAATTACCGAAGTTGCTTTATCATGGTTAGAGAAATATCAAAAAGATGTCCGAGAGAATCAAGTCTTAAAAAGCGGTCAATTTACTGATGTGATTTTCTTAAATAATCATGGTCGTCAATTGACGAGACAAGCTGTTTGGCAAAAGATAAAAAAATATTGTCAACTTATCGGAATAACCAAAAATGTTACACCACATACTCTTAGACATACTTTTGCGACTCATTTATTAGAAAATGGGGCAGATTTAAGAGTGGTTCAAGAGATTTTGGGCCATAGTGATATTACAACTACGCAGATTTATACTAATCTGACGCAGAAACATATTTTGGAGGTTTACAATCAAGCACATCCACGTGCCTAACTATTATGATCAGCAAATATAAAAAAGATTACGAAAAAACTGTAATGGGATATTTATCTTATCTCCCAGATTTTAAAAATATTAAGAATCTGCAAGAAGAGATGAAACTGTATACTAGCGATTCCAATCAATTCGAGGTTCTTATCTATCAACAAGATGGTAATGCTCGCGGTATTGTTGGTATTCAAGAAGAGAAAGATTTTATTATTATTCGCTATTTATCTCTTGATCCGACGATGCGTGATGAAAAAACAAAGCAATTGGTAATGAATGACCTAAAGCATCTTTATCCTGATAAAATGATTACTGCCTTACCTAATTGGGCATCTTTATTAAATTATTTAAAGGAAAATAAAACTGATGAATAATGTTGATGAATTAACTTTAGATCTTCCTAATTTTACGGGACCATTAGATTTACTTTTACACTTAATCAGGTCACAAAAAATAGATATCTATGATATTCCAATTGCAAAAATTACGGGACAATATTTAGCTAATTTAGCTCGCTGGCAAACTTTGGACTTACAAATTGCTGGAGAGTATTTTGTGATGGCGTCAACATTACTTAGAATTAAGTCTCAATATTTACTTCCTAAAAATGACTTTATTGAGGAAGATCAGTATCAAGAAGATCCACGTACTGAACTTGTTGAGCAACTAGTGCAGTACTCAGTCTTTCAAAGAATTGCCGAATATTTTAAAAAAAGAGATGAAGAAATGCCAATTACAGTGGCAAAGGATCCATCTGTTTCCCCTAAAAAAGAGATTGAACCACTTCCTTTAGGAGAAATTACAAGTGATGAGCTTGCAAATACTTTTAAAGTAGTCTTAGAGCGATTCAAACTGAGAAAGCCACAAGTTGGAAAAATTGAGGTTCACGAGACTTCAATTGAAGAAATGACAAGCTTTTTAAAAAACAGGTTACAAAAGAAAAGATCGACTAGTTTTTTTGATTGTATTAAAAACTTTCAAGATCTTGATCAAGTAATTGGGTTATTCCTAGCAGTTTTAGAATTATGTCGTGATCATAAAATTTTGGTAAAGCAAAATAGAGATTTTGGTGATCTAGAGTTAGAGAAAGTTGAGATTAATGGCAAGTAAAGAAGCAGAATTAGAAGCCTTACTTTATGCAGCGGGGGATGATGGTTTAGAAACTGAGAATTTACTACAGTTGTTAGAAATTTCTCCAGCTGCCCTAAGAGAATTAGCTAATCATCTTAAGGACCGATTGAAAAATGATAAAAATTCAGGTTTGCAGTTAATTTGTATCAACCAAACTTATAAGTTAACGACTAGTCCGAAATGCGGAGATATTATTTCTAAATTTTTCCAAAAAGATCTATCTAAGAATCTAAGTCAGTCAGCACTTGAAATTTTGTCGATTATTGCATATCGACAACCAATTACGCGAGTTGAAATTGATGACTTAAGAGGAGTTAACTCAGCAGGTGCGCTGCAAACTTTGGTTTGGCGTGGATTAATCAAAGTAGATGGAAAAAAGGATGTCCCAGGCCATCCTAACTTATATGTAACGACCGATTACTTTTTACAGTACTTTAACTATGAAAGTTTGGCTGATTTACCAGTAATTGAAGAATTTGAAGCAGATGATAATCCTGTGAACCTATTTAATCAGGATGATAGTAGAAATAAAGAAATTAATTTTGATGAGGGTGAGTAAAATGGCTGAAAGATTACAAAAAGTAATTGCGCAGGCAGGAATTGCCTCAAGACGTAAGGCTGAAAAGATGATTACAGCAGGACAAGTAACTGTTAATGGTAAAAAAGTTACTGAACTAGGAACAAAAGTTGAACCTAGCGACAAGATTGAAGTAAATGGAGTTCCAATTGAAAAAGAAGCTCTTCATACATACTTGTTTTATAAACCACGTGGTGTCATTTCTTCAGTAAGCGATGACAAAGGAAGAAAGACAGTGGTTGATTTCTTTGAAGATGTACCATATCGCCTTTATCCAGTAGGGCGTCTTGATTACGATACATCTGGCTTATTATTAATGACAAACGATGGTGAATTAGCAAATAAGTTAATGCACCCACGTAACGAAGTGCCAAAGGTTTATGTAGCAAAGATTAAGGGAATCCTTTCTCCAGAAGAGATACGCTCTCTTACTCATGGTGTGCGTATTGATGGACGAAAGAGTGCACCAGCTAAGTTAAAGATTTTAAAGACTGATGAGAAAAAGAAGACTCAAATTGTTCAATTGACTATCCATGAGGGTCACTACCACCAAGTTAAGAGAATGTTTGAAGCAGTACATCACTTTGTAGAGAAATTAGCTCGTGAAAAATATGCCTTTTTAACTTTAAAGTCATTAAATTCGGGCGAGTATCGTGAATTAACGAATGAAGAAGTCTTTCGTTTAAATCACTTAGCTGACTAACGCTTTATTAAAAGCTATGATAAAATAAAACTAATAATCTATAATTTGGAGGACTTTTGAATGAAGGAAAATAAATCTCAGGACAATAAAGAACCAAAAGGCCCTTACAAGCATTTTGAGCGTCCTAAAACATCTAGAAGGGCAATGCATCATCGGGAGTCAGAATCAGAATCAACGCCAGAAGTTACTTCTAGAAAATCTACTCAATCAGAAGGCAGTCCAAAAGTCCCACATCATAGTCAGCTCTGGGCTGGATTGATTATTGTTGCGATAATTATAATTGCATTAATTCCGATTGTTTCTTCAAGATTACACGCTAACTCTAATAACTTAGCTGAAAAGAGCGTTAAGGTTTCAAAAAGCTCATCTTCTAAGTCTCACAAGACTAAAAGTAAAAAGAGTAAGCACAGCTCTTCTAAGAAGAGTAAGTCTAAGAGTAGCAGTGTGAGAAGAGAAGAAGAAAGTTCTTCAAGTCAATCTCAAGATACAACACCAGCTGTTGTTAGTCAGTCAGAATCTCAAAGTAGTCAGGTTAGTCAAAGTAGTAGTACGCAATCTTATGAATCTAGTGCTAGTCAAACTACTACTCAAGATCAAAGCCAACAATCAACTCAAAACTCGACTCAAACTAATCAAAATACTTGGCAAAACAATGGTGGCAGCAGTTCCTCAGAACATGAAGCACCAAGATCTTATACTGTGCAAGAGGGAGATTCTTTATCAAAGATTGCCCGTGAAAATAACACTTCAGTGCACCACTTAGAGCAAATTAATGATTTAGAGTCAGCTGATAGTATTAGTATTGGCCAATCAATAAAATTAAAATAATAAAAAACAATAATGTTTACAATTCTACCAAGAAGTATTATTATTTACTTGTAAAAAATAAATACAAGGATGTTGTCTTCAGGGCAGGGCGAAATTCCCGACCGGCGGTTAGAGTCCGCGAGCTACACATGTAGTTGAACCTCAGGTACCGATAGTTATAGTCTAGATGGAAGAAGACAGACTAAAGAATTAAACATGATTTAGATGATTAATAAGGTCTGTTGCTGAAGCGACAGACCTTTTGTATGTGATGGAGGAACTATCATGCAAAGAAAAACAAGTTTAAGTCATGTAAGATTAGCCTACTGGCTCGCTTGGGCAATGATTGGTGCATTAGCATTTTTGATTATGAAGATTGAAGTACCAATTATTCCTGGTTTTGATTACTTAAAGATGGATTTTTCTGATTCATTAGTAGCTTTAAGTACTTTGGTTTTTGGTCCTTTGGGCGGGACAATGATTGCACTTTTTAAATCATTATTGAGCCTCTTTATTTCGGGATTTAATCCAATTTCAATGATTGGTCAATTAGCTGCATTTTTAGCAAGTTTAGCTTATATCTTGCCATTCTACTTTATTAGTAAAAAGCATGAAGACAAAGTACAATATCAAATTTTGGGATTAGCCGTCGGAACAATTGCTTTAACGGTAGTAATGTCTTTAGCAAACTACTTCGTTTTAACTCCAATGTATATTTCTTTAATGGGCTTTAAGCTCAACTCATCGCTTTTAACTTACATTGTTTCAGCGATTGTACCTTTTAACCTAATTAAAGGGATAATTAACAGTATTGTCGTTCTATTATTGGCTAAGACCTTATTGCCAGTTTTAGAAAAATTTGTAAGACGTAACTTTTAAAGTCTAAATAATAAAAATAATTTCATTTAGCAGGAGTCATTTGACTTCTGTTTTTTGTTTTATGGTAGAATTTACTTTGAATGAAAAAGAAAGGACTAAATTATTTAATGCAAGTAGCTATTGATGGTCCTGCATCAGCGGGGAAGAGTACAGTTGCTAAAATTATCGCACATAATTTGGGCTATATTTATATCGATACTGGTGCAATGTATCGAGCATGTACGTTAATTGCACACGATAATAACGTTGACTATGGGGATGAAAAGGCAATTTTGAACTTAATCGACCATAGTACAATTGATTTTAAGCAAGAAGATGGAGAACAAAAGGTTTATGTAAATGGTAAGGATGTTTCAATTGACATCAGAACACCTGAAATTACAGAGAACGTTTCTCAAGTTTCTGCCTTAAGATCAATTCGTGAAAAGATGGTTGAATTGCAGCGTGAAATGGCCGGCAAGCACGATGTTATTATGGATGGTCGTGATATTGGAACGACAGTTTTACCAGATGCAGAGGTAAAAATTTTCTTAATCGCTAGTGTTGCATCAAGAGCTAAGAGACGCTTCTTAGATTTTCAAGAAAAAGGCATTCATCAAGACTTAAAAGATATCGAACATGATATTGAAGTTAGAGACTATAAAGATTCGCATCGTGAAATTTCTCCATTGAAAAAAGCAGATGATGCAATTGAATTAGATACTACAAACTTAACAATTGATGAAGTTGTAGCCAAAATAACCGAGATAATTCAAAAAAAGCAAAAAAATTAAACAAAAGTGTGGAAAAAAGATATCAAGTACTTTAAAATAAAGTATGATATTGGGAGGTAATTATGACAGATAATAGTAATCAATTCTTAGATGCTCTAAAAGAAATGCAGGGAGTTGAAGTCGGCAACATTGTTAACGTTGAAGTTTTAAGTGTTGAAGATGGACAAATCGCTGTTGGTGTTGAAAATGCAGGTGTTGAAGGTGTAATCACTAAGCGTGAATTCACTAACGACCGTAATGCAGATTTGAACCAATTGGTAAAACCTGGTGATAAGTTTGAAGCTTTAGTTCTTAGAAGAGCTGGTGGCGACAAGGAAAACGGTGAATTCTTCTTCTCAGTTACTCGTTTGAAGGAAAGAGAAGCTTACAAGGAATTAGAAAAGGTCTTCGAAGAAGGCAAGACTGTTGAAGGTACTGTAACTGGTGCTGTTCGTGGTGGTTTATTAGTTGACGTTGGTACACGTGGATTCTTACCAGCTTCTTTAATTTCTAACCGTTACGTTTCTGACTTGAAGCCTTACATTGGCAAGAAGATGAACTTGAAGATCACTGAAATTGATCCTAACAAGAACAGATTAATTCTTTCAAGAAAAGACTTAATCGAACAAGAACGTGAAGAAGCTTTCGAAAACGTTGCTTCACAATTAGTTGTAGGTGACACTGTTGAAGGTAAAGTATCACGTTTAACTGGTTTTGGTGCCTTTGTTGACGTTGGTGGTGTGGACGGCTTAGTTCACATTTCAGAAATTTCTTACAAGCATGTTGATAAGCCAAGTGATGTATTGAAGGCTGGTCAAGATGTTAAGGTTAAAGTTATCGGTATTGATGACGATAGACACAGAATCTCCCTGTCAATTAAGCAAACTTTACCATCCCCATTTGAAGAAGCTACTGACGGCTTACATGAAGGCGACATCATTGAAGGTGAAGTTAAGACTTTAACTTCATTCGGTGCATTCATCGAAGTAGCTGATGGAATTCAAGGCTTAGTACACGTTTCAGAAATTGCTAACAAGCATGTTGATAAGCCAAGTGATGTTTTAAAGGTTGGTCAAACTGTTAAAGTTAAAGTTTTAAGTGTTGACCCAAGTGACAGAAGAATCTCATTGTCAATCAAGCAAGCTGATCCTAATGCTGCTAAGAGTGAAAACAACTCACGTCCACGTCGTCGTCAAGATTCTGTAGCTGATAAGTACATGAATGACAATGACAACGGTTTTGCTTTAGGTGACATTATTGGTGATCAACTTAAAGATAAGGATTAATCGTCATTAGTCTAAAAAAAGCTGACTCCGGTCAGCTTTTTTTATTTCATTAGATAGAAAGGGGTAGAAATAATATGTCATTACCCGTAGTTGCATTAGTTGGACGTCCAAATGTTGGTAAGTCAACTATTTTTAACAGAATTATTAATTCTCGTGTAGCTATTGTTGAAGATAAGGCTGGAGTTACTAGAGATAGAATTTATGCTCGTGCGGAATGGATGGGTCATGAATTTATCCTGATTGATACTGGTGGTATTACTCTAGACTCTGGTGAAATTGAAGAACAAATTAAGGCACAAGCTGAAATTGCCATTGATGAAGCAGATGTAATTGTAATGTTAGGAGATGTTACTCAACATATGACTAACATGGATGAAACAATTGCTAAAATGCTTTATCGAACTAAGAAACCAGTTATTTTAGCCATTAATAAGGCTGATAATCCTGAGCAAAGAACAGATATTTATGACTTTTACAGCTTAGGATTAGGCGACCCAATCCCAGTTTCTGGTAGTCATGGAACTGGAATGGGAGATTTACTAGATGCTATTGTTGGTGAATTTGGCGACAAGGCTAACCAGCATGAAGACGGTTCAATTCGCTTTAGTGTGATTGGACGTCCAAATGTTGGTAAATCTTCACTTGTAAATGCTATTTTAGGTGAACAACGTGTAATTGTTTCTAATATCGAAGGAACGACTAGAGACGCCATTGACACGACTTTTACCAATGATGGGCAAAAGTATACTATCGTTGATACAGCCGGCATCAGACGGCGTGGTAAGGTTTATGAAAAGACCGAGAAGTATTCTGTCTTAAGAGCGATCAGTGCTATTGAAGAAAGTGATATTACACTTTTAGTCTTAGATGCAAGCACTGGTATTCGTGAACAAGATAAGCACGTAGCAGGATACGCTCATGACGCAGGCCGCGGTGTAATTATTGTTGTAAATAAGTGGGATCTGCCTAAAAAAGACAGTAGAAGTATGAAGGACTTTGAAGATACAATCAGAAGAGAGTTCCAATACTTAGACTATGCTCCAATTATTTTCGTTTCTGCTAAGACGGGTCAAAGAGTTCCAGATATCTTGAAGCTTGTTAAAGAAGTTCATGAAAATCAAACTCGTAGAATTCAGTCTAGTGTCTTGAATGACTTGCTTCTTGAAGCAACTAGAATTACACCAACTCCACTTGTTAATGGAAAGAGATTAAGAATCTACTACATGACCCAAGTTGCTGTCACGCCGCCAACATTTGTCGTCTTTGTAAATGATCCAGAGTTGCTTCACTTCTCATACCAGAGATTTTTAATTAATCAATTAAGACAAAACTTTGATTTTGTGGGAACACCAATTAAAATCTTAGCTAGAAAACGTAAATAAGCCTTAAATTTCAAAAAAATAGGGATATATCTGCGAAAAAGCTTGCAACTAAGCGTCTTAGTGTGCTAATTTTATTGCAGGGAATAAATGAATAACTCATTTTTCTTATTTTCAAAGGTTTTTGTTTAAAAATATCATTAGTTCATTTTGGGAGGTGAAGTGGAATGGCAAACAAGGCAGAATTAGTTTCTGAAGTTGCTGCTAAAACTGACTTAACCAAGAAAGAAGTTGCTGCTGCAGTTGATGCAATCTTTAACTCTATTCAAGAAGATCTTGCTAAGGGTGAAAAAGTTCAATTGATCGGTTTCGGTACTTTTGAAGTACGTCACCGTGCAGCTCGTAAGGGTCGTAACCCACAAACTGGGGCTGAAATCGAAATCCCAGCTTCTAAGGTTCCTGCATTCAAGCCAGGTAAGGCTCTTAAGGATGCTGTTAAGTAATTGTTCAGTTACTAGCAAAATAAAAACGTGCTAAGTTGTATAGCTTGGCACGTTTTTTGTGTACAATTATTGTGAGAGCACAAATGAAAAGAGTGAAAAAATGACTTATTCTGAACAACTATTAGATGCAATTCAAAATCATGATTTTTCTGATAATCGAATTCTCTTGAAAAAGGCTTTAGATAATGATGATCCAGAAATCCTTGCTTCTTTAGCTGAAAACTTAACTGATCTTGGTTTTACTGATCTTTCTAAAGAAGTTTACCGTTTTTTGATTGGACAGTTTCCTAAAGAAGACTTGTTTAAGGTCTATTTAGCTGAAATTTTGTTAAATGATGGGGATGAAGACGATGGCTTGCAGCTACTTTATGATGTAAAGCCAGATAGTGATGCTTACCTTGAAAGTTTGCTTGATTTAGCTGATTACTATCAAAGTAATGGACTAATTGAAACGGCCCATCAAAAACTCTTAGAAGCTCATAAATTAGCTCCTGATGAAGATGCCATTAACTTTGGCTTGGCTGAATTAGACTATCTTAGCGGTGACTACAGCGAAGCTTTAGACTTATACCGTGAATTAGCTAAAAATAATAAGACTTTTGGTGAAGTAGTTTTAAGTCAAAGAATTGCAGCTTGTCTTGCTAAATTGGGTGAGTATGAAGAAGCAGCAAATGAAATTAAGAGTCATGAAAATGATATTTTAAGTATTGATGCTCTTTATGAAGCTGGCTTAATTATGCTTTCTGCTAACGATAATAAGGCTGCAATTAAGTATTTAGACCAGGTAATTGAAACTCAACCTGATTATGTAAATGCCTATCCACTTCTTGCCCAAGCTTATGCCGCAGAAGACAATAATGAGGAAGTGCTCAGAACTGCGCAAACTGGTCTATCTTATAACGAATTAGATGAAGTTTTGTATAGCTTGGGCGCCAAAGCTGCTGCTAACTTGAACCAATTAGATGAAGCAGAACGCTTGCTTAAAAAGGGACTTGAGGTTGCTCCTGACAATAGTGATTTGCGCTTGCAGTTGTCTAACTTATATCTTCACCAGCACCAAGATGAGGCTAATATTAGCTTGTTCAAGGATCTTGACGATGAAGAGTTAGAGCCACAAGCTCACTGGAATTTGGCTGTTTCTTACCAAAGACTTGAAGACTATGATAAGGCTAAGAGTGAATTCTTGCTTGCGTATCCAGCCTTTCAAAATAATGCAAGTTTCTTAAGACAGATGATTAGCTTATTCTATGAATTGCGTGAGATTCCAACAACTAAGGAATTGATTAAGAAGTACTTGCAAGTCCAACCAGATGATCTTGATATGCAAGATATGTTAGATGAATTGAATAGTGAAGAATAGTAGAAAAGCTGGCTGTGAGGTCAGCTTTTTTGCTTGGTTCATATTTTTTATTATGTAAAGTAAACGAACGTGTTTTCTTAATGAACTTGTTGTTAAATGGACATTCAGGGTAAAATAGAAAAAGAGAATTATGAAGAATGAGGATTGTAGGATGTCTAATTTTCAAACAACTGAAGAAGAATATCGACAATATGCAAAATTAGCCACTAGTGCGGAGAGTTTAATTTATTCTGACCCTAAAAGTAGTGTTGCCGTTTTTGGCAATTTTGCTGAACAATTAACTCGTGAAATTATGCACCTTGAAGGTTTTGGAGACTGGAATCTAAAACAGATCGATCGTATAAATGAACTTAAATATCGTGGTGACTATCCACCAATTGTTACAAAATATTTAGATGATATTCGTCATATTAGAAATTTAGCCAATCATGATCATCAATTTATCGTTTCTAAAAAGCAGGCACTTGAAGTTGATAAAAAGGCTTATATTATTTGGAACTACTTTTTAGAAGTATATTCACAAGATGAAGTAAAGGAATATAAAACGCCAATAGATCAAGCTAATATTTTCCAACTTCAACAGGAACAAATTGAACAGCTAAAGAAAGAGCTGGAAGAAGCTCGAACAGCTCAAAAGCCAGTAGAAGTATCTAAAGAAATTCAAGCTAAACGTCACAAAATTAGTGTTCAATTTGCTAAAAAACATCAGCTTACTGAAGCGGAAACTCGTCAATTAATTGATCGGCAACTTCAACAAGCAGGTTGGGAAGCAGATAGTGAAAACTTGAATAATTGGAAGTATAAAAATGCTCCTCAAAAGGGTCATAACATGGCGATTGCTGAATGGGTTCTTCCAAATGGTCAGCGCGCTGATTATGCTTTATTTAAGGGTATAGAATTTTATGGCATTGTAGAAGCTAAAAAATGGGATCAAGATATTGCAGGTCAAATGGCGCAACCCAAAGAGTACTCTCGTGGAGTTCCGTTCAGATCAGATTATCTATTAGTTGATAATGATATGGGTGAATACAAGGTGCCCTTTATTTATACTGCAAATGGGAGACCATATTTAAAGCAATATAAGGAAAAATCAGGGATTTGGTTCTGGGATGCACGAAATCCTAAAGAAAGTGCATACGCTTTGGAAGAGTTCCATCATCCAGAAGACTTAGCTTTGAAATTAACTTCTCAGAATCCTGAGCTAGCAGATCAAGATTTAGTAGACGATCAAGATTTTCCTAAATTTGCAGATCGTGATTACCAAGTTGAAGCAATTAAAAGTATCGAAGAAGCCATTAAAGATGGTAAAAAGCGTGTTTTACTTGCTATGGCAACTGGAACGGGTAAAACTAGAACTGCGATTGCCTTGATGTATCGCTTATTAAAGCATAAGCGTGCGCGTCGTATTCTGTATCTAGTTGACCGTAATTCTTTAGGGCAGCAAACAGCCGATGCAATAAAAGATAACAAAATTGGTAATCTTTCGATTGCAAGTATTTATGGTGTTAAGGAACTTAAAGATAAATTACCAGATGCTTCAACTAAGATTCAAATTGCGACAGTTCAAGGGATGATCAAGCGGCTTTTTTATAATGATGATAAAGAAGAGAAACCATCAGTTGGTCAATATGATTTTATCATTGTAGATGAAGCACACCGTGGATATGCTGAAGATAAAGAACTTAGTGAGAAAGAATATCATTTTTACGATCAAAATGATTATGTTAGCCAATACCGGAGAGTAGTTGACTATTTTGATGCTACAGCAATTGGAATGACAGCAACTCCAGCTCTTCAAACAACTGATATCTTTGGTAAACCAGTATATTCTTACAGTTATCAGCAGGCAGTTTTAGATAATTATTTAGTTGATCATGATGCGCCAACAATCATTAAAACTAAACTATCTCAGGAAGGAATTCATTTTAAGAAGGGTGCGGAAATTGATTTGTTTGATCAATCAAGTGAATCAATTAAAAGTGAAAAGCTACCAGATAATATGAATTTTGAGGTAAAAGACTTCAATAAGCGAGTAATTACTGAGAGTTTTAACAGAGTAGTGTGCGATTACTTAGCTCAAAATTGTTTGAATCCTAATGATCCAGAATTAGGAAAGACACTGATTTTTGCTGCGACTGACTCACATGCTGATATGGTAGTAAGACTATTAAAGGAATCATTTAAGAATGCTGGTAATCCTGTTGACGATGATGCAATTGAGAAAATTACCGGATCAATTAGACATCCAAATAATGAAATTAAGCTTTTTAAGAATGAAAAGAATCCTAATATTGCGGTAACTGTAGACTTATTAACTACTGGTGTTGATGTTCCTGAGATTACTAATTTAGTTTTCTTGAGACGGGTACAGTCAAGAATTCTTTATGAACAGATGCTTGGACGTGCGACTAGACTATGTCCTGAAATTCATAAATCTGTCTTTAATATCTATGATGCTGTTGGAATTTATGACGCAATGAATAAAGTAACGAATATGAAACCTGTTGTGAAGAATGTAAGTCACGATGTTCATTACTTTATTGATCAAAAGCATCAATTTGAAGTTAATGACAACTTTAAGCAATATCAAATTGATATGACAGCCGCTATTGATCGAAAGATTAAACGAATGAATGATTCAAAACGAAAAGAATTTGAACGTTTAACTGAAATTAATTCAATTGATCAATGGGCAAGAGATCTACCACGCTTAAATAATCAAGAATTTTTAAAAGAATGGAAAAACTTTGAGCAATTAGATAGATTGTCTACCGGTAGTCATAAGCAGTACATTTCAAATGAACCAGATGAATATTTGGGCATTGAAAGAGGTTATGGCCAAGGAAACTCAAATCCAGAAGATTATATTGAGAGCTTTAATAAATTTATTAAAGAGAATGTAAATGAAATTCCTGCTCTGCAGATTGTAGCAACTAGGCCAAAAGATCTAACTTACGATGAATTAAAGAAAATTAAGTTAGAGCTTGAAAAGAAAGGTTTTAAAGAAAACGACCTTCAAACTGCATGGAAGAGTGCAAATCAAGTCCAGACAACGGCAGATATTATTAGTTTCATTCGTCAGGCTGCTGTTGGATCTGAATTAGTCGATCATAATGTCCGTATCCATAATGCAATGCAAAAGGTATATGGTATGGCTGATTGGAATATGGTGCAAAGACAATGGTTAAAGAGAATAGAGAATCAGTTACTAGCTAACACGGTTTTAGGTCCACGGGCAGAAGAGGTATTTAATGAAAATTATTATTTTAAGCGTCAAGGTGGATATAAGCAAATGAAAAAAATTTTTGCAGATAATGCAGATCAAATTATCTATGTTTTAAATGAAAATTTATACGTATAACAATAATTTTTGAAAGGTGAATTTTGTGAATAATCAAGAAATTGCAAATAAATTATGGAAAGAAGCAGGCGTTTTACGAAAGGGAGGTGTTACATCCCAAGATTACTTAACTGAATTAACTTTTCTTTTATTTTTAAAGATGTGTGAAGAACAAGATCAAGAAGAGGGGATTCCAGAACAATATAGATGGAATAATTTAGTAAAAAAAGAAGGCATTGAATTATTAAATTTTTATCGTCAACTTCTAATTGATCTAGGTAACCCAAAAGTAACACCTAATCAAAAAGTTAATACTATTTATAACAATGCTTCTACTACAATCTCTGCGCCTGCTACTTTAGAAAAATTAATTAAAGATATTAATAATTTAGATTGGTTTTCGGAAAGAGAAGAGAGTCTGGGAAATTTATATGAAAGTTTAATGCAAAGAAGTCTAGAAGAAGTAAAAACGGATGCTGGTCAATATTTTACTCCTAGAGCTTTAATTAATATGATGGTTAAGTTAACACAACCACAAATTGGAGAAAGGCTAAATGATCCAGCGGCAGGTACATTCGGCTTTATGGTAGCTGCTGATAATTATTTAAGACAAAAAACCGACGATTATTCTTCTCTTTCTTCTGAACAAGAAGAATTTCAAATTAAAGAAGCATTTTCTGGAATGGAACTAGTTCCTAATACACATCGACTTGCTTTAATGAATGAATATCTTCATGGACTGGATGGAAAATTAGCTTTGGGAGATTCATTGTCAACTAATGGTATGTGGATGAAGAAATTCGATTTAGTTTTAACAAATCCGCCTTTTGGTACTGATGGAGATTTACCAGGAAGGGATGATATTACCTTTCCTTCTGCTAATAATCAACTTAACTTTATACAAATAATTTATAATTCACTACGAAGGAATGGCAAGGCACGTGCTGCAGTAGTTGTTCCTGATAATGTATTGTTTGCAGACGGTATCGGTGAAAAAATTCGACAGGATTTATTGAATAAGTGTAATGTACACACTATTTTAAGATTACCTGCTGGGGCCGGGATTTTCTATGCTCAAGGAGTTCAAACAAATGTATTATTCTTTACACGAGGTAAAAGTGATAAGGATAGTACTAAAGAAACTTGGATTTATGATATGCGGCACCAAATGAGGTCATTTGGTAAGCGTAATCCTTTGAATGACCAAGATTTTGAAGCCTTTGAAAAAGTATTCAATGTTGATGATATCTCCAAGAGGGAAGAGACTTGGGATGCAGAAAAAAATCCTAATGGTCGTTGGCGCAAGTTTAGCATTGATGAAATTAAGAAGCGCCCCAATACAAGTTTAGATATTTCATGGATGAATGAGGAAAAACATCAGGATACCCGTTCAATTAATGAAATACTAAATGAAATGAACGAAAAGTCCAAAGCAATTAGTGATGCAATTGCGGAACTTAATAAGGCATTAGAAGGAATTGACGATGAAGACTAATACATTAGATTTTGATGCTAAGGCTTTAAGAGAGAAAATTTTAAATTTAGCTATACATGGAAAATTGGTTGAACAAGATTCAAATGATGAGCCTGCGACTGTATTGCTTGAAAAGATTAAATTAGAAAAACAAAAATTAATTAAAGAGAAAAAAATTAGGAAGAATAAATCTCTAAAAGCAATTACAAGTAAAGAAAAGCCATTTGATATTCCTGATAGTTGGGAATGGGTTAAGTTTGGTGAGATCGTACAATTTTCATTAGGGAAAACACCAAGTAGAGGAATGACAGAATATTGGAATAATGGAACAATTCCATGGGTTTCTATTGGCGATATTAAAAATGAAAAGTATTTAAAAGAGACTAAAGAAAAAATCAGTGAAAGTGCTTTAGAGGATAAATTCAAAAATGAATTAGTCCCAGCAAATACTTTATTAATGAGTTTTAAATTATCTATTGGAAAAGTTTGTATATTAAAAGTACCCGCTGTGCATAATGAGGCAATAATCTCCATTCATCCTTTTATCAATACAAATTATATAACTCGCGATTATCTATACTATATTCTGCCGTTAATCAGTAATATGGGCGAGTTTACCCCAGCTATTAAGGGAAAAACTTTAAATAAAACTTTACTTCAAGAACTTAAAATTCCTCTTCCACCACTTGAGGAGCAAAGTCGAATCTTCTACTCAACAATACGCAAAACTTCAGACTTTGCTGAAGTCGAAGGTGTTAGATTTAGCTATGCGCGGAAAATTGGTTGAACAAGATCCAAACGATGAGCCAGCAAGTGTATTGCTTGAGAAGATTAAGGCTGAGAAGGAACAATTGATTAAAGAAAAGAAGATCAAAAGGAGTAAGCCACTTCCGCCGATTACTGATGAAGAGAAACCATTTGAGATTCCTGATAGTTGGAAATGGGTGAGATTGGGTGAGGTTATAGCTACAATTAATGGAGATAGAGGAAAAAATTATCCTAGTAAAAAATATTGGCAATCTAAGGGAATTCCTTTTTTAAATGCAGCCTGTCTTTCGACTAATAAATATATTGAAGAGGATAAGTTTAATTATATTTCTAAAGACCGATATAATTTGCTACGATCAGGTTTTATAGAAAAAAATGATATTTTATATTGTATAAGAGGTTCTTTAGGAAAAGTAGGAATAGTAAATATTAATAATGGGGCAATTGCCTCATCCTTAATTATTATTAGAACTTTTCTTCAAGAACAAAATGTGGATTTTTTGTATTATATCCTGTCTTCTTCTCTAAATATAGATTTTATTAAAAGACATAGAAATGGAAGTGCGCAACCAAATTTGCCGGGAAAGGATTTACTAGAAATGATCATTCCACTTCCACCCCTATCTGAGCAACGACGAATTTCTACTAAATTATCGCAGCTGTTAAAAGTAGGTTGCAAAAATAAGTCTGCTTCATATTAATTCACTTTATTTAGAAAACAATATTTGCAAGAATTTTATCTTAATTTCATCTTATTGATTAATAAAAAAATGATAAAGGAGAGTGGATAACAAAATAATGAATAAAAACGATTGGATGGTATTAAATGATAGTAAGATCATAAAAATTCTAGATGGAGATACATCTATCGGACGGATTAAAATAAATGGAAAAGATATTAGTATAAAATTATTACATTTAAGTGGTCCTAAAATTTGTGATATTTCATACGAGATCGGATTTCCAATGGATTATCTTGACGAGAAGGGACATGCAAAAAGTAGATGGATCTATTTTGAAGACATGCTGATGTATGCCATAAAAAATGATAGAGTTTCACTTCTTCTCAATAAATTATTAAGTAGACAAAATGCTGGAAAAGCACTTGATTCTATTAATGAAGATAATGATCTGATAATTGAGTATCAGATGTTAATCCCACAAGTCCAGCGATTAGCTATAAATGCTATTAATAATATTCTTTATATTCACGAAAAAAGAATTTTCTTCAGTAAGAAGAAAAATAAATGGTTTTTGAGTAACTGGAATGAAAAAGTTAATTCTAGGACTTTTGATGATCCTATTAAAAATAAAGTATCTTTTACAAAGGGATTCTATATATTACCTTTTACTTCTGATACTGAAAGTGTGATGCATGCAATACAGGATCAATTAGTAGAAAAAAAGGTTGATTTTAGGCTCAATAAATCGGGAGATATTTTCGATGGTAAGGGTGATAATGATATTTTAAATGACATTATTAAGGATATACGAAATTCACATATTATTGTTGCAGATTTAAGTGGAAAGAATTCAAATGTTTATTATGAACTAGGACTTGCGCATGCTTGGAACAAGAAAGTTATAATAATTTGTAGTAAAGAAAGTTATAAAAAGGACTATAACGAACGTTTACCATTCGATATTGCAACAAAAATGATCTTATTTTATGAATCGACCTATGACGGTATAAAAAAACTGTCTCAATCTGTTGTAAAACGAATACAAATCATTTTAGATAAATAAGTTTTCACTCAAAATTTAGATAAATAGCTTATAATATTTAATCATGAAAATGAGCATTAAGATGATTTTAGAACTGCGCGTGTAGCGATTCAAGCTAAAAGATGGAATCCGAGCAACTCAGTTTCATCCCCTGAAATTGATAAATTTCGTGGTGCAATGGATAAATTCAGAGCTGAATATGGAATTTTTATTATTACTTCAACTTTTACTAGAGACGCAATTAAAGCATCCCGTGCAGGAACAAGAGTAATTACTTTAATCGATGGCGATCACTTGCTAGAATTAATTGCTAAATACGAACTTTATGTGACTAAGAAAGTAATTACTACTTATGAACTAGATGACTTTTTTGAAGAGGAAAACTAATATCTTGAAGTTATAGTAAGATTTAGTAAAAGAGAAGGTTTGAAGTGAATAAAATAATACCAGCAGATAAAGTAATTCATAACAAAGAGCAAGAAACCATATCCTTAAATCAACAAGTTTCTCAAGAAACACAATACTTATTATCTACTTCAGCAAATCGAAAGTCATTGCAAAAAGGGATGGGGCAATCGCATAGTGATAAGATCTTAACTCCAGAGGAATGGAATAAAATGGTTCAAGATAATGATAGACTACAAAACTTTAAAACACAGTGATAATGGAATGCCAACTTGGGATGCTTTTCTCGGACCTATTTTACAAGTTACAAGTACTAAAAATCTCTGGAAAAGACAAGAATTAATACAAAGCGTTTTAAATGAAATTAACTTACCAGAAGAACTTATGACATTACGGTATTCGTCAAAATACCATGATTTAGTAGCAGCAGACCGAGTTAATTGGGCTTTGAGTGATTTAAAAATTTCGGGTTTATTAGCTGCACCCAAAAGAGGCTTGTATCAGATTACTACTCTCGGCCAACATGCTTTGAATAAATATGGGTTAAACATTACGCGAGAATATATTCACTCACAGCCTGCTTATTTAGAGCATCAGAAGAAAATAAAGAGTAAAAAAGAATTTGACAACGAAATTACTGAAGAACAAACCTTTGAATTAAGCGAAAAACAAATTAAAGATTGGTTTGAAAAGCAAAATAGTGATCTTTCAGAAACCTTGATTGCAAAGTTGCGAAAGACTGATCCGTATCAATTTGAAGAAATGATGGTAAAACTTTTAAATGCGATGGGCTACAAAGGTACAAACGGACAATCCGTAGTAACGCAAAAATCTAATGATGGTGAAATGCTTACTAACTTGATGATCCAATATAAAGTGGGAGTACAAGTTAGTCAAACTTATGAATTATATGACATTGACGATGACTTTTTTGAGCAGTAGTAAGGTATAATTCACGGTAAGCAGATAAAATTGCGGAGAATTTATAATTTTTATTGAAAACGTAATTAATCGCACGCAAAGCGGTTAAAAAACGCGCGCAAAAATAAAAACTACCGATTTTTAACTTAAAGTCGGTAGTTTTTTGCTATCTTTTTATTAAGGACAAAATGAAAAATAGACCAATGTAAATTGTGAAGTACAGGGATTCGTTTTTGATGAAAATAATATAGGTTTTATGCTTGTCCGGATTATTGAAGAAAGTCTGTAAATTTTTCCATAAAAATGGGGTTATTAGCACAACCAGAGTATTAAACCAGCTAATTTGGTTTATAGCTGCTAAAAGAATGGGAGTAAGAAAGCCCAGAATGGTAAGGATTTTCAATAAATAAATCGATTTTTTAGTTCCAAGATAACTTGCAAAGGTCTTTCTACCATTAATAAGATCTTCACGTAAATCGCAGGTATTATTAGCTAGTTGAGTGGCAAAAAATAAGAAGAATATTGGTAAACACTTAAGTAGGGTCGTTAAGAAAGTGTTCCAGGTAAAAGTGTATTGTCCACAAATTGCAACATACACGCCAACTTCGATAATGAAAACTGAAATCATTCCACTAACAATTAATTCACAAAATTTGGTTGCATTAAGTGGCTTAGGACCAGCAGTATAAAAAATTCCAAAGAAATAGCCAATCATCCCTAGTATTAAAACGATATAGTTAGTTCGGTATACTAAAATTAGGCCTGGAATAGCTGAAACAATATACATAATAACCATTAATTTTTTAACTGCAGGTAGTGAGAGTTTCATGCGACCAATAGTATTAGTAACAGTTAAGAAATGCGGATCTTTGCCGTGCAAATAATCAAAATAGTCATCTGCAATATTAACTGCTAGATCAAATAAAAAGACATCTAAAAAGCAGAGTAAAATATTGATGATATTTAGATAGTGAAAATCCTGATAGGCAATTGCACTGGCAAATAAGAACCAAATTAGATTTAAAGGCGCAATATAAATTTCTGATAGCTCATAAAATGCTGCCCAAGTAATTTTATTTTCCATTGTTTTCCTCGATATTATAAATGAAATCCTCAATTTATAATACTCGTTTTTTAATTAATTTAAAATAGCATACTATGAGAATAAAAAAGAAACTAGCACCAGCTAGTTTCTTCCTAACTATTATCTTCTAAAGAAAATATGTCTCTTTTTTCTTTCATAAGTAAAGCCTTGACCTAGGGCTTCATGAACATCAATTACTGAAACAAAGGCATTTGGATCTTCGCGCAAGATTAATTCTTTAACCTGACTAATTTCACGCGGTAAAATTACACAGTAAATAATTTTTTTAGCTGAGCGATCAAATCCACCCTCTGCATTTATGAAGGTATATCCTCGATCTAGCTGAACATCAATCATTTTAGCGATTTGTTCATATTTATCAGAAATAATAAATAATCCCCGTGCAGCATAAGACCCAGCTTGAATCGAATCAGTAATTCTAGCTAAAACAAAACTAGCTAGCAAAGTATAAATCATATGCTTAATATCAAGATAACTAAGAGAAATCGTTAATACAAATGCATCAAGAGCCAGTAAAGATTTTCCAACTGGAATTCCTAATTTTAAATCTAAAATTCTGGCAATAATATCTGTGCCGCCTGTAGTGCCGCCGTATTTAAATACAATACCGATCCCAACACCAGAAAATAAACCTGCTAATACACCAGCAATAAAAAGATCATGGTCTAAATTTAATTGGTTTATAATAGGAAGATGAAGCCAAAAGGATAAGAAGAAGGATAGGCAAAGTGTGCCCCAGATTGTTAAAGCAAGGAGCCGTTTGCCCATAAAGCGATATCCGATTATAATTAGGGGGATATTTAGAAGTAACGTGGATAAACCTGGATTGATGTGGAACCAATACCGAAGTAAAAGGGCAATACCACTAATCCCGCCATCAGCAAGTTTGTTAGGGATGCTGATGGCATCTAGGCTAAAGGCATAGATACTGCAACCTAGAGTAATGAAGAATATTTGTTTAAAGAGTTGTTTATTAAATAATTTAGTCATGTTACTTCCTTCTTTCTATATTAAGAAGTGTGAAAATTAAGGGGAATAGGGAATATATGAAGATTAATAATTTACCGGAAGTTTTTACCGCCGCGCTTCCAGTTTTAAAAGAGATTAATGAGGCGGGGTATGAGGCCTATTTTGTCGGCGGGAGTGTGCGAGACTTGCTTTTAAATCGGCACATTCATGATGTCGATATTGCAACTAGTGCCTATCCAATGGAAATTAAGCAAATTTTTAAGAAAACAATTGATACAGGAATTAAGCACGGAACCGTCACGGTTCTTTATGAAGGTGAAAGTTATGAAATTACAACTTTCAGAACTGAATCAGGCTACCAGGATTTCCGTAGACCGGACCATGTAACTTTTGTCCAAAACTTATCAGAAGATTTAAAGCGACGTGATTTTACTATTAATGCCTTAGCAATGGACGTAGATGGCAATATTATTGATCACTTTGACGGATTGGGCGACTTAGAAAAGCATTTGATTCGTGCAGTTGGAAAAGCTGAGAATCGTTTTCATGAAGATGCTTTGAGAATGATGCGTGCAGTTCGATTTATGAGTCAATTGCAATTTACACTTGAACCAGAAACAGAACGAGCAATTAGTGACAATCATGAGTTACTAAGTAAAATTTCTGTTGAACGTATCAGAGATGAATTCGTAAAAATGGGTATTGCTCCTGGCAGCCAAAAGGCATTCCAAGTTTTTTTGGATACTGGTTTATCAGAAGAAGTACCCGGTTTTAGGGATAAAAAAGAGAATTTAGCTCTTTATCCTCAACTTAATTTTAGCCCTACTAATGAAGCTAATCTATGGGCTTTGATGATTATTTTGCTGAAATTACCAAATGACAAGATTCCTCACTTTATGCGGATGTGGAAGAATTCCAATGCGATGGAGCGTCAAGTAGCTGATATTGTTGCTTTCTTTGACTTAATTAGTTCACACGCACCGAATAATTATGATCTGTATAAAGCTGGTTTAGAAATAATAGTTTCAACGATTGATTTAGCCCATATTTTGGGCCAACCAGTCAACGGTAGAGCCTTAGTTGATAGTTATGAAGCATTGCCAATTAAGAATAATCGTGACCTAGTAGTAGACGGACACTTTTTATTAAAAAATGGTATCCCAGCTGGACCAAGAGTTGGGCTTTTATTAGAAGAAATCAAAAAAGCCGTTTTAGAGGGAGTAATTAGTAATAACGAGGCAGCGATTACTGAATTTATTTCTTTAAATCATTAACTAAAAAAGCAGGCAGTGATAATTGCATTCACCGTCTGCTTTTTTTAAACATAAAATAGAATTGAAAAATACATCAGAATTGAACCTAATACAACAAACATGTGCCAAATCACATGAATATAAGGAACGCCGCGCATTGAAAATAAAATTGCACCGACAGTATAGGCAATTCCGCCCCAGACTAAGAGCCAAAATCCAGTTGGCCCAAGAACTGGGTAAAGGGTACTGGAAGCAATAATCACAATCCAGCCCATTAATACGTAAAGGATAGTATCTAAAACAACATGTTTTCCCTGATTAAAGATATAAAATAAAATGCCAAAAATGGCTAGGGCTAAAATAATACCAAACATTACCCATCCCTTTACCCCGCCAATTGCGACTAAGGTATAGGGGGTGTAGGTTCCAGTAATTAAAATAAAAATTGAAGAGTGATCGAATATTTGAAACACTCGCCTGGCTCGAGTAAAAATTAAACTATGATAGAGTGTTGAAAAAAGATAGAGGATAACCAAACTAGAGCCATAAAGAGTAAAGGCTGTCACCCTCAGAGCACTTCCTGTATGGGCAGCTTTCACAATTAGAACTACCAATCCTGCAACAGCTAGCCCAAAGCCAATTCCATGAGTAATAGCACTAAAAATGTTGTTCAAAATGTTATAGGTTTTAGACCGATTTTTAGGTTCTTGCCACAATTGTTTAAAAGACATTCATTTATTCCGCCTTATATAATAACTTTATAATCTATTTAATAAATTTTAACTCATTTTTGTATTTTTGATATACTTGAGATTGTACTTAATAAATTCTAACATAGAATAATAATTATAGAAGAATAGGGGATAGCACTTAGAATGGCTAAGATTAAAGTAGTAACTGATTCCTCAGTTCAATTAACTCCTGAAGAAATTGATAAATACGATATTACAGTCGTTCCATTAACTATTACTATCGATGGTAAGACTTACACAGATGGCATTGATATCAGTCGAGAAGAATTTGTAAAGAAGATGGATGAGTCTGAAGAATTACCAAAGACAAGTCAACCATCAATTGGAATTTTTGAAAAAGTATTTAAAGAATTAACTGCCGATGGAAGCCAAGTAGTAGGAATTTTTCTTGCTCGTTCTTTAAGCGGGACAATTGAAGCTGCTAGACAGGCTGCTGACATAATTGGAAAGACTAAAGAAGTAACTTTAATTGATTCTGAACTAACTGATCGTGCAGAAGCTTATCAAGTGCTGGCCGCTGCTAAGGATGCGCAAGCAGGCAAGAGTCTTGAAGAAATTGTAAATCATGTTGAAGACCTTAAAAAGAAGCAAAAATTACAGATGATGGTAGTTAACCTAAATAACTTGATTAAGGGTGGACGTCTTGGACCATTAGCTGGTAAAATTGCTACTTTACTAAATATTAGAATTGAATTGCATATGCCAGGTGGAAATTTAGACGTTGCTAAAAAAGGTCGGGGAAAGAAGTTTTCTAAGAACTTTGATAAACGTGTTTTAAAGGATATTGAAGAACATAAACACGATATCAAAGAAGTAGCAATTTCTTATGTCGATACGCCTGAAGATATGGAAGTTTGGGCTAATAAAATTAAAGAAATTAATCCTGACATTAAAGTGTTGACTCGTGTTACTAGTCCAATTATTGCAACTCATGCTGGTAGTGGTGCTTATGCAGTATTCTATACAACGGAGGACTTTTAATGGCTTATCGTGAGAGCTTTTATCGTTTTTTAATGACTCAAAGAAATCCTGATTCTTTAGATGATATTGCTGAATTTGCTAACAATGCTCAACATGACAGTTCTTTTCCAAAACAAGAGGAAGACTATGAAAAATTGTCAGAATATTTAGAATTAAATGCTGGTTATTTACCAAGCATGAGCGTTTTTGACAAGGCATATCAATTATATTTAGATAATATGAACTGAGGCTAATATGGCAGAAGTAGAACCAAATAATTCTCATCAAAATAAAGAAATTTCAAATAATAAAAAGAAGCATCTTCCCAAATATGCTCAATTTTTGTTAACTGGTATAGCTGGTGCGGCAATTGGTGCAGGTTTGACCTTTGGAATTATGGAAGTTAAGGAACTAAAGTCACCTTTTTATCAAGTTGAAAAAGTGTATGAGCAATTACAAGGTTCATATTATAAAAAAGTCTCACCGCAAACATTGCGCCAGGGGGCAATTAACGGGATGCTTAATAGTCTTAACGATCCTTTTTCTGAGGGATTAAGTGGAGCAAACCAAGAACAAGTTAATAATATTTTAGAGGGTTCGAGTTTTGGCGGAGTAGGTATTCAGATGGCAGTACGCAACAATAAAGTTGTTGTGGACTCTATTGTTGCTGATTCTCCAGCTTCAAAAAGTACTATTAAACCTGGCGATGAGATTGTTGCCGTTAATAATAAAAAGGTAAGTGCAGCTCAGTTTAGTAAAGTAGCTCCTTTAGTCAGAGGGAAAATTGGTACAAAAGTTACCTTGAAACTTAGACGTGCTAACTCTACTTTTAACGTTACCTTAAAGCGGGCTAAAATCTCCCAATCTAGCTTAACTAAGCGAACTGAAGGTAATGCAACAATTATTACAATTACACAATTTGACGTTAATACGGCTAAAGATTTAAAGAGTGCTTTAAAGTCAATTAATACTAAAAAATATCCTAAGCTAATTATTGACTTACAAGATAATCCTGGTGGTGCAATGGATGCTGCTTTGAAGTCTTCATCATATTTCTTACCAAATAATAAGATTATTATGCAATATCAGGATCGCAAGCAAAAAGAAGTAATTCGCTCTGATAAAAAGCTTTCTGGTGGCTTCCATACAAGTCTAAAGCCAATTATTTTAATTAATGCCAATACAGCTAGTGCCAGTGAAATCTTTACCGCGGCTCTTGTTCAAAATCACCGGGCAGTTTCTGTTGGTCAAACAAGTTATGGTAAGGGAACAGTGCAGGAAGTAGGGCAGACGCAAGATTCTGAATATAAATATACAATTGCTAAGTGGCTTACTCCAAATGGAACTTGGATCAACCAAAAGGGGCTAAAGCCAACTTATCCTGTACCTGAATCTTCTTTAGCCAAACTACCTCAATTCCAAAGTATGAGTATTTTGAAGAAATCAATGACTGGTGTTGATGTGGCAACTCTGCAGCAATATTTGAATGCCTTAGGTTATATGCCAAAGCATGTTACAGGAGTTTTTGATGATGAAACTAAGAATGCGGTTATTGAGTTTCAAAAAGCCCATGGCTTGACAGCAGATGGTATAGTAAATGGGCAAGTACAAGCGCAACTTTATTTAGCAGTTGCACAAAAATTGCAAGATGATAATCCTGCTTTAAAGAAGGCAATGAGCTTAAATCTAAAGGATATGGAGGATTAAAAATGGCAACTATTCAATGGTATCCAGGACATATGAATAAGGCTAAAAATCAGTTAGAAGATAATCTAGACCTGATTGATGTCTTAATTGAAGTTTTAGATGCGCGTTTACCAGTTTCTTCTCGTAATCCAATGATTGGACAATTAACAAAGAAGAAACCGCATATTATTGTTTTAAATAAGGCTGATTTGGCTGATCCAATTCAAACTAAAAAATGGACTCATTATTATCAAGATGAGGGTAACTTCGTGATTTCGATGGATGCCCAGCATACTACAAATATGACTAGTCTATTTAAAATTATCAAGTTGGCTGGTAAGGAAAAGACAGATAAATTAATTGCAAAAGGTGCATCAAATCCAATGATTCGAGTAGCTATTGCAGGAATTCCAAACTGTGGTAAATCTACTATTATTAATCGTATGGTTGGAAGAAATGCTGCAATTGTTGGTGATAAGCCTGGTGTAACACGTGGACAAAGTTGGTTAAAGACAAAGACTAATGTTCAGATTTTAGATACACCAGGGATTTTGTGGCCTAAGTTTTCTGATCAAGAAGTAGGTTACAAATTAGCAGCTTGCGGGGCAATTAAGGCGGATATTTTCCATCCCGATGACGTTGCCTTATTTGTGATTGAATTTTTGAAGCAAAATTATCGCGATGATCTTGTTAAATTTGCACGAATTTCAAGTGAAGAGATGGACAGTATGTCTAATCCAGATTTATTGTTAGCAATGACCAATAAATACGGTATGCGAGATGACTATGATAAGTTTTCACTCTTTATGCTTCAACGTTTACGCAAGGGAAAATTGGGAAGGATTACATTCGATCTTAGATGACGATTACTGAGATAAAGAACTTACTTCAAGGAGAAGTAAGCAAAGAGCAATTAGAAGAATTAAAAGCTGATGAACGAAAGGGCGTCCAAAAGCTCTTAATTAGCTATGAAAAAAGACAAGCTAAATATGCTAAGGCATTAGCTCAATTTCAATCTCGTTTTTCTTATGAAAAGAAATTTTGGCAAAAAGATCAACTTGTTGCTGGTGTTGATGAAGTAGGGCGTGGTCCACTTGCTGGCCCTGTAGTTACAGCTGCCGTTATTTTGCCACATGATTTTGATTTAATTGATGTTAATGACTCAAAAAAATTATCACCTAAGAAGCGGCAAGCGCTTTTTCCAAAGATTCTAGAAAAAGCTGTCAGTGTTAGTGTCGGCTTAGCTAATAATGATGTAATTGATCAGATTAATATTTATGAAGCAGATCGTGTAGCAATGGCTCATGCTGTTCAAGGTCTAAAAGTAAAACCTGATGCCTTATTAGTTGATGCCATGAATGTACCTTTAAATATTCCGCAAGTTAAACTAATTCACGGGGATGCTAAGTCTAACTCAATTGCTGCCGCTAGTATTGTAGCTAAGGTGTTTCGGGATAACTTAATGGATGCTTATGGTGAGCTCTATCCAGAATATGATTTTAAACATAATGCAGGCTACGGAACACGTGAGCACATGGAGGCTCTTAAAAAATACGGTCCAACCCCGATTCATCGGAGATCTTTTGCTCCAGTTAGTGAATACGAAAAATAATTAAAAAATAAACCTTCACTTTTGCGTACATGATAGTGGAGGTTTTATTTATATGAATTTGAAAGAATTTTGTTTAAGGTTAAAATTACAGCAAGGTCTTGGCATTACTACTATAGGAAAAATTGTAGCGAATTTTACTGCTGGTGAAGAAGTAACAGTTGACAAAATAGAGAGTTTATCATTAAAATCAAATATCCAAAATCTTGTTTTAGCTGCAATGAAAAATGATAAGTTTAATTCTTGGATTGAAAGAATTGAATTACAGTGTGATGTTATCACTATTTTTGATACAATCTATCCAAATGCACTCCGTGAAATGTATAATGCACCAACACTTCTTTTTACTAGAGGAGACTTATCCTTGCTTAAAAAGGAGATTACAGTTATAGTTGGCGCAAGACAGCCGACAAACTATAGTCGTTTTGTCTTAAAACAATTAATTCCCCAGCTGATACAGCAAGATTTTGTTATTGCTAGTGGCTTAGCACGCGGAGTGGATGGAATTGCTCATCAAGAAACATTAAAAAATCACGGTAAGACAATTGCCGTGATTGGAAATGGACTCAACCATTTTTATCCGCAAGAAAACAAAATGCTCCAGGAAGAAATTATGGCGAACGGGCTATTGATCAGTGAATATTTACCGGATACTCCTCCAAGGCCTTATAGATTTCCGCAAAGGAACCGTATACTTGCGGGCTTAAGCAAAAATATTATTGTGACTGAAGCTAGAAAAAGATCGGGCTCCTTAATTACTGCAAATATTGCTTTAGAAGAAAATCGCAATATTTTTGCAGTTCCGGGACCAGTCTCAAGTCCCTTGTCAGAAGGCCCTAATGAGCTAATTGCCGCTGGTGCTTATCCATTGGTTAATGCTGATTTTAAAAATTTGCTTTAGTTGACAAGAGTAAAATTTTTGGTATTTTAGAATTTGGTAGAAATTGTGCAAGGAAGGGGCATTCTATGCCTACTAAACGAAAAAATAAAAAGAATTTAGTTATTGTCGAGTCTCCTCATAAGGCTAAGACAATTGAAAAATATTTAGGAAGAAATTATCATGTTATCGCTTCAAAAGGCCATATTCGTGATTTACCCAAGTCTCAAATGGGAGTGGATGTAGAACATGACTATGAACCAAAGTATATTTCCATTCGTGGAAAAGGCGATACGATTAAAGAATTAAAGAGAGAATCTAAAAAAGCAAAATATGTTTATCTTGCTTCCGACCCGGATCGAGAAGGAGAAGCGATTGCTTGGCATGTCGCTCATGCATTAAATCTAGATCCAAAAGAACATAACCGCGTTGCTTTTAACGAAATTACTAAAGATGCTGTTAAGAATGCCTTTAAGAATCCAAGAACTATTGATATGGATATTGTTGATGCTCAACAAGCTCGTCGTGTCCTAGACCGTTTGGTTGGTTATTCAATTAGTCCGATTTTGTGGCAAAAGGTAAAGAAAGGTTTGTCAGCTGGACGTGTTCAATCGATTGCCTTGAAGTTAGTAATTGATCGTGAAAATGAAATCAAGAACTTTAAGCCAGAAGAGTACTGGACTATTGATGCTGATTTTGAAAAGGGCTCAGAAAAGTTTAAGGGTGCTTTTTATGGCATTAAAGGCAAAAAGCAAGAGTTGCCAAATAACGAAGCAGTTCAAGATGTTTTAAAGCGAATTGATAAGCGGAAAAACTTTGAAGTTACAAAAGTAGTTAAAAAGGAAAGAAGACGCCAACCTGCTGCTCCTTTTACTACTTCAACTATGCAACAAGAAGCAAACAAGCGCTTAGGCTACAGAACTCGTCGAACAATGAGAATTGCTCAGTCTCTTTATGAAGGTGTGAACCTTGGTAAGGGATCTGTCGGCTTGATTACTTATATGCGTACTGACTCAAAGCGTATTGCTAATGTAGCAAAGCATGAAGCTTCAAAATTTATTCATGAAGAATACGGTGAAAATTACGCAGCAGTTAAGCCGCAACATTTTAAAAATGATGCGGATGCTCAAGATGCCCACGAAGCAATTCGTCCTACTTCAGCTTTTAGAACTCCAGCTTCGGTAAAAGAGTATTTAACAACTGAAGAATATCGACTATATACTTTAATTTGGTCAAGATTTATTGCTAGTCAAATGACTCCAGCTGTTTACGATACAGTTAGAGCTGATATTGAGCAAAATGACGTAACTTTTAGAACAACAGGTTCAAAACTTAAATTTGCTGGATTTACTAAGGTATACGATAACCAAAAAGAAAAGAGTAATGAACTCCCTGAGTTAAATGAAGGCGATAAGGTTAAGCTTAAGAAGACTGATGATCGTCAACACTTTACTCAACCACCTGCACGTTATACAGAAGCTAGTTTAGTTCGGGCTCTTGAAGAAAATGGTGTTGGTCGTCCATCAACTTATGCACCAACAATTGATACCATTCAAAAACGTTACTACGTAAAACTTGAAGGTAGATCAATTGTACCTACAGAATTAGGTGAAATCGTAGATAAGTTAATCGAAGAATTTTTCCCAGACATTGTTAATGTCGACTTTACGGCTCAACTTGAAAATGACCTAGACGGTGTTGAAGTAGGAAAGAAGAACTGGATTAAAGTAGTTGATGAATACTACAAGCCATTTTCTAAAGAATTAGATAAAGCCGATCAACAAATTGAAAAGGTTCAAATTAAAGATGAACCTGCGGGCTTTAACTGTGATATTTGTGGAGCTCCAATGGTTATTAAAATGGGACGCTATGGTAAGTTCTATGCTTGCTCTCGTTTCCCGGATTGTCGTAATACTAAACCAATCGTTAAGAAGATTGGCGTAACTTGTCCTAAGTGTGGTAAGGGCGAAGTTATTGAAAAGAAATCAAAACGCAACCGTAAATTCTATGGGTGTTCCCGCTATCCAGATTGTGATTTTGTTTCATGGGATCAACCAATTGGGCGTAATTGTCCAAATGATGGTCATTTCTTAGTTCAAAAGAAGAACAAGAAAGGATTAGTGGTCCTTTGTCCAAATGGCGATTACCGTGAAGAACCAGAAGAAAATTAAATTATAATAAAAATCAATGATATCATTAAAACGAAAGCGGTTTAATGATATCATTTTTATATAGACTTGAAAGAGTCGAGCAGAAAGGAAAGATTGCATGGTAAAGAATGTAACCGTAATTGGCGGAGGGCTTGCAGGAAGTGAAGCTGCATGGCAATTAGCTAAGCGTGGCATTGAAGTAGATTTATATGAAATGCGACCTAAGAAAAATACGCCTGCTCATGAAACTGCAAACTTTGCAGAACTAGTATGTACTAACTCAATGAGATCTAACCAACTGTCAAATGCTGTTGGTTTATTAAAAGAAGAAATGCGGCAGCTGGATTCCTTAATTATGAAAGCGGCGGATGAAACTGCAGTACCTGCTGGTGGAGCCTTAGCCGTTGATAGAGATAAGTTTAGTGCAGTTGTAACTAAAACTTTGAAAGACTTGCCAAATGTTCATGTTCATGAGGAAGAAATCACTGAAATTCCAAAAGATGGTATCACGATCATTGCGACTGGTCCATTAACCTCAGATACACTAGCAGAACAGATTAAGGAGTTCTGCGGTACTGATTCACTTCATTTCTTTGATGCAGCTGCTCCAATTGTGGCAGCTAGCTCAATTAATCGTGACATTGTTTATAAAAAATCACGTTATGACAAGGGTGAAGCTGCATATTTGAATTGTCCAATGACTAAAGAGGAATTTTATAATTTCTACAAAAACTTAGTTGCGGCAGAAACAGCTACCTTACATGGTTTTGAAGATAAGAATGTCTTTGAAGGATGTATGCCAATTGAAGTAATGGCTAAAAGAGGAGAAAAAACAATGCTCTTTGGCCCACTTAAACCAGTTGGTTTAGAAGATCCTAAGACCGGAAAAACTCCTTATGCAGTTGTGCAATTGCGTCAAGATAATGCAGCTAGCACAATGTATAACATTGTTGGTTTCCAAACTCATCTAAAATATGGTGAGCAAAAGAGAGTCTTTTCAATGATTCCAGGTCTTGAAAATGCAAAATTTGTTCGCTATGGTAAAATGCACCGCAATACCTATATTGCTAGTCCTGAAGTTTTGAATGCAAATTATGAAGCTAGAAAACAAACTGGTCTCTTCTTTGCTGGACAAATGACTGGAGTAGAAGGTTATGTTGAAAGTGCAGGTTCTGGTTTAGTTGCCGGAATTAATGCGGCTAGAGAAGCTTTAGGAGAAGAAACACTGGTCTTTCCTAAGTCAACTGCTTTGGGTTCTATGGCCAACTACATCACAACCACTAGCGCAAAGCATTTCCAACCAATGAATGCTTCATATGCTCTCTTGCCAAAATTAGATTACAAGGTAAGAAACAAGCAAGAAAGACACTTAGAAATTTCTAAACGAGCATTGAAGGATCTTGAAGCCTTTAAGGAAGAGAAGAAGCTTGATTAATAATGTCTAAAGAAAATGATAAATTAATCAAACAATTTCATGATTACTTGAACTATGAACGTAATTATAGTAAAAATACTGTAAACTCTTACTTAAATGACCTAAATGAAGCTAAGGAATTTTTCAAAGAAAATGGAGGCTTTAGCGGCTGGAATCAAGTCAAAAGTCGTGATGTTGAAATTTTCTTACAAAACTTAGCGACGCAAAATAGGTCAAGGACTACTCAAGCGCGTAAAATGTCGAGTTTAAGATCTTTCTATCGCTTTCTTGTTAAGCGAGAAGTGCTAGATAATGATCCAATGCAGACAATTAGTTTAAGATTAGGCGAAAAAAAATTACCCCAATTTTTCTATGAAAAAGAAATGCGGCAAGTCTTTGATAGTCTTGGTGGTCATGACAAGTTGGTGGTTCGAAATCGTGCTATGTTTGAACTTTTTTATGCGACTGGGATGCGTTTAAGTGAGATGGCATCTTTAAAGCTAGATCAGATTGATTTTGATTTAAAGATTATCTTAGTTCATGGGAAGGGTAATAAAGATCGCTATGTTCCCTTTGGAAAAGATGCGGCTAATTCTTTAAAAGATTATTGTGATAGTAGTCGACCTGCTCTATTAGGTAAAAATGAAGATCTGGGCTATGTATTTTTAAATAACCGGGGGCAAAAGTTAACAGGCCGCGGAATTGAATACATTATGCAGCAAGTTTTCATTAAAGCCGGAGTTGGTGGAAAGGTTCATCCCCATATGCTTAGACACTCTTTTGCAACTGAAATGCTTAATAATGGAGCAGACCTAAGGAGTGTGCAAGAGCTTTTAGGGCATGAATCTTTGTCAACGACGCAAATCTATACCCATGTCACAATGAAGCATTTACAAGCAGATTATCAAAAATTTTTCCCAAGAAAAGATAAGAAAGACGAGGCATAATAATATGACAACAATTTGTTCTGTTAGATATAACAATAAAACAGCCATCGCTGGAGATGGTCAAGTTACCTTAGGTGAAAAAGTTATTGCTAAGGCAACTGCTAAAAAAATTAGAAGAATTTATCATGATCAAGTGGTAATCGGCTTTGCTGGCGGTGTTGCAGATGCAGTTAGCTTACAAGATATGCTTGAAGGAAAGCTTGAAACTTATTCAGGTGACTTACGTAGAGCTGCCGTTGAAATGGCTCAAAGCTGGCGTAAAGATCCAACTTTAGCTAAATTACAAGCTATGGTAATTGCTTTTAATGATAAAAACTTATTATTAATTTCTGGTAATGGTGAAGTACTTGAACCAGATGAAGACGTGGTGGCTATTGGTTCTGGTGGTAACTTTGCTCAAGCAGCTGCAATTGCTATGACTCGCCACAGTAATGGGATGGGCGCAAGTGAAATTGCTAAAGAAGCTGTTAAGATTGCTTCCGGAATTGATGTGTTTACAGATGACCACATTACTACTGATGAAATCTAGGTGAAATATTTTGACTGAAGAAAAAACTCCAAAACAAATTGTAGAATTACTTGATAAATATATTATTGGCCAAAGCGAAGCTAAAAAGTCTGTTGCTGTTGCATTGTATAACCGTTATCGTAGATTGCAACTACCAAAACAAATGCAACAAGATATTACGCCAAAAAACATGTTAATGGCAGGTCCTACTGGTGTAGGTAAGACAGAAATTGCACGTCGACTTGCTAAAATTGTTGATGCACCTTTTGTAAAGGTTGAAGCAACTAAGTTTACTGAGGTTGGTTACGTTGGACGTGATGTTGAATCAATGGTCCGTGACTTAGTTGAAGAAGCAGTTCGAATGGAAGAAAAAGATCAATTTGAACATGTTAAAATGCAAGCTACTAAGAAAGCTAATAATCGTCTAGTTAAGTTAATTGTGCCAGGAATTAAGCGTGAAAACCGTGAAAATTCAATGCAACAAATGATGCAGATGCTTTCTGGTAACTTCAACATGAATCAACCTCAAGATAATGAAGAAGTAACTGATGATATTCGTAATGAACGTCTTAGCGTAGCTGATCAACTTAATAAGGGATTACTTGAGAATCGTGAAGTTACCATCGAAGTAGAACAAGCTCCAAAGGTAAACCCAATGGGCGATATGATGGGCCAAATGGGAATTGACATGTCAAGTTTGATGGGCGACTTAATGCCTAAGAAGACTGTTAAGCGTACGCTAAAAGTATCAGATGCACGTGAAGTTTTAATTCAAGAAGAATCAAAGAAGTTAATTAACTACGATTCTCTCTACCAACGTGCAATTGAGCGTACTCAACAAAATGGTATTATCTTTATCGACGAAATTGACAAGATCACTGCTGGTAACAAGAAGACCTCTGGTGAAGTTTCTCGTGAAGGTGTACAAAGAGATATCTTACCAATTGTTGAAGGCTCAACTGTTTCAACTAAGTATGGTCCTGTATCTACTGACCACATCCTCTTCATTGCAGCGGGAGCTTTTGCTGAAAGTAAGCCAAGCGATTTAATTCCAGAATTGCAAGGACGTTTCCCAATTCGTGTTGAATTAAATGCCTTGACTCAAGAAGACTTTGTTAAGATCTTAAAGGATCCACAAAACTCACTTTTGAAGCAATATATTGCACTTCTTAAGGCTGATGGTATTAAATTAGTCTTTACTCAAGAAGCAATTGATCGAATTGCTCAAATAGCTTTTGAAGTAAATCAAGGAACTGACAACATTGGTGCCCGTCGTCTAGCAACTATTTTAGAAAAATTACTTGAAGATGTTCTTTACGAAGGACCAGATATGAACATGGGTGAGATCACTATTACTCAGAAGTATGTTGATCAAAAATTGAGTGATATAATTATTAATAAAGACTTAACAAAATTTATTTTGTAATTTTAGTAGATAAAGAGAAGTTAAATTATGGATTATCAATTAAAGAATAATTTTTTAACAGTAACACTTTCTGATAAGGGTGCTGAAATTCAAAGTGTTAAAGATGTAAACAGTGGTCGAGAATACATGTGGCAGGCAGATCCCGAAATTTGGGGACGTCACGCTCCGGTTTTGTTCCCAGTAGTTGGGCGTTTAAAGGACGATCAATATACTTATGATGGTAAAACTTACCATATGGGACAACATGGTTTTGCTCGGGATGCACAATTTACTGTTGAAGAACAAGATGATAAGCACATTGTTTTCCTTCTAACGTCTAATGAAGATACTAAAAAAATGTATCCATTTGATTTTGAACTAAGAGTATCTTACAGTTTAGTGAATAATTTACTGGAAGAACACTTTACAGTAACGAATACTGATACTAAAGAAATGATCTTTGGTATTGGGGGACACCCTGGCTTTAATTTGCCAACTGATAATGGTTTGAATAAGAATGATTACTACTTTAAGTTTGATCCTTCAATGGACCATGTGAAGATTCCTTTAAAGGCACCATATCTTGACTGGGAAAATCGTTCCTTGCTCGCAACTGATTCACTGTTTGAAATTAGTGATAAATTGTTTAAGGATGATGCCTGGGTCTTTGAATTAAAGCAGCCTAACAAGATTTCTATTAGAACTGATAAGAGTGACTACCATATTAATGTCAAAATGGAAAATGCACCATTTGTGGGTTTGTGGTCACAGTATCCTAAGGCAGGTAACTATATCTGTATTGAACCTTGGTGGGGAATTGCAGATACGTTAGACAGTGATGGCCAACTAGAACATAAACGTGGAATGAATCATATTGCTCCAAATGAAGTTTGGGAGAATGGTTTTACAATTGCGTTTCATGACAAAGCTAAGTAATTAAGATAAATAAGACTTTGGTTGAAAGATCAAGGTCTTATTTTGTATACAGGTGAAAAAATGAAGATTGGATATTTAAAAAATTTAAGTAGATATGAGTTGGAAAAGGCAGCAGATAAATGGCAAACTTTATATAAAGATGAAAAGGTGAGTTTAGAGCCTGTTTCATATGATGAGATTGAAGATAAGATTCAAAACAATGAGTTAGATGCAGTCTTAGTTAATTCAAGGCATATTATTTATCAGCAACTAGCTACTTATCCGGTTGATGAGGTTGCTTTAGTGGCCCTGGTGCAAGCAGGTAATTTTAATAAATATCAACAAACTTTTGAAGTGAGTGATTTAAAGAATTTGCCTTGCATTCTGGTAGCAGGAGTAGAGGAAGAAAAGAGTGAATACCACTATTTAAAAGATGTTCTTCAAGTTGATAGTGATTTACTTGCGGTTGAAACCTTAGGAGAAGCAGTTTTAATGGTTGAATCTGGATCTGGCTACTTAATCATGAATGAAAAAACAGCCGCCCACATTGATGATGACCAAGTACAAAAGTTGTTCTTGTTGCGAGATGGAAAACAACTCACTGAAGAATATGCTTTTATTGCTAAACCAGAAGATCAGCGAGTAGAAGAATTGAGCAAGATATTAAAAGAAACTATCAATTAAAAGTAAAATAATTATGTAAAGCTATAAGATGATATTACTTAAAAACTCTAGTGCAAAACTAGAGTTTTTTTATACCTTGGCGTATACAAGTTCCCATTCTAGTGGTAATTTTGTTAAAATAGAATATATGTTCTAGAAAGGGTGAGAAGAAGTGCTAACTAGGTCACATCGAATTTGCAGTATTGCAATCGTGGAACTAAGCTTATTATTAACTAATCGGCTATTGATTGATCCAGTTAACAACATTATTATTCTGGCTGCGACTGCGATTGGCGCTTCTTTACCTGATATTGATGAATATAACAGTTCTGCAAGCAAGAAGTCAGTGATTAATTTTAGTCTTTTTCTTAAACATCGTGGGATTACTCATTCTTTCCTTGGCTGGGCCATTTTTTCTGGTGGTCTATATTATTTAATGAATAAATTTATTCCTATTCATATCAACAACTTAACTTCTCAGAATTATTGGAGTGCGCTTTGGTTTGGGCTGGTAATTGGCTATTTTTTGCATCTAGTTGAAGATAGTTTCAGTAAGCAAGGAGTAGAATGGCTAGCGCCATTTTATAAGAAAAAAAGAAAGTCACCAATTCATTATAAAGTTGGAGGCTGCTTTGAAAACTTTTTAACTATGATGTCTTATTTAGCGGTAATTATGATGACTTTTTATTGGATTTGGCTTTCTTTGACACCTGCAACACAAGTCTTTTTATTTTGAAAAGTAGACTTAAGCCTGTAAGATAGGTACTGGGGGAAGATTCCAAGAGAGGAGTCCTGAATATGTCCCAATTATTAGTAATAGCCGGTTTAATCGGTATTTTGTATGGTGCAGTTGAGCTTAAAGCCCAGCCAATTCCAGTTGAAAATTACACAGTTCATAAAGGACGTTAATTGACCTAGATGACCAAGAGTTAAAATTGCTCTTGGTCATTTTTAGTTTAACCAGTATACTGGTAGAAAGAAGAATATTAAAGGATATGAAGTATGGATTCGAATGAATTAATTTTTACTAAATTAGAAAATAAACGTTTACGTTATAATTTGCTTGCGGACATCTTGCTAATTCTTGGAGGCATTTTAATGTTTAGACAGCCTCCAATGAGTCTTTTATTTCAATTACTTGGAGCCGGCTTAATTATTATTGGAACCGTATTTACTTTTTTATCATTTCGAGTAAGGACTAGTAAGCAATATCATGACCTATCTTTATTAGTTAAAAATGAGCCAAGCAGTTTTAAGGAGGTCGTTAATTTATTTGGAGCAAAGTTAACTGCCTTAGCTTTGTTTGTGGGAATAGGTCTGATAGCATTAGCAATTTGCTTTTTCTTTTTACTTAGTCGATCTTGGATTAAAGCTTTATTGTTTTTCTTAACATTTGAGACTGTAATTGATTTTAAAGATTTTATGAATAATATCACAAAATTGAAGGATGAAAGTACAATTTAGGCTTTCATCCTTTTTATATCAATAAAAATATTTGTGATTTTATGAGCATATTATTTTACTTTAATTATTGGATTGGATATTATAGTAATATAAGAATTTTGCTTTCGAGAAAGAATCACTTTAAAACACTATATGATTGCTTATTCTGTAAATTTTCCTGGGTGGGAATAAGCAATTAAACTGGAGCTGATTAACTGTTAACCAAAATATAGAAATTTATAGAAGAAGATAGAAAATTAGGCTTATTTAGAAAGCTAAACATGGAAAATAAGCTTTAATTCCATACTTACTTGTTTTGCTTTCCTTCCTTAGATAAACTTATGTTTGGATTTTAGGAGGTGAAGCAATGATTAAAACTCAAGTAGTTAAGCTAAAAGTTAATAAAACCATGCAAAAGTATCTCGATGCTTTATGCGACTATCGCAGATATTGCTGGAATAAAGGGCTCGAAACTTGGCAATTAATGTATGAAGCATATACCTTGAACAAGCAAGATAATCCAAGTCCCAATGAACGCAGAGTCTGTGATGAACTAGTTGCTTATAAAGCAGATTGGCAATATGGTTTATCTGCTAGATGTTTGCAATTAACTGTTAAAGATTTAGCCAATGCTTGGAAGAACTTCTTTAATAAGTCACAACCTGATTGGGGAATGCCTAGTTTTAAATCTAAGAAAGATCCCAGACAAGGCTTTAAAACTGACAGAGCTAAGATTGTGAACGGTAAACTTCGACTTGATAAACCTAGAAGTGTCTCAAAAGAAGATTGGTTTGATTTGTCTAGTTATGGGGCCTTAAAGATGAGTGAAGTTAAAGTAGTAAGTATCTTCAAAGAAAAAAACGCTTATTATGCGGCTCTTCCCTATGAAGAAAAGATTGAATATAAATCTAAAACTCATCAAAAGACAGCAGTTGATGTCAATGTCGGTCACTTTAATTACACAGATGGACAAATCAATGTTTTGCCAGCTAAATTGCAAAAGCTTTATAAGCGTATCAAACATTATCAAAGAATGTTAGCACGTAAAAGAGAAGTTAACGGTAAGTTAGCTACAAAATCATATAATTACTATGTAGTGAGAACCAAACTGCAAAGAGATTATCGCAAAGTAGCTAATATTCAAAATGATCTTTTACAGAAGTTTACTACTAACCTCGTAGATGATTACGACCAAATTGTAATTGAAGATTTAGCAGTTAAAGAAATGATGATGACGCATGTAGCTTCAAAAGGTATGCAACGATCATTATTTAGCAAATTCAGGCAGATATTAACTTATAAGTGTGATTGGTATAGCAAAGAATTAATCTTGGCTGATAAAACATACCCATCAACTCAAAGATGTGCTGAGTGCGGCTATGTCAAAAAAGGTGATGAAAAAATCACTTTGCAAGGCAATAAAAAGCATGGTACAAAACATAATGAGTATATTTGTTATGAGTGTGGCTATAGTAATGATCGAGATGAAAATGCGGTTTTAAACCTTTTAGCTTTAGCAAAATAAAGAAAATAAACAGGGCTGGCTAGGCCCTTAAGCTGTACGAGCTAGTCAATGTGATTACTCCTAGATTGGAATATCAGAATACTAGTGAAGACGACAGTAAATGAAACAAAGAAAGGAAAAAATATATCTTTCTGATATGTAGAAAATTCGTATTCTTCTACATATTTCCATGTTTTGTATAGCAGGTATTTTTATTGATAAGTATTGTTAAGAGTAAATCATTTGGTCTTGCAGCTGCAATGACTTTAATTTGTTCCGTGGCAGGTATTTTTATAGCAAAATTACCCTATGTTAACTTGATTGGTGCGTTGGTAATTGCACTTTTATTGGGAATTTCACTGCAGGTTTTACCAGTTGGGGTAAGAGAAGAAGCAGCACCAGGGATTGGTTTTATTTCTAATAAGTTTTTGAGATTAGGAATCATTTTACTGGGTTTTAGACTTAATCTTACTAAGCTAGCTGATGCTGGTATTAAAACAATTTTAGTTGCAATGCTAGGGGTAAGTGGAACGATTGTTTTGACTTACTGGCTTAGTAAAAAATTTGGGGCAGAAGATGAACTAGCAGTGTTATCAGCTTGTGGCTGCGGAATTTGTGGAGCAGCTGCTGTAATGGGCGTTTCCCCTCAAATTGAGAGTAGAGATGAAGAACGTAAAAGAGAAAACGAGGTACTTGCTGTTGCCGTAGTTTGTGTGATGGGAACAGTATTTACACTCTTAGAAATTGTGATTAAACCAATGCTTGGGTTAACAGATTCACAATTTGGTATTGTTGCTGGTGGATCTCTTCACGAAATTGCCCATGCTATTGCAGCTGGTAGTGCTTTTGGTGAAGCAAGTTTAGATAGTGCATTAATTATGAAATTATCACGTGTTTTACTTTTAGCACCCGTTGCTTTAATAATTGGATACTGGTACCAAAGAAGACTGGTAAAAGAAAGTGTGCAAGATCATACACAAGCACCTAAGAAATTACCAATTCCTTGGTTCTTAGGCGGATTTATTTTAACCAGTATTTTAGGTACTTTCTTACCATTCCCACCAGTAGTTTTAGATGGCTTAGTTCAAGCAGCATATGTCTTTTTGGGGATGGCAATGGCCGCTTTAGGTATTTCAGTTAACTTCAGTGTTATCTTCAAACGTGGTGGTACCGTATTTGGGGCTGCTGCAATTAGTTCTACTTGCTTGATGATCTTCATGATTATTATGAGTAAGTTATTCTTTTAAATTAATGATAAAAAGCCGATTGCTTCTTCACCAAGCAATCGGCTTTTTTACATTTGATCATATTTACTCCATTGATCCTGCAATTTTTCAATTAAAGGCATAAGACGAGTTTGGTTTTGCAGGCATAGAACTTTTGATGAGCCACCTCATCTTAAATATTATATTGGAGAAAAATATAGTTAAATTCACAAAGTGTTTACAAATACTTTGTGGAGTTTTTATAATTAGTTAAGTCATAATTATTTTGTACATGGGAGGGTTGAAAATGCTGCCGAACAAGAAAAAAGAAATAAGATCTATAGTTGGAATGTTAGTTTTACTCATATTTTTAATCTTGGTGAATGTATATCATCAGAATTTAAGTGTATATTGGACTAGTTTCTTGATCATCGGTGGAAGCCTGTTGTTTATTGGTGTTATTTATAAAATTATAAAAGTCATCAAAGAATATTGAGTAATAGATAGCGCTACTGAGATATAAATTAACTATTTATGATTGATTTTGATCGGATTTCATGATATCTTAATTTTATCAATTGAAATTCACCTTTAGAAAGAAGGGTCGCTGTTGCGTCTTTAATCTTGTAAAACTAAGCATAGTTGGAATTATTCGTTTTTTATTAAAAAGCTGGACTATGCACTTTTGACAAGATTATTAGACGGACATGATCTTCTTTTAATATATAAAAACATGAAGAGTCTGTACTTGTCATAAGTGCAGGCTCTTTTTTCGAGGTGATTTAAATGGGTAGTATTAAAATTTCGAATGTATCATTTAAATATGAAGATAGCAGCAACAATATTTTTAATAATTTAAATTTAGACTTAGATAGCTCTTGGAAGTTAGGATTAGTTGGTAGAAACGGCCGAGGGAAAACGACTTTTCTTAATCTTTTACAGGGAAAATTAGTTGGAAGAGGTGAAATTCAAACTAAATTGAATTTTTCTTATTATCCAATTAGGATTAAGGATCCGACTAATATCACTCTATATGAGTTACAAGATCAAGTTATGTTTGAACAATGGAAACTAGAGCGTGAGCTAAATTTAATGCACGTTGACTCAAATTTAATCTGGCAGCCATTTAATACTTTAAGCGGCGGAGAACAGACCAAAATTTTATTAGCTTTATCATTTATTGATCAAAATTCTTTCCCTCTCATTGATGAACCTACAAATCATTTAGATGAAGAAAGTCGTCAGGAAATCTGTAAATATTTAACTAAGCATCATAAAGGATATATTGTGGTAAGTCATGATCGTAATTTTTTAAATCAAGTAACTGATCATGTACTAGCAATCGAAAATACTGAAATTCATTTATATCAAGGGAACTATGCAACATATGAACAAATTAAAGAAGCACGTGATGAATTCAATCGTGAAAAGAATGAAAAACTAGCTGGCGAAATTAAAAATTTACATAATCAGAAAGAACAATTTTATCATTGGGCACAAAAAATAGAAGCTAGAAAAAATTTGGGACAAAAAACACAATATATTCTTAACCGTAGAGCTAGAATAAATAAAGCGGCGGTTGGACATGCAGCAGCCAAAATGATGAAGAAATCTATTACAAGTAGAAATAGAATGGATAAAAAGATTGAAGAAAAAGAAGGATTAATGGTTAATATTGAAAATATACCAAAATTAACGATGAACTTTCAATCTAATTATCATTCCACTCTTCTTGAAACTAGAGGCTTAGGTTTGAAGGTAGGAGATAAACAACTATTTTCTAATTTGAATTTGATAGTGAAAAATCATGGCATTGTTGCCCTTGAAGGTGAAAATGGCTCTGGAAAATCTACTTTTTTAAAATTCTTATTGAATAAGGCCCAAGTAAACGCTAGTGGAAAATATCAGCTAGCTAATGGATTAAGAATTTCGTATTTACCGCAAGATTTCACAATATACCAAGAGAGTTTAAAGAATTTTGCGCTTCATCAAAAATTGTCTTATAAAGATCTTCTTAATATTTTAAAAAAGTTGGGCTTCCCTCGTACTAACTTTAATGTGCCAATTGAAGAGATGAGTATGGGACAACAGAAAAGAATTGCTTTAGCTAAATCACTACTTGAGCCGGCAGATTTGTATTTATGGGATGAACCAGCAAACTATCTAGATGTCTTTAATCAAGATCAATTGATTAATTTACTACAAGAAATAAAACCAGCAATGCTTTTAATTGACCATGACCAGTATTTTATTGAACAAGTTGCCGATAAAAGAATTAAATTAGCTAACTAAACCATATTAAAAAATGGATAGGGAAAAAGAAACCTATCCATTTTTATTTACTTATTTAGTTATGTGGGAAAAATGATTAATTAAAATTCAAATTTTCTTGTAAAAATAGGGTGAGTACGGTGGTCTAAGTAGGCTGCTTCTTTTGGTGTAATTTCTAAAACTCGCAGATCTTCTTTTGCATCTTCAATATCATCTGCATATATTTCATTTAAATAATCATTTTTTTCAAAAATCTCGTCAATATATTCATGTTCGACATTTTTAATTGTTCCCCGAATCGAAAAGCCACATGAATCCATCGTGCCATCTCCTTTGTACCCATTAATAATCACCTTAGGTTGATGGATCAAATCTTGAAAGAAGGGATTTTGACTAGAGGTAACAATGTAGAGCTTACCATTTTTATTCAAAACTAGATCACAGACTTGAGCAGAAGGTGCACCATGATGTGTCGTAGCAACGTCAACATTGTGGACTTCATTAGTCGCAAATTCTAAAAATTCTTCATTACTAGTTTGATTATTTAAGATACTGACCATATCTATTCCTCGCTTAAATTTATTTTTATTCAAGTTCTATTATAGAATGGATTTGTGATATATCTATATTAGAAGTATTTAATTTGAAGTTTTCTATAACTATATTTACTTGAAAGTATGATGGCTTGTAAGTATACTTTTAATTTGTAAGTAGATATACAACCTAGATTGGAAGAAGGAAGATTGCTGTGGCAGAAGAAAAATATTATGGTGCAAATGCAATTGTTGATAGCTTGATTAATCATGATGTTAAATTTGTCTTTGGAATTCCAGGTGCCAAAATTGATCGAGTATTTGAATTACTTGAACATTCTAAAGATCCACGGACGCCTAAATTTGTTTTAACTCGGCACGAACAAAATGCGGCCTTCATGGCGGCTGGAGTAGGAAGGATTACAGGAAAACCCGGTGTTGTCCTTACTACCTCAGGTCCAGGTGCATCAAATTTAGCAACTGGCTTAGTAACTGCTACAGCAGAAGGTGATCCAGTACTAGCTATTTCCGGCCAAGTGCAGAGAACTGATCTTTTGCGTTTAACTCACCAAAGTATGAAAAATGCAGCTTTATTTGCTCCGATTACTAAATATAGTGCCGAAGTTCAGGAACCTGAGAACATTTCTGAGGTGATTGCTAACGCATATCAAGAAGCAGAAGCATCTAAGCAAGGGGCAAGTTTTGTTTCTGTTCCACAAGATGTAACTGATGCAGAAGTAAAAACGAGCGTGATCGCGCCACTTGAGCCCCCGAAGCTAGGCCCCGCTAGTCCAATTGAATCAACTTTGCTTTCACAGCGTATTAAAGCCGCAAAGCTTCCTGTACTTTTGTTAGGAATGCGGGCATCTGATCCAGAAACTACCAGAGCTATCAGACGTTTAATTGCGGAAACTCATCTACCTGTAGTTGAAACTTTTCAAGGTGCTGGAATTATCCCACGTGAATTAGAAGATGATTTCTTCGGTCGTGTAGGTTTGTTTAGAAACCAGCCAGGAGATCAATTGCTTAAAAAGAGTGATCTGGTTATTGCAATTGGTTATGATCCAATCGAGTATGAGCCTCGAAACTGGAATTCTGATCGAAGTGCAAATATTGTTGTAGTTGATTCGATGCGGGCAGAAATTGATAAAAATTATCAGCCTGAGCGAGAATTGGTTGGAGATATTTCTCAAACTTTAGACTTTCTTTTACCATATATGAAGGGCTATTCAATGCCGAATGAATCTAAAGAGTATCTTGATTCATTGCGTAAAACCCTGCAAAAACGTGATACACCACCCGCTGTTACTAAGGATCAAGTGAAGAGTCATCCCCTAAGTATTATCCAGGCCTTACAAGACCGAGTTACCGATGACATGACGGTAACAGTGGATGTTGGTAGTTTTTACATCTGGATGGCACGGCACTTCAGAAGTTATGAACCACGTCATTTGCTCTTTAGTAACGGAATGCAGACACTTGGAGTTGCTCTTCCTTGGGCAGTCGCAGCAGCTTTGGTAAGACCAAATACAAAAATTGTTTCCGTTTCTGGGGATGGGGGATTCATGTTCTCCTCACAAGATTTAGAGACTGCTGTTCGACTAGGTTTGAATATTGTCCATATTATCTGGAATGATGGAAATTATGACATGGTTAAATTCCAAGAAGAATTGAAGTATGGCGATTCAGCAGCTGTTAAATTTGGCCCTGTAGACTTTGTTAAATATGCAGAAAGTTTTGGTGCTAAGGGCTACCGTGTAGAGAAGGCAGCTGATTTAGATAAGGTTTTGGATAAGGCCTTTAAAGAAGATGGACCAACTGTGGTTGATATACCAGTTGATTACAGTTTTAATCAAGAATTAGGAAAGACAATCTTAGAGGATCAACTGCATTAATGGAAGGTAGAAAAATTATGGCAAAATATGAAAGCAAAGTTTATCAGCATGGTACTTTGGGGATGCTGGTGCCAGGATTGTTTGAAGGAACAATGACAGTTGCAGATCTTTTAAAGCACGGTAACTGGGGTATTGGAACAGCTAGTGGACTTGATGGTGAAATGATTTTACTTGATCATGTACCGTATTTAGCTCAAAGCAATGGTGAAATTAGAATCTTAAAACCAGAAGAAAAGGTCCCATTTGCGACAGTTCATTTTGAAGAGATAAAAGATAGTTTTAAGGTCGAGAACTTAACTCAAAAAGAATTAGAAGATAAAATTCTAGCTGATTACCCTTATAAAAATGTCTTTTTTGCAGTTAAAATTGTGGGTAATTTCTCAACTGTTAAAACAAGAGTAGTTGAAAAGCAGACAAGGCCTTATAAAACATTACTGCAGGTAGCAGATGAACAAGCCGTTTTTGAATCTACTGATGTTTCTGGTACAGTTATAGGTTACTTTGCACCGAAGATGTTCCAAGGAATGGCAGCTGCTGGATACCATTTGCATTTTTTAGCAGATAATAAATCAATTGGTGGACACTTATTAGACTTCAAGATAAAAGAAGCAACTGTTTATTTACAGCCATTTACTACTATTGAGCAGCATTTGCCAATGGATAATCAGGAATTTTTGAACAAAGATTTGGATATTGCTGATATGCATGATCAAATCCAAAAGGCTGAAGGATAAAAAAGCAGATCATTACCGTTAATTATGGTAGTGGTCTGCTTCTTTTTATAATTTATTATTTAACTGCTTTACCTGGATTTTTACTTGATGGTAGATACAGAACCAAATAATTACGTACCCGATGATATACAGTGCGGTAAAAACTAGAAATGGGATAAGTTGTAACTCTATCCAATTATTAAAAACATAAAAGAGAAGGTAGTCAATGTAAATTACAATCGCATCAATCATAGTTGCAAGTCCAAGAGAGATTTTTTCAACTTTAAAGACTGCGCTGATACCTCCTGCGATAAAGGCTAGTAATAAACTGGAAAGAATATTTTTATTTACGTTTTGAATCGAAATAGTATGGAAGTTAATGGTAAAAGAATAAATATAATAAAAAATCACAAGAATTAAGGGGCCAAAGCCTGCAGCTTTTAGGCCGCTTTTAATAAAATTTTTGATAAAATCTTTCATTTTAATTCAGTTCCTTCCTAATTTTAGAAAAACAACGTCTTGAAACATAGTCGCTTAATCCATTTGTCATAATGACATTTACCCCAGAAGTTTTTGTTTCTTTAAATTCATCGATATAAAAGCGATTTATAATAGTAGACTTATTGATACGCCAAAAATTAGTGGGGAGGGTCTCTTCTATTTGGTAGAGTCTTTTTCTGATGTGGTATTGCTTCTTATTGCAGATAGCAAAAACCTTATTTTCAATAATTGTAAACATCATAATATTGTCTAAGTTAAGCATAATTAAATCTTTGTCATCATAGGCAGGTATTATATTTGAATTGCCATTTGATAAAACGAATTGCTCTAATTGAGTAGAAAAATCATTTTTTCGATGGACGGTAGCTTCGACAATTTCTTGACTGTTTGGATTAATAAATAACTTAAATTTCATTTCTTACTCCTTTCAAGTTAAATTATATCGATATAGGAGATTTTTACTTTGATTTATCAGTCATCGGTCGAAATTGACTTTTAATCGGTAATAATATTTTGATTTCAAAAATATAAAATTACGAAAGCAAGCGTTGACCCTTTTTGTTATTTAAATGAAATAATATTACGCACTAATAAAATTATTAATTAAATATTATGCAATATGCTTATTAGCACAATACTATTTATAGGAAGATTTAATTCTAAAGAAAGTCATATAAATTATCTAAGAGTATAGAATAAGAAAAGATTACATGTTACTATATCACTTGTAATTAATTTTAGATAATGGTACATTAATAGTGATGACGAGCATTTATGTTAAGTAGTAAAAGGGATGATAAAAGTAAGGTTAAATAGATTTAAAATTTAAGCTAATTTAAATAAATAACTTGTCTAATTAAACAAACTTAAATTTTGAAGTTGGGGGAAAATATGGTTTCAAAAAACAATATTGAAATGAAATATAAAAAAATGAGAGACGAAAAACAACGTTTCTCAATTCGTAAATTTAGTGTGGGAGCTGCATCCGTTTTAATTGGGCTAAGTTTTAGTTTATATAACGGACAACAAGCATTTGCTGATACTGTTGATAATGGCAATAAGTCTGTTGTAGCAAATGCACAAGATAAAGAACAAACAGACAATAAACAAAATACTGATACTAATCCTCAAAATAACGAAGATAAAACAAATAATAATCAAACTCAAAATACAGTAACTGCTGATCTTGATCACAGTACTGTTGGGGCTAGTTACAAGGCTGATACTACTAATGCTAGCGAAGCTAACAAGAGTAGTGATAAGTCAGATGAAAAGCAAGCTGCAACTACTGAAACTGCTAAAACTGAAGAAGCTGCTACTAAGGAAGTAGAAGCAAAGAATACTGCAAATGATGATGTAGCTAAGAAAACTGAAGAGGCAGCTGCTAAGACAGATACTAAGGTCGATGTTAATAAAACAGTAGTAGAAAATGTAAAGACTGAAGCTGCTACTCCTAATGTAGAGACTAGGAACATTGAAACTCAAACTGCAAAGACTGATGAAGAAAAAGTAGAAACAGCAGTTGACAATACTTCTTCTGATTTAAAAAACGCAGTAGAGAATGCAAATACTGAAGTTTCAACTAATACATTTAACGTAAATAAAGCAGTTCGAAATGCATTATTCCTTAGTGCAAATAATCTTGCTGAACGTAAGGTAGCAGCTATAGCACTTCCAGCTGAAGCAGAAGATCCTAATGCCGTAACAGTTAGTGATGCGAAGGGATTTATTGATGCAATTCAAAATGGGACTGCTACTACTATTAATGTTGCTAGAGATCTTAATTTAGCAGACCAAACAGATAAGAAGTATACAGAAATTAATATCAAGAATAAGCGTAATATTGTAATTCAATCAGATAATCCAGAAGAAAAACGTACAATTGATTTCTCTGGATATTCATTTGATATGAATACAGAGAATTCCGTAACCTTTAAAGATTTGAATATTTATGCTCGTAGTTACTGGGGCCTTGTTTATAATGCTGGTGGCTACACATTTAATAATGTTAACTTTACTGGTTCACAACTTATCTATACTAAACCAAGTATTAATTCAACCTTAACATTTAAGAATAATATTACTGCAAATTCTGTTTCCTCTTATGTAGGACCACTTGATGGTAAGACCCGCGATACTCAACAAAACGGTGGGCAGCAAATTCTTCAATTTGAAGGTGGAACAAATCAAATTATTTTTGATGAAAACAGTAATGTGACCTTAACAACAGAAGATGCTAATGCTCTTGAAATTGATGGTGGGACCACAACAATTGATGTAAAAGACGGTGCAAATGTAGCAATTAATCCACATTCTAAGGGTAATCCTGAAAGTCGTAATGGAATTGGAACTGGGCATGTTGCTCGTGCTATTGCTGCCAATGCAAAGATGACAATTAATATTGATCCAAATTCAACTTTAACTATTAATACTGAAAAGGTAGATGACGATAAAGATGTTGCAGGAGCATTATATTTAAATTCTGATGCTGCTCTTAATGTAAATGGTAAATTAGTTATCAATTCAAATGGCACACCAAGTGCAAGCAAAAGCAATGGTGTTCCAGTATACATCAATGGAAGTGCAAATATTAATGTTGGAAATGGTGGTAGTTTCGTATTAGATGCTACAAATCTTGGAGACTATAGTTCAAGTCTAATTTCTGTTAATGGTAAGGGGACGGTTAAGTTAGATCCTCACTCTACTTTCAAGATTAGCGGTGACGGTACTGGAGCTGTAACTGCAATTAATCTTTCAAGCGGTAGTACTTTCACTTCTGACCAACCAGATTCATTTACTATTGATCTCTCCGCAAATACCAGTAATGGTAAGTCACTAATTAAAAATGGTACTATTAATTTCAGTCGTGTTAAGACGGTTACTGATGGAAACGAATCACAGCCTTTGGGCAAAATTGATGTAACTTATGATAGAAATGGTAATGCTACTTCTTACACAATTACTGCACAAGATAAAAATACGGTTAATCAAGTAGCAGAGGGACTGGCTAACAAGAGCTTGATTAGCTTAGTTAAAGCTGGTGAGGACGTTACTCTATCTAACCTTCATTTAAGTAAGAATAATGTATTGACTGGTACTGTAGCTTCAAGTGGTAGTGACAATCCAATTTATGTAACTGTTACCGTTGGTGGGGTAAGCACTAATGTGCCAGTAGTAGGACATTACACTGTGTACACCAAAACTAATAAAACAGTAACTTCAAACAATGTTGATTACGCTGCACAAACTGCTTCAACTGGTGGTAATTTCTCTATTGATTTATCAAAACTTGCAAGTAGCTTGACTAATGATGCACAAGTTACAGTTACTGCTACAAAAGATTTCGTTGAATCCGCTCAAACTAAAAGCGTAGCAGCATTACGTGCACTTAATACTACTACTCTTAAAGAATTAGTAGATGCTGCTCCAGCAGAAGAAGCAAAGCCAAGTTACTACAATGCTACTGAAGAAGCTCAAAAGGCCTATACTGATGCAATTTCAAAAGGTAATGACATTCTTGCCGATCCAAATAATTACGATCAAGTTGACGTTGATAATGCCGTAACTGCCATTCAAAATGCTCAGAAGGCTTTAACTGGTAAAGAAACTGATAAGAAAGCCCTTCAAAAAGCAGTTGATGACGCATCAAAAGTAGAATCAAGCGATAACTACACTAATGCGGATGCTAGGCTTCAAAATGATTACCAAGCTGCAATTAAAGCAGGTCAAGGTATTTTAAGTAAAGAAAATGCTACTCAAACTGAGGTAGATAATGCATTAACTACCATTAATAATGCAAAAGATGCTTTAAATGGGGATGCTAAGAAAGCTGCAAGTAAGGAAGCTCTTCAAAAGGCAGTTGATGAAGCACCTACTGTAAAATCAGATGATGCAGCATACTACAATGGTTCTGCTGAAGCTAAAACTGCTTATGACGATGCAATCAGTGCAGGTCAAACAGTTTTAGATAATCCAGATGCAACTGCTACTCAAATTACTGATGCTTTAAATGCCATTAATACT
>OFHA01000025.1_pt1 | contig 118959 bp, 105 predicted proteins | sample 1521891 | NCBI WGS metagenome assembly OFHA01 (sample SAMEA3504089, study PRJEB24116) | mouse gut metagenome | biome: mouse gut; feature: mouse-associated habitat; material: faeces | place: Denmark | collected 2011
TAAACACTACTTAGTGTTCCCAGAAACCCGGTACTTTAGTGCCGGTGTAGTTCATAGATGTTTTTGACCGTGCTTTTTAACGCGAACAAAGTGGAATGCAATCGTTAAGCCTAAAACCGAGAAGACGATTGCTGCAAAAGCAGCGTTAGGAATTTCAATGTTGAATGGTGGAAGTTCCAAGAGCAGTTTCAAAGCGATAATTCCAATTAAAACATACGCCATGGGTTGCAATTCTGGAATAATATCCATGAGTTTGATGATAATTTCAGCCACACCTCTCATGCACAAAATTCCAATCATACCTCCAATTAAAACAACAACTGGATTATCTGAAACGGCTAATGCTGCTAAAACTGAGTCAATTGAAAAGACAATATCCATAGCTTCGATGGAGACGACTGTGCGCCAGAATAAAGAAAGAACGTGCTTTTTTTGCTTTTTATTTTTGTGATGAGCAGCTCTTTCAGCTTCCTTTTCTTTTTCATGTTCGGCTGCTTGTTGAGGATGGCGCTGATCGTAGAAAAATTTAATACATAAATAGAATAAATAAATGCTTCCAAGTAATTTGATTTCCCAAAAATTGATTAAATAGGTTCCAATTCCAATGACGATGAAGCGAAACAGATAAGCTCCCCATAGTCCATAAACTAAAGACTTACGTTGTTCAGATTTATTAGGAAGTACTTGAGTTTGTGCAGCCAATACCACTGCATTGTCGACTGACAATAAGCATTCCATTAAAATAAGGGTAAGAATTATTACCCAGTCGTTGCTACTAGTTAAGACATGCAGCCAATTATTTCCATCAAAAAAAGGTGCGTACATTTTAAGAATATTCACGTAAATAGCTCTTTTCTAAATTGATTAAACGAATCTTTTCCTTTGGTCCTAAACGATATCCACCTGGTTTACCGTTTGACATAATTATTCTATGACAAGGAATAAAAATCAAGACAGGATTAAGAGCCACCGCATGCGCCACTGCACGAACTGACCGCGCATTTTCTAAAGAAGTCGCAATATCACCATAGCTTACGGTAGTACCATAGGGTACTTTCTTGACAACTTCTAAAACGCTTCTTTGAAAAGCAGTACCAAATTCAGAAATATCAATTGGCACATTAAATTTTCGTCTTTTTCCGGCAAAATATTCTTTTAATTCTTTAACATAAGGTTCTAGTCTTTTTGGATCATGAATGAGCATTTTATTCGGATAAAAGCCAAATATAGGGGTAGAATTATCTTGACTTTTTAATCCTAAATAAGCTATTCCTAAACTGGTAGCAGCTAAAAAATATTCTTGATCATTATTAATAGTAGTATCATAGTAAAAAACTTCTGTCATGTTATTTCACCACCTGAGTATAAAAAGGCCATCATAAAAACTTATGTAAAGAATATCAATATCTCGCAAGTAATTCAATTACAATTTCTTAAAAATATCGAGAGCATCAGCAATGATTTCATTAATTTCAGGGGCGTTAATAGCAGTTTTATTAATAGCCCAAACTTTAGCGGTTGGCTTTTTATAAGCCAATAGTTGGGTAAATGGGTAAACGACAAAACTTGTTCCACAAATAATAACGAGATCTGATTTTTGCATAATATTGATAGAATTTGATAGAGTTTCAGGATTAATTCCTTCACCATAAAGAACGATTCCTGGCCGAATTATTCCTCCACAGTTTTTATGAATATAACTGTCTGCATACTCATTATAAGACAAAGTTTGATGGCATTTTGTACAATATATGTTATATAAATTTCCGTGGAATTCTACTATATGTTTGTTGCCAGCCTTTTCATCTAATTGATCAATGTTTTGAGTGATTAAATCACCCTTTTGATTACAAATTTGAGCGATCTTTTCATGAATTAGATTAGGCTTGGCATTTGGAAAGTACATATTATTCATTACAAAGTTGTAGAAAAGCGCAGGACGATTAAAGAGAGTATTTTCACTCAAAATGGTTTCCGGACTTTCTTTTACACCATTGTAAATCCCATTTTTTGAACGATAATCAGGGATACCAGAATGAGTAGATACCCCAGCTCCAGTCAAAAAGGCAATGTGATTGGCATTGTCAATATCATTTTTAAGTTCGACAATTTTTTCTGCATTATCCATTTTTATGTACACTTTCTAATACTTCTAACTCAATTATAAATTATTGCCTTTGTTATAATTAACATAGTGTTTTATTTAAGGAGGTTATTATGACTAGCTTATCTACTTTTTATTATACTATCGATTTATTATTATTGGTTTATGCTTGCTATAGTTGGTATTGGCAAGCTAGCATACAAGTAAGAGGACGTTATCGTTTATCATCAATTATTTGGGCAATTATTTTTATTTGGTTAGCCTTTACTTGGAATTATATTGAAAAAGGTGATCCTGGGATCAACGTCTTTTTGGCTCTATTTTTGTTCATTAGTATCATTGATGGCTTTACTGGTTTTGCAGATAAACGGGCAGTCGTTTCCGGTTATTTTAAACGAACAGTTCGTTACTCAGATATTAGCTTTGTGCGTTTGATTAATGTGCCTAATCCTAAAAAGCCTACGGTAATTTGTATTTTGCAAACTGTTAAAGAACGACAATATTACTTACGCTTTAACGGAGAAGTGAATATGGTAATTGGGGTTTTGCGTCAGCGTCTAAGTTCTGATGCCAGAATAGAAGTACAAAATATTATTTAAAAAGCAGACTATTAAGTCTGCTTTGTCATAAGATTGGAGAGAGCATTCGAGAAAAGCTTTGTAAAGTTCGTAAATATCGACCTTGATTAGCAATCATTTCTTTAGTTAATAAGGTAGAGTTTTCCATGTCTTTTTTAAAAGTTTCCGCCATTTCCTGGGTAAATTTTTTATCGTAAAAGACGGCGATATCTTCAAAGTTTAAGTCATATGAACGATAATCTTGATTCATTGATCCGACAGTAGAATATTTGTCATCGATAATTGTTGTTTTGGCGTGTAAAAAACCATTATTATAAATATAAATTTTGACACCATAGCGAGTTAATTCGTTAGCATACCATTGACTAGCGCGATAAATAAAAGGATGGTCTGGCATTGAGGGAATCATAATTCTTACATCAACACCCGATGAGGCAATCGTTTGCCAAGTTGCAAACATGGCATCATCTGGGATTAGATAAGGAGTTTGAATCCAGAGTCTTTTTCTAGCCAGTAGCATCAATCTCATCATCCCATTTCGCATATAAGGTTCGTAGCGGTCAGGCCCATCAGAAATAATTTGAGTGGCGACATCTCCTGGTGTAATGTCATGCTCATCAAGATCAGGGAAAAACATTTCGTTAAAAGTAATGATTTGTTCATCATTTTGAATTGAAGCATTCCAGTCCATTACAAAACGTTCTTGAAGTAGAAGTGAGGCTGAACCTACGATTCTTACGTGACTATCGCGCCAATAACCGAATTTCTTTTTTCTACCTAAATATTGATCGCCAATATTAAAACCGCCAGTCCACGAAATACGTCCGTCAATAATGACAATTTTTCGGTGTAGATGATAGTTGATTCGATATCTGGTAATCATATTACGTGAAGTAATAAAGGGTAAAACCTGCCCTCCTGCATCGCGCAATTGATCAAACCAAGTTTTAGTAGCTCCTTGAGAACCCCAGGCATCATAGATTACGCGGACTTGGATACCTTCTCGGGCTTTTTTTATTAAAAGATCAAGAATCTGATTACCAATATCGTCATTATAGAAAGTATAAAACTCCACATTAACAGTTTCTTTGGCATTTTTGATATCTTTGATCATGTCCCTAAACATTTCTTTTCCATCACTGTACAAAGTAACGTGATTATTTTTAGTGACTGGAGAATAGCCATCTTTATTGAAAAAATTAATGGCAATTTTTCCTTTATTAGAAGTGTCGGAGGGACTGATTTTTTTTGGTGCTTTGGCGATGGCTTTTTGAACATTGCGAAGTCCCAAGTGATGCTGTTTATTGATTGCAAAAATATTTTCCTGGGAAATACCCCGTCCAAAAAAGGCATACAGAATCAGACCGATAATTGGCAAAACTAATAAAATAATCAGCCAAGCCCAAGTTGTAGAAACTGATCTTCTTCTATGAAAGACGATGTAAAAGGCTAAAATGGTATTAGTAATGATGATGATTCTTGCTATGTCGTGAAGCCAAAGCACCCTAAAATCCTCCTAGTTTTAGTTGTCTTGATTATGATTGCCAAATAGTAAAATTAAGTGGAATATTTGAAGTAAAGATGAAACTACCGCAGCTACGTAGGTTAAAGCAGCAGCTGTTAAAACTTCTCTGCCAGAACTAAGTTCCTGATTATCTAGAATTCCAGTTATCTTCAATTGCTTTAAAGCACGTGCGGAAGCATTAAATTCAACGGGTAAAGTTACTAGTTGAAAGACTAATACTGCCGCAAAGCAAAGAACTCCAGTTTTGATAAAAATTTGATTGAGACCGAAAAATAAACCAATTAAAATTAAAGGCATTGCTAAATTTGAACCTAAATTAACTACGGGCACTAAAGCCGAGCGAAAAGTCATCGGTGCATATTGAGTGTGGTCTTGAATGGCATGTCCCACTTCGTGCGCTGCAACGCCAACGGCTGAAATTGAAGTTGAATTATAAACGGGTTCTGACAAACTCAGAGTTTTAGTTTGAGGATTGTAATTATCTGTCAATTGTCCTGAAATTGGTTGGACTTTTACATCTTGAATTCCGGCATTTGCTAAAATCATTTCGGCAGCTTCTGCGCCAGTGATGTCGTTATGGTTGTTAACATCAGCATAGCGGCCAAAAGTTGAGTTGACATTAATTGAAGCCCAACTACTAATTGCTATAGAAATCAATATTACCCAAAAATATGGATCGTAAAACATTGGCATAAACATTTTTATTACCTCATCATTTCTTTATTCCAATAAATTTATTAACAATATCAATTACAAAGGGATTATCATGCATCCAGCTATGTTCGGCATCTTTGCCTCGAATTTCAACTTCCTGATAAAGGTGAGCATTAGGAGCTAAAATGTAGCGGATGCTTTTTGCGGATGTGACAGAAATAAACTTATCCGTATTGGTATTGTCTAAAACATTACCGTAAATATTTAAAAAAGCAATATTAGGATTGAAACGCCGTTTTCTAAAAAGTAAATACAAATAATGCGGGTTCATCAAATTAGGACGTCCTTTTTCGTTAAGAATGTTAACGTTAGGTATATCTCCTAAGTAGGTAACCCCGTTAAAAGGACCTGCAATACAGACACATTTATTTAAATGGGGAAATTTTTTCTTTTTTGCATATTTTATTTCCGTTCTGACAATACATGGAGAAGCTAAAGAGTGCGCAACTGCAGTATAAGTGGAGAATTTGTAGCGTTTTGCCAAAAACGGCAGTAAAAAGCTCATATAATAATCTATGCCATAAATCCCCACAATTCTTTGTCTAAATGCCACTTGTACAATAGGTTGTTTATCGCCTGTCCAAGTTCCTTCAAGCTTGAAATTCCCTAATAAATCGACAGTTACCTTTAAAAATTTATCATTTCCTTTGTCTTTGCAGGCCTGTTCAATCATGACCTTGGTAGTATAATCTCCTCCGCGAAAACCATGAAAGTAAATAATCGGAGTCTGTTCAAAATTTCCTCTTTTTTCTTCAATGGTAGCTTTATTTTCAATATGTTGCTTATGTAAATGTAGAAGAAATCGCGTAGGTATAAATGAAGCTAATAATCCTAATGAAATCATATTAAACATGCTTGGCTCATTGCTTAAGTCATGTCGTCGATTTTTTTCAGCTTCTTGAGTGTATTTTTTAGAGTTGAAGAACATGCTGCCCCACCTTAAAATAGAACTATTAAGTCTATTCTATCATGGACGAAGATAATTTTTTCAATGAGGTGATTAGAGTGAAATTTTACGCAGTAAAAAGTGGACGTAAGCCAGGTATTTATCGAACTTGGGAAGAAGCCAAAAAGCAAGTTGATGGCTTTTCTGGAGCTGAGTATAAGTCTTTTGATAAGGTCACTGATGCTACAGAATATATGAATTTTGGTAAAGAGGAGCGTGACAGAGTTATGGAAAAAGACGAAAGTGCATTAAATGAGGCCGCAAATAAAATCATCAAACTTAATCCAAAGTCAGATGATTATTTTGCCTACATTTATACAGATGGTGGTACTCGGAATTCTGGAGCTGGTGTAAAAGGTGGTTCAGTTGCTCCAACTGATAAGGCTGCTTGGGCATATTTAATCGAATGGGATGGCAAGAGAATTTCAAATAGTGGTGGCGAATACGGTGCAACTAATAATAAGATGGAACAAACTGGTTTTATCAATGCTTTAGAAAAATTGATCGAACTTGGTTTCAATGAAAAGAAGCTGATGTTCAGACTTGATTCAAAGTATGTCTTACAACCAATTACTGAAGGCTGGCTTGAAGGCTGGAAGAAACGTGGCTGGAAAAAATCTAGCGGTGAACTTGCTAATGTAGAAGAATGGAAAAAAATTGATAAGCTCCTCGCTAATTTCCCTGATGCTCATTTTGAATGGGTAAAGGGTCATGCTAATCACCCGGGAAATGAATTCGTAGATGGTTTGCTTAATCAATATATGGATGAAGAAATGTAATAAAAGAAGCGTCTGGATTTCCAGACGCTTCTTTTAGTCAAAACTTGCTATCGGTTGAGGCCGCTTTTTTAATGAAAACAGCCCGGAAATCCCCTTACTTTAGTGAGGGGATGGATAGGGCTTGCCATCTCTGACGGCATTGTAAATCCGATCATTGATATACTTTTCTACTACTTCTTTAGACATATTTCCTACACTGCCAAAATAATAGCTTGGTGACCATAAATGACCGCCCCACATCTTGCTTTGTTTGATTTCGGGATGATTCTGTAAGAATAAAAAAGCACTTCTTCCTTTGAGTGCTTTGACCACGCTTGAGCCTGATTTTGATGGCCTAAAGCTAATAAGCAAATGAATATGCTCAGGCATTATTTCCATTTTTTCGATTTTGATTTGATTATCTGCGGCTACTTGTTTGAGCAGCTCTTGCATTTCTTGTGCCAGGTTTTGATTAGTAAAGATTGGATTGCGGTATTTAGTACACCAAATTAAATGATAGTGTGCATTATAGACGTAGTGTTTTTCATAGCCTGCGTCTTTTATTTTGTCTCTCTTATTATTCATAGTCTAATATCCTTTCGTCTATTATGTATCTATTTAATGTTGATTATAAGACATACATAGGATATAATCAAATTACAATAATACAAGGAGGTGAAATACATGAAAAGAATGAGCAGTTTAGCCTATCATTTTGGCGTTAAGCTTCGCTTTTATCCTAGTTCTAAGCAAAAGAAAATCATTAAACTAAACTATGATGCGCAGCGCTTTGTCTACAACTCTTATGTAGGACGCAATCGGACTAGTTATCATGCTAAACGCTATTTAGCTGTTAAGCAAAGTAATGCAATGCCATTTGCTTTTTCTGCTCTTAATAGCTATGAAGTCCAACTGGCAGAAACAGTAGTCATCAATCATGAATTATTGGCTAAGCCTAAGAATATTCGTGATGCTTATAGCTTTTTACGTGTTAAAGAAATCGATAGTCTCGCTCTTGCCAATGCGATTCAAAACTATCACAAGGCTTGGAAAAATTATCGCAAGATGGGACACGGAATTCCGACTTTTCACAAAAAACGCAGCGACTGGTCATATCAGACCAACTGTCAATATCCTAAGCAGTCAGAAGCCTATCTTGATAACGGGACAGCTAGATTTATTGATGCTAAACATATTAAATTGCCTAAGCTGGGAATTGTCCGCATTGCTGGTTTTAGAAAACTAATTAAAGAGCGCTTGCTTAAGCAGATTCCAACTAGAATTGGCACAGTCACGATAAAAAAGACCGCTGATGACCAGTTCTACTTATCAATGCAGTTAGGCAGCGATATTGCCTTTGTTAAAGACTTGCCTAAGACGCAAAGTCAAATTGGCATTGACCTCAATTTAGATAACTTCCTAACAGCATCTAACGGAGCAATGGTCGCTAATCCACGATTTTACCGCAAAACCAAAAAGAAGCTGGCCCATGCCCAACGTGTCTTGTCTCGCAGACAAAGACGTGCTAAGCAAGAAGGACAAAATTTGGGGACGGCAAGGAATTATCAAAAACAGCGTCTAATAGTCGCTAAACTGCACGATAAGATTCGCAGACAGCGTGAAGACTTCTTGCAAGCACTCTCAACTGCATTAATCAAAAACCACGATTTAGTAGTTGCCGAGGAATTAAGAAGCAAGAACCTGTTAAAGAATCATGCCTTGTCGCAATCAATTTCTGATGTCGGCTGGCGTAGTTTCCTTAATATGCTGGCTTATAAGGCAGATCTATATGGTAAAGAGTTCAAAACAATTGATCCTAAATATACTACTCAACGCTGTCATGCTTGTGGCAGTATTATGGGCCAAAACGGTTATAAGAAGTTAACGCTTAAAGATCGGGAGTGGACTTGTCCAATTTGTCGAATGCCCCATATTCGTGATTGGAATGCGGCAGTGAACATCTTAGAAAAAGGATTAAGCAAGTGGCAAAATCCTAAAATAAAAAAAGCAGCCTAGAAAGGCTGCAGTCCGTTAGCAACTCGCGGACTTAAAAGGCTTTGGTAATTAGACGGCCTCTATCGGCAATAGCCAAAAGACTATTGCTGGTAAGTCAAGTCCGTATCTAAGCAAGTTGGTGTTCTGGTTAGCGCAAGCTAACGAGCCACTAAGCCCCAGAATTAATTCTGGGGTAGTTGACGTTTCAAATTGTGAGAAGGGACAGCTCCTTCAAGACCAATATCTCCAAAATAAGTTGGACTTAAATAATTAATCACCTCATTAACTAGATCATGATCAAGAAGAACTTTTTCAAGAGTAGGACCGCCTTCGACATACACTGATTGAATTTCTTCAGTAGCTAAAATTTCGATTACTTCATTAATATCATCGCTATCTAATTCAAAAACGCGAACGTTAGAATTAAAATGTTGTTTTTTCAAATTGATGTTTTGAGTAAAAATCCAAGTTTCGCTCTTATTGTCATTGAGTAAGTTTAATCCAGGGTGGTTGAGAAGACGGCCCCGGCGATCAATTACGATTCTAATCGGAGGATAATTAGAAGGAACATTGATCAAAAGACTTGGATTATCAATAATTGCAGTTGAGGATCCAATCATTACTGCTTGATAGTCAGCTCTTTCTTTATGAACACGGTCAGAAACTACTTGGTTATTGATTTTATCTCTTTTGCCCGCGGCGCAAATTTTATGATCTAGACTGTTAATTTGTTTAATAGTAATCCATGGACGACCATTTTCGTAGAAGTAATTATAGAATTTATTCAAATCTTTTGCCTCATCTTTTAAAACGCCCAAAGTTACTTCAATTCCATTTTGTTTAAATTTATCAAGATTCTTTTTTCCAGTAGAATTTGGATCTTTTTGAGCAATTACGACGCGTTTGATGCCTTTGTCGATGATAAGATTAGTGCAGGATGGCTTTTGATAATAATCATCACATGGCATTAAATTGGTGTAGAGGGTAGAGCCTTTCAGTTGGTCATCATTCAATTTATCAAAAGCATTAATGATTGCATGACGACCGTCAAAACATTTATGGTAACTTTTGCTTAATATTTGATCATTTTTGACTACGACTGCACCAACTAAAGGATCTTTCCAAGCGTTATAGCGTCCCTTTTCTGCTTCTTCTAGTGCGACTTCCATGTATTTTTGATCAGTATCCATTCAAAATCCTTCTTTCCAATTCGATTGATAGATTTAGACTCACAATGTATGCTCATCATAAAACCGCTTTCATTACTTGTCAAACTTTATATAGAAGCATTTCCTTTCTTTGGAAAAATGTTATTGATATTAGTTAATAAGTAAACAACTGCTAAGTCTTAAAAAATAGTAATGGCTAGTGTTATTTTTGATTCTATAGTTATTTTTATCACAAAAATATCTATACCAAAAAATATTTACGCTTATTACTTGTTATTGAAAGCAAAAGAAAAGTTTACTAGACCAATTTTGATAAAAAACATCTATAAAATAAAAAAGAAATCAAAAAAAGATCTAGTGTAGCTTGTACACACTAGATCTTTTTAAAAGTGTTATTTTGAAATAATTACTGTACCAAATAAATGACTAAAGAAGTTTACCACACTATCCCAAATTTGTTGGAACCAATTTCTGTTTTCAGGAGTGTTGAACTTATTAAAGATATTTTGAGCATTTTTTTCAATTTGTTTAGAAAGTTCGGCAGCTTGGGCTTTGAAATTTTTATTCTTTAAAGCACCTGAATCGCGAACTTCAATTAAAATATTTACAATTTGATTTTTCTGGTTATTGTTAATAGTATTTCCCAGGTGATTAATTTTGATTTGGTTATTAACAATATCGCGGATTTGGCTATCAGAAATATTGTTTCCAATTTTAGCCATGTCACTTTTTGCACCAGCAACTGCATTGTTTAATTGTGCATCTGAGTAGCCATCTTTTGATTTATTTTCTCTTGTGATGCCACTAAGGGTATTCATTTCGTCTTGAGCAGCATTAACCTGTTTTTGGTTTAAGGCATCCCCGTTTTTGGCAAAGGCTGCATATACTCCCGCTAAAGCACCCGATCCATCGATTGGAATTGCACTGGTTACATAGATATTGGCATCCGAAATTCCAGCAGTTAAGGCTGCGTTTTTGTATTGGTTGGCAGTAATAGTTGTAATATTGTTTTTGCCATCGTAATCCAAAATCTTGACATTTATTCCACTACCAGCGCTGGTTTTTTGAATCATTGCGCTGGACCAGACACCAGAATTGGTAGTAAAGTTGTCTCCTGACGGATTGAGGTATTTTACTAAATCACTTCCAGTAACTGTAATAGTTTGATAATTTGCTCCATTTAAAGGAGCAGTGAGAGTTTTTAAAGTACCACTTTTTTGTGATTCAGTTAAAGAACTTCCTAATGTAACTACAGGAGTTTCATCAGCATAGACCGTATTTTGGCTAATTGCAAAAATACCTGCTACGAAAGTAGCTAAAACAGTAAAAAATATCGGTTTTTTCATAATTTTTCTCCTTATTTACTTAATTATACATGTAGGAATAAGTAGCACGTCAAGTTTAGAAAGGTAAAGATTTAGTTTAGAAAAGGATGCATTTCTTACTAAACCCGTAATAATAGGTTCCATGTTATAATAGTAGCAATATAAGGGGGAAAGCTATGAACGGGCAACCTGAATTAACCATCATCATGCCGGTATATAACATGGAAAAATATATAGCTAAGGCATTAGATCAACTGGCTAAGCAAGAAGATCCTAATTTTAAATTGTTGATCGTTAATGATGGTTCTAAAGATAAAACAGTAGAAGTAGCAGAGCAATATCGTGATAAATTTCGCTATTTTAGAATTCTAAATAAGAAAAATGGTGGTTTATCTGACGCACGCAATGTTGGTATGGCAAATGTAGACACACCATATTTTACTTTCCATGATGGAGATGATTGGGTAGAGCCAGGATATACCGCTTATTTTGTGCGCGCTTTTCATGATCATCCTAATGTAGCAATGGTAAGTTGTGGCTATTTTATCGATTCACCACATCGACATAATAAGGTAGTGGGAAGTCCAAATGACGGTGTATTGTCAAAATTGAGAACTTATGGCAAGATGACCAACATCTTTAATTCACCAGTTAAGGGCTATACATGGAATAAAGGCTATAAGACTGCCGTTGTACGTAAGTATCATATGACTTTTGTAGAAGGATTGGCTTTTATGGAAGATCAAATATTTAACGTTCACTACATTGCTAATACTAATGGCTTTTATTATAATGCAGTGCCTCTTTATCATTACTGGCAGCGTGAGGATAGCATGGTTCACCACTTTAATCTAAAAATGGTGCCAGATAATGTAAAAGCCAATTGGTATGTTTGGAAGACAATTTTTGCTAGTTTAATTGAGCAAAGAAAAGAACACAAACAAGATCACACAAATCAAAATTTGATTAGTGAAGGGAACAATAATGAAAGAAAAGGTTAACGGCGTAGATCTTTATTATCATAAATTAGGTAAGGGAGCGCCATTATTGCTGCTTCATGGGCATCACTTAGATGGTGGAATGTTTGATAAAATTGTTTCGCCGCTGTCTTTATACTACACAGTTTATGTACTAGATATGAGAGGACATGGACTTAGTCAAGGAGATAGTGCAGAACATTATCAAACTGAAGTTGAGGATGTGTACACCTTTATCAAGCAACTTCACCTAGAGGGATGTTATTGTTTTGGTTTTGATGCGGGTGGCTTGGTTGCGATGATGTTGGCCAGTCAACATGCGCACATTTTCAAGAAGATGATTGTTGCAGGAGTCTTTGTCAATGGGGCAGGAATTCGCCCATATCACTATTTAACGGAAGGATTTCATCGTTTTCTTAGACTTGATCGCGATAGTCGAGTGGAGCTTACTGAAAGTTTCATGTCTGAAGATGCAATGAAGAAAATTGAGATTCCAACTTTGTGTGTAGTGGGTGAAAAAGACTGGGTTAAAGTTGAACATGTTCGTTGGTATAGTCAGATTATCCCAAATGGTCGTTTGATTTTAATGCCACGCCAAACCCACAATAGTTATGCTGTTAAAAGTTTGAAATTGCTAGATTTGATTAAAGATTTTTGCAGATAGTTAGTAATTGGTCTACCTTTTTAAAAAACTTGCGCTAAAATACAGGTAAAGGTGTTTACAAAAAAGGAGAAAAATATGGTTAAAGTTGTTGTACTTGGTGCTCACGGACAAGTTGCACAGATTGCAGAAAGATTTATGTTTGCAGATAAGGATGTTAAGACTTCATTGTTTTTGAGGGATGCAAAAAGAATGGCTGATAAGGCTAATGAAGCTACTATCTTTGAAGGTAGTGCGACAGATGCAGCTCAACTTGAAAAGGCAATGAAGGGTCAAGATATTGTTTATGCTAATTTAGGTGGTAAGGATGATATCGATCTTGAAGCAGAAGCTACTATTGAAGCAATGCACAATGCAAATGTAAAGCGTCTGATCTGGATTTCAACTTTAGGCATTTATGATGAAGTTCCAGGCAAGTTCGGTGAATGGAACAAGGAAACTTTAGGCGATTACATCACTGAATACGCCAAGGCTGCGAAGCGAATTGAAGACTCTGATCTTGATTACACGATTATTCGTCCAACTTGGATGACTGACAAGAATGAAGTTGATTATGAAAAGTCCAAGAAGGGTGAAGAAATCAAGGATACTGAAGTTTCAAGAAAGTCTGTTGCAGCTTATATTTATCATTTGATTAAGAATCCAAAAGAAGATGTAAGAGAATCAATTGGTCTTGGTAAACCTGGTACTGAAGGCGAGAAGCCAAGTTGGTATTAATAAATCACATAAGTAAAAGCCACTTCGAAAAGAGGTGGCTTTTTTCGTAAGAAAATGCTTCAAAATTGAACAGAAAGAGTAAAATTGGGGTAAGAAAAGGGGATTAAACATGAAAACAACAAAATTAATGGTAATCGCAGGATTGTCTGTGTCATTGATGGGACTAAGCAACCTAAGTTCTACCACCGCAAGTGCCGCTTCAGTTAAAACAATACAAAAAGTTCAAACTAAAGCTGTCTTGCAAAAAGTCTCAACTCACTACAACTCTAAAGCTAAATCTCTCCACATTTCAGGATTGGCCACTCAAGGTAACAAGGTTGTAGTGAAGTATGGCACCAAAAAGCTTGCAACAACTAATATCAACGCTAAGCATGAATTTGATACCAAGGTGAAGTTTACAGGCTACAAGACAATTTCCTTATATGCGGTTAATAAAGCTAACAAGCGCGTTACGCCAATTGTTAAATTAACTGCAAATCGTTATGCAGCACCAACTCCCACTGTTGAAAAGTCTCATCGAACTTCCAAAGCAATTAATTATGACTTAACAACAGCTAAAAATAAAGGCACTCTAGTATTCTACTATCAAGGGAAAAAGTTCTATTCTCAAAAAGTTAAATCAACTAAGACCCGAATTTCCTTTACTCAAGATCAATTGAAAGGCAAGAAAGGCAACTTTACGGTGAGATATTTCCAAACTAGTAAAAAGGCAAGCCCGGCTGTAAAAGCTCCAATTGTAAAAGTAGGATCCGTGACACAGATATTTTATTAGTGTAATTTGCTAAAAGCCACTTCGAAATGAGGCGGCTTTTTTGTATAATGGTGAAAATTATAAAAGAGGGTGTAATGATGACGATATTAATCAACTTATTCATTGCAATTTTGGCAATGATATTTGGTTTCAAAAGGCGCGAGGAAAAATTTAGCTTCTTTAGCGCCGGAATAGTTTTTGTGATTTTTGCAAGTGTATTGTTACTATCATTAATTCCGGTGATGAGTAATTTTGAAACATCTTCTTTGTTGATGTGGTTAGGGATGATTTTATTAATTCTTGGAATTGTCTTTTTAGTTATTAGTCGCATTACTAAGCAAAACAAGCAGCTTAATCTTCAAGATATCGCAATTGCATTTTTGACTGCGGCTTTGTGCGTATTAGTTTTGCTTCGTGACCAGAATAATTCCTTAATTGCGATCGTAATCCCTGAGTTTTCTTTGATTATTGGCTTGGGATTAATGATTAAATCAAAACGGAACTAAAAATATTTCCAAAATTCTCGCTAGCGAGAATTTTGGATTTTTTCTTAGATTTGTGGTTTTTCAAGCAATTAGGCCACTTTTTAGTTATAATAGATCTGAATGTAATTTTTATTAAAAAGAGGTAGCTATGAAGAAGGAAGAACTCCATCAATTATTGCACCCAATGAAGTTAATTGGGTTAGGCGGTAACCCTGCATTAAATGAAAAGATTGCGTCAATTTTAGATCAACCTTTAATTGAAACTGCTGTCCACCACTTTAGTGACGGGGAAATTCAAGTTAACATCGGTGAATCTGTCAGAGGGTGCGATGTATTCGTAATTCAATCAATTCAAGATCCAGTTAACGAAAACTTTATGGAACTTGAAATCGTGCTTGATGCACTTCACCGTGCTTCAGCACATAATGTTAATGTAGTAATTCCATATTTAGCATATTCACGTTCAGATACTAAGACTCGTTCTCGTGAACCAATTACTGCTAAGTTGATCGCTAACTTGCTTCAATTGACTGGCATGGATCGTTTAATTGCAGTTGACTTGCACGCTTCACAAATTCAAGGATTCTACAACGTTCCAGTTGATCACTTGCACGCAATGCCACTTCTTGCACAATACTTCTTAGACAATGGTATTGCTGTTAAGGAAGACGATGATGTAGTAGTAGTTTCACCAGATCACTCAGGTGCAAAGCTTGCTCGTAACTTTGGTCAATACTTCGATGCACCAATTGCTATTGTTGACCAACGAGGTGCTCGTTACGACACTGAAGTTCACGACATGATTGGGGACGTGAAGGGCAAGAAGTGTATTATTGTTGACGATTTGATTGATACTGGTTCAAGAATTGCTGCATCAACTAAGTCAGTTTTAGCAGCTGGTGCTAAAAAGGTATACGTTGCAGCTACTCATGCTCTTTTATCAAAGGATGCTACTGAAGTGCTTAACGAATTGCCAATTGAACAAATCGTAGTAACTGACACTATCAAGCACAGCCGTTACCCAGATCGAATGGTTCGTATTTCAGTTGATCAATTGCTTGCACGCGGTATTGATTACGTTTACAACGATCGTTCAATTCACCAAATTTTTGATGAACAAAATCGTTTAAAGTAAATAATTTCTAATAGAATAGATATTAAAAATAATCCCTAATTTTTGGGATTATTTTTTGATTTTGTGCTTTTTTCTATTCATATATGTATCTAAATTGATATAATGAAATAAATATAGACAGAGGAATGAGGATAGATTATGGCAAGAAGAAAGAATATGAAGAGACGAAGAATTATCTTAGGTAATACTTTTCGTCTTGTTAGAGAAAACGGGATGGATAAAGTTTCATTGCAAATGATTGCTGAGAAATCAGGCATTTCTAAATCATTGTTGCAATCATATTATCCACATAAAGCAAAGTTGACCAATGATATAGTACATAACTTATTTAATACCTTAGGTGAACAAGTAAATAACTACAATCCTCCAAAGGATGGTAAGGCACCTTATGCGCAAACTAAAGCCTTTATTTATACAATTGCAGTGCTTGGGATGCACGATGAGGGCTTAGATCGAATCATTTCCGAAGCATTTACCAATAATTCAACTTTGGATAGTTGGGGTGCAATGCTTAATGAATGGATCAAGACTAATAAGTTATTTGAAGGGTTGGATCTTGATAATGATGAACTTGAGGCCGGAATTGCTTTTGTAACTACTGGAATTGGCCGTTTGTACCATGATAGAAAGAAGCATCATTTATCTGCAGAAGACCTTGCAAATTATGCAACTAGTGCACTTATGTATAGCTTTTTACATTGCTCAGAAGATGAAATTAAAGAGGCTTTAGATGAAGGTCATGAAATTATTGAATCAGCTGATATGCAAGTAGTTCATCAAGCTATCGATTCAATGTTTGATGAAGGAAAAGACATTATCAGTTAAAGGGGAAATTTTTAATGGCGGATGGATCACGAGCTGATTTGCGCAGAGTAGGTTATGAGCAACTAAAGAGCTACAAACGTAATTTAATTTTTGTAGTCTTTTTGATAGCTATTCTAACTATGATTACGACAACATTTCTCAATCCGATTTTTATGAAACGACAAATTAGAATGAGCAATAATCGAGCAATTGTTGTACGCCAAATTAACAGTCATTTTGATACTTTGGCTGATCTTATCGGAGCAGAACATGAAGATAACGCAAATCTACTAACTATCCAACAAACACAACCTATTGCAGATCATATAATTGATTACTCTTTAGGCTTTCACTGGTTTAAAGTGAATAATACTAAACTAGCCAACCAAGTCCTGCATGATATTAATTTGAATATTGATAAAGGTTCTTCAAGTGAGGCGCAGCGAGTCCAAAGTAAACTTAAAAAGCAACGTGATAATGCTGTTTATGCAGTTATTCAAGCTTTTGATTTAAATATTGTTACTTTAGGTGCAAATATCGCTATCATTTTACTTTTGGTAAATATTGTAATTGTTATAGTTACTATAGTCACTCTATTTTCTTTACTGAGCGATCTGCATTCAAGAACTAACACTAAAATGGTGATTCATATTGCCACGGCTGCGGGGATGTGGGCTGGATTCTGGCTGATTTTAATTTTTGGAATTTTAGCCATCATTCCTGTCCTCTTTAATGTTGAAACTTTACCACTAGCTGGATTAGGATACTTAATGGAAATTAGTAGTAGTATCTTTTTAGAATATGTAATCGTTGGGGTAGTTATTTATGTCTTATGTGCTATTCCATGGCAAGCTACAGCTAATAATAGTTAATAAACTAGAGCTATTGTGCTCTAGTTTTTGCTTGCAAAAAATATAGAATCCTTATATACTTAATAAATCGTTTAATTATTTTTTAATCATAGTAGTGGGTGAGGATTTTGAGAAAGGAAAAAGCGTTTAAGATCATTATTTCTATGGTAATAATGATCTCTGCTTTTTTTACATTGAATACTAAAAGTTATGCTGCTGATAAAGTAGCAGATAATTCTGTGTTGAAAAAAGTGGAAAAATCAAAGGAGTTAGTGGTTGGTACATCAGCAGATTATCCACCATTGGAATTTACAACTAGTGTTGATGGCAAGACAAAGTATGTTGGGGTAGATATTGAACTTGCCAAGGATATTGCTAAAGATTTGCATGCTAAGCTCGTAATTAAGAATATGAGCTTCGATTCTTTATTAGTTGCACTAGAAACTGGAAAAGTAGATATGGTTATTTCAGCCATGACTCCAAGTCCAGAAAGAAAGCAAAGTGTAGATTTTTCTAAGATTTACTACAAACCAAGTGGTGAATATTTCTTAATTAATAAGCGTGATCAAAATAAATACAGAAAGATCAAGGACTTTGCGGGTCAAACTGTTGGTGCTCAAACCGGTAGTATGCAATACCAACTTATCCAGAAGCAAATGAAGAAATCCAAAGTTAAGGGTTTAGGTAAGATTAATAACTTGGTTTTGGCACTTCAATCCGGTAAAATGTCCGGCGTTGTGATGGAAGAATTGACTGCTAAGGCATATGCACAAAACAATAAAAATTTAATCGCTGTAAGAAGTGATTTGAGAGAACAACAAGCCGGAAATGCCGTTGCAATTGCGAAAGGTCAAACTGGGTTAGTTAAAGCAGTTAATAAAACTATTGATCGTGTGCAAAAAGAAGATTTAATTGAAAAAGAATATCTTCCTCAAGCAGCTAAGTATATGCAAACCGCACGTAAAACTAATACGATGATGAAATACGCACCTTACTTTGTTAAAGGTGTGGGTTACACTATTGTTATTACTATCTTTTCCGTTTTAATTGGGGTAATCTTAGGTACTTTATTAGCTTTGATGAGATTGTCTAAGAATAAAGTAGCTCATGGAATTGCAGTTGCTTATATCGAATTTATTCGAGGGACCCCACAAATGGTACAAATTTTGTTTGTGTACTTTGGAGTAGGTGCCTTAATTTCAAATTTGTCAGCTGTTGTTGCAGGTATTATTGCGATTGGACTTAACTCAGGAGCCTATGTTGCAGAAGACATTCGGTCAGGAATTAGTTCAATTGCCAAAGGTCAAACTGAAGCAGCTAGATCTTTGGGATTAAGCCAAAATAAAACATATCGCTATGTAATTATTCCACAGGCACTTAAGAATATTTGGCCAGCTCTAGGCAACGAATTTATTACTTTGTTAAAAGATAGTTCGTTAGTTTCTGTAATTGGCGTAACTGAGTTAATGTATCAAACTGAATTGATTCAAACTTCTACTTATCGTGGAGTATTGCCATTATTTATTGCGATGATTATTTACTTCATTATGACGTTCACATTATCTAGAATTTTGAATTACTTCGAGAAACGGATGAAACACAATGACTAAAATGATTGAAATCGAACATCTTAAGAAAAATTTTGGTAAGAACGAAGTCTTAAAAGATATTTCGGCAACAGTTAATAAAGGTCAAGTGATTTGTATTATTGGACCTTCAGGTTCTGGAAAGAGTACTTTCTTACGGTGTTTGAATGTGTTAGAAACTCCAACTGCTGGAAAGATTATTTTTGATGGAACTGACTTGGCTAAGTTGAATGACGGAAAAGAACTCGATGAATTGCGTGAAAAAATGGGAATGGTATTTCAAAACTTTAACTTATTTCCTAATATGAACGTGATTGAAAATATCAAATTGGCTCCAATGAAGGTTAAGGGAATGAGCGATGCGGATGCTGAAAAGTTAGGTTTAGAGCTTTTAGATAAGGTTGGCTTGAAAGATCGTGCTCAGCAGTATCCAACTAGTCTTTCGGGTGGTCAGCAGCAACGTGTTGCAATTGCTAGAGCCTTAGCAATGGAACCAGAAATGATGCTTTTTGATGAGCCAACAAGTGCACTAGATCCAGAAATGGTTGGCGAAGTTCTTAAGACAATGCAGGATTTGGCTAATTCGGGGATGACGATGGTAGTTGTTACTCATGAAATGGGCTTTGCACGTGAAGTAGCTGATGAAATTTGGTTTATGGCTGATGGCTATCTACAAGAAAAAGGGACGCCAGAAGAAGTATTTGAACATCCTACAAGTGAGCGTGCTAAAGATTTCTTATCAAAAGTATTGTAAAGAAAAACGAAGGATTGATAAAATCCTTCGTTTTTTGCATATTCAGTCAATTAATTTTGTAAAAATTGTTTGCTGAGAAAAGCTTGCCTCGCAAAAAAGTTACGGTGCCATTGGCCCTTTTTCAGTGTGTCAAAGTAGTTTGGAGTTTGTGTATTTGACTTGCTTTTGGGAGACAAGGTTGTAGCCCAATACTTTTCGCCTTGGACTAAAAGTGGAGACTTCAAATTAGTATCATGTTGTTGTGATGATACATATTGATATGTCCGTGGTTTTGGTGTGGCAACTGCTGCCGTTGTAGTAGTCATTGCATTGGTATTAGTATCTTGCTTGAAGAGTTTGAAAGTGTATGTATAAGCATCCCCAATTTTGACTTCATATTCATGACCAGCCACAATAGGAGTTTTGCCTGGGGAATAAGTTATGACGCTCTTGAAATTGCCATAGCCTGATTTACTGTAATTCTTAACGTTAGTAGCTGTGTAAGTTTGATCTAAATCCTTATCAGTGATAGTGATTTTAGGATCATTCTTAATCCCTTTATCTGACAAATAAAGGGACCAAGCGATGTTCTTACCTTTGGTTAATTCAATCGGAAATACTCCAGTGCTTGGGTAAGCTACAACAGGTTGGCTGGATTCGCGGAAAAGGTCATCAACGTTAAGCACTTTTTGAACCGAGTAACGATAACCGTTTGTACCGTAAGCAGCTCCAACTCCAGTTGAAGAAAGTCGTGTAGATAAAATCCATGCCCGGTGTCCTGTGTCCGATCCGGAAAGATTGTAGTGATCAGTAAGTAAATCTGTAATCACGTCCCCAGCAGATTGGTTACTTACGTTAAAGTTTAAATTAGAAGTCTCAGAAGTATCTTGAGCGACCTTCCACATTGACTTACTTACATAAGCTGGACGAGTTTCAGTTGGCAATCCATGTTGATTAACAAACGGATTTGCATTAATGGCTGCCATAACAGCCGCCGTTTTTTGAGCATTCTTTTGTGCTGTTTTATTTTCACTAACTGGAGGCAGTCCAAATAAACTCCGATAGTAGTTAATATATTGAAGTTGACTATCCGCATATTTATCTGTAATTTGCCCAGCGTTAAACTTTCGGCTTAAATGCGGGGTTTTTGAATAAAGAGTAGAACTATCATAGTTAGTTTTATTTAAATCGGCGTATTCTTGTTGAAAGTGGTGAACTTGTTTTATTTCAGTTGTGCTGAATGTTGCGGCTTGGGCAGTTGTACTAGCTGAAAGTGCTGGCGTAGCTATCAATAAGCAAGCTGCAAGCAATGAAAACTTATGTAGAAGCATAATCATTCATCCTTTCTTTTTTCTATTCAAATTAATTATAACCCATCGTGAAAGGGCTTTAGTAAAAAATGTTCCTACTTTTTCATCATTTCTGGTCATTATTGCGTATAATTAAGAAATGGTAACTATTATTAAGAGGTAGAAAACAAAATGACTAAAAAAACACAAGTCGGACTAATTTTCGGTGGAAACTCATCAGAATATGAAGTATCTATCGTTTCAGGTCACAACATTTATAAAGCAATTGACAAAGATAAATTTGATGTACATCCAATCTGGATTACTAATGATGGATATTTTGCTAACGAGGAAGAATCTTTTAAAGTTTTAGAAGATCCAACTTATCAAGTAAAGAATCCATATAAAGTAAACAACATTTCCAACTTGGTTGAACTTGCTAATTTACCAGAAATTGACATCTTTTTCCCAATTGTTCACGGAAACTTAGGTGAAGACGGAAGTTTACAAGGTTTATTTAGAATTTTAAACAAGCCATTTGTTGGTGATGATGTCTTGGCAGCTGCTGTAACTATGGACAAGGAATTCACTAAGATTTTGTCTCAACGTGTTGGAGTTCCAGTGGCTAATTGGATTGCCGTAAAACGATTTGAATTTGACGATAAGTCAAATGACAAGCTTAACTATGATAAGGTGGCCGAAAAATTGGGTACTGACTTATTTGTTAAGCCTTCAAACCAAGGTTCTTCAGTTGGGGTTAGTCATGTAACTAATGCAGCTGAATATGAAGCTGCTCTTGAAGAAGCCTTCAAATATGATGACAAAGTTTTAGTTGAAGAAACTGTTCCTGGTACTGAAGTTGAAACTGCAGTTTTAGGAAACGATAATCCAATTGTAGCAGGCGTTGGACAAATTACCAATGCAAAAGGCTCATTTTATACTTATGAAAATAAATATGATGATGATTCAACTTCTAAGCTTCAAATTCCTGCAGACTTACCTGATGATATTGTAGAAACTGTTCGTTCAAATGCTTTAAAGGTTTACCAAGCAACTGAATGTTCAGGCTTAGCTAGAATTGATTCTATGCTTACCTCAGATGGTAAGGTGGTATTGACTGAGGTTAATGCTTTGCCAGGTTTTACTAATATTAGTATGTATCCAAAGCTTTTTGAAGAAGCAGGTATTCCTTACACAGAATTAATTACTCGCTTAATAGAAGCAGGTCAAGAAAGATTTGACCATAAGAAGAATTTGCTTCACAAGCATGATTAAATTCTAAAAAAGTGTTAGGGGTATGATGACATGACAAGTAACAAACATGATTTTGAGGAACTTGCAACACCTTCTGTTGCTGCAAAAGAACTAGGAATTAGTGTTGCTACGCTGAGAAAGTATTCATTGATCGTAGAAAAAGTTACGGGCAATAGTGATTATTATGAGAGAACTAAGCAAAAAGCACGTTTATATCGTAAGCAAGATATTAGTGATTTAGACGCTTTCCAACAACTTTCAAAAAAGAGCAATTTAACTCTCCAAGAAGCTGCCAGACAAATTTATGCGGTTAGTGATAAAAAAACTGAAGATAAGAAGCGCGCAGAAAAAGAAAAAAGTCAGGCAATTGCTACTGATCTGATGGATACGCAAGAAGTTGTAAAATTGCTTAATACTTTACAACAAACAATTGCTAATCAAAATCAAGCAATTGATTCTTTACAAAAGCAATTAACTAGAGTGGAAAAGCAAAATCAAGAGCTATTAGAAAAGCAAAAAGAGCTTGCAGCACCAGCGGATCAGGCAGAAAAGCCAGCTTTGGCAGCACCGGAAGAAAAAAATGTGGAAATTCCACAAACTCGTGAAGAAGAACGCGAGATTGAAAGTGAAGATGAAGATGAAGATCAAGTTCACGATGAAATTATCACTAAAGCTAAGGAGAATGCTAAAAAGCGTGCTACAGCAAATGTGCATCGTACCCTTGAAGATATGCAAATACCAATGAAAAGAAAAAAGCATTGGTGGCAAAGGTTTCTAAATTCTTAAGATTTTGAAGACGACTGTAAAAAAGGTCGTCTTTTGTTTTTAATAGGGATAGGAATTTAGTAAGGGAGAACCAGAAGATGAAAAAGAAGAAATGGCGCTATTTAATTGCGCTAGGAATTTTAGTGATCGGCTTAATTTTGACTGCATGTACCTATTTTGCAACCGATATTTATGCTAAAGATGACGTAGCGCTAATTACGGATACTCATATTCATGATCGTTTAGTCGAAACTAATAAAGATGTTTATAACAATATCGATCAAACTCGGGAACAAACTCTGCATTTGAAGATTTTATCCGGCGAAAATAAAGGTAAAACATATACCGTTAAAAATGTTTATTATCCATCTCAGCTTGTTACCCAAAAGTATCGTGCCAAACAGAGAATTTTTGTTCATTTTAGAAAAGGTGACTTGGCTTTAGTTAATCCCAAAAGAGATTGGGTTTTGGCGCTCTTAGTCACCATTACAGTGACCTTGATGATTTTTATGGCAGGTAAGCATACTATCGTTCTACTCATTTCAATGGCGATCAGCTGGGTAATATTCTATGGCGTCATTTTACTTGATGTAAAAATGAATGGGACTCAAATCATTCTGTTGTTTGGCTTAGCTGATGTTGTTTTTTCATTTATAAGTTTGGCGATTGTTCAAGGTATAAATAAAAAGATGATGGCAACTTGGTTAGCAACTTTACTAGGGGTGTTTATTTCATTTGCACTTTGCTATTTAATTATGAAATTAACTGGTGAATCGGAAATGAAATATGAAACTGGTGATTATGCTACGCAAGATCCACGCGGGCTGTTCTTAGCGCAAACTCTTTTGGGTATTTTGGGAGCTGTAATGGATGAAGCAACTGATATTGTTTCTAGTCTTTATGAATTAGTTCAAACCAAGAAGGATATTACTCCAAAGCAGTTAATCACTAGTGGCCGCACAATGGGTCAAGAAATCATGGGACCGTTGATTAATGTTTTAGTCTTAATTTTTATTGCAGAAGAATTGCCAATGACAATCATTTACTTGCGAGACAATAATACTATTGGCTCCGCATTTGGTTTTACTTTATCGTTAGGGGCTACTCAAAGCGTAATTTCAGCGATTGGAATCGTATTAACGGTTATTTTTGCAACGGGATGTAGTTTGTTGTTCTTAAAAGATAAAAAACGAGGCGAATTAGAATGAGTACATTAACAACTTTAATTATTGTATTAGCGATCTTGATGGCAATTGTCGGCGGAGAAACTGGTATTAGAAGTTTCTTTAGTGTGTTGATTAATACTATTTTGTTAATTCTAGTAGCTATGCTTATTTCTTGGGGAATAAATATCCCGATTTTGATTTTGATCTTTATTCCGCTTAAATTGGTGACAATTATATATTTAGGAACGCATGATTATACCGTAGCCAAAAACTCTTTCTATTCCTCATTTTTAGTATGTTTGATTGTAAGTGTGATCATTTTAGCTTTTCAATGGATGGCACAAGCAGCCGGTCTTGGACCAGAAGCAGGGGAAGTTTTAGTTGGACTTTCTCAGATGCCAGGGTTAAGCTATCCGATGATTGCCGTAGCAGTGGCTATTTTTTCAGCACTTGGTGCAATTGCAGAAGCGGCAGTTGCGATGAGCTCAGGCTTACTTGAAATTAAGAAACATAATCCTGAAATTAGCCGTAAAAATTTAATGATCAGTGGGAATGCAATTGGTAATGATGTGTTAGGAACATCCATGAATACAATTTTATTTGGAATGTTTGGTAGTTTTTTGTCATTATTTTTGTGGTATTTTCGGTTACACTATTCATTAGGAGAAGTTTTAAATGAAAAACTATTTGTTAATGAGGCATTGATTATTCTTTACTCCTTAATTGGTGTCATTTTGACGGTCCCACTGTCTACCTTTTTCTTAAGTAGGGGGATGAGTGACCATAATGAGGTGAAAAATGAAAGTCGAAAATCTAACACTAACTAACTTTAATAATCGCAAATTTAATATTCATACTTATACTTTGGAAAATAATCCAAATTTAGCAGAAAAAAAGAGACCTTTGATGATTGTGATCCCAGGAGGGAGTTTTGATCATTTATCACAAAGAGAAGGTGAGCCAGTTGCATTGAGCTATAATGCTTATGGCTTCAATAGTGTGATTATGGATTATAACTTAATCCAAGAAGGCCCAATTTATCCTGATGCTGCTTTGGATGTTTTGACAACAGTTAAATATTATCGTGATCATGCGCAAGACTATAATATTGATCCTGAAAAAATTGTAACGATTGGTTTTTCTGCTGGAGGACATGTGGCAGGAAGTGCCAATTATATGGCTAATAGTAAAGAATATAGTGAAAAATATGGATATCATTCTGAAGAAGTTTTACCTAATAAAACCATTCTTGGTTATCCATTGGTAAATATTGAACATATTGGCTTTCCTTTGCCTCAGGGTGCGGAGCAATATTTACCGAATGATCCTAAATTGCGTGATACAGCTTTAGGTGTAACACGTGAAACACCGGCAACTTTTGTTTTCCAAGCATGGGATGATCCAGTTGTTCTTATTTCAAATTCAATTGAATATATAAAATCTTTAAATGATCATGATGTGAGATGTGAAGCTCATATTTTTGAAAAAGGAAAACATGGCTTTTCATTAGGCCGTTATTCCACGATGGAAGAAGGACAAAGTTGGCAAGACAACCCTCATGCGGCAAAATGGTTTAATTTAAGTATTGAGTGGCTGACAGAAGAATTGAGATAAAAAACGATCCAAATGGATCGTTTTTTGTTAGTCATTAATTGAATTTTTGTTTCTGAAAAAGAGAACTTCTTTCCCGGCTACCTTGTCCCCAGAAGATTTGTAAACTGTTAAGCGAATTGCTTTAGCAGTTACATCTCTTAACCCAACAACCTTATTCTTGCTATCTGCCTTCCAAGTTAAACGTTCTCCATAAGGAGTAAAGTTTTCACCATCGGTAGAAATTTCAACCCCAACTTCAATGGGATCGGATTTGTGATCAATATTGCGTGGGACATAAGTCATCCGGCTTAATTTTTCTGGTTGAGCAAAAGTAAAGGTTAAGGTAAGTGGATTATCCTCACTAACACTTTCCGTAGTTTCCCATTCACTAGCAAGTTTAAGATCAGTTAAGTAGTTCAAAGGATGATGGGCATCACTTTCTAAGTTACTGTTTACTTGAACGTTTTTAATTGCATAATCAAGCGCAGAACGTTTAGTAATTGCACCAAATGGGTCTGACCATTCAGAGACTTTATTTCCTGAAACATAACGAAGACGCATGATATAGCGAGTATGTGGTTCTAGTTCATGGAAAGTAAATGAGTCTCCATCAATCCCATCATATAAAATGCCGTTAACTTCAATTTGAACTTTATCAGTTAGCTGAGGCCATGAAACAGTTAAAGAATGAGCGGTAATCTTTTCAGGATCAATGATTGGTTGCTTAGGTGAACGTAAAAGTGAATCCGTGATTGCGTGCACCAAAGTTTCATTACCGTAATTAAAGTTTTGAATTTCAATTTCAATTTTTGAATCAGTCACATCACGGTTTGCAAGCTTAATTTGTAAAGCAGTTTGCTTGTGTTTAGGATCTTGATACTGATCAAATTGAGGTGTCCAACTAAAGTTAGTGTTGTAGAAATAACCTTCTTTAGCATGTCCAAAAGTGTCAACTGTGCCGTATTCTTGCATGTTGATTTCTTGATCATTAATTCTAACTGTTACGCGATCAGGATAAGTGTCACACATAATGTTCAAGTTGGTAGTATTATTGGTTTCCATACCAGTATAACTGCCTTGAACTGGATCGATGGTGACTTTTAACTTACTTGATTCAAGATTTGAAGTAAGGTGAGTTTCAGTATGATTGTGGCTAAAATCATTAAAACCATTGTCATCATAAAATGTGATCTCACTCTTACCTTGAGGATAAAGTAAATAGTTGCGATTGCCAAGTTCGAAAATGGAACCTCCACGGACAAATACTGGTAAATGCCAAATAGGGTAGGATAATTTGTTAAAGACGCGACCGCCAAGATATTTATTTCCCGTAAAAAGATCTACCCACATGGTTCTATGATTTGGTAAATAAAGATTGTCCTTGCGGCTATTACCATTGCTATCTTCTCGACCGTTGGTAATTGGAGCAATTAACAAATTTGGCCCTAGCATGAATTCATGACCTACTTGAGAAGTGTAGTTAACTTGTTCATGTGGAAATTCAATAAACAAAGCTCGCATAATTGGTTCCCCTAATTGTGCTTGGTAAGTTAAAGTGTAGAGATAATGCTTTAACTGTTCTCTTAAGTTGAGATAAGCTCGATTGATGCGGGTCATTTTGGCGTTATAAGCAAATGGAGTTTTGCTGAATTTTCCTTGATTATCGATACTAAATAAAAGTGGGGTAAAAGCTTTCCATTCAAAATCACGAATTGAAATTTGGGCATTTCCACCACCAGCGGTACCATCCACCGCACTTCCTAAGATGGGTTCTCCAGAAAGATTTGAACCTAAAAAGCCGGCTACTTGAGTCGCAATGTTTTCCCAATTACCCCCAATATCGCCAAAGGCCAAAGCAGAATTTCTTTGACTCCCAGCAATGCCAGTATTTGAGAGAATAAATGGACGCTTTTTCTTCAAGTTTTCCCTTAAAATCTGCTTATCCTTGTTTAATAATTGGGCATCACTAGTATTTGTAGCAACAAATGAGGAATTATTAGGAATGTTGTCACTTTCAGTCGTCCAAATACCAGGATCAACCTTTTGAGAATTTGCATAATTGTTAAAACTAGAAATAGCTTGTGGATCTACCTTTTCTACGCCGTAATTTGGAATAAACCACCCAAGGTCGAAGCGTTCTTTTTTAAAACGATCAAGCATTGCGCGAGCTGAGAATTGATATTGATCTTCGCCATTAAGGGATGCTTTACCACTGGCATTTTCAGGATTGTCAGTAGGAACATAATAAGTTTCATCTTCGTACATTTCGGCGTTACGTTGCTTGGCTTCGCTTGGTTGCCAAAGTGTAGACAAAAAGTTACCAGCATATCCTAACTTAAAGGCATACTTAGGTGGCATTAAGGGTCTACCCGTTAAAATGTAGTACTTATTAAGAATATCGCTTGGAGAATTTCCAATAATGTAGAAATTATCAAAAACTCGAGTATTATGGCTTAAAATTGTCACATCATTTTGTTTACTACCAAAATCATAGTGGCCAAGAGTGGTGGTGTTTCTTAATTCACCAAATCCAGCATTAGACCAGAAGAAAGGGACTTGAGTTAAAACTCCGCCTTTTCCTTTAATCTGATCGCGCTTAATTTCGATTTCCTTACCTTTATGACTGAAATAACCGTTTTGTAATCCACCACCAAAGTAGAACTCATTCTTATTTTGATGGAGAATTTCTACAGAATCTGTATTACCAATTTCAAGTGGACTGGCTTGTACTAAGCGAGTATGGTGGAGAGTTTCATCAAAAACACTCATAATCGCTGGTTTTTGCTGGAAAATCAACTGATAGTTGCCAGTTTGAATAATTAAAGAGTCGCTTGTAGCACGTGGGCTAGATTTTTCAAAAAGATGGTTATCAAATTTAGAAAGATCAACAAATGAAGTATGCGATTCGTCAAAATTATTGTCCGGATCAAGGAAATAACGAAAAATCCCGTCACTCAGAATATAAAGACGCGCAACTTCTCCGGTCGCATAATGCAATTCATAATAATGATCGCGCTTATTTGCACCGATCAGTTGACCTAATTGATGTCTATTCATTTGCGTATCTTGTGTCATATTTCTTTCTTCCTATAAAAACTTTGCTAGTCCCATTATAACTAAAAAATGAAGATTTTTTTGATCAAATATCTTAAAACTGGTAAGTACCAATGGGATAAGCTAAAATGAAGATGGAAGATCAGATTAATAATACATAGAAAGAAGCAAAAATATGACATACTATATTCATGCTGATAAGTTCTTTTTGGAAAATCGCACTGAAAATGGCGGTTATTTAGAAATTCAAGATAATGGTAAGTTTGGTTTTTACTATCCAGAAAATAAAAAGCCAGATGGAAAAATTGTTGATTATAGTGGAAAATGGGTTGCTCCCGGATATGTTGATACACACATTCATGGTTCTTTAAAAGAAGACGTGATGAAGAGCGGCTGGGAAGGAATTGATAAGATTTCTAACGGTCTTTTAAGTGCGGGAGTAACTTCATGGATGCCTACTACTATTACTGCTTCAAGCAAGACTTTGACTAAAATTTGTGAAATGTTTGCAAATTATCGCGGTCAAGAAAGCGGTGCCAAGATTCAAGGGATACATTTTGAAGGACCATTCTTTACTGAAGAACATGCGGGTGCAGAAAATCCTAAATATATGACAGATCCAAGTATTGAAGAGTTCAATAAATGGCTTACTGCTTCTGAGGGGATGCTTAAAAAGATTTCGATGGCTCCTGAAAGAAAAGGCGCTAAGGAATTTATTCGTGAAGCCGTTAAAGAAGGCATTGTGGTTGCTTTAGGCCACTCAAGTGCAACTTTTGAACAAGCTGTTGAAGGTATTGAAGCTGGAGCAAGTATTTTTACTCATACATTTAATGGAATGCCAGATCCAAGCCACCATTCAGCTTCAATTTCTAATGCTGCGATGGCTTTAAACAATGTGACTGATGAATTAATCTGTGATGGTCACCATGTTCAAGTGCCAATGGTACGTGCTTTAATTAAGGCAGTTGGTCCAGAACATATTGCTTTAATTACAGACTGTATGGAAGCTGGTATGATGCCAGATGGGGATTACATGTTAGGTGAATTGCCAGTTTATGTAAAAGATGGGATGGCTCGTTTGAAGGATGGCGATAATTTAGCCGGTAGTATTTTACAATTGAAAGATGGAGTTAAGAATGTCGTTGACTGGAACATTGTAACTCCAGAAGAGGCCGTAATGATGGCTAGTTATGTTCCTGCTAAGAGCAGTCACATTTTGGCTAACTGTGGTTCAATTATGCCAGATAAAGATGCGGACTTCTTGATTTTGAATCCAGATATGACCTTGTCAGAAACCTACTTAGATGGTGTTTCAAGATACAAAGCTTAATCCAGAAAAAGCAAAATAAAAGTCTTATCTGCTGAAAACAGATAGGACTTTTTTAGTGCAATATTTTATTGAAAGCGCTTTACTTTTTGAAGAAAATCAGGTATATTATAAGTGTAAAGAATGAAAGAAATACATAAAGAAAAGGTGATTCCGATGGGCTGAGAAGTATAGTTAGAAGAGATTGTGAAAGGCTTCGTGATACCAATGGGCTAACTAAAGCAATGCAGTCAAAGAAGTGACAATTTATATAAGAGCCTCGTATAAATGAGGGTGAAATAATTAATAACAGTTAACTCACTTCGCTAACAATTATTAAAAATATAAATAGAAAGATCAACTTTCATGATAAATAATAGAATACAAAAATGACCTCTTACTAAAGCACAATAGTAAGAGGTCAATTTTTTTAATTAATAAACTGCACCGTCATAGAAGCCAAAACGAGGATTGTTGAAGTCATAATCCTTTAAGTCGCTCATCTTAATAGCATTGTCACAAACGCCCCAGCTCATTAAGTTGATTGGCTTGCCATAATATTCGTCTGGAATAACAAGTAAAATGAATTTACCGCGGCTTAATGCATATCCTAATTCCATTCCGAGACCAACATCTTCTTCATCAGGTAAATAAACGCCCAACATAATGTCGCTAGTTTTAATACCTACTAAATCATTGTGGTAAGTTGCAGAAGCCCATTCAATATCATGAAGGTATTCCGGATGTTCATCAACGCGGATACCCTTGTATTGGTTTTGAAGAGGAACATAACTGTTTTCAAGATCAACAGTAGGATTTTCCTTTAAAGCTTCCATAGCTTCTTTATAAGCTTTGTTTTGCTTTTCATTGAACCAACCTGCGCCAAAGTAAACAGTTTTTGTTTTTGCCATTTGTATCTCCTTAAATAAAAGTAAAATTACGTATTAATTAAACTTTATCATGTTTTTAGTTGAAAAAAACGTCTTGATCTTTTACCGTTGAAATAGTAAAGACAAAAAAGGGGAAAGTAAATGACGAATTCAAAAATTTTTGCGCGGGACGCGATTTTTATTAGCAATCAAGACACGCAAGACTTAGTTTTAAAAGATACTTATGATGAACTTCTAAAAAATGGATATGTTAAAGGAAATTTCTTGGGACATATTATTGAGCGTGAGCATAACTTTCCCACTGGATTGAGCACCAAGACTTTAGGTAAAAACTTGCCTAATGTTGCAATTCCTCACACTGAAGGCGAATTTGTCAACAAGCATTTGATTGTGCCAGTAAGCTTGAAAAATCCAGTAGTTTTTAATAATATGATCAAACCTCAAGAAAAACTAGAGGTAAAGTTTTTATTTATGCTTTTGGATACTCATCCAGATGGTCAAGCTGAACTATTAAGTCAAGTGATGGATTTTTTAGCAAAAACTCCAGAAAAAGAGTTACAAAATTTGTTTAGCTTTAAAGATCCTGATACAATTTACGAATTTTTACTTCAAAAATTCTAAAAGAAAAGTTGCCCCGGAGGACAACTCTTATTATTTTTCCAAATAAATTCGGCGCAGATCCATGATATCGCTACTTGAAAGATGCATCACATCGCGCAAGTAATTGTTAATACTACCGTAATCGTCATTGATGATTTTAATAGCGTGATCAAGATATTCAGGATGAACACTTTGAATATCGCGAATAGATTGTAGAATATTATCATTCTTACCTTTAGATTTTTCTCGAGCAATTAAACCATCGATAAAGTCTTTAGTAGTGATATTAGTAAGTAAGTAATCTTTCTTAATATCTCTAAGTGGTACACCAAGAGCTGTTAAAGCTAAAAGCGCTCCGAAACCAGTTCTATCTTTTCCAGCAGTACAGTGGAAAATAAGTGCGTCTCCATCTTTATCATTGGCCAAAAGTGCGTCAAAGAATTTACGGTAAGCTTTTTTAGCAGAGTCACTTTCGATCATGTCTTCATAAGCGTAAAGCATATGATTAAAACCAAAGTTCGCGTCATCTTTTGATTGAGTTTCAAGATCATTGATACTCTTTGATGAATTGGTTAAGTCTTCACTAAAAACAGGATCAAATTCATACTTTGCGCCTTCTGGAACTCGATCAGGTTGCTTATCAACTTCAGCTCGACTTCTAAAGTCAACTACGTATTTAACCCCGTAATCTTTTAAAAAATCTAAGTCAAATGGAGAAAGATCGGCTAAATTCCCAGTTCTTAAAAGTTTGTGGGTTTTGATCTTTTTACCAGACATAGTTTGATAGCCGCCTAATTCACGGAAGTTGCGGCCACTAGTAACACCAATTAATTGATTAGTTAATTTTTCGGACATAAAAAATCCCCCTTCCAAAGTAAAAACATTGTCCTTAATTCTAACAGCAAACATTCAAAGAAACAATTATCTAAAAAGTAACAGCTTTCAAAATTATGCTAAAATAAAGTAAATGGAAACTTATCTAGGAGATGAAGGGTATGGCAGAAAAGAAAGAAAGTATTTTAGTACCTGTTGATGGTTCTGAATCAGCTGAAAGAGCCTTTGATAAAGCAGTTAAAATTGCGATTGCTGATAATGCTCACGTTGATGTGTTAAATGTCATTGATACTCGTCAATTTATGGGTGAAATGCAAGACACATTAATTTCTGGCGACACTATCTATCAAATGACTCAAGATGCAGAAGAATACTTGAAGAGTTTGAAGAAGTGGGCTCACGATAATTTCAACTTTGATGATATTGATTACCACATTCGTTATGGTAGTCCTAAACGTATTATTTCATATGACTTTATCAAAGACCACCATGACGACTTAATTGTGATGGGTGCAACTGGTTTGAACGCTGTAGAAAGAATGTTGATGGGTTCAGTTACTGAATATGTAAACCAACATGCATTGGCAGATGTATTAATTGTTAGAACAGATATTGACAATAATCCAATTAAGCCAACTATGAGAAAAAATTAGTTTTTTAGTCTGAGCGTGCTCAGGCTTTTTTGATTGAAAAAATTTTTGAAATAGTACTTGCTAAAATCCGAATGTTTCTGTTATCATCATTACAAATGAACGTTGATAAAAGAAAAAGGGGGGAATTAGTTGTGCACATCAAAAGAAATACAATTGGAGTGAATTGCATTTCTGTGGGCACAGTGTTCCCTTTTTTTGAAGACGGCATTTTTGTTCGTTTTTTAATAGAAAGTTGAAGATAGGCTTGATATGACACTATTTGTGTCATGTTGAGTCTTTTTTGTTGCCATTTTTCTGTCGTAGGGGGATAGAATGAGAAAACTAAAAAAGGTACTGTTTACCATAATTCCTATTGTTTTGGCGGTTGTCCTTTCAGCTTGCTCTAATAAACAAAAGAGCGAAAAAAAGGATTTTACTCCCAAAACTTTAACTGTGGCTTTTGTTCCAAGTCAGGCAGCGAATAAGCTCGAAGCTAGAGCTAAGCCAATGGAAAAAATGCTATCTAAGAAGCTAGGAATTCCGGTTCATGTGACAATGTCAATTGACTATACGACTGTGGTAGAAGCCATGAAATCTAGAAAAGTTGATGTTGGTTTCTTGCCACCAGATGGATATGTTTTAGCTCATAAGCAAGGAGCTGCCGATGTCCTTTTGCAAGCTTTAAGATTTGGTGTTAAGCAACCAGGTGGGGAAGCTACTAAGGATTTGGTTAATTCATATCGTGCAGAAATTGTAGTACGTAAAAATTCTAAGATTAAGAGCTGGAAAGACTTGAAGGGTAAGAAGATTGCGGTTCAAACGCCAACTTCTTCAGCTGGTTATGTTTATCCAGTGGCCGAATTGCAAGAAAAGGGCTTGAATGTTTTAAAAGATTGTAAATTAGTAACTGTTACGGGTCACGATCAAGCTGTTTTGGATGTCTTAAATGGGGATACTGATGCGGCATTTGTATTTGAAGATGCACGTAACTTGGTTAAAGGCGATGTGCCAGACATCATGAAGAGAGTTGTACCAATTTACTTCACTAAGCCAATTCCAAATGACACGATTGCCGTTAGAAGTGATATGAGTCCAAAATTCAAGAAGAAACTTGCTAAAGCGTTTATTGAAATTGGGGAATCTAAAGAAGGAAAAGCAATGATTTCTTCGCTTTACACCCACCAAGGTTATGTACCAGTTAAGGATTCAGACTTCGACGTTGTACGTAAATACGACAAGATTATTGAAAAAGAAGAAGATGGAAAGTAAGGGGTATGAAAAAATGGCAGATAAGCCAATGATTGAATTACGAGATGTCCGTAAGGTTTATGATAATGGAACTGTAGGTCTTAACGATATTAATCTTAAAGTTAACAAGGGTGAATTTGTAGTAATCGTAGGTCTATCAGGTGCTGGTAAATCAACACTTTTGCGCTCAATTAATCGTCTTCAAGACATTACTAGTGGGGATATTATCATTGATGGTAAATCAATTACCAAAGCAAAGGGGAAAGAACTTAGATTAATCCGTCGCGGAATTGGGATGATTTTCCAAAGTTTTAATTTGGTAAAACGCTCTAGTGTTTTAAGAAATGTTTTAGCCGGACGAATTGCATATTACCCAACTTGGAAGACGACCTTTAATCTTTTCTCAAAGGAAGATAAACAAAAGGCCTATGAAGCACTTCAACGTGTAGATTTAGCTGATAAAGTTTATACTCGCGCGGATCAATTGTCTGGTGGTCAACAACAGCGTGTTGCAATTGCGCGTGTTTTAACCCAAGATCCTAAAATCATTTTAGCTGATGAGCCAACTGCGTCTCTTGACCCACGTACTTCAAAGCATGTTATGAAGGATCTCAAGATGTTAAATCAAGAATATGGCATGACGGTAATTGCTAATTTGCACAGTGTGGAACTTGCCAGAGAATTCGGTGACCGTGTGATTGGGGTACGTAAGGGTGAGATTGTTTATGACGGCAAGATGAGCGAAACTCCAGAATCCGTCTTTAAGGATATTTATGTAGACAAGGAGAAGAAGAATGACTAATTCTGACAAGAATTTACAACTCCCAAAAAGAAAATTCCAAATCATGAATTTGGTTTGGATTGTGGTGTTAGTTGCAGGCTTCTTCTTATCTGTCCAAGATACCGATACTCACATTAGTGATTTGTTTAAAAATTTTGGCCAATTTAGCGATATTTTTGTTGAAATGTGCCATCCAGATTGGAACTACTTTTCCACTGTATTAAATCCATTAATTGAAACCATTAAAATGGCGATCTTAGGTACATTTTTGGGTTCAATCATCGCTTTTGTTTATTCATTTGCAATTGCAAGAAACATTGTTAAAAACAAAATTGTAGTTGGTGTATTAAAGATCATTATGAACATCATTAGAACTGTGCCTGATCTTTTACTTGGTGCGATTTTCGCTGCAGTTGTAGGTATTGGACCATTGGCCGGTGTTTTAGCTTTAACAGTATTTACTTTTGGAGTAGTAGTTAAGCTCTTCTATGAAGCAATTGAAACTATTGATCCCGGTCCTATCGAAGCTATGGTGGCCGTTGGGGCAAATAAGCTTCAAATTATTTGTGAAGCAGTGTTGCCACAAGTTATTACTTACTTTATTTCTTATGTTTTATACGCATTTGAAATTAATGTCCGTGCATCAACTGTTTTAGGTTATGTAGGTGCTGGCGGTATTGGTGTTCTTCTTCAAATTAGTTTGGGAAGATTCAACTATGCCCAAACAGGCTTAATCATCCTTGTCATCTTCTTAGTAGTCTTCATTATTGACTACATTTCATCTAAATTTAGAGAGGCGGTTATGAAATAATGGATACTAACACAGTAAAGAAATTGCCAGTCAAGCCCGTTAACATGAAAAAACGCGTTGGCTACTGGGCAACGTTTATAATTACCGCTTTGCTAATTATTTGGTCCTTTACAGGGATGCCAATGAAACTTAGTCCCAACTTTTATAAGTTAATTGGATCAATCTTTTCTGGTCTTTTTCATCCAGAATGGAAATATGTTTATAACGGAACTGGCGAAGATTTAATTACTCAATTATGGCAAACCCTTTGTATTGCCTTTTTAGGAACATTTATTTCCGCAATTATTTCAATTCCATTTGCCTTTTGGGCAGCTAATACTAAGCACAAGAAATGGTTTGTGAGTCGGTCGGGCCACTTCATTTTGACAGCAATCAGATCATTCCCTGAAATTGTTTTGGCGTTAATGTTTATTAAAGCAGTTGGACCTGGTGCGGCAGCTGGTGTTTTGGCATTAGGATTCCACTCAGTAGGGATGCTAGCTAAATTGTTCTCAGAAGCAATTGAAAACTTGGGTGATGGTGCCAACGAAGCCATTACTGCAGTTGGTGGTTCTAAATTTAATATTGCCATGTTTGCGACGATGCCAAACTTAATGCCAGCTTTAATTTCAAATACACTTTACCGTTTTGATGTTTCGGTTCGTTCTGCATCAATTCTTGGTTTGGTAGGTGCTGGTGGTATCGGTACGCCATTGATGTTTGCTTTAAACACGCGTGATTGGAATCGGGTGGGCATTATCTTACTTGGAATTATTGTAATGGTAGTCATCATTGACTGGATTTCAGGTTGGATCCGTAAGAAACTTGTTTAAAATTAATCGCTAAGGAGTAGTCCCTTAGCGATTTTTTGTTATAATATAGGATGAATTTCGAGGAGGGTTTTATGGAAAAACTAGATACCATGATGCTTGCCGATGATTTAGCTTTATCGCAAGATAAAATCTTAAGCGGCGAACAACACTTTGACGCAGATGCAGTTTATAAAGTAATCGATGGCTTAAATGTCCTTAACAATCCAATTAAGGATTACTTCAATATGACTGAAGAACAATATTATGAAGCAGAAAGTGATCACAAGCTTACTTTAATTAAACTTTCAAACAAACTTGTAGACTTACATGATCGTATTTTGACTAATCATGTAGATGGCTATGTTGATAAAGATGAAATCAATTTAACTTATAATCATGAAAATCCGTATGAAGATGATATTTATAATCCTGAAATTGATTATCATGTTATCACTTACAGTCTTAAGGTTATTGGTGCCGTTCAATCTATTGCGGCAAAAGATTTAGAGGAAGTACTATCTAAAGATGCTGTCTTATCACTAGGACTTGCGACTTACGCTTTAGAACATAATGCATAGTTTTTTCAAGTCGGTAATATGACCGACTTTTTCTTTGTCTTTGAGGCGAATGATATGAAGATATTTAGACAAACTAGAGGCTTAGTTGACAAAATGATGGGAGCAAAAAAGCGATCATCTTTACACCGTGATAGTAAAATGATCGATTCCATGCAAAGTTTTACCACGATTGGTGAGTATCATGTTGATCAAAAAGAGGATACTCCAGGGGGTAAGCCCTATGTATTAACAGTTTATAAAGACGAAAAAGGGGTATTGCATCAAGCATTAAGTCCTGAGAGTACGCAGAAACTCGCACCTGAATATGTTAGAATGTTTGATGAAGATTTAGGGCATTTCCGTGCTTTTAAAAATACCGAAACCGGTCGTCGTTATCAAGTAGAACGCTACTTGGATCAGTTTACTGACGAGGTAAAAAGTCATATTCGTGAAGGAGAAAATTCAGTTAATATTAGTGTGATTACTGATACTCACTTCAAGGATAAAAATAGTTCTGATTTTTATGGCTGGAATGGTTTAACCCATGTGCGCGAATTTTCATATTTAGATGAATCAGGCTTGCTTAATTTGAAGGCTCACTTAGGGGATTGGATTGATGGTTCCGATGCCGGACTTGTAAGTGAAAGTGAACTTTATAAGTTAAAAGAAGCATTTAAATCTGATAAAATTCCCTACATGATGATTAAGGGAAATCATGATGAAAATGATAAGTTCGATGAACACCATGATTTAAAAGCATCTTTTCCTGAAAATGAATTTGAAAATATCATGTGGCCAGATATGTATAAACAAGCGCGGATTCACTATATTTCACGTCAACATGGGGTAGGATATTATGATTTTGATGATGTCAGAATTATCTCTGTTAATACGTCTGATCTTCCTTATGAGTTAGACAGCAAAGGCCAAAAGAAATATGATACTAAAATTACTTTAGCGGTTAGAGAAGATCAGATGGAGGAAATCATTGAGATCTTATCTAAGTCCTCGGGCAAAAAGATTATCTTTATGAGCCATGCTAATCCAATTAACCGTAAAGGATCCAATGCGTTGAAATACAATGGCCGCTCTCTTCATGAATTACTGGTTGCTTTTAATCAAAAAGAAAAAGGCCGCATGCATTCAAGTGCAGGCGTTCCACCAGAATTTAGATTGTCTAATGATTTTGATTTCACCAATATTAAAGACGCTCGAATTATTGCTTACTTCTGTGGGCATCGCCATCGAGAAGATCAATACCGCATCAATGGTATTCAATATATTTTGTTTAACTGTTCTGCTTTAATGGGACCCAACCATTCCTTAACTACAAAATATAATAAAAATTGGAATCGGAAGATGGATTATAATAATGAATTTGCTGGATATGTAGTAAATGTCGATCTAAATCGCCATCGTTTACAAGTCTTTGGTTATGGTGCCGCTTCCAAGAGAAGAATATTTTTTATTTAGTTTAAAGAAAGACTAGAGCATTTGGCTATTAGTCTTCTTTAGCTTATAATAAAAAGGTTCGATTAATATTTAAAAAGAGATTGATAATAAAATATAAAAAGGTAAATTTAAGGGAAAGATAAATATGTGCGGAATTGTTGCTTTTTATGATCCAGAAATAAATGATAAGCAAGCCGTTATTGGAAAAATGATGGCTACTATCAAACACCGTGGACCAAGTTCTGACGGTTACTACACTAATAACGAAGTTGCACTAGGCTTTAGAAGATTATCTATTATTGATCTTCGTGGCGGTAGTCAACCAATTTATAATGAAGATAAAACACGTGCAATCATCTTTAATGGTGAAATTTACAACTTTAAGCCTTTGAGAAAAGAATTAATTGATGCAGGCCACACTTTTACTACTAAGGCAGATACTGAAGTTCTTTTGCACGGTTATGAAGAATGGGGTATGGATGGCTTGCTCAAGCGTGTAAGAGGTATGTTTGCCTTCCTTATTTGGGACGATAATAACAAAACTCTTTATGGTGCGCGTGACTTCTTTGGTATTAAGCCAATGTACTACAGCAACCAAAATGGTCATTTGCTTGTAGGTTCAGAGCTTAAGAGCTTTTTGGAATATCCAAAATTTAAGCGCGAATTAAACGTTGAAGCAGTTAAACCATATCTTATGAACCAATATAATGACCTTGATGAAACTTTCTTTAAGGGAGTTTACCGTTTCCCAGCTGGGCATTGGTTTGAATATAAAGATGGGGAAATGAAGACTCACCAATACTGGGATGCAGAATACAAAGAAAATAATTTAAGTTTTGAAGCTACTGTAGAAAAGATCAACGAAGATCTTAAGGAAACAGTTGATTTGTACCGTAACGCTGATGTGCCAGTTGGTGCATTCTTATCCGAAGGTGTGGACTCAAGTTTCTTGACTTCACTTCTTAATCCAGATGACGTTTTCTCTATTTCATTTGATGATTCTACTTATGATGAAGCTTCAAAGGCAAAGGCATTATCTGACATTAATGGCTGGAACTTCTTCAGTGATAAGGTAGATGCAGATGAAGCCATGCATGACTTTCCGGAAATGCAATATCATATGGACGAACCTGATGCTAACCCATCAATTATTCCATTGTGGTACTTATGTAAATTAGCTCGTAAGCATGTTACTGTTGCTCTTTCTGGTGAAGGTGCCGATGAACTTTTTGCAGGATATGTTAACTATGGGATGCACACTCATAACGATGTGATTAAGGTCTTTACTTCAGAACTTAAGAAACTTCCTAAGAAGAGTAAGATTAAGCTTGCTCATAAGATTAAGAAGATGCCTAATTTCCCAGGAAAAGTTCACATGTATACTAACTTGGCAGAACCTAGTGAATTCTACGTTGGTCAATCAGTTATCTACGATATGGATTACCCAACTATCTTCACTTCCAAAGATGCGAACGACATTTTGCAACCAAGTTACCGTAACAAGTTAACTGTTAACGGCATCTACCAAAAGGACTTCAAGAAAGTTAAAAATATTGATAACGTTAAGCAAATGCAATACATTGACTTGCACCACTTTATGCTTAACGATATTGAACAGAAAGCCGATAAGATCTCAATGGCTCACTCACTTGAACTTAGAGTTCCTTACCTTGATAAGAAGATTGCAGAACTTGCAAATAGTATTCCTACTAAGTATTTGGTTAACCGCCATGATACTAAGTATGCTCTTCGTAAGGCTTCAGAAAAGGTATTGCCTGATGAATGGGCAAAGCGTCCAAAATTAGGCTTCCCAACTCCAATTAAACAATGGCTTCAAGAACCACGTTTCTACAAGCAAGTACGTGAACTCTTCCAAGCTGATTTTGTAAATGATATCTTCGATCAAAAGAAGATTATTGCTTTATTGGATGATAACTACAAGGGTGACGGTTCACATCGTCGTCAGATTTGGGCAATTTATACCTTCCTTGTTTGGTACAAATTATTCTTTGTAGATTACAAGAATACTGTTAAGAAATACCAACATGTTCAACCAGAAGTTGCAAGTTTGATCTCACAAGGTAAGTTACTTTAATTAGGGAGTTTTTTTGAGAATAATGACTAAGAAGTTTACGCCAATTTTGCTTGGCAGTGATATTAATGTGTATGGAATGGCTCGTTCATTTAACGAAGCTTATGGAATTAAGGTTAAAGCACTAGCTGATATTCAACTTGCTGCTACTCGTTATTCAAAAATTGTGGATGTTGAAATCCACCATGGTTTTAGTGCTGATCCAACTTTCATGGATGTAATGCACAAGAAGATGGAAATTTACAAGAATCACAAGGAACCTGTAATTTTGATCGCTTGTGGGGATGGTTATGCAGAACTATTGGCAAAGCATAAGGATGAATTAAGTGAAGTATTCATCGTTCCCTACATTGACTATGATTTGTTGGAAGTCCTTATTTCAAAAGAAGGCTTTTACGAAACTGCAGAAAAGTATGGCTTGCCATATCCAAAGACTAAGATCATCACTATAGATGAATACAAGGCTAAGAAGCACTTAGATATTCCATTTGATTATCCAGTCGAATTAAAGCCAGAAGATCCTGTTTCTTGGCTTAATTGTCAATTTGAAGGTCGTAAGAAGACTTTTACAATTCATGATGAAGCTGAACTCGCTGATATCGTAAATAAGATCTACACTCATGGATATAAAGAAGACTTGATCTTGCAAGACTTTATTCCAGGGGATGACTCTAATATGCGTACTTTGAATGCATATGTTGATAAGAATCACCAAGTAAAGATGATGTGTTTAGGTCACCCACTTCTTGAAGATCCAACTCCTCAATCAATTGGTAACTACATGACCATCTTGCCAGAATATGATGAAAAGTTATACGAACAAGTTCAAACTTTCCTTGAAAAATTGAACTACACTGGTATGGCTAACTTTGATATTAAGTATGATGAACGTGACGGGGAGTACAAGTTCTTCGAAATTAACTTGCGTCAAGGTCGTTCAAGTTTTTATGTAACTTTAAATGGTTACAATTTAGCTAAGTGGTATATTGATGACTACGTAGAAGATAATTTGAAGGATAAGAAGACTGTATATGGTAATAAATTAAAGTCTAAGCACGTTCTTTGGCTTGGAGTACCAAACAAGATCTTTAAGGAATATGCTGTTGATAACGAAGCAAAACGTACAGCAGAAGAATTAATTCATGAAGGTCGCTATGGTACAACTGTCTTTTATGATAAAGATCGCAACTTTAAACGTTGGCTTTTAATGAAATACATGTTCCATAATTACTACTCAAGATACAAGCAATATTTTGAAGTTAACAAGGGACAATACTTCGAAAAGAAGAATAATTAATAAACTAATTGAAGTAGGGTATTCAAAGAATATCCTACTTTTTTGTGCAAATTTTTTAAAAAATAATTTTTATTTGCTGAAGGTCGTTCACATCGCAATTTTGCCTAATACAACTTATAGATGGTGGAGTTTATATAGAATACAACATCTTGTAGTTATGATATGATTTAGCTATGTCTTAAGGAGTAGTGAACAAAATGCTAAAACAAGAAATTAACACACGCTTGGAAGATTTAACAATGCCGAAAACCTTCATCAAACGGGATGGTGCTAAATATCCTTTTGAGATTTTTAAATTGGAAATGGTACTTCACAATTTAGATCTTGATGATGTCAAAGTACCTATCTTGGCAGAAATTATTTCTCGTTTGTCTTCACAAAATGTAAAAGCGGAAGAAGTAGCTCAAGCTTTTCACGATAGCTTAAATTCTTTGGGTTACTTAGATGAAGCTAAGAAATATGTGACATACCGCCAAAAAGATCAAGAAGAATGGGAAAAGCAAACCGATACTAAGAATCGACTAGAAAGATTAGTTCATAAAGATCCCACTATTGTTAACGAAAACGCCAATAAAGATAGTGATGTCTTTAGTACCCAACGGGATTTAACTGCTGGTGTGGTAGGAAAGACCGTCGGTTTAACTATGATGCCTGAACATATTGCTAAGGCTCACTTACGTGGTGATATTCATTGGCACGACCTTGATTACACCCCTCTTTCACCGATGTCAAACTGTTGCTTGATTGATTTTAAAGAAATGCTTACCAATGGTTTTAAGATTGGAAATGCCTTTATGGAAAGTCCAAATTCAATTGGGGTAGCTACTAGTCAAGTTGCGCAAATCATCACTAATGTCGCATCTAGTCAGTATGGGGGATGTTCTTTTGATAGAGCGGATCAAATTTTAGCCCCATTTGCTCAAAAGAATTATAAGAAGCACTTAAAAGCTGCCTATGAATTAATTGATGATAAGGATAAGGCGGAAGCATTTGCTAAAAAACGCACTAAGAAAGATATTTATGATGCAATGCAAAGCCTAGAATATGAGATCAACACGATGTTTTCTAGCCAAGGTCAAACTCCCTTTACTAGTTTGGGATTTGGCTTAGGAACTTCTTGGATTGAAAAAGAAATCCAAAAAGATATTCTACGTATCCGAATTGCTGGCTTGGGCAAGGAACATCGAACTGCGATTTTCCCTAAATTGCTTTTTACTATCAAAAAGGGTCTTAACTTACATCCAGGCGAGCCTAACTATGATGTTAAAAAGTTGGCCATTGAATGTTCAACTAAGAGAATGTATCCCGATGTATTGATGTATGACAAGATCAAAGAAATTACTGGATCATTTAAGTGTCCAATGGGTTGCCGATCCTTTTTGCAAGGATGGAAAGATAAAAATGGTAAAGAGGTTAACTCTGGACGCATGAACCTCGGAGTAGTGACGGTTAACTTGCCACGCATTGCCATTGAATCACACGGGGATATGGACTTATTCTGGAAAATCTTTAATGTACGAATGAGAACAGCCCATGAAGCATTAAAATTTAAAGCTCATCGCGTAACTGAGGCTGTTCCAGTAAATGCGCCAATTCTTTATCAATTTGGCGCCTTTGGCAAGAGATTGAGTGAAGATGGAAATGTAAACGACCTATTTAAGAATGGTCGTGCAACTATTTCTTTAGGGTACATTGGTCTTTATGAAGTAGGAACTGTATTTTATGGACCTGATTGGGAAAAGAATAAGGACGCCCATGATTTTACCGTCCAAATTGTCAAAAAGATGCATGGATTATGTGCTAAATGGGAAAAAGAAGATCCAAACCATTATCATTACAGTCTCTATTCCACTCCAAGTGAAAGCTTAACAGACCGTTTTTGCCGTTTAGATACAAATAAGTTTGGCAAGATTAAAGATATTACTGATAAGGATTACTATACAAACTCTTTCCACTACGATGTGCGTAAGCATCCAACTCCATTTGAAAAATTAAGTTTTGAAATGGATTATCCAAAATATGCAGCGGGTGGTTTTATTCATTATTGTGAATATCCTAACCTTAAGCAAAATCCGGCAGCTTTAGAAGCTGTTTGGGACTGGGCATATGACAAGGTGGGATATTTGGGAACTAACACTCCAATTGATAAATGTTATAAGTGTGGTTTTGCTGGAGAGTTTAAAGCTACTGCAAAAGGTTTTCAATGTCCCGAATGTGGAAATCATGATCCTAAGACTTGTGATTGTGTTAAAAGAACTTGTGGTTATTTAGGAAATCCTTTGAAGCGTCCAATGGTTCATGGTCGTCATGAGGAAATCGCTCATCGTGTAAAGCACATGAATCAAGGTTTAGAAACTCAAATGGCAAATGACGAAACTAGAAGAAATGAGCAATACTAATGCCAGAAAAAGATCAGAATAATCAAGAAGGACCTGATACTCGCAATAATTTGATAAAAATTAATGTGGGTGGAGATACGGTTTTTGTTAATTCAAATCAATATAAGCCTAAAAAGGATATTAAACCTAAAAAAAGATTGACTCAAAAAATGCCAAAAAATCCTAAACCGGGCGAATGGAGGACAGAAGATTATAGTTTGCATAAAATAGCTGACTATAAGCCTTTCAATTTTGTAGATGGTGAAGGAGTTCGCTGTAGTCTTTATGTATCAGGATGTTTGTTTGATTGTCCTGGGTGCTATAACTTAGCAGCTCAAAACTTTAATTATGGTAAAGTTTATACACAAGAACTTGAAGATAAGATTATCGATGATCTTTCACAAAGTTATGTACAAGGCTTGACACTCCTTGGCGGAGAACCATTTCTTAATACCTGGGTTTGTTTAAAGTTAATTAATCGAGTTCGTAAGGAATTTGGAAATAAAAAAGACATTTGGTCTTGGTCAGGTTATACTTGGGATGAATTAATGCAAGAAACTCCTGACAAAAAAGAAATGCTTTCGAAGATTGATATTTTAGTAGATGGTCGATTTTTGGAAAGTAAGAAAGATTTAACGTTACAGTTTAGAGGTTCCAGCAATCAGCGAATTATCGATGTTCAAAAGTCGCTTAAAGCTGATAAGGTTGTTATTTGGGATAAATTAGAAAGATAATTGAAAGGAAAGTAAGGGGAGACAAGCTTGTTTTCTCCTTATTTTTTTAGGTAAAGATGCAAGATAAAGTAAAAATCGCAGATCAAATTATTCGTAATTTACAAGATGTAGAAGATCCAGAATTATTTGTGGATATTGTTAACTTGGGGTTAATTTATGGAGTGGATATTGAAGATAGTCACTGTACAGTGACAATGACACTTACCACTATGGGATGCCCCTTAAATGAGTATTTAGATCAAGAAATTAAAAAAGCTGTTTTAAAAACTCCAGGTATTGAAAGCGTAGATGTCAAATTAGTTTGGTATCCAGTTTGGTCAACGGATCGTATGAGTGATGCAGCCAAAAAAGTATTAGGAGTCGGAAAAATTAAATCTGAGAAGACCCATTTAGAAGAAAAACTCTTAGATTTGCATACTTCAATTAAAACTTTTGCCCAAGAGTATCCCGACTTTGTCCAAGATATGTATGATATTGGGTTTACTAGAATCAAAATTCCAGGGATGCTCAATACGGTTGGACGGGTGATGAATTTGGAATTAGGCTCTAAAGCTATGGGGTTTGATATTGAGGACGTTAAGAAGAAGCTTGAGGAGAAGGGATATAAATTTGATGAAGGAAGATAGACAAAAAGCAATTTTAGAAATTTTACATTACATTCATGATGGTGGGGATTTTGATACAGCTAAAAAGATGTTTCAAGATCGTTTTGATCAAGTAGATGTCTCTGAAATTACAGAAGCTGAGCGTGAATTAATTGCTGGTGGGCTAGATCCTAGTCAAATTCAATATTTGTGTAATGTTCATGCGGAAGTGTTTAAGGGAAATATTAAGCAAAATGAACTAAATCTCGATTTTGAAAAACCGGGTCATCCAGTAAATACCTTGAAGCTAGAAAATATCGTAATTAAATCGTTAATTAATGATTATCTCTTGCCTAATTTAGAAAAATGGGAAGAAGATCCAAATCCCGATTTAATCGCTAAAATTCAAAAAGCACTTTCAGATTTAGCGACAATTGATAAGCATTATAGGCGAAAAGAAACTTCTATTTTTCCAGTAATGAATAAATATGGAATTACAGCGCCACCGGAAGTGATGTGGGGAGTGGATGATGATATTCGCAACTTAATTAAAAATGCACAACATCTAGCAAATCAAGCTCATCCTGAAAAGCGGTCTTTATCAGATGCAATAAAAAATGCGAGTCACGAAGTGTTAGAGATGATCTTTAAAGAAGAAGAAATTATGATTCCAATGCTTGATGAAGTTGCCACATCTCAAGATTGGTATAACGTGAAACTTGAGGAAAAACAAATCGGCTATACTTTGATCGCTACACCGATGAATTGGAAGCCTAAAATGCCGGAAACTACTTCAGGCGCAATTTCGATTAATAAATTGACTTCTTTGGCAATTAATTTCAAAGAAGGAAGCTTGAACTTGAAGCAATTAGAGGCGATTTTAGATATTTTGCCATTTGCTTTAACTTTTATCGATAAAAACGATAGGGTGGCATATTTTGGAGGGGGTGCATCTATTTATCCCCATTCAAAAAATGTATTAGGAAATTCTGTCTTTTCCTGTCACCCAGCAAAAAGTCGCCCAATTATTCACCGTATTTTTGATGAATTTCATACTGGAAAGAAAGATAAATACGAATTTTGGTTTGAACCACGAAAGATGGGGCGATATCTTTACTTGCGCTATTACGCAGTAAGGGATGAAGAAGGAAAATACTTGGGTTGTCTTGAAGTAGCTGAAGATGTGACAGAAATTCGTGCAAAAAAGACGGAAAAACGAAAAATATAGGTTTTTTCGACTTTACTTTTACTAAAAGCTAATGATATTATTTCGATGAGACCGGTATTATTAAAAGTTAACACTATTTTCATACTAAGCGAATAATGAGTTATACTAGTTATTAATAGCTTTCAGTAGAAGAGAGGGTACGATCGGACAATGGTGAATTCAAAGGATATAGGTATAAAAAGAGAGAAAAATCTGCTAGAGACTTTGCAATTTCTGATTGATGGTGGCGACTATTCTAAAGGCTCCTCTTTTTTAGAAAAAGCAAAGCGTTATCAAGCAGCGGCCTGTATGGTTCCTGGCCATCCACTCTATACTTTTAGACAAGAAAATGATCAAATCACTAATTTGATTCAAAATGAAATTTTACCTCAATTAAAAATTTGGCAACAAGATGGTAAAGATAGTGCAGCTTTAGCTAAACTTCAAAATGGTGTTGATCGTTTACATGATTTGAAAAATCATTATTCACGTAAAGAAATTTCAATTTATCCGCTTCTTGTTAAAAATGGTCTCGCTAGTGAAGAGCAGACTTCAAAATTGTGGCAAATGGATGATGATGTTCGAGATTTAGTTAAAAAGGTCGCATCTGTAATTCGTCAAAATCCAATGCCGGATAAATATTTTATAGAAGCTTTAGTAGAAAAAATGGCTTATCAGGTATTAAGACTCGTTTTTCAAGAAGAGGCTGTTTGTATGCCGCTTTTGGAAGATGTTGTTTCTACTAAGGATTGGCACATTGTTAAGCAAGATGAAATTGAAGTCGGATATTGTTTAATTGATACTCCTCCAAGATGGGATCCAACTAAGGAAGAAATTGAAGAAAATCAGCTATATTTGGATCAAAAATCAGATCTGAATAAACAGATAGTCCAGGCTTTTCATAAATATGTTAGTCAACTGTCGCATATTGATACAAATATTAAGTCATCGGATATTTTAAAGGGTGATGAAAGTTATCCAATTGGTGATTCGAACACTGGACCAAGTTTAATTGTACCGAATATGAAAGATATTGTGGTTAAATTGGAAGTGGGATCACTTAGTTTGAAAGAGATTCCGGCGATTTTCAATGTGTTGCCAATTGATCTAACATTTGTGGACGCACATGATCGAGTAAAATGGTTTTCTAATTCCGATAGAGTATTTCCACGAACAAGATCAGTAATTGGGCGCCCGGTTATTCGTTGTCACCCACCGAAAAGTATTGATAAAGTGTTGAAAATTTTGGATGATTTTCACAAAGGATATTCAGATAGTGAAGACTTTTGGGTAAATGTAAGAGGTCGAATTATTTATCTATCTTTCTTTGCTGTGCGGGATGCCCAAGATAATTACTTGGGTTGTCTAGAAACAGTTCAAGATATTACTAAGTTTAAAAATATCGCTGGTACCAAGACATTGGAAAATAAAGAAAAATTTGATAAGAAGTTAGAATAGGGAAAAATGGTGACTCTTCACTTGAGTCACTATTTTTTGTTACACTTAGGCAATTAACGAAAGGAGAATTTGAATGAAAACTGAGCGGGGGAATTTTAATTCAGATACAGAAGTTAAATTGCACTGGCTAATTTTAGGAGAATTAGTTACGTGGATTGGAGCTAGTTTTATTTGGCCGTTGACTTCTGTTTATTTAAATAAGCAATTGCATGTTAGTCTTTCGATGATTGGTGTCGTACTATTTTTCAATTGTGCGGCTAATATCCTAGGTTCAATTATTGCAGGACGACTTTATGATAAATTAAATCCTTATCCACTTGTTTTGTGGGGATTAGGACTGGATGCAGTGGTGCTGTTTTTGATGGCTGCTTTTCATGGATGGCCGGAATATTGGATATGGCTGACATTGACCGGATTTTTAGGGGGATGGAATGGTACCTTAATTAATTCAATTGCGACTAGTTTAAAGAAATATCCCGGACGATATGTTTTTAATATTTTGTACTTTTCACAAAATCTAGGGGTAGTAACGGGAACTTTGATTGTAGGATATCTCTATGACTATTCGGTAACGGTCTTGTTCATTATAGCGGCGTCATTATTTGTAGTGGCTTTAGTTAATGCAATCTTCAACTACAAACCAATCATCGCCTTTCATCAAGAGCGAGTTAAAAAAGGCCAAAGTGGTGCTAGTCAAAAGGCTGAACCAATGCCAAAACGCAATTTTATTATGTCCATGGCCTTTTTCACTACTTTGGCAGTGACTTGGTTAATGTACATGAACTGGGAATCTAACTTATCAGTTTATATGGTTTCACTGGGAATTCCATTCCATCTGTACAGTTTATTATGGACACTTAATGCTGGAATTATTGTGGTCATGCAAGGAATATTGGCACGTTTCCCTAAAATTTTCAAAAATATTTTCCATCAAATTATTTTTGGAATTTGCATGTTTTCAATCTCATTCATCACATTGGTTTTTGCTAAAGACTTTGCTCACTTTGCCTTGTCGATGGTTATCTTAACTTTGGGTGAATCAACTGCGTTTCCAGCTATTCCCGCTTATGTAAACGATTTGTCACCTAAATCCAGCAAAGGAAAATACCAAGGATCAATTATGGTTGCTAGTGGCGTAGGTCGCGCCTTTGGTCCACTGTTTGGTGGTTTAGTGATTGATCGTGCAGGTTATATTCCATTTTTCTGGGTAGCGGCGATTGTGATTGCCTTAATGATTGCTTTAATGGTGCCACTTTATGCAAAATTGCATAAGAAACTAACAATTTATAAGTAGAGGCAGTATTTTTGAAATAAAAATGATATTATTAAACTATGATAATTTTGATTTTAATATTAAGGAGGATTTTCCTGCATGAATAATAAAATGATGGTTCGCGGCGGGGTTGGCGACATTACCAAAGCTGATCTGAATGCCCGTCCACAAGATAATTTATATTTAGCTGTTAACTCTAAATGGCTCGAACACACTGAAATTCCATCTGATCGTTCTCGAATCAGTAGTTTTGACGGAATCGATTTGAACATTGAAAAAGAATTGATGAGCGATTTTGCTGATTTTGCTGATGGTAAAAAAGAGATTCCTGATGTGCCAAATCTTAAAAAGGCTGTGGAACTTTACAAGCTTGCTCGTGATTTTGATAAGAGAAATGCGGATGGCGCTAAGCCAATTCAGGCTGACTTGAAGATTTTGACTAGCCTTAATAGCTTAGCTGATCTTAATGAACAGAGTGGTGAATTATTTAGAAACTTCGCTGTTCCATTCTCACTTGATGTTGATGCCGATATGAAGAACACTAAGATTAATGTGCTTCAATTCGATCGTCCAAACTTGATTTTGCCAGATACGACAACTTATAAAAGTCCTGATGCTAAGAAGTTGCTTGATATTTATAAGAAGCAAACTGTGAAGCTTCTGACTATGGCTGGAATTAGTGAAGAAGATGCAGAAAAGTATGCTCAAAATGCTTTGAAGTTTGATGAGCGTCTTTCAAAAGTGGCTAAGTCTTCCGAAGAGCGTGCAGATTATCCAGCAATGTACAATCCAATGTCAATTGAAGACTTTGAAGAAAAGATAACTTCATTTGATTTTGATCACCTTTTGGGTGAACTCTTTGACAAGAAGCCTGATAGAATTATTGTCATTGAACCGCGCTTCTTAGATCACTTTGAAGAACTTGTTAACGAAGATACTTTTGAAGAAATTAAGGGTTGGATGCTTGCTAAGTTTATTAATGGGGCTGCAAGTCTTTTGTCTCAAGAATTTCGTGAAGCTGCCTTTCCATTTTCTCAAGCTTTATCTGGTCAACCAGAACTCTCAAAGGGTGTTAAACAAGCTTACTACATCGCTAACGGCTTGTTCAGTGAAGTAGTAGGTGTTTACTATGGTCAAACTTACTTTGGTTCTGAAGCCAAGGCCGACGTTGAAGACATGATTCATCGAATGATTGATGTTTATGAAAAGCGCATCAGTGAAAATGATTGGCTTTCAGAAGATACTAAAAAGAAGGCAATTGTTAAGCTACGTGCTTTGATTTTGAAGATTGGTTACCCAGAAAAGATCGAAGAAGTATATGATCTTTTGCAAGTTGATCCTGAAGGTAGTCTTTACTCAAATGAAGCTGAAGCTGGTCGCGTTCTTGTTCAATACAATTTAGACAAACTTTACAAGCCAGTCGACCGCACCGTATGGCTTATGCCAGGAAACTTGGTAAATGCGTGCTACGATCCTCAAAGAAACGATATTACCTTCCCAGCTGCCATTTTGCAAAAGCCATTCTACGACTTACATCAATCACGTAGTTTGAACTATGGTGGAATTGGTGTAGTTATCGCGCACGAAATTTCTCACGCCTTTGATAATAATGGTGCCAAGTTTGATGAATTTGGTAACTTGAAGAATTGGTGGACTGAGGAAGACTTTGCGGAATTTGAAAAGCGGACTCAAGCGGAGGTTAAACTTTTCGATGGTATTAAATATGGTCCAGTGGTTTTGAATGGTAAGCAAATCGTTTCTGAAAATATTGCGGACCAAGGTGGCTTAACTGCTGCAGTTGAAGCTAATAAGGGCGAGAACGGCAATATGAATATGAAGGAAGTCTTTGAAAACTTTGCTCGTGTTTGGGCAACTAAGCAATTGCCAGAAAGTATCAAAACGCAAGTTTCGATTGATGTGCACGCACCGGGTCCAGAAAGAGCTAATGTTCAATCACAATGCCAAGAGGAATTCTACAAGGCATTTGATGTGAAGCCGGAAGATGGTATGTGGCTTGATCCAGATAAACGTGTTGTGATTTGGTAATTTTGGATAAAAATAAAAAATCTCTCCGAATTTGGAAAGTTTGGAGGGATTTTTGTTTGATTGTTAGTCAAAAGTAAATTTTGTTGGTATAATTGAATATGAAAAAAGAAGCCATTTGGGCAATGACTTCTTTAGTAGAACTGCAAAAGCAGTGACAATTATAATATTTATTGATAAAAATAACTGCCAGCTATACCAGAGCTAAAGCAGTTATTTTTTTCGCTGATCGTGAAGTTTGATCAGCTCAACAATTAAGGCGATTAAGGCAATAACGAATGTGCCAAAATCGAGCATTAATTGTAGCGCGTCTGAAACAGACACGTGACTGGTCCTTTCTAAACGAAATCTGACTATGGTTAAATTGTCCCATAGGCATCACTTCCTTCTGAATGGATAGTCACTGCTCTAGCCAAGTTCTACTTATCACATTATAACAAAATCCCACCAAACTTATTTCAGTTTGATGGGATTTTTGATTAGTCGTTATTTTTCTTCATATTTGAAAAGTCCTTTGGGGCAATTCGTTTAATGTATGAAGGATGTGGTTGACCTAAGATCAATGGGACACGTTCAACCACGGTATCCGCATATTCCAGGCCAAACCAGCTAGCTGGGTTAGAGGATAAGTTTTGAAGCCAAACACGAGCTTCGACCATCCATTTTTCCCAACCGGTTAATTGAGTTTGTGGACTGATAACATCGTTCACGATAACGAATGAGAAGTCACCTACATCACGTCCAGGAGTGGTTGTGTATTCCTGTGGCTGTGGCTCAATAGTGCCGTCAGCGATCAAATCATGGACGATCTGACGAATGTAAACATTTACGCTAGTTTGCTTCTTGAATCCAAGATATAGCTGAACGTTAATTACGTTTTTAGTTCCATAAGTGTTAACCGCATATTCAGCAGTGAACGGTTCGTTAGTGACGTTAACAGTTACAAACCAGTATGCCTTAGCACGTTTTGGTCGTTTATCCAAAATTGAATACAAGATTTCACGCTTGATAAACTTGTTGTACTTAACCTTAGCCATGTAAACCAAGTTAGTTGCATAAGTTGGGTAATCTTCATCATGACTCAAGTTCGTCAACATGCTGGTGTATTCATCAAGTCGTACGTAGGCGTTACGTGATTCGCGCTTGTCGCGGATCTTGTTTCCGTAATACCAAACATACATAATTGCCAAGATAAAGCCAGCAATAACTAATGAAACGTAACCACCGTGAGTAAACTTACTCAAACTTGAAATCATGAACATGACATCCAAGAAACCAAAGAAGATCAAGAATGCCCAATCCCAAATTAATCTTTGGACGCCTTTTCCACGCATTCTCAACCATTCATAAAGCATGATGGTGGTCATCAACATTGAAATAGTGATTGACAAACCATAAGCTTCTTCCATGTGAGCCGAAGTTCTTAAGAACAAAACAAGCGCAATGGTAGCTGCACAAAGCATTTTGTTTACAGATGGAATATAAATTTGTCCTTTTTCGGTTGATGGATAAAGGATGTTCATTCTAGGTAAGAACTTAAGTCCACTGGCTTCAGCGACCAAGGTAAATGAACCAGTAATTAAAGCTTGAGAAGCAATAACGGCTGCGATAGTTGCAAGTACAATGGCAGCTAAACGAATATTGCTTGGGATGATTTCAAAGAATGGATTGAAGTCACCAGTAGTGTGGTAGTTAGGGTTTTGTAAAATCCAAACCCCTTGACCAAAGTAGTTGAGTGATAAACAAACAAAGACATATGGCCAAGAGCCGATGATGTTACTCTTACCAACGTGACCTACGTCAGAATAAAGAGCTTCGGCACCAGTAGTTGCCAGGAAGATCGATCCTAAAATGAAAAGCCCAGCTTTATTATATGGACTAAACAACAACTTAATTGCGTAGTATGGGTTGATAGCTTGTAAAATTGACCAGTCTCCAGCCATATTCATAAAGCCGACAATTCCAAGGAATGTGAACCAAACGAACATAATCGGTCCAAAGGCTTTACCAATAATGCTGGTTCCCATGCGCTGAATTAAGAAGAGGAACAGCAAAATGATGATTGTAATCGTAATAACCATCGATTGCGTGTTTACGGGGATGTTACCTTTACCAAATTCCATCCCCTTCAGCCCTTCAATGGCAGTAGTAACAGTAACGGCGGGCGTTAATGTACCATCGGCTAAAATGGCCGCTCCCCCAATCAGAGCTGGTAGAACTAACCATTTAGCACGCTTTCTGATCAATGCATATAAAGCAAAGACCCCACCTTCACCGTGGTTAGTCGCTTTCAAAGCGATAATCACAGTTTGAAGGGTAGTCAATAAAGTGACAGTCCACAATACTAATGAAATTGAACCGACGATAAAATCACGGTTCACATTACCAATGCCGCCGTTTCCGGCAACGATGGATTTCATAACGTATAAAGGACTCGTCCCAATATCACCATAAACTATGCCGACCGCGATTAATAGTCCGGCGGCGGACATCTTTTTTTGTGTATTCTGTGTCATATTAGTACTTCCTCGAACGAAAATATTAGTCCCGTTTGTAAAAAAGGAATGCCTGAGAGACATTCCAATTTCTAAAACATATCTATTTTCGTCTATTTAACCTAATGTTTCAACCCCTAAATGAGGATTTTTTTACTATGTTCTCATAGGATTTATTGCTTGACAAATTTGAAGAAAAGTTGCTAGGTGAGAAGGACAAGAAAAATGGGTTGAGGGATGGAAAGTAGGAAGAGGCTATTTCTGCACTGTATAGAAGTAGATTTGTTCTATTGTTTAGCTTTTTTGTGGTAAAATATGTCTGAAATAAAAAAGAAGTGCTACGGCAATAGCACTTCTTTAGAAACAGAGCCGTTTGTTTAACGGTGGATTAGTAAATGGTAAAAGAACCGCTACAGTTTGTCCAAAAACGTTATAGCGGTTTTTTTATTTCACTAAAAGTGAAATTCTTTGATAAGTTGCTTCAAGGACTTCAACATTTCTTGTGTAGAATTTAGAAGCTTAGTTACTTCTTTAATTATTACATTCAATGTCCAAAGCACACTCATGAGCATACTCATCAAACTAATCATGAACCATATGAAATGATCCATTAAGTTTTGGAAACTCCTTTCTTTAAGATTCTTACCAAGAATTTAGATTTTCATTGGCATCATCTCCTAGAGGAAAATTTCCACCGCTATATTAATTTTTCTGTTTCAATAATATTGTATCAAAGAAAGAACGATTTGAAGAAAATAGATTTTTTATGTAAAAATGCTACAATATTACTAGACGTTAATTAGTAAATATTGCTAATCAATTGGGCTGCCAACATTTGGTACTTTGCGCTTTTGATTTTGGTACACCGTCAATGTATCACTAGCCAAGCGCATTGGGATAAATTATAAAAATACGGTCGTAATGACCGTATTTTTTGTACAAAAAACACCTGCAAAATGCAGATGTCTCAATATGGTCTTCAATTATGATAAAGAACCAGGAATCTTCTTACGACGAGCTTCGTACCAGTCTGCCCATGATTCATAAGTGGTCATGCTTTCTGGATCGATGTCTTCGTCCTTCTTGATTTCTTCCAAGATGTTCTTGAAGTTGTAATCATGATATTGCAAAACGTTCTTGATCAAAGTCTTGCGTGGGAAGTGAATGTTCACCATCAAGTAGTGGTTAATGTCCACAACGTTGTGATCAGGATCGTACAAGTTCATGATTTCCAAGTCGCGTTGATCAAATTGTGCAATGTAGAAGTTAGCGAAAACCTTCAAGTAATCAGGTTGTTCCTTGAACACTTCAGGGGTCATAACAACACGATTTGGTTCAGGCATAACAACCTTTAATTCATCGTTTTCTTCTTCGTTTGTGTTAGTGTTTTTTTCTTCTTCAGTCAAAGTCGCGCACTCCTTTAAGTAAAATAAAAAATACTAAAAAGCCAACTGTAATTCTACCTAGTTTAACAGATAAAAGCAACTGTTGTCTACTTCTTCAGATAGGATTCGATGTCTTCCTTAGTGATTGAATCAACAGAATCGTGACCATTATCGGCAGCCTTGCGGTACATGTTGATCACGTCTTGTGGACTCCAGGCGCTGGAATTGTAGCCTAAAGAATCCATGCGCTTCTTGATTGCGTCAATGGTTGGCTGGGTGACTTCTTCGCCTTTAACCTTGTGGTCGCCCATGGCGCCAGCACCGTTTTTAACTTTGCCAGCGTTACCGGTCGATTGCTTAGAAGATTGTGTCTTTTCTTCTGAACTAGAGCTAGAAGAAGCAGAGCTAGCAGTCTTTGAGCCGGGTTGAGAAGCAGAAGAATGTTCCTCACTTGAGGTTGACCCTGATTCAGCAGAACTCGTGTCTAGACTCTTGCTTGAACTAGATTCCGAGCTTTGAGAACTGGAAGTAGATTGAGCAGTTTTTTTCTTATTTTTACTATTATATGTGGCTTTTTGAGGAGTGGATTCCGAATTCTGTGAAAATTGCTTGGTGTAGAATAATCCGCCAGCTCCCAAAATTACCAAAATACTAGCAATGATGATGGTGGCCCGTTTCATTATAATGGCCTCCTTTTTTGTTTTTACCTTATTATAACAGATTCGAAATTCAACTAATTTTAGAAAAATAAAATTCTTGGTTACAGATTGGCACCTTCAGACGTTATTAGTGGTGTAAGATATCTCGCGCGTGATTCTTATGAAAATTCATCTATATTCCCAAAAATGAAGGACGGAAAAACAACATGAACATGGAACTAATTGAACAATCAGTGCAATACACTTTCAACAATGAAAAATACACCGACGGATTTAAGAAGCGCATTTTGAAAAATGTAAGAAAAGATGCGATTGCGGAAGGAATTAGTAAGGTGGGGGATGCAATCTCTGGCTTACAAGGTGATAAGTTGGGTGCCGCAGTCTTAATTCAAAAGCATGGCGTGGCGCTTGTGAGCGATAGCGCAAATTAATTATCCACTTAATGAAAATAAAGAACTAAAGCAAATTTAAGGAGAATCATCATGGCAGAAACTACTAAAACTTTGAAGTTAACATTTTTAAATAGTAAAAACAAAAAGACCAGCTTGTCTGTAGCTAATCCATTAGAAAACTTGGATGAACAATCAGTGCGTAAGGCAATGGATGTGATTAGCGGGGCAAATATCTTCGAAAAGGAAGAAGTGGATATGTATAAGACTCCTCAGTCTGCTCAATATGTTGAACGTGTGGTTACTGATGTGTTTAACGATGCTGAGGACAAGCAAGATTAGTATTGAGTTATTGTTGCAGATCATAGAATTAATAAAAGTTCTCAAAGTCAGATTAAGAATGCGTAAATGAAGAACTCGAAATGTTACTAAATGAGCAAATTTTGTTAATATTTTGTAAAATTTTTAAAATCTGTAATAAAAGAATTTAAGATTTTTAAGGCGAGGGGAGACCCTCGCTTTTTACTGATATATCTGCCTTTGCGCCTAATTATGAAAATTTAGATCGTTATTTTTAGGCCCAAAGTATTATTACAAATGTGTTTTGAGGGGTATTTGCGCTTGCGTTTTTGCTTTCAGGTTAGTACAATATGAAGCGTGGTAAGTAATAGGACGGCTTGTAGGCAGGTGGTCTGTACGCATGCTGACCCTTCAGCATGTTCAACTACCTCAGGAGAGTTATAAACTCCTGCCTCATGCTCGAATGGTTTTGTACATTATAGACCCTTTTTTTACTTGCTGAAGCCTTCTGCTCCTATTGCTAGTTTTTTGTTTTTCAAGGAGGATTTGACCACATGAAGAAAAATTTAAGAATCGTTAGCGCTGCTGCTGCTGCCCTCTTGGCTGTCGCTCCTATCGCTGCTTCTTCCGTTACTGCTAATGCCGCTGTTACTGTTAACAACGCACCAGCAACTCAAAACCCAACTGAAGCTGCAAACGCTGTTACTGTAAACGTTGATTTAACTGCTACTGCTGGCAAGACTACTGCCCAAGATGCAATCAACAGTGTTAAGTTATCAGCAACTGGTGCAAGCCTCGTTGGTTTCAAGACTGCTAATGTAAGCTTATTAGCTAACGGTAAGAAGATCACTGATCTTTCAACTAAATTAAACGCTACTGACAGCTACCAAGTTGAAGTTAGCGGCTTAGGCTTCAACGGCTTAGTAAACGGTACTAACTACTCAATCGCTGGTGGTACTGTAAATACTACTGCAAACGCTAACAAGCACTACAGCGCAAGTGCACTTGCTTCAAACGTAACCTTTACTAGTGACGCATTCCAATTAACTGATGCTTCATTAACTGGTACTCCTTACGTTAAGGAAGGTAACAACGTTGTTTCAACTGGTGCTGTTTCATTAAAGGAAAATACTGTATCAGCTATCGTTAATGCAATCGAAAGCAAGTACGCACCTGCAATCGATGGTACTGCAAAGGCTAGCTGGAGCAACCTTACTGCTGATGTTGAATCATCACTTAACACTGCAGGCATCAAGTTGAACAACGGTAAGTTCACTGCTCCTGCAAATGCATTCACTGTTAATGTAACTGTTAAGGCTAACAACGGTAAGACTACTAGCTTCCCAGTTCTTGTTAACGCATACCAAGAAGCTGCTAACTACAGTGAAAACCCAGTAATTACTTACAATGGTACTAAGTACGATCACTCACAAGCTATTACTTTGAAGCCAAACGAAAGCTTCAACAACGTAGCTGTTAACGGTACTGTAAACACTAAGGCTATCGAAGATGCATTCAAGGCTGTTGTTTCATCAACTGACTCAAACAACTTGAGCGTTTCAGTAGATACTTCAAAGGTTAACACTGCTGTTGCAGGTAACTACCCAGTTACTGTAACTGCTAAGAACCCTAACGGTAAGTCAGTTGTTCTTACTTTCAACTTAACTGTTGGTGCTAAGGATGCTTCATACAAGACTGTTGCTCAAGAAGGTAACATCTACACTATCAACGGTAACACTGCAACTAAGACTAACGACACTGTTAAGGCTGGCGCAAACGTTGCAACCTTTGGTACTGTAACTGTTGACGGTGTATCATACACTCGCATCAACTCAAAGACTTCAAACCAATTCGTAGAAACTTCAGTATTCACTGCTGAAACTGGTGTTGAAAAGACCATTATGCATAACGCTTACTACTATGGTAAGGACGGCAAGCGTGTTGGTACTGATAAGATTACTCGTTACAACAAGATCTCAGTTGTAGATAAGCTTGTTTCAATTGACGGTAAGAGCTACTACAAGGTTGCTAACAAGAACCTTTACATCAACGCTGACAACATCGATGGTACTTCACGTACTTTGAAGCACAATGCTTACATCTACAAGACTTCAACTAAGCGTGCTAATAAGCAAGTATTGAAGAAGGGTACTAAGGTAACCACTTACGGTGCTTCATACAAGTTCAAGAACGGTAAGCAATATTACAAGATCGGTAACAACACCGACAAGACTTACGTAAAGGTTGCTAACTTCGAATAATTTAAGCAATTAAATTTTTCAGAATCAGTTCTTCAAAAAACAGGGCTCTCGGGTCCTGTTTTTTTGTATACTTAAATTTCCCGGGAAATAAAAAAGGTGGTTCTTTTGGATCACCTTTTGCTTTATAAATAGGCTAAAAAAATGTCTAAATTCTACAAGTAGTGATACTAACACTTAATAGCTGCCGTGGATGTACAGTGTTTAGCCAAATCAAAATTTAAAGTTATGGAAATGAATATCAAAAAGTTAAAGAAGTCCAAAAACTTATTTCTATTGCCATGATATACACTCCCCTGTTAGATTTATTTGATTTTTAACTTAGTAAATGTTCGTGCACTAATCAAAAACTAACTATATTTGCTCTAGCTATTTTATTTTTAGTTACAACATTATTGTTGAATATAAGAAATAACGGTACTTGCTTCTCTTTATAAGTTAAGGGGAATTTGATTTTTAATTTAGAGTAGCAAAAAAACGAGGCTGATGCCTCGTTTTTTATACATCTTACTGATTATGAAAAATTTAATTGCTTAAATTATTCGAAGTTAGCAACCTTTACGTAAGTCTTCTTAGTATCGTTACCGATCTTGTAGTAACGCTTACCGTTCTTAAACTTGTAAGAACCACCGTAAACAGTTACCTTAGTACCCTTCTTAAGAACGTCCTTATTAGCACGCTTCTTTGAAGTTGCGTAAACGTATGCGTTGTGCTTCAAAGTCTTTTCAGTACCATCAATGTTTGAAGCCTTGATGTATTGGTTATCACCAATCTTGTAGTATGAAGCACCATTGATTGAAACCTTATCTCCAAGAACAGTTACCTTGTTGTAACGCTTAAGACTTGTAGCGTGGGTATTTTGACCATCCTTGTTGTAGATTGCAGCATCGTGCATTACAGTCTTTTCAGTCTTAGTTTCTTCCTTGATGTACTTAGTTTCGATCCATTGATTGTTTTGTTCACGATCTACGTTAGTACGTGCTACACGAGTGTATTCAACACCGTTAACAGTCTTAGTGTCATTAGGGTAAACAGCAATTGATTGACCGTTGTTTACGATAACACCGTTAAGATCTGAAGTAGTTTTTGCAACCATTGAAACTAACTTAACTTGACCATTTGAGTGAACAGTAACGTTCTTGATTTCGTCTAAAGTTGAACCAGTTACAGCAACGTTGAAGTGTAAAGTAGTAGTTAAACCATCTGAGTTCTTAGCTTCCAAAGTCATTGGGTATAAACCAGCAACATTTGCGTTGAAACCAGAAGCTGAAAGATCTGAACTTACCAAACGAAGAGCAGGACCTTCAGGAACTACATTATTGCCGTCCATCTTACCAGCTTGAGTAGCCTTAAAGTGGTTAACAATTGTTTCAGCCCAGTCATTAGTATTCATTTTAACAGTAACGATTGGCATAGCGTTGTTAAAGTTGTTTGAACCTTGTTGTACATTGAAGTAGTCACTAGAACTATTGTTGCTGTATCTAATCAATGGGTAGTTAAGACTGTTGTCTACACTTGACTTAAAGTGAGCGTATGCAACTGCTGACTTACCATTAGTTGAATTGTATGAAGTTACTTTGAAGTCAAATCCCTTGTCAGGAATAGTGAAAGTAGCATTTGCTCCGGTACCGTTTACCTTAATACCAGCAGCAGTTAATTGTTGAATTACATCGTCGGCATTTGTTACAAATGCAACTGGAGTAGTTACTGAGTTAGGAGCAACCTTGAATTTACCGTTAATTTCATCAACCATTGCACCAACAGTTGCTGGAGCGTTCTTTGAGAATGCAGTTTGCTTATCAGATAAAGTTTCCCAACTTGGAGTGTTATTAACTGAAGTGTTGTATGAAACGTATGGGTTACCCTTTGCGTTAGGATCTACAGCGTTGAATTCAATAGCAATCTTAACGTTAGTTACAGTACCTTGGTTAGTAGTTGTAGCAGAATCACTATTACTTGCACCGAACTTAGCGTTAGTTGACTTGTATTTTTTGCTCTTTTGTAAACCTGAAACAGTTACCCAAGCTTGCAAATAGTACTTTTTACCTGCTTTTAAGCTATCTTGAATAGTACCACCATTAGCACTATCAGAAATAACTGCCTTACTTACACCAACGATTTGAGGCTTGTCAGCACCGTAGTTTGAAGTTACTGAAAGAACTTTTAATACGTTTGCATCTGAAGTTAAGTCAGATACCTTTTCGCTTGCATTTACATTGTTAAGACTACTACTAAAAGTTAAAATGTTGCCTTGTGGGGCAGGGGTAGCACTACCACTAGTAGCAAATTGTTCATTTGGTACAACAGCGGCATTAGCAGTAACGGAAGAAGCAGCGATAGGAGCGACAGCCAAGAGGGCAGCAGCAGCAGCGCTAACGATTCTTAAATTTTTCTTCATGTGGTCAAATCCTCCTTGAAAAACAAAAAACTAGCAATAGGAGCAGAAGGCTTCAGCAAGTAAAAAAAGGGTCTATAATGTACAAAACCATTCGAGCATGAGGCAGGAGTTTATAACTCTCCTGAGGTAGTTGAACATGCTGAAGGTGGGGAGGGGAGGCGGGTAGAGACATGGTGCGGATTCTTGAAAGTTCCAGTACGAGGGCTTTATATTGTACCGTGGATTTTTAGCTTTTGAAAAAATGAACTTTTGTGGTATTATAATTAATGAAATACGAGTTGCCTTCATATGAGGTATAAAAAAACCGTTACTCTAAACGTCGAAATGAGTAACGGTTTTATTTCGCCAATTTTATAAAAACTAACGAAATTAACGGCGCTTGTTCTTTTTGTGAATAGTCACAAAGTGCCTATATCGTTTTTTTGAATGAGATTTTAATCGCTCATCAACTAGTTTTTCAAGGATATGAGAAACTAGATTAACAATAATGGGCAAAATGATGCTCGTTGATACGAGTTGCCATTTCTCCATATGAGTTCACCTCCCCGATGTGAAATGACATTGGGAAGTACAAACGCCGTAAATAATTATAGCAAAATTGAAAAAATTATCCTACTTTCACTAAGAAACATGTGCTACTAGGAATCTGATATAATTGGTATTATCTACACAAATTTTTATGGTATTATACTAATGTAAGTATTAGAACTTGCTTAAATTTTTAAAAGACCATTACTTCATATAGCTCAAATTGAAGTAACGGTTTTGCTTTTATTTTTTCTGTGCTTTTGGTGATGAACTCGTAGCTTCGCATCAATTAATTTATCAAGAACATGAGAGATTAAATTTACCGAAATTGGCACAAATACAAATTCTATCAGAGTTTGCCAAAAATGTATCTTTGAGAAGATATAAAAAAGCCGTTACTCTAAACGTCGAAATGAGTAACGGTTTTTATTTCGTCAATTTTTAGAAGTAGTTCTGAACGAATAATGTTTATTCTTCCAGCAACCAATCTAGCAAATACTTAATTTCTATTCCATCAACTACTCCGGTGTCAAATTGCGACAAGCTCAATACACATTTGGTATAGCCATTCGGAATGAAACGAAGGTTATCGGTTTCACGCGTACTATTTTCTGGCAAATGCTCGGTCACTTGATAATACTTCACTTCATTACCTTTGCGTGCAATAAAATCAATTTCTTTACCTGAATAGTCACCAACTTCGACTTCGTATCCATGCCGGAGCAATTCAATGAACACAATATTCTCAATCTGATGGCCTAAGTTATCACGAAAGCCACGGTTTAAACGCGTATTTCTTAGGCCTGTATCAGCAACATAATATTTTCCAAGCGTGCTTAGTAGCTTTTTACCGCGAATATCGTATCTGCGAGCTTGATAGAAAAGATATGATTGTTCAAGTAAGTGTAGATAAGAAATCACGGTTGATGTCGTAGTTTTAAAGCCATTACTCTTTAAGGCATTAGAAATGTTAGTAGCAGAAATTGGACTGCCCAATTCACCCATCAAATATTCAATAATGGCAACAATTGCCTTATCATCTCGAGTTTTTGCACGCATTGCAATATCGCGCAAAACTACAGAATCAAAAATCCCCTTTTTTAGAGCAGTCTTTAAATCTTCATTAGGAGCAATATCTACTGCCGGGAAGCCACCGTCAACGATATATTGGGTAAACAATTGATAGCGATTTTCTGGATTGCCGTGATTGTAGTCATAATATTCTTTAAATGAGAGAGGATAAACTGTCAATTCAACATATCTCCCGGACAAAAGCGTGGCTAGTTCTCCAGATAAAAGGTGCGCATTTGATCCTGTTACATAGATATCCGCATTCATATCAACACGGAAACTGTTAATTGCTTTTTCCCAATTTTTAACGTGTTGAATTTCATCAAAGAATAGGTAATTCTTCTTTTTTTTGTTTTCATGATCGTGAACATAGTGGTAAAGATCCATCTCATCTTTGATGGCATTGAAAGCCAAATCTTCAAAATTGATATGAATAATTTGGTCATCTTCAATTCCTTCTTGATGTAGAAAATCTATAAACATGTTCATAAGGAAAGTTTTCCCCGATCGCCGAATTCCCGTAATAACTTTAATTGCTTCATTGTCTTTATATTCTTTCAAGAAATCCATGTATCTTGGTCGCTTAATTATCATAATCTCACTCTTTTCATATCTTATCTTTTATAAAATATTTTATCATCAATTTTGTAATTTTGTCTTTTATAAAAGATAAAATACTAAATTTTGCAAAAATATCTTTTATAAAATATTTTAGCGATTTTTAGAGAGAAATTTATCAGCGCTTAGTCACTCATTCTTTAAATTGATAAATACAAGCGTCATAAATAATAATTGCGCAATTTTTCATTTCTTAGTATAATGAAAAAGAAAAGGAGATAGGAACTGGTACTTCCTATCTCCAAGCGTAACTTGAATGACTAATGTTGGAGAAGCTAATCTTTATGGTTAGCTTTTTTGATTATCGCGTAAGCTTTTGCCAAGCGAATTGTCAAATTCCCAACAGAACCTAAAATGATACTGACTGCAATCGCAGTAGCAATCATTAGCGGGGTTCCTCCAGTCTATCCATTTGTGTCATAGCTCTCACCTCGGTAACTCGAAAATCTTTGAGGGGTGTGCAGCCATGATAGTTACTAAGTTTTGCGTTAATTACTCGCAAAACCTAATCCTTATTATAACTTATCCAATTAGAGAGCAAAAGGCGGTGAACAAAATTCACCGCCTTTTTATTTCCTAGGAAATTTTAGCAACAAAAAACGAGACCAAAGTCTCGTTTTTATACGTAGTGTTGATTCTGAAAAATTTAATTGCTTAAATTATTCGAAGTTAGCAACCTTTACGTAAGTCTTGTCAGTATTGTCAAATACCTTGTAGTAACGCTTGCCGTTAGCAAACTTGTATGAAGCACCGAAAGTGGTTACCTTAGTACCCTTCTTCAATACTTTCTTATTAGCACGCTTCTTTGAAGTCTTGTAAACGTATGCGTTGTGCTTCAAAGTACGTTCTTTGCCATCAATGTTACCAGCAGCGATGTATTGATCCTTGTTAGCAACCTTGTAGTAAGTACCACCGTTGATTGAATAAGTGTCCTTAAGAACTGATACATTGTTGTAACGAGTTACGCGACCTTCGTGTGAAGACTTACCAGCATTGATTTGTGCCTTAGTGTAAAGGTAAGCATTGTGCATAACTCTCTTAGTTACGCCTTCTTCTTGAGCTGGCTTAGCAGCTTGAAGGTTAGTAGTTGGAATCCAAAGGTTGCTTTGTTCACGACTTAAGCCAGTAGTTGCAACGCGAGTGTATTCAACACCATCAACAGTTTTCTTGTCGTTTACGTAAACAACAATTGGTTGACCTTGGTTTACAACAGTACCGTTTTGGTTAGAAACCTTACCATCAACGATTGAAACTAACTTGATAACTTCATTAGCCTTACCAGTTACGAATTGGTTTGATAATTCATCAAGACCATCACCTGAAACAGCAACAGTGAAGTTCAAAGTAGTAGTGTAACCGTTTGAGTTCTTAGCAGTAAGAGTTGCCTTGTGCAAACCTTCCTTGTTGATGTCCATTGTAGAACCATTATCAATTGACAAAGCTTCAGTAGTCAATGGTAATTGAGCTGAGTTGTTAGTTGATTGTTGTGCTGAGAACTTCTTAATTAAGTCACTTGCCCAGTTTAAGTTACCCTTTTGAACAACAGCAATTGGCATTGCATTGTTAAAGTTGTTCAAACCTTGTTGTACGTTGAAAGTATTATCCTTAGTAAGTGAGTACTTAATTAATGGGTAGTTGTTGTATTGGTCTTGTGAACCGAAGTATACATTTAAAGTAGCAAACTTACCAGTTGAAAGGTTTACACGGTGTAAAGTTAAAGTGTTGCTCTTAGCATTCCAAGTAGTAAAGCCTCTTCGAACTGTACGAGTAGCTGAAGGTGCGTTAACTACATTCTCCCAGTTTTGCCAATTATTAGCATTCAAAACTTGGTTGTAGTCAACTGGTTCATCATTTGGTTGTGATGAACTGTTGTATGAGTCCAAGCCTAATGAATGAAGACTGTCGTAACGACCTGCAGCAGTGTTAAGATCAAAGTTCTTAGTAACAATCTTGTTATTTTCAATTACTTGAGCTGACTTAGGTGCTTCAATAGTTTGGTCGTTGTTGTATGCATTGTTGTTATTTGCAGTTGACTTGAAGAATGGTTGAGCATCACCTTCTGAATTATAGAAGTGAAGTTCAACAGCAATCTTAAGGTTTCTTACAGTACCTTGGTTTGAAGGGTTGAAGCTTGTGGGACTAGGTGCACCTTGAACATCTTCAGTATTAGCATTAGTTTGGTAAACGTCACTAGTAGTCTTTGATAAACCGTTTACAGTTACTTCAGCTTGAAGGTAGTAAGTGTGACCTGGAACAAAGCTACTTACAGCTTCTCCACCATTTTGTTCTTTAGTAATCTTAGCTGAGTTGACACCAACGATCTTTGGTGATTCACTCTTGTTAACATCTTTACCAGTTAGAGATTCAACAGTAATGTTCTTTTCGATATTTGAATCTGAAAGGAAGTCATTTAAGTTGAAGTTCTTTAAATCAACAAAACCATCAAAACCAGCTTTACTTAAAGTTTCGTTACCAATGTTACTGCTGAAGTTAAGGTACTTGCCTTGTTTAATTGGCTGTGCATTAGTAACATTTCCACCTGGTAAAACTTCAGCGGCATTAGCAGTAACGGAAGAAGCAGCGATAGGAGCGACAGCCAAGAGGGCAGCAGCAGCAGCGCTAACGATTCTTAAATTTTTCTTCATGTGGTCAAATCCTCCTTGAAAAACAAAAAACTAGCAATAGGAGCAGAAGGCTTCAGCAAGTAAAAAAAGGGTCTATAATGTACAAAACCATTCGAGCATGAGGCAGGAGTTTATAACTCTCCTGAGGTAGTTGAACATGCTGAAGGTGGGGAGGGGAGGTGGGTAGAGACAATGGCGCGATTTTTTAGGTCTGTTGCGCGAAAGAAATATTGTACTCGAAAATTTAATTAAGCTAATATAGTATTTGTGGTTTCCTATATTAGAAAAAATCGATACTTAGACCTCCACCCTAAGTATCGATTTTATTTTGCTAAAAATTCCACAAATGAAAATAGCGGATTTAATTACGGAAGTACAAAATTTTGTTAAAAAGAACGCGCATACATTTCTTTTATGATACAAAAAGCGTGCACCTATTGTGTTAGTGCAAATAGGCATATACAATAGAGTTGTCATTATAAGGAGGACTTTTAAATTCATGAAGACTAAATTTTTTGCAGGTGTCGCTGCAGCAGCGCTATTGACTTCCGCTGTACCTGTTCTTAACAAGATGCCATTTGTTCAATCTGCAAATGCGCACCAAACCAAAGCAGCTACTGATTTTGAACAAGCTTTCTTAGATAAGGCGTCACGCCAAGCTCAAAAAGCAGCTAAGAAGTATGGTGTATACCCATCAGTAATGATTGCCCAAGCAATCGTTGAATCTGATTGGGGTCGCTCAGGTTTAGCTACTAGTGCTAATAATCTTTTCGGAATTAAAGCTGGTGATGGTTGGACCGGCGAAACCTACACTTCTAGAACTCGCGAAGAAAGCAATGGTAAAAGCTACTATATTAATGCCGCATTTAGAAAGTATCCAACTTATGAAGGATCTTTCGATGATAATGGCAACAAGCTTAGAAACGGCGTAAGTTGGGACGCAAATCGTTATAAGGGTGCTTGGATTGAAAATGCTAACTCTTATCAAGCTGTAACTAAGGCCTTGACTGGGACTTATGCCACAGCCGGTAATTACAACAAGATGCTTGATAGCAGAATTGCTACTTACGACTTAACCCAATACGACCCAAAGATTTCTAATGAAGCAAAAACTTACACAGTTTCTAAAAATGCTGACACTTACAACTGGCCAACCGATCATTCAGTGGCTAAGAAGGAAAGTTCCATTAACAAAGGCGACAAGGTAACTGTTGATAAGACCATCACTTACTACAATGGTTCTCAGCGGATGCACATTGCTGGTAAGGGTTGGGTAAACTCTACTGTTTTTGAAAAAGACAGTCAACTTCCAGCAGCTCCATCTTCAGAAGCGCCAAAGGGTGCAACTAAGGTCGAAAAGAACTTGATGCACAATGCCTATGTTTACAATGAAAAGGGCGAACGCATTAAAGATATTAAACTTTTGCAAGAAGACAATGTCATTCCAACTTACGGCACTAAGACTATCAAGAACAAGAAGTACTACCGTATCGGCGAAAATCAATACATTGCAGCCGGTAACATTGATGGAACTATGAAAGTTCTTAAACACAACGCCTATGTTTACAACCAATACGCAAATCGCGACAACGATTTGAAGTATAAGAAAGGTCAAGCTGTCAACACGTACGGTAGTGCAGTAAAGATTTTAGGTAAGAAATACTACAAGGTTGGTGTTCACGAATACGTTAAGAAGGCAAACTTTTAATTAAAAATTGAAGTTTCTCAGTTGGGAATTAAGGAGAAATGGAATGAAATTTAAAAAAATAATGCTTGCAGTGTTAGCTGCTGGTAGTTTGACCGCTATTGGCCTTGGGGCTAATACTTCCAAAGTGCACGCAGCCACCATGAACAGTATTGCACAACAATACAGTTATAGTGGCACTACCTACTTATATAAGATGTTAAAAACAGAAGGCATAAAATATAATAAGTTTTATACTGAAAATCCAATCAAGTATAGAACTGGTAAGCCTGAGGGGATTGTCATTCACGAAACGGCAACTCCCGGCGCGACCGCCCATGATGAGGCGATTTATTTTAACCGGGAATGGATGAACATGTATGCTTATGTACATGCATTCGTTGATCATAACGGTGTAATTCAAATGATGACTCCTGATTATGGTGTGTGGGGCGCGGGCCCAATGGCTAACGACCGCTTCATGCAAGTTGAATTATGTGAAGAAACGGATCGAACTAATTTTGCTAAAAGTATCAATAATGATGCAATTTATGCAGCAAAGCTTTTGCACCGTTATAATTTGACGCCAACTAACGCTACCAAAACTGGCCAAGGAACAGTTTGGTCTCACCTGGCAGTTTCAAAATTCTTAGGTGGAACCGACCATGGCGATCCCGATGGTTATTTTGCTAGTTGGGGTTACTCAATGGATGAGTTTTTCGATTTAATCCAGCATTACTACAACTTGCAAGAGGGAAATGCTTCTGCTGAAAAGAAGCCAACTGCAACTACTGCAGTTACTCAAGCACCAAGCACAAATGGTAAAACCTTAATGCACGATGCTTATGTTTATGACGAAAACGGCAAAAAGACCAAAACTTTGAAAAAAGCCGGTGTAGCTGTAAACGTTTCTGGTGAAAAGACAATTAATAAGAAGAAGTATTTACAAATTGGTAAAAACGAATACGTTAATGCAACTAATGTTGAAGGGACTGACCGGGTATTAAAACGTAATACTTACATTTATGATACTGTGGGTGTCCGTGTTGGAGTTACCAAGCTTTTGAAGGGAAATTCTGTAAAGACTTATGGCTCTAAAGTCACCATACAAGGAATTAAATATTATGCAATTAGCCCAACTCAATTTGTAAAAGCTAATAATTTCTAAGTTAAGAAGAATATACCTTTTTCGGTGTGAAAAAGGTGTATTTTTTTGTATAATTTTTGTAATTATAGAAGGGGGTATTGAATTGGAACAACTATCTTTATTTTTGGTAGTGCTTTTAGCATTAGTGATTCCAATTTTTATGGCGCGATTTCGAGTGACTAATGTGCCAACGGCCGTTGCTGAAATTATTGTGGGAATTATCATGGGGTCCAGTGGATTTAATATTATTTCATCAACTCATGATCTAACTTTTCTTTCCAATTTAGGGGTTATCCTTTTGATGTTTTTATCAGGGATGGAAATTGATTTTGATTTATTAAGTAGAAAAAATAATCCCAAAGGTAAGTCTCAAGCAGGAAAAGAAGTTGATCCACTCAAAACGGCAATTGTTGCGTTTTGTGGATTGGCGATTATGGCAGTCATTTTGGCCTTCATTTTGAAGTGGATTGGGCTATTTAGTGAAGTAATGTTGGCCACAATTATTTTTATGACGGTTGCTTTGGGAGTAGTAATCGCCACTTTAAAGGAAAAAGAAATCTTAAATCGTCCGATTGGGCAGACAATTTTGCTGACAGCAGTAATGGGGGAAGTAGTGCCATTAATGTTGTTAACAATTTATGCATCGATTCATGGTGGAAATGCGGAAAGATTATGGCTGATTATCCTATTATTTGTGGCTGCTATTTTTCTATTACATCGTTTTAAGCAGCCATATATCTGGTTTAGTAAAGTTACTAAGGCCACCACGCAATTAGATATTCGTTTGGCGTTTTTCCTTATTTTTGCCTTGGTAACCGTGGCTGAGCGAGTTGGTGCTGAAAATATCTTAGGAGCATTTTTGGCAGGGATGGTAATGAAACTTTTGGAGCCAAGTGAATCAACCAAGGATAAGCTGACATCCATTGGATATGGTTTCTTTATTCCAATTTTCTTTATAATGACAGGAGTAAACTTGAATTTGAAATCATTGTTTGCTCATCCAAGTTCATTAATGCTATTGCCGATTTTGGTATTATTCTTCTTCCTTGCAAAAATGCCAGTCTTGGGAGTTTATATGACAAAGTTCGCTCGACGTAATGCTTTTGCAGGTGGATTTTTAACGGCAACTACAATTACAATTGTTCTTCCTACTTTGCAAGTTGCGAGAAAATTACATGCAATTAGTTCTACTCAATCTGATACTTTTATTTTAGCAGCGGTGATTGTATGTATTGTTAGTCCGATTATCTTTAATTCTAGCTTTAAGCTTTTGCCAGAGGACAGAATTAAACAGCGAGTAATTATTATGGGTGCTAATACTTTTACAATGCCTGTAGTTCATGATCTTCATGATAATTGGTATTCAGTTGCTATGTTTACAGATAATGAAGAAAACTACAATACTTACAAGAGTAAGGTTCAGAGCTTAAGTTTAATCAAAGATTTGAGTCAAGAATCTTTAGAAAAAGCTGGAGCTTTTAATGGCGATATTTTTGTGGCTGCAAATCATAGTGATGAGATCAATTTAAAATTAGCTAAAATGGCTAAAGATGGTGAGCAAATGAAGCGCGTCATTATTCGACTTCAGCAACCTGATATGGGAACTGTCCGCAAGTTGCGTGCTGACGGAATCGAAGTGTTTAATTTTACCAATGTTCGTTCTTCATTGATGCGAGCTTTAATTGAATCACCGGCTGTTTACCAAATTATGACCGATACGAAGAATATTTTGTATTCCGTTGTTGTACGCAATCCAAAATATATTGGACAAGAACTAAAGGATTGGGACTTTATCGATCAAATTACGGTGAGTCGAATTAAACGTGGGAACAAATGGCTTGCCCCACACGGTTCGACTGTAATCGAAGCTGGGGATGAAGTGGTTTTCTCAGGACAATATGAAGCTGCAGATAAAATCAGACAAATTTTAGGACGCAAATAAAATAAACCTGGATCATTTTTGATCTAGGTTTTTGTTTTGATTATCTTATTAGTACGAAGCTTTGGCTTCTGCCAAAACTTTTAAAACATTCAAACTATGTTCAAACCATTTGTTGGCAAGCTCGGTATTATGCTCATCGATTGCTTTAGCAAAGTCATCAAACTCTGCTGCCATGCGATGCGAGTGAGTGTTAAAGTTATACTTCTTTGGCTCTTTATCGCGGAGTTCAAGGGTATAGTTATTAAGTTCACCAGGTGAACCATCAAAGTGGATAGTTCCTTTTTCACCTTCAATAAATGAACGTGGTGGCATTGTGTAACTATCTTTTGAGGCAATTAAACTAGCTTGAATTCCTTGGTAGGCCATATTTAAAATTCCAGAAGTATCTATCCCTTTTTGAATGTTTGGGTAGTACTTAACTAATTTTGGATTTTTAAATAAGCCTACAGCTAAGTGGATGTTATAGATGTTTAAATCATTTAAAGCACCACCATCTTTTTTAGGATCAAAGACTGGTGCGATTTTTCCTTCTAAGAAGTCATCATAGCGACTAGAATATTGGGTGTAGTTTAAAGAAAGAATATGAACTGGTTTAATCTGCTCAAGATCTTTTTGGATATGTTTGAAGTTTTCCAAGTGAATATTGGTGATTGCTTCAACAATGATCAGCCCCTTTTTGTCTGCGATTTGCTTTAATTCTTCAGCTTCACTAACTGTAGTAACAAAAGGCTTTTCACAGATGACGTTTTTGCCTGCTTCTAGGGCATTTTTAGCCACAATAAAATGAAGCGAGTTAGGGACAGCTACATAAACTGTATCGACTTCTGGATCATTATAAAGATCACTATTGTCGGTGTAGGTATGTTTAATGCCGTATTGAAGGGCTAAGTCTTTGCCTACTTGTTCACTACGTTTAGTAGTGGAGATAGCAATCAGTTCTAAATTATCAATTTTATCAGCAGTTGTTAAAAAATCATGGACGATTTTTCCACTACCTACAATTCCTAATTTCAATTAATTGCTTCCTTTCTTAGTGCTTGCTTTTGGCATTGGCTTTGCATTTAAAGCAGAGTCAGGAACCTTTAAGAAGTCGTGGCTACCAAAGTTACCGTAGCTTTGACCTAAGCGAACTTTCATCAATTTACCAAGTTTCATGTTGATAAAGAGATTGTAAGACGTTAACTTTTTATTCTTTACAACAGCTTTAACAGTCATATTTTGATATTTGCCGTATTTTTGAACGCGGCGGAAAACTTTTTCTTGAGCTGCACTTTGACCCGTAGTTCCAAAAATTGGATCAGCAGCATCTTTCATCAGCTTTTGGTCTTTGATATCAGCAGTTAGAGTGTAAGTATTCTTGTTACGCTTCATTTTGAAAGCTTTAACCAATTTTGGACTTGGGTCAGTCATGGTAGTGTTATTAGTAATCGCTTCAAGAAGTTCAGCATAAGTGTGACCGCTAAGTTTATCAAGTTTAGCCTTGTACCAGCTACTACGGCCGTTTAAGTAAACGTTGTTCATATTAATCCACTCTTCAGAACTTTGCGTTTTACCTTTACTGGTTGTTTGATTAGTAATATGGAAAACAGTCGGATCTCCACCAAAGTTAGTATTAGCAGAAACGATTTGTGTGGAAGTATCTGTAGATAAGCGAATGGATTGAATTACTTCACCACTCTTAAAACTTTTCTTAGTTTGATCTACAACTTGACTCTTAGTTAAAACAGGCTCGGACTTTTTTTGCTGTTTACTACAACCACCAGCAATTAAAGCCCCCATTAAACATGCAGCAATAAAAATACGTTTGAATTTCATGATATATCTCTTTCTCTAATATTTCTAAGTCTATTGTACAGTAAAAGCTCGAGTTGCACCTAAGTGACTTCGAGCTTTTTTCTTATTTTGCCATATTTCCTAAATTAACAGCATTCTTTTTAATTGAAGCAGGGACTTCTAGCTTCTTTAATTTATTAATATCCTTGATCTTCATTGATAATTTCTTATCTTTGCTGCCATCTTTATAATCAGCACCAATTAAAACTGACTTTAACTTGTAGTCTTTATTAGTCCTAATTTTAATATTGATCTTTTTTGGCTTAGCCTTGTTTAAATCAACGCCAATTACAGAAGTAACAGGGGAGTTTTGAATAATTTCATTCCAAAGCTTTTTATTATTTCCGTGGTAATAAACTTCATAGCCTTTTTTGGTTTGCTTGGTTTTGAATAAGTTAGCGTTTGAAGTGCTTAAAGTAAGCAGAGTGCTTTTAGCAAGATCATCGGTTAATTGAGCATAGCTGCTAGCTTTAGTAAGCTTAGTCTTAAACCATTTATTGGTGTCTGTACCTTGCATTTGAATGTAGTTGGTTTTATTTTCAATCCACATCTTATAGTGGTTAGAATTAGTAGTAAAGTTTGCATAGACTACTAATGGATTTTTAGAATATTTAGCGCTCGCTTTTTGCAAAATTTGTCCAGATGGAGAAGTTTGTTTCCAAGTGGCCTTCATATTTTTTAAGTTAGTGTTTTGCGCCTTAGTTAAGATTGTTTGAGCAGAAGGTGTTGTAGCGGCTGCTTTCTTTTTTTGATTGGAACACGCTGCAAGATTAACTCCCAAAATTGCTACTAAAACCAAGGATAATATTTTCTTTACTTTGTTTGACATAATTTTCTCCCAACTAAAATTGATAACGCCTCTTATTGTAGTTTTTGGATAGTAAAGAAAAGTTCTCAAATCGATTAATTTTTTTTAAAGATATTCAAAATGTTGCGTAATTTACTACCTTTGACTTGGTAATTTTCCACTGGTTGAGTGACTTCAATACAGCCGATATATTTGCCTTCAGGGTTATGAAGACTGTAAAAAGAAATGTTTACTGGGATGTCGTTTTTGTGAATCATGATTGAAATAGAATTGCGCTGGTTATTGTGCATTTGCTTAAGAACTTCTTTGACATGCTTTTGGCTGTGGCCGGGATGCACCTCAAAGACTGTCTTACCAATATCTTTAGGCGTTCTTTTGAATAAACGATGTTCATTCATTGATGACCAAACAACCACATCGTTTTCGTCCAATACATCCATTTCCTGGGGAATAGTTTTAAAAATTGCGTTTAATTCTTCTAAGGAAAGGCTCCCACCTTCAAGCTGAATTGCTTTTTCCATAATATTACCATCCTTCTTACTTATTAAATCTACTTTTATTTTATCATCCTCTAAGAGTTTGCGATTGATTTAGATTTTTTAAGGAAAAACTATGCAATTTTTGAATAAGCGTGTAAAATATTGATTGAAACATTGAATTTTCAAAGGAGATATTTCATGTCTAAATTAGTTTTAATTCGTCACGGACAAAGTGAATGGAATCTTTCAAACCAATTTACTGGTTGGGTTGATGTAAACCTTTCAGAAAAAGGTGTTGAAGAAGCTAAAAAAGCTGGTCGTTTAATCAAGGAACACGGTCTTGAATTTGACCAAGCTTACACTTCAGTTTTAACTCGTGCTATCAAGACTTTGCACTTTGCACTTGAAGAAAGTGACCAACTTTGGATTCCTGAAACTAAGACCTGGAGACTTAACGAACGTCACTACGGTGCTCTTCAAGGTTTGAACAAGAAGGATACTGCTGAAAAGTACGGCGATGAACAAGTTCACATTTGGCGTCGTTCATACGATGTTTTGCCACCAGTTATTGATGACGATTCAGAATTCAGCCAAGCACATGACCGTCGTTACGCAAAGCTTGACCCACACATCGTTCCTAAGGCAGAAAACTTACACGTAACTTTAGACCGTGTAATGCCATTCTGGGAAGACAACGTTGCTCCAGACTTACTTGACGGCAAGAACGTAATTATCGCAGCTCACGGTAACTCACTTCGTGCTTTGACTAAGTACATTGAAAACATTTCTGATGACGATATTATGGACTTAGAAATGAAGACTGGTGAACCAGTTGTTTACACATTCGACCAAAACTTGGATGTTGTTAACAAAGAAAAGTTGGATGACTAATTTTCATTCAAATTTAAAAACCTCAATCTTTTGATTGAGGTTTTTTGTTTTGAAAACGTATTCTTTCAATAAACTTTGCTCTATGATTGGATTTTAGCGTTAAGATTAAAATTAGGAGTAAAAGATTTAAGTAAGGAGGAATCGCATTGGATCATAAAATTGTTACTTATCCAGCAATTTTTAAACCACTCGAAAATGATATTTACGTAATTAATTTTCCTGATGTTAAGGGTGCAATTACTGAAGGAAAAGGTTTGAGAGATGCAATGAAAATGGCCGCTGATACTTTGGCAAGTCGTCTTTATAACAAGCATAATTTGCCAAAAAGTAGTGACCCTAATGACATTAAGACTGCTAATGATGGTTCATTTGTAGTAAAGGTTTCTGCGGATTTAACAGAAGCTTTTGGCAATCGAATCGATTATCAAATCTAAAAAAAGACGCCTCCGCAAAAAGAGACGCCTTTTTTATCAACTTATTCCAAAAACTGTTTTTTACTTATTTGGAACAGATTAATTATAATATAAGGCTGTACTAATTACTATATCTTGTTAGTTGGAATGGTAAAATTATAGTAATAAGGACAAAAAACGATAGCAAAATAATTAATTCTGGGTTAGAATGTTTTTCACGAAATTGACAGTCCTACCCTTAAAGTGCTATTTTCAAAAAGGGGAAAAGTTGGGAGAACACACTATGCAAACTATTGAAAATTCTCTCTTGCAAGTTTCTGTTGACGAAAATGGAGCACAAATGGTTAACTGCGTGTCCCAGAATGATAAATTTGATTATCTAAAGTCACAAGATGGACAAGAGAAAGTGGCGGTTGCTTTTCCAGCAATTGACCAAGAAAAAAATTGGGCGCTCGAATTACCTTGGACAGTTGTCGATAAGGGAGATAGTCGAGTGAGCCTCACATTGATTGACACTGAAGAGAGCTATAAGTACTTTCCGTATCATTTTGAGGTAGTACTTACTTATGCTTTGGAGGGCAATCAAGTAAATGTATCTTTTTATTTAAAGAATAATTCTCATAAAGAAATGCCTGTTTCTTTAGGGGTGATTATTCCTATGCTTGCAGGTTTTACACCAAGTAAAGACCTAAATAAAATTCAACTTGAAGGTGTTAATAATCATCAGGTGACTGTTGAGTCGACTGATTTTGAGCTGGAAGTAAATGAAAATCAAATTTTAGCCAAAAATCATGAACTTAACTTAGCTGGCGATAGCAGTCAGAATTTTGCGGTATCGCTCACATTAAGTTGAAAATATAACAATTTCAATAAGATACGCCAAGCAAATCAGCAGTGATTTGCTTTTTTTGCTATAATACACTCATTGTCAATAAATACTCAGGTAAAAGGGAATATGAAAAATAACGAAAAAAGACCAGATACAAGTCGAGTGAAGATGCACTCGGATGATTATCACAAAAAGCATCGAGTATTAGGATGGATAATAAGCATAGTGGCGATTTGCGCGGTTGCGGCGGTAGCTTATTCCGCATATGTTTATTTCAAAGCTAAAAGTGCTGTCGATCAGACTTATGATCCCAAGAACCAGGTAGAGGTTCGAGATGGCGAATTTAATGGGAAAAATAAATTTGCTGTTTTGTTAATGGGAACTGATACTGGGGCCTTAGATCGAACCGAAAAGCGTGGGCGTACCGATACTATTATTTTAGCGATTGTAAATCCGCAAAAGAAGCGTTATACCTTGATGTCGATCCCGCGGGATACAATGGCTCAAATGGTAGGAAATTCAAGTTTTAGAGTTGAAAAAATTAACGCTGCCTACACTATTGGAGGTGCCAAAATGGCGATGGATAGTGTATCTAAACTAATTAACGTTCCAGTGAAGTATTATGCCTTAGTTAACATGGGTGGAATTATGAAAATGATTCGCTATGTTGGGGGCATTAATATTAGACCTAATTTAACTTTTGAATATGGTGGATATGAATTTAAAAAAGGTAAGATGACCCATATGGGTGGTGGGGGAGCTTTAGCTTACTCCAGAATGCGTTATGACGATCCTAAAGGAGATTATGGGCGCCAAGAACGTCAACGCCAAGTTATCATCGCTTTAATTAAAAAGGCTGTATCCTTGGGTTCCTTATCAAATTTGGATTCTATCTTGTCTACGGTTTCTGGTAATGTTAAAACCAACTTGCCATTTAGAGCGTTGCAATCAATTGCCCTAAATTATCGCAGTTGTGCAGACCATGAAGTAAGTGATTATTTGCATGGCTATAATGCTACAATTGATGGTTCTTCTTACCAGATTCAACCCACAACTGAATTACAGCGTGTTTCTAACTACGCTCGTTCAGAATTAGGATTAGAGCAAGAGTTTATTAATAGTAATGAAACTTATCAGAATCAGCGTAATGTAGCCGATGGATTTAGTTTTAAGAGTAAGAAAAATCAAGAATACAAAATTTATGATGATTACACCGAAGAAGGTGATAATTAATGGCACGACTTTGGTCGATTTTAATTGGATATATCTTCGGCAATTTTTTATTTGCGATGATTATTGGGCGACTAGCTCTTCATACTGATCCAACTAAATATGGCTCGGGAAATCCAGGAACTGCCAATATGGGGGCTGTTTTTGGCAAAAAATGGGGAATATTAACATGTAGCGGTGATTTATTAAAAACTGCAATTGCCTTGTTAATTGTTCATCTTGCTTTCCCGGGAAAAATAAATTTGGCTTATGCAGGATTGGGGCTGATTTTAGGGCATTGTTTTCCAATTTGGAATCATTTCCAGGGTGGGAAAGGAGTGGCTGTCGCAGCCCTTTTGACTGTGGTGTATGATTGGAAAGCTGGAATTATTACTCTGCTCATTGCATTAGTGCTGACAGCAATAATGCAAAATTTGACGATTCCTCCTCTTGTGTTTATGATTTTATTTAGTGTTTTTGAATTCTTCAAAAACCAGGAAGCAGGAATCATATTTCTGATTATTACGGGCATCATGATATTCAAGTTTTGGAAGGATATTATCGATTTCTTTACTGGTCATGGCAAAAAAGTTGATATTTTATATTCAATTAAGAAAAAATTGGGTATTAAGGTGTAGTATAAAAGGGATATTTTTAGTAAGGACATAGATAAAAACGATGAGTGAAAGTAGAAAAAGAAAATCACTGACATTTTGGCAATATCTTTGTCTAGGTATCGCTACCTTTGGAATGATCGCTTTAAGTTATAGCTTTGGCGGCAGCTTCGGGAGATTACCTCTAGGTAGTTTGCTTAGATTTGTGCCAAAAATGGCTGAAAATGCCTTTATGATTTTTGTACCAATGGTATTTGGTGCAGTTTACAGCAAGAAAAAAGTTCATCCGACAGAAGCTTTTAGATTTTGGCTGATTGCCGTTGTAACTTTGGTATTGTTCTATTTAGCATATTTCTTTAAATTGCCAGATAGATTTAATATGTGGCGGTTATGGGGTGTGTTCTTCCCAGTATTAACTAGTACGTCTGTATTACTTGCTGGATTGATATTTAGTATCTTAGTACAACCATATTTGTATGATTTGCAAAGAAAATTAACAGTTAAACAAAACTTATTAGTTTTGTGTATGCTAACTGTAGTTGGTTTTGCAACATGTGCAGGTGCAATGGGGTTCCGTTACTCAATCTTTGGCGTGTACCTAATTTTGTACTTTGCGTGGGGGATGTTTTTAGCAAACTGGAAGATTACTAAGACTCAATTCAAGTGGTCAATCTTTTCAGGAATTGTATCCTTCTTCATAGTATTTATTGGGGTTCCTGGATTCAACGGAGTTTTCTGGTACCAAGTATTATCCGCTCGTAATGGTGGCGGCTGGAATAGACAATTCTTAAATAATCCAACATCACCATTTATGGTTTTGATGGTTATTGCAATTTTCTTAATCTTTAGAAAAACTATCATGTCTTATAGTGCACGTGAAATGCGTTACTTTATTCCAGTAATTATCTTCATGCAAGCACCAATTTCCACTTCATTTATGAATGCTTTCCGCTTCACAAATAGTGCAGGTGTAAATAAGCTCATTATGATCATTATTATGATGATTGTGAGCGTATTGCTTACTAAGATTTATGAAAAATATCTCTTTAGAATTAAGCCATTCAGAAGAGCAATGCTCTATTTGAGCAAAGATGATAATTTAGTAGACATCTTGGTTCGCTGCTGGAAGAATTTTGTTGCTTGGTGTGTGGAACATCGGGTAATGCTTCTTACTTGGATCTGGTTCTATATTTTGAGTTTTGCTTCATTCTTAATTGAATCAGATAATTTGAGAATTCAAATTTCAACTGCTAGTGATATCAATGCCGTAGTCTTCTTACTCGGTACGAGATTCTTTGCAATTATTTTGACTACTATTTTCTTAGATGCAATGTTCTCAATTTTCTATTTTGTAACTACACGCTATTGGACTTCCACAGTTTTAGTTAGTGTAATTACAATTGGATGGGCAATTGCTAACAAGGTTAAGCTTAACTTACGTGGGGAGCCAATTTACCCAAGTGAATTGAGTGAAGCAGCTAACTTTAAGACTTTGATTCCAATGATTGGCTCAACTTTATTGATCGTAGTTGGAATTGCTTTAGTGATTATTATTGCTTTGGATGTTTTCTTAGAAGTTAAATTCCCAATTAAGAAAAGGGGTTCGTGGAAGCGTCGTGGAATTTGGGCACTTTTGAGTTTGCTTTTATTCTTAACTCCACTTCGTTTCAATCATGATGGTGGTTTTATTTATCACATTAATCGTGGTTTTGATAATAAGCAATCCTTCAGAAACCCTGAACGTGATATTCAAATTAACGGTCCGATCTTGAACTTCTTGAATTATCTTGACTTGCAAGTTATGGATCAACCTGCCAATTATTCACAATCTACGATTAATCATTTGAATAGCAAGTATCAAAAGATTGCGGACGAAATTAACAAGACAAGAAAGAACAATCTTAAGAATCAAACAGTTGTCTTTAACTTGAGTGAAAGTTTTGTTGATCCATATACTTTCCCAACTATCAAGATTGATAAATCAGCTCCAAATCCAGTTAAATTTATTCAATCAATGAAGGATAAATCAACTTACGGTAACATGCTTAGTGCTGGTTACGGTGGTGGTACTGCTAACATGGAATGGGAAACTTTGACTGGTCTTAACATGGGGATGTTTAGATCAACTTTGACTCCATATGTTCAAGTTGTACCTCGCTACAAGTTCTACCCAACTATTGGTATGAACTTTGACTACAAGTCTGCCGTTCACCCATTTATTGGTACTTACTACTCAAGAGTAGAAGATTATAAGAGATTCAAGTTTAACAAGTTTGAATACTTAGGTTCTAAGTACAAGATTATCGATCAAAAGAAACTTGGAAAGAGTAGTTATAACTCTGACTACACTGCTTATGCAAATGGTTTGAAACAAATTAATTCTCAAAGTGGTGGTCAATTCATTAACTTGATCTCTATTCAAAACCACATGCCATACAACAACTGGTATCCAAAGAATGAATACATGGGTAAGATTTCTGGTGAATTGTTCAATAGTGGTGCTGTTCGTGAGCAAATGGCAACTTATATTAAGGGTGTTCAATACACTGACAAGGCTGTAAAGAAGTTTATTGGTCAAATTGATAAGATTAATAAGCCAATCACTGTGGTATTCTACGGTGACCACTACCCAAGTATTTTGTCACAAAGTTACACTGCTAAGTATCCAGTTCAAATGCACTCAACTCGTTACTTCATTTACTCAAACAAGTATGCTAGAGCACATGGTGCTAAAGAAAAATTGGTTAAGAACACTAACTTTGTAAATACTAGTGACTTCATTGCAATGATGCTTGAACAAACTAACTCTAAGGTAACTCCTTACCAAGCATTGTTAACTGAAGTTCATGAAAAACTTCCTGCAATTACAATCAACTTTGATGGTGATAAGGGATTTGAACTCATCAACCAAAAGGGTGAAAGAGTAAATCCTAAGACTCTAACCTCAGAACAACGTGCACTTCTTAATGATTATGAAGCTGTTCAATATGATATGACTGCAGGTAAGGCTTATGGCTTAACCGCAAAAGGTTTTTATAGATAATGAAAAAGTCGGATAATTATCCGACTTTTTTGTTTGATAGTTGACTAATATTGAAAAACTCAGTAATATCATTACTAAGACGAGTAGTTAATTGATTCAGTGTTCAGAGAACTAGCATTTTGGTGTGAGCTAGGCAGGTCAAGTTAACGAAATACAATAAGGAGTGGCTCCCTTAGAGGCTATTTAAGGCGCATTTTGCGTGAACGTGGGTGGTACCACGGCTAATAATGATATTTAGTCGTCCCTTAATCCTTTGGATTAGGGGGCGTTTTTTATTGGAGGAAATTATGGCAAAATTTGACATTTTAGAAGATTTAAAATGGCGTGGCGCAATTAACCAAGAAACTGATGAAGAAGGTTTGCGCAAGTACTTAGCTGAACATGATGATTTGGCTCTTTACTGCGGAACTGATCCAACTGGAGATTCACTTCACATTGGTCACCTTATTCCATTCATGATTTTGAAGAGATTCCAAATGGCAGGTTATCACCCAGTAATTTTAATTGGTGGTGGAACTGGTGCAATTGGAGATCCATCTGGTCGAAAGACTGAACGTACTCTTCAAACAGCTGAACAAGTTAAGCACAACGAAGAAAAGTTAACTGCTCAAATGAAGAAGTTGTTTGGAACTGAAAACTTTGAAATTCGCAACAATGCGGAATGGCTTGGTAAGATGAATTTGCTTGATTTCTTGCGTGACTACGGTAAGTTCTTCCAAGTTAACAACATGATTAATAAGGATGTTGTTGCTAGTCGTCTTGAAAACGGAATTTCATTTACTGAATTTTCTTACCAAATTTTGCAAGCTATCGATTTCTATCACTTGAACAAGGATAACGGCGTTCAAATGCAAATTGGTGGTAGTGACCAATGGGGTAATATTACTGCCGGAATTGATCTTATTCACAAGCTTGAAGGAGCTGATCGTCCAGCATTTGGTTTGACTATTCCATTGATGCTTAAGGCTGATGGTACTAAGTTTGGTAAATCTGCTGGTGGAGCTGTTTGGCTTGATCCTGAAAAGACTAGTCCTTACGAATTCTACCAATTCTGGATTAACCAAGATGACCGCGATGTAATTAAATACCTTAAATACTTTACTTTCTTATCTCGTGAAGAAATTGAAGATTTGGCTGAAAAGACTGAAAAAGAACCTTGGAAGCGTGCTGCTCAAAAGAGATTAGCTGAAGAAGTTACCAAGTTTGTTCATGGTGAAGAAGGTTTGAAGGAAGCTCAAATGATCACTGATGCACTCTTCTCTGGTAACATTAAAGATTTATCAGTTAAGCAAATTGAACAAGGATTAAGTTCTGCTCCAAGTGCTGAAGCAGGCGCCGAAAAGAAGAATATTGTGGAATTCTTAGTTGATACTAAGATTGAACCTTCCAAGCGTCAAGCTCGTGAAGATGTTAAGAACGGTGCTATTTACGTTAATGGCGATCGTCAACAATCTACTGATTTTGAAGTTGATCCATCAGCTGCGTTTAATGGGAAGTATGTCATTATCAGAAAAGGTAAGAGAAAATACACCTTAGTTCACATTAAATAACTCAAAATAACAAAATTATTTTATTTATTTGTTATCTTTTTTAACCTAAAAAGTGTCTTAGAACCCCATGATGTCGGGCCTTAAGGCACTTTTTATTTCTTTATAAAAATGCTTGCATTTAATAACTAATGTTATATAATATAGTTGTCAAGAGGAAATGAAGAGTTTTAGAATCGAAGGTATTTAAAATGAAAAAGTTAGTTAAAGTTGTTTCAAGTTTGGTTCTTGCTGTTAGTTTTTTAGGTGTCGGTTCTACTGTTAGTGCTGCTACTTTTACTGCTCCAAAGTTGGGTGTTTCTGAAGTTGCTCCAACTGATCCAGCTATTAAGAAGGGCGAAAAGATTTTCGTAACTGTTAAAGACACTAAGAAGCAAACTGTTGCAGTTTACAACAAGGATGCTAAGAAGACCAGTAAAACTGTCAAGATGGGTTCAACCTTTACTGCAAAAGACGTAAAGAAAGTTAACGGCAAGAAGATCGTTAAGGTTTCATCAAACAAGTGGTTGAACACTAAGGATGTTGTAAAGGACTAATTGTTTTAAATACTTCGATTAAAAATAAAAGAAGGTATTCTAGTTGAATGCCTTCTTTTTTGATACAATATACTCGCCGCTTTAGCTCAGGAGGTAGAGCACCGCCGTGGTAAGGAGGAGGTCCCCAGTTCAAATCTGGGAAGCGGCTTTTAAAAAATTAAAATCATAAAAGACTGTAAATTCGCCGTTTACAGTCTTTTTTTAGTTTTATGATAAAAATAAAATTAAAAAATGTCTTGCATATGAGAATGTACTGTTTTATACTTATAAACAACTTAAGAAATCTATTAATTTTCTCATAATTTGAGAGGGGATAAATATATGAAATTTACAAAGCTTTTTGCAGCAGGTGCAACTGTATTAGTATCTGCTTCAGTACTCGCAGCTTGTGGATCTAAGAATAATTCATCAAGTTCTGCTAAGAAGTCTATCAATTGGGAAGAAAGTGCCGAAATTCCAACTATGGACTTGTCCAAGGCAACAGACGCTACAAGTTTTAATCAATTGAACAATGTATTGGAAGGTATTTATCGTTTGGGTAAAGACAACAAGGTTGAAAATGCCTTGGCAACTAATACTAAAGTTTCAAATGATGGTAAGACCTGGACCTTCACTTTACGTAATTCTAAGTGGTCTGATGGTTCACCATTAACTGCAAAGGACTTTGTATATTCATGGCGTAGAACAGTTGATCCAAAGACAGGTTCACAATATGCATACTTATTTGAAGGTATCCATAATGCAACTAAGATTTCTGCAAATAAAGCACCAGTAAATAGCTTGGGTGTTAAAGCAGAAGGTAAGAATAAGTTAGTTGTTAACTTGGACAAGAGAATTCCTTACTTCAAGTTATTGATGGGATTCCCACTATTCTACCCACAACAACAAAAGGCTGTTGAAAAGTATGGTTCTAAGTATGGTACTGCTTCTAAGTACATGGCTTATAACGGTCCATTTACTCAAACAGGTTGGACCGGTTCAAACCTTTCATGGAAGCTTAAGAAGAACCCTAACTACTGGGACAAGAATGCTGTTAAGTTAGATTCAGTTAACTACAGTGTTCAAAAGACCCCATCAACTGCTTATAACTTGTACCAATCTAACAAGATCGATGCAGTCTTGTTAGACTCACAACAAACTAAGAATTTGAAGAACCAAAATGGATACACTGTTCGTCCAACAGCTTCAACATTCTACTTACAATACAACCAAAAGAATAAAGATTTACAAAATGCTAACTTACGTCGTGCCATCTCTCTTGCAATCAATAGAAAAGCTTTAGGTAGTGCTTTAGGTGGTTCAAACAAGCCAGCTAACTCCTTCACTGCCCAAGGTTTGACTAAGGTTGAAGATACTGACTTTGCTGCAAAGACTGCTGATACTGATTACAGTAAATACGATCCAGCCGAAGCTAAGAAGCTCTTTAAGAAGGCACTTCAAGAATTAGGCAAGAAGAACGTTTCAGTAAGCATCTTGAGTGATGATACTGATGCAGGTCAAAAGACCACTGAAACTCTTCAAAGTCAAATTGAAGAAAACTTGAAGGGAATCAAGGTATCTGTAGCTAATGTCCCATTCAAGACCCGTTTGAGCCGTTCAACTAATGGTAACTTCGATATGGTAGTTACTGGTTGGTCAGCAGACTTCGCCGACCCAATCTCATTTGATGATTTGATGACTTCAAAGAATGCTCAAAACAACGGTAAGTGGTCAAACTCACAATATGACAAGTTGGTTGCTGATTCTAAGACAACTTCAAACGATGAACAAAGATTCTCAGACCTTGAAAAGGCTGAAAAGATCTTACTTAAGGACCAAGGAATCACTCCACTTTACTACAAGACTGAAGCATGGATGGTTCGTCCTTCAATCAAGGGTATTGTTTACAACGCTGCCGGTGCAAACTACAACTTCAAGGAAGCTTACGTTTCAGGCAACTAAAATTAAATAAAGAGGTTGAAAAGGAGCAACTGTAAGTAGACGGTTGCTTCTTTTTGTATATATGATTAAGGAAAATAAGGTAATGAGGTTATAAAAATGGAAAAGTGGCGAAAAGTATTCGCAGTAGGTTTTGCAGTAGGAGCTTGTGGATTAGCTTTAACAGCTTGTTCTAATCAATCTAATAGCTCTTCTTCGGGTACTAAAAAAACACTTAATTGGATGGAACAAGCAGAAATCCCAAGCATGGACATCTCTAAAGCGGTAGATAGAGTATCCTATGAACAATTAAATAATACGATGGAAGGTTTATATCGTCTTGGTAATAATGCCAAGATTGAACCAGGATTGGCCACTAAGACCGAAGAAAGCAAAGATGGTAAAACTTGGACATTTACTTTACGTAAAAATAGTAAATGGTCTAATGGAGATCCAGTAACTGCAAAAGACTTCGTATATTCATGGCGTAGAACGGTTAATCCAAAAACCGCTTCAGAATATTCATACTTGTTCTCTGGAGTAAAGAATGCAGATGCAATTGTAGCGGGTAAAAAACCAGTTTCTAGTTTGGGTGTAAAAGCTGAGGGAAATTATAAATTAGTAGTTAACTTAGATAAGAGAATCCCATATTTTAAACTATTAATGGGCTTCCCATTATTTTATCCTCAAAATGAAAATGCTGTGAAGAAATTCGGTAAGAATTATGCTATGGCTTCAAAATATAATTACTACAATGGTCCATTTGTACAAAAAGGTTGGAATGGTAGTAATTTAACTTGGAAGTTAGAAAAGAATCCAAATTACTGGGATAAAAAGAATGTTAAGTTAGACACAATTAATTATAGTGTTCAGAAAACTCCGTCAACAGCATATAATGAATACCAGTCAGGTAAGTTAGATGCTGCAGTCTTAAATGCCCAAGGAACTAAACAATTAAAGAATCAAAAGGGCTATACCATGCGAAAGATGGCATCTACTCAATATTTGCAATTGAATATGCAAAAGAATCCTGATTTTAAGAATGAAAAATTGCGTCGCGCGTTTTCAATGGCAATCAATAGAAATAATTTGGCGAATACTATTGGCGGTGCTAATCAACCAGCTACTACTTTCTCAGCTGAAGATATGGTGAAGGTAAATGGCAAAGACTACACAAACTTAGTAAAGAATAATAAAACTAAGAATGTAATGTCCTATAATCCTTCTAATGCTAACAAAGTATATCAACAAGCTTTGAACGAATTAGGGAAAAAGAAACTTTCATTCACTATCTTAAGTGACGATGATGATACTTCTAAGAAGGCTGCCGAATTTTTACAAAGTCAACTTGAAAGTAATTTAGATAATTTGGATGTTAATGTGCAAAGTATTCCAAAGAAGACACGATTAAATCGTGCCATGAAAGGTGACTTTGATGCAGTTCTTACTGGATGGATTGCTGACTTCTCAGATCCAATTTCATTCTTAGATCTTGAAACTACCAAAAATACTTATAACTTTGGTAAATGGTCAAATTCACAATATGATAAGTTAGTAGCAAATTCTAAGACTACTTCTAGTGAAAATGAACGTTGGAATAACATGAAGGATGCAGAAAGAGTATTATTAGAAAAACAAGGTGTAACACCTTTGTATCACCCAGAAGAAGCTTGGATGGTACGTCCATCAGTTAAAGGCGTAGTCTTCAATGGCGCTGGTGCACCATATAGTTTCAAGAACGCCTACGTAGCAAACTAAATTTTAATATCAACCCTATAAATAAAATCTCCTCTCCAAATAAAGAAGTTAGAAAAAAGTTCTAACTTCTTTTCTTTTTCCCTTGACCAACTCTCAGATGCCTAGTAAAGTAAAGCTAATTTAAATTAAATTTGTGATTCAAGAAAAGGGGAGTTATTTTCGATGTCAAATTGGGAAACAAAGTTTGCTAAAAAAGGTTTAACCTTTGATGATGTTTTATTGATTCCAGCAGAAAGTCATGTTTTACCAAATGAAGTAGATTTGAGCACTAAGTTAGCTGATAACTTAAAGTTAAATATTCCTTTGATCAGTGCCGGAATGGACACTGTAACCGAAGGGGCAATGGCAATCGCAATGGCTCTTCAAGGTGGTCTTGGTGTTGTTCATAAGAACATGTCAATCCAAGCTCAAGCTGGTGAAGTAGCCAATGTGAAAAGTGTAATTGTACCAGCTAGTGCTACTAAAGCTGCAGTAGATGATCAACATCGCTTGCTTGTTGCAGCTGCAGTTGGTGTAACAAGCGATACTTTTGAACGTGCCGAAGCTCTTCTCGAAGCCGGGGCAGATGCAATTGTAATCGATACTGCACATGGTCATTCAGCTGGAGTTTTGCGTAAAATTAAGGAAATTAGAGATCATTTTCCAAACAAAACTTTGATTGCTGGTAATGTAGCAACTGGAGATGGAACCCGTGCTTTGTTTGATGCTGGGGTTGATGTAGTTAAAGTTGGAATTGGACCTGGTTCAATCTGTACTACTAGAGTTGTTGCAGGTGTTGGGGTTCCACAAATTACTGCAATTTATGATTCCGCAACTGCTGCTCGCGAATACCACAAGCCAATTATTGCTGATGGTGGCATTAAGTATTCTGGAGATGTAGTAAAGGCATTAGCTGCTGGTGGTAATGCAGTGATGCTTGGTAGTATGCTTAGTGGTACTACTGAAGCTCCAGGGGAACTTTTTGAAGAAAATGGTAAGAAATTTAAGACTTATCGTGGAATGGGTTCAGTTGGTGCAATGGCTCAGGCTCATGGTTCAAGTGATCGTTACTTCCAAGGTGGGGTTAATGAGGCTAACAAGTTAGTTCCTGAAGGGGTTGAAGCTCGTGTTGAATACAAGGGCGATGTTTCAGATGTGGTCTTCCAAATTGATGGTGGACTTCGTTCAGGAATGGGTTATGTTGGTGCAGCTGATATTCCAAGTTTGATTGAAAAGGCTCAATTTGTTCAAATTACTAACGCCGGTTTGAAAGAATCACATCCACATGACGTGCAAATGACCAAGGCTGCCCCTAACTATAAGTAAGTATATAGTCATAGTTTAAAAGAATAATATCAATATATTAACAAATAAGAGAGAAAACATAATTTTTTCTCTTATTTTTTTAATTTTTATCATTTTTTCACTAGAATTTTTTCTCATATTTGCTATAATAAGAAAAACATTAAAAAGTGTTCTGGAAATTAATAGAAAAATGAGGAGCTGTTTATATGACTAGGTACTTGCTAAAACGTGTTTTTTACATGATCCTCACTTTGTTCATTGTTGCCACGGTTACTTTTTTCTTAATGAAATTAATGCCGGGCTCACCATATGCTAACGAAGCGAAGATGACGCCAACACAATTACATATTATGAATGAACAATATGGATTGAATAAACCAATTTGGGAACAATATTTGATTTACATTGTTGGAATGTTACATGGTGATTTTGGTACATCATTCCAATACAGTAATCAACCTGTTTCAAGCTTAATTGGCGCACGTATTGGTGCCTCAATGCAACTCGGTCTTCAAGCTTTAATCTTGGGAGTTATTCTTGGAGTTATCGTTGGTGCAATTGCTGCGATGAAGCAAGGTACTTGGGTCGACTCAACTGCCACGGTAGTTTCAATCATTGGTAAGTCAGTTCCTAACTTTGTTTTAGCTGTACTTCTTCAATACTACATTGGTTTGAAACTTGGTTGGTTCCCAATCGCTGGTTGGGGTTCATTCTCTCAAACTATCATGCCAACTATTGCTTTGGCTGTAGGACCACTTGCTGAAACGGCCAGATTTATTAGAACAAGTATGGTTGATACTTTAAGTAGTGACTATATTGAATTAGGTAAGGCTAAAGGTCTTAGCCGGATGCAAGTTATTAGAAAGCATGCGATGCGTAATTCAATGATTCCACTTGTTACTTTGATTGGTCCTTACGCAGTAGCACTTATGACTGGTTCAATGGTTATTGAAAACATCTTTAACGTACCAGGAATCGGTGAACAATTTGTTAAATCAATTTTGACTAATGATTATCCAACAATCATGGGTATTACGATGGTCTACTGTATTGGACTTGTAGTAATCTTACTGATTACTGATATTGTGTATGGATTGATTGATCCAAGAATTAGATTAGCTGGAAGTGAGGCTTAAATATATGGATGAAAAAGATTTAAAACTTAGTCCAGATATGGCAGCAATGCCACAAGACACTGATGACAACGTTAGCCAATCAGGTAGTCTTGATCGAACAAGCGTAGAGGATTTAAATCTTCCTTCAGATGCTTTTGAACCTTTGCCAAAAGATGAAGCACAAGATAATGAAAATATTGCAGGACCATCACTTAGTTTTGGTCAAAATGTTTGGCTTAGATTTAAACAAAGAAAAGCTGCCGTGCTTTCTGCAATTATTGTTATTGTAATGATTGTAGTGGCATTTGGTTCTACTCCATTCATTAATAAGTCTACTTTAGTTAAATCTCACCCACAGTACGCTAACTTACCTGCTAAAGTGCCAGGCTTTGGGGCAATTAATGGTTTAAACGGAAAAATTAAACAAAACGGCCAATGGGTTGATGCTTATGCCCAAAATAATGTACCAAAAGATAAGTACTTTATTGCCGGAACTGACTACTTAGGTCGTTCACTTGGCCAAAGAATTGTTTATGGTACTAAGATTTCATTGATCGTAGCTTTAGTTGCTGCCTTCTTTGATTTAACGATTGGGGTCGCCTACGGAATAATTTCCGGGTGGAAAGGCGGAGGAGTCGATAACGTGATGCAGCGAATAATCGAAATTATCTCTTCTGTTCCTAACTTAATTATCGTTGTTTTAATGTTAGTTGTATTAAAGCCAGGTATTACTTCAATCATCTTGGCTATCGCTATTTCAAGCTGGACGACAATGGCTCGGCAGGTTAGAGCGGAGACACTGAGTTTAAAGAATGAAGAATATGTTTTAGCTGCGCGTTCGCTTGGTGAATCACCTTGGAAGATTGCGATTAAACACTTGGTACCTAACCTTTCAAGTATCATTATTATTCAAACAATGTACACTATTCCATCAGCCATCTTCTTCGAAGCATTCTTAAGTTTCATCGGTATTGGTATTACCGCACCAGAAACTTCATTAGGGGTGCTTTTGAATGAAGGTCAAAAGAACTTCCAATTCTTACCATATCAAATGTGGTACCCAGCAATTGTCTTGTGTATTTTGATGATTGCCTTCAACTTACTTGGTGATGGATTACGTGATGCCTTTGACCCTAGAGGCCAAAGATAGGAGGATTGCCTAAATGCCAGAAAGAGTTTTAGATGTTAAAAATTTAAAAATAGATTTCCACACATACGCTGGTGAAGTTAAGGCCATCCGTAATGTTTCTTTCCATTTAAATAAGGGAGAAACATTAGCTATTGTAGGTGAATCTGGATCAGGGAAATCAGTAACTACTCGTTCAATTATTGGTCTTCTTGCTCGAAATGCCAAAATTATGGGTGGAGAAATTAATTTCCATGGTCAAAACTTGCTTGACTTATCTGAAAAAGATTGGCAAGACATTCGTGGTAATAAGATTGCGATGATTTTCCAGGATCCAATGACTTCACTTGATCCTACTATGAAGATTGGTCAACAAATTGCAGAACCTTTGATGAAACATAAGGGTGCTTCTAAGAAGGAAGCATGGGCTAAGGCTTTGGAAATGATGAAGGCCGTTGGAATTCCTCATGCTGAAGAAAGAATTAATCAATATCCACACCAATTCTCAGGTGGTATGAGACAAAGAATCGTGATTGCGATTGCTTTGATTTGTGAACCGGAAATTTTACTTGCTGACGAACCAACAACTGCCTTGGACGTTACTGTACAAGCTGAAATTTTGGACTTGATGAAAGATTTACAAAAGAGAGTAAAAACTTCAATCATCTTCATTACTCACGACTTAGGTGTTGTGGCTGGGATGGCTGACAGAGTGGCTGTTATGTATGCTGGTGAATTTCTTGAATATGGAACTGTTGATGATATTTTCTATGATCCACAACATCCATATACTTGGGGATTGATCAACTCAATGCCTACTTTGGAAAGTGATACTTTGGAATCAATTCCAGGGACACCTCCAGATTTACTTGATCCACCGAAAGGTGATCCATTTGCTCCAAGAAATAGATACGCAATGAGAATTGATGTTCAAAGAAAGCCACCGTTCTTCAAGGTTTCTGATACTCATTATGCGGCAACTTGGCTTTTAGCTCCGGGGGCACCAAAAGTAGAACCACCTGCAGAAATTCAAAGACGTTGGAAGAAATTTAAATTAATGAAGCAAGAAAAGAGCTTGCAAGATTAATCACAGCTTTAAGGGGGATTTAGATGCCAGAAGAAAAGAAGATTTTGGAAGTAAAGCATTTAAAACAATACTTCAAAAATGGACGAACAGTCACTAAAGCTGTTGATGATGTTAGCTTTAATATTTATGAAGGTGAAACTTTTGGCCTTGTAGGTGAATCAGGTTCAGGTAAAACCACCACTGGTCGTTCGATTTTACAACTTTACAATCCTACTAGTGGTGAAGTTATCTTTGAAGGAAAAAATGTTGAAAATTTGAAGAATCACGAAGATAAACTTAAGTTTAGACGTGATGCTCAAATGATTTTCCAGGATCCATATGCTTCACTTAATCCAAGAATGACGGTTGAAGATATTATTGCCGAAGGGCTAGATATTCACAATTTGGTAAAAACCAAAGAAGAACGTCGTAAACGTGTTGAAGAATTACTTGAAACTGTTGGTTTAAATAAAAACCATGCTAGCCGTTTCCCACACGAATTCTCTGGTGGTCAGCGTCAAAGAATTGGTATTGCACGTGCGCTTGCAGTAGAACCTAAATTTATCGTAGCTGATGAACCAATTTCAGCCTTGGACGTTTCCATTCAAGCCCAAGTTGTAAACTTGATGATTGAATTACAAAAGAAACGTGGCTTAACTTACTTGTTTATTGCCCACGATTTATCAATGGTTAAGTTTATTTCAGACCGAATCGGTGTTATGCACTTTGGTAAGTTGCTTGAAGTTGGTTCTGCTGATGATGTTTATGATAAACCACTTCATGATTATACGAAGAGTTTAATTTCAGCTGTTCCTGTACCCGATCCAGAAATTGAACGTCAACGTCACCGAATTGATTATGATCCAGAAAAGGAAGAGATGGATGGTAAAGTTCGGACAATGCACGAAATTCGTCCAGGACACTTTGTAAGATGTACTGATGATGAAGTTGCTCATTATGAACAAGTAGCTAAAAGCTATGAATAAAGATAAAAGTCTACCTCACAGTGGGTAGACTTTTTTGGTGGTAAAATTGAATTGACACTAATTTTGAATAGAGAAGGGATGGCCCATGAGTCACGAATTAACTTTTGCCGAAATCGCTGGTTTTCAAAAAGATTATCGTCAACATAAACAAAATAAGGTTGCAGAACTTGCGGTAGTAAATAATGGTTTGCAGAAGGCAAGTTTTAATGAAAAAGCAGCTCGTGAATTAAATCGGACATTTTCAATTGAAATTCCAACTGATAATGTAACTGACCAAAAGCAATCAGGTCGTTGTTGGTTATTTGCTGCATTAAACGTTTTACGTCATGAATTTGCTAAAAAGTATAAGGCAAAGAACTTTATCTTTTCACAAAGCTACCTCTTTTTCTGGGATCGCATTGAAAGAGCGAATATTTTTTTCAATCATATCTTGGAAACTGCTGCTAAGCCATTAGATGATCGAACTGTTCACTATTATATGCAGGCACCGGATACGGATGGTGGTCAGTGGCATATGGCTGTTTCGTTGATTAGAAAGTATGGTTTAGTACCTGCTTATGCTCAAGCTGAAAGCTTTACTGCAAACAATACTGCTGCTTTTAATCAAGCGTTAAATATGAAATTGCGTGAAGACGCCATTGTTTTGCGTAAGTTGGCTCAAGATGGTCATGATGGTGAAGTTGAAGTAAAGAGACAAGAATTTTTGAGCGAAGTTTATCGCATGGCTACGATTGCCTTTGGTGAACCTGTGCATAAATTTGACTTGGAATTTAAGGATGATGAAGGAAAGTATCATATTGATCAAGATCTTACTCCACAAACTTTCTTTAAAGAATACTTTACGGATGATTTAGATGATTATGTGGTCTTGTTTAATGCGCCAGATCATGAATATGACAAGCTTTATTCATTGCCATTTGAAGATAATGTGGAAAACGGCACACCAGTTGAATTTTTGAATACTAAAATTGAGAACTTGAAAGAAGCGGCCATTAAGCAACTTAAAGCCGGGGAAACTTTCTGGTTTGGGTGTGATGTTGGTAAGCAAAGTGATCGTCAAAAAGGACTCTTAGCAGCTGATTTGTACGCAACTGACACTGTTTTTGATATTGAAACTAAATTGAGCAAAAAAGAGCGCCTTGAAACTGGTGCTAGTGGCTCGACTCACGCGATGACAATGGTGGGTGTTGACGTTGTAGCCGGCAAGCCTCGTCAATGGAAGATTGAAAACTCTTGGGGTAGCAAAGTTGGTGAAAAAGGCTACTTCGTGATGGATGACAAGTGGTTTGATGAATATTTATTCAAGGTCGTGGTGAAGAAAAAGTACCTACCAAAGAAGTTAGTTGAAATTGCGGAAGGCGAAGCTACGCCAGTTCCATGTTGGGATTCAATGGGTTAAAGATATGATTGATTTAGAAAAGCTCAAGGACTTTGTTAAAGAGCAGCTTGATGGTGAATCAACAGGACATGATTATTATCATGGCGAGCGTGTTGCTCATTTAGCAACTAAGATGTACTTGGCAGATAACCCACAAGCTCATGAAACGAGCCGTATGGTGGCAATTATCAGAGCTGGGAGCTATTTGCATGACACAATTGATGAAAAGGTGACTTCAAATCCGAATAAAGTAATTGAACAAATTCAAAAGCTACTTCCTGAAGTGGGGTTTGAAGATTTAGAAGTTAAGGATATTTTGTTTACTATTCAACATATGTCTTTTTCGGCTAATATTGAACATCACTATGAATTGCCACTTTCTGGAAAATACGTCCAAGATGCCGATCGTTTGGAAAGTTTGGGTGCGATTGGAATTGCACGAGCTTTTACTTATGGTGGCAAGCACGGCAACAAGATCTATGATCCTGAAATTAAACCTGAAAAACTAATCAGTCATGATCAGTATCGTAATCATACAGAAACAACAATTAATCATTTCTATGAGAAATTGTTTGATCTGGAAAGTTTGATGAATACCCCAGGTGGTAAAAAAGAAGCTCACAGACGCACAGAATATATGCGTGAGTTTGTAAATGAATTTATGAGTGAATGGAATGTGTAAAAAAAGACTTAGCGTAAAGCTAAGCCTTTTTTGTTGTTCTCTTTTTCTAAGCTAATTAAGCAAGTGAATCCCAAAGTGGAAGATCAGTAATTGGGCCTTCTGCAATCTTTCTTTGTTCTTCAGTCAAATACTTCTTGTGAACGACAACTTCATAAACATAATCGTTGAACCATTCATTGCTCATCACAAAGTAACCCTTGGAACCAGATTTTTCACCCCATGAATTTTCGACTTTCCATTGACGAATATCGCCTTGGTCTTCATCAACACCGACTAAAGTCATAGCGTGTGAAACTTCACCTACACCAGTCCGTAAACGATCAGCCTTATCCATATCAAGGTTAACGCCGAACAAATCGTTTAACTTGTACAAATTAGTTGAAAGATAGCCAGTCTTGCGGTCCATTTGACGCAAAACATCGTTACCAAACCAAACCGCTTCGCCATCTTTTAATTGAGCAATTGAGGCTGTAGTGAGGTATTCCATTGGGACATTAAGAAGCTTAATTCTGTAAGCACCTTGAATGTTATCTTCACCTGGTAACCCATAAAGCTTGTTGTATTCGTGATCAGGAGCGTTGGTTAAAACTACATAATCATTTAAATCAACGTCACTTAAGTATTTGTGCAAGAATTCAAGTGGAGTTAAGTTCTTGTCTAAGTGATACTTCTTGTCGTCATCGCGATATTCCAAATCGAATCTCTTTGGGGGTTCACCCACGGCAATTGCCGTCATACGATAAACTTCGCTCAAAAACTTTTCACGAGTTTTTTCAATTTCGTCATCCTTATTTTCGTTCTTTAATTTACGTAAAACAAGTGCATCTTTCTTAAGCTTATCGCCCAGAGCAGTCGCAAAACCAGTAGTATCGTTAGTGTTGAAGCTTTCTGGCATTGCGTATGATGGAACCACGCCGTATTTTTCAACAAGGGATGCAGCCATATGGAACTGGCCACCATCGCCACCAGCAAAGTCTAAGTGTGATTTTACTTCGTGTGAATCAAGAGGCTTATCTGCAGTTGCCAAAATATTGTTGTAAAAGATGTTAGCACGTTCAATTTTGTCCCAGAAGAAGTTATAAGCTTGAGAAAAAGTAAAGTTCTTAGCCTTGTATTTTTTGCCAAAAGCGTGACGCAAAACGTTTAAAGTCGCAAATTCCCAGCAACGGCCTGAATGTTTTTGATTGGTAACATTATCAGTGTCAAGTTCAGTTGAGAAGACGCGAGTTAATTTGCTTTGGACGCGTTCATTGTATGATGCAGCAAGCACACCACTCTTTTGAGCAGCACGAGCTACAACTTGGTTTTGAGGATTTGCATTGAATTCTTTTGAAAACTTTTCAAGTTCTTGCAAGGTTAATTCATGAGCCATCAGAAAAATCTCCCTTTTTTAATCTATCTTTAAATTTATCTTCTATTTTATTCCATCTTTAGAAAAAAGAAAAGCGGATTCAATTAGGAATCCGCTAATCTCCAGAGAATTATTATTGATAACTTATTTTTAAACTTCTTGCAATGTTTAAGTTAATCAATTTGAATTGAGCTATCACTGCTGTCAGCAGTTTGCTTTGGCAAAGTGATAGTCAATACACCATCATCATACTTTGCATGGATTTTATTTGCAACTATATTTGGTAATCTAAAGCTTCTAGAAATATGTCCTTCTTGTCTTTCTTGATGAATGACACTGTCATCTTTCTTGTCTAAGTTCTTAAGTGATTCTCTTGAACCTGATACGCTAAGGATGCCATCGGAGTAGTTAATCTTGATCTTATCCTTCTTCATACCAGGCATATCAATCTTAACGATGTAGTCCTTGTCGTTTTCTACAACATCTGACTTCATCATGTTTACAAAGTCAGTATCGTTAAAGAAGTTCTTTGGAAGATCGAACCAATCATTCATTACATCAAACATGTCATTGTTTTGACGATTCATCATATCATTTGCCATAGTACAACATCCTTTCAAGTTAGATTTATAAGAATATGTTTTTGACTTACAATCTTCATTGTAGTCGGATAGAATGAAATTTAAAGAATTTAGCCTTGTGATCGTGATCACTAAAGAAAAGGGGATAAAAATGGTTTACTATCAAAAAATGACACCAGAAGGTTATAAAGAAATTGAAGAAGAAATTGCTAGATTAAAAAAAGATCGTCCTAGAAGAATTAAGATTTTACAAGAAGCGCGGTCAATGGGAGATTTATCGGAAAATACTGAATATACTGAAGCTAAGAGAGATTTAGGCCACTTGCAAAGTAGATTGCGTTACTTGGGTAAGCAATTAAAATATGCCGAAATTGTGGAAACTAAAGACGATGGTAAAGTTGATTTAGGGAAGACAGTAGTTTTAAAGTTTGACGATGATGAAGACTCTGAAGAATATAAAATTGTTGGTCGAATGGAAGCTGATTTAGCTAAAGGGAAGATTGCTTTTGATTCACCTCTTGGTCAAGCAATTATGAAAAAGAAGGCTGGCATAACTGCTACCGTAGAAGCGCCTGCTGGCGAATATCAAGTTACAATTTTAGAAGTTAAATAAGTGAAAGCATCAGTAAATACTGACAAACACTTATTTTTCACAGATTTAGTTTAAGTATTTTAAATCTCTCACTTATGAAAGTGCTACCATTAGCTTATAGATGAGGGGAGAGATAATTATGCTAAACTGGATTTTAAAACAACCACCTTCCAAAGAGCTTGTTCCTAAAGATAAAATTGCAAGTTCTTATAAATGGCATCAATTAGGTGTGTTGCTTGCAACATGTATTGGGTACATTGGTTACTACATTATTCGTTTGATTTTTACTACTGAACAAACGGATATCATGAAGGTTTACCACTTTACCACTGCAGATATTGGTTTGGTTCTTTCATGTTTTGGTATTGGGTACGGTTTTGCCAAATTGTTCATGGGGGCATTAGCAGATAAATGTGATTCTAATCGGTATTTGATGCTAGGATTGCTTTTATCGGCGATTTTGAACATTTTCTTGGGTTCAACTAGGAATCTGTATTTGATGATGTTTCTGATGTTTTTGATTGCGGTAACTCAAGGAATGGGTGCAGCAGCTTGTCAAAGAATGATTCAACTTTGGTGGGGAAAACGTCGCCGCGGCACCATTTATTCAATTTGGTCATCAGCTCATAATGCTGGTTCCTTCATTTGTGTGGCTGTAGTTCAACTAGCTACATTTTTATTTGCTGGATCAATTTCTGCAGTCTTCTATACTGCTTCTGCAGTTTCATTTGCAATTTGTATTTTAATCTTAATTTTAGGTGCTGATCGTCCACAAGTAGTTGGTTTACCTGATATTTCTACTTATACGGGAGACAAGGTATATTTGGACAATGGGAAAGTTTCAACCACTGATTCTACTGATTTAAGTATTTGGCAGATCTTTGTTAAATATATTTTGAAAAATAAACTAGTTTGGGCAGTTACTCTAACCTCAATGTCACTTTATTTAGTTAGATACGGTATTCAAAGTTGGATTCCATCATATTTAGTACAAAATAAAGGTTTTGATGCTAGTTTTGCTAAATGGTTAATTGGTATTTTTGAACTTGCTTCTGTTCCTGGAGTAATTATTATTGGGGCTATTTCAGATGCTTTAAAAGGACGTCGGGCTTTAGTTTCAATTGTTTGTGTAATCGGGATGCTTATTTGCTTGACGATATACTTTTTCAGCTCTAATCACACCATGATTGTGGTTGCTTTAATGATTATGGGGAACTTGATCTATGCACCCCTAACTTTGGTAGGATTAATGGTTAATGAAGTTGTCCCTAAATTTGCAGTTGGATCTTCAACGGGATTCATGGGATTTTTCCAATACATTTTTGGTGAAACTTTAGCTACGGCTTTAATCGGAATCTTAGTAAATAAGTACGGCTGGATTGCAAGTAATACCGTTCTTTATGTGGCTTCTGGTTTTGCAATTGTTTTCTTGATTTATACCGCCATTAGTGAAGTGAAACTTCAAAAAGAAGCCAAGACAAAAAATAAATAATGCTAATCACTATTTGATTGAAAAGTGCCTTTTATAATAGGGCGCTTTTTTGCTATAATAAGGAATTTGTAGGGTACATATGCAAATTTAGGGGTGAATTTAGTGAATACACCAGAATCAAGAGAGGGTAACTTGATTCGCTACGCTGTTTATTTAGCCGGATATTTGATGGCGCGTGGGGTAGTTAAAATAGTTACCATGAACTCGCCATTGAGAGTATGGGATTTGATCTTATTCGTTTTAATTACGGCAATGGTCTTGTTGTTTTATATTTATCGGTTTAATCGCGAACAGCGCTTTTTTCAGCGAGACTTTGTCTTGCCATGGTTAGGTAACTATGGGGCAACGGTAATCTTAACTCTGATTGTAATTGTGACGCGAATCGGCGTTTCTTGGCTGCAAGCTTATAACAAAGTCAGTTGGTATGGATTTCAAGCAGAATATTTAAGACATGAATCTGTTCCGATGTTTTGGTTTTTGATTGTAGCAATTGGGATTGTTTTACCGATTTTGCAAGAGTATTTGGCAACTGGATTTTTGTTTAATTACATGTTTAGACGAAATGAAGTTTCAGTCGCCATCTTAGGAATGTTAACATCGGGGATTTTATTTAGTTTATTTAATTTTCAAATGTCAATTCCACTATTTTTTATCAATATTTTTTATGGCGCCCTCTTTGCATGGTCTTACTTGTATACCCAAACTTTATGGATGCCAATCTATTTATCGGTCTTAAATGGTGTAATGCTAGTAATTATGACATAAAAGAAAAACAGATGACAAAAATGTCATCTGTTTTTTTGATATAAAAAGCGGATAGCGTGAATCGAACCCGCATCTTCAGCTTGGGAAGCTGACGTTCTACCATTTAACTATACCCGCATTACTCATTTATTTTAGCATGAAATGAATGTGGAAGCCAAATTAATTTTTAGGAATTACTTTTTCAACTTGTAAAGGAATATTTTTACGATTAACTAAACTAGTGAAGTTTTGGAATAGCCATTGGCGTAATTCACTTGGAGTAATGATTAAAGGCATACGGTTGTGAATTGGTGCCATTATGCTATTGGGTTCAGTGGTAACCATTGAAAATTGGTCTTTTTTGTAAATCCCCGCAATCATTGTTAGTGGTTGGTTAGGATTATCGAAGCGATACTTTTGTCGATAAGTCTTACCATTTTTTCCTAAATAGGTTTCTTTACTAGTTTCAAAAAAGTAATCACTAATAATAATGCAACGCTCTTTTTCAAAAGATTTGTCCCACATGGAGGGTTTAGTTTCATAAAAGCGTTCAATCCGAGCGTTAAAAATTACTTTCTTAGGGTCAAATGGGCTCGTAAAGCCCCAACTCTTTTGTTTTAATTGCAATTTGTCGTCTTTAAAAAGTAAAACTGGCGCAATTCCTTTAGGAAAAATATTTTCAGAATCTGATTTAAAATCGGGCGTAGCTAAAGGTAAATCTAGATCACTTTTTAAGTATTTTTGAATCGTAGCTAAATTTGGAATATGGAACTGATTGCACATAATTTTTCTCCTTTTCCTTTGATTATAGTCTAGGAATCCTTTATCTGGTTTAATCAAGCCCTAATTTTTGTTAAAATTATTCTAACTGAATGTAAATAAACATATAAAAAGAGAAGGAAGAATGATTATGGCAAAGGAAATTTTGCTGACAGGAGACCGACCAACCGGGAAGCTTCATATTGGTCACTATATTGGCTCATTAAAAAACCGTGTGAAATTGCAAAATGAAGGTAAATATGAGCCTTATATTATGGTTGCAGACACGCAAGCGTTAACTGATAATGCACGTAATCCAGAAAAAATTCGTAATAGTTTGATTCAAGTAGCACTTGACTACTTAGCAGTAGGGATTGATCCATCTAAGTCTACTATTTTTGTTCAATCTCAAATCCCAGCTTTGTTTGAATTAACTGCTTACTACATGGATTTAGTAACCGTAGCTCGCTTGGAAAGAAATCCAACTGTAAAAACAGAAATTAAGCAAAAAGGATTTAAAGATTCAATTCCAGTTGGTTTTTTGAACTATCCGGTTTCTCAGGCTGCTGATATTACTGCTTTTAAAGCAACTATTGTGCCTGTTGGGGATGATCAAGAACCAATGCTTGAACAAACTCGTGAAATTGTTCGTACCTTTAACCGTGTGTACAACTGTGATGTTTTGGTAGAACCTAAGGGTTACTTCCCAGCAAAAGGTCAAGGACGTCTTCCAGGTCTTGATGGTAATGCTAAGATGTCTAAGTCACTTGGAAATGCTATTTACATTTCTGATGATGCTAAAACCGTTCAAAAGAAAGTTATGTCAATGTACACTGATCCAAATCATATTCATGTGGAAGATCCAGGTCAAATTGAAGGTAACACCGTCTTTACTTATCTTGATGTCTTTGATCCAGACAAGGATAAAGTGGCTGAGCTTAAAGAACAATATCAAAAGGGTGGCCTTGGCGACGTTAAGATTAAGCGCTATTTGAATCAAGTTCTAGAAAATGAACTAGCTCCAATTAGAGAACGTCGTGAAAAATATGCTCAAGATATTGATAGTGTTTATGAAATGCTTGAAGAAGGTTCAAAGAAAGCTAATGAAAAGGCTAATGAAACCTTGAAGCAAGTTCGGGATGCTATTGGTCTTAATTATTTTGAAAATAGATAAATCGAGGTAATTTAAATGCACGATCGAATTCCTTGGAAACAATATTTTATGATGCAGGCGTTAGTGATTGCTCAACGTTCGACCTGCAATCGTGCTTTAGTTGGTAGTGTTTTAGTTAAAGATAATCGCATTATTGGAACCGGCTATAATGGATCGGTTTCTGGTCAGCCTCATTGTGATGATGCTGGTCATCAAATGGTAGATGGACATTGTGTGCGCACTATTCATTCAGAGATGAATTCTTTAATTCAATGTGCTAAAAATGGCGTTTCAACTGCTGATACTGAAATTTATGTCACACATTTTCCTTGTTACAATTGTACGAAAGCACTCTTACAGGCTGGAGTGAAGAAGATCAATTATTATTTTGATTATCATGATAATCCGCTAGCAATACAATTGCTTCATGATTGTGGGGTACCATATGAACAAATTAAAATCGATCGAAAATACGTGGAAAGTTTGGCCCATAAACTTGAAGATGTCGAAAAAGACTCTTAGCTGGATAGCCGGTTTAATTGCGGTTTTTTGTATTTTAACTGGATTTAGCCAACCTGATATTGAAGATCAAGCTCATATTCTTAATAAAGAAACACGTAATTTAATTACGGCTAAAAATGCTCGTTATTGGCAAACAGGGGAGCAACCTCAAATTGTTGTTAAAACTGTAAATCGTCTCGATAAGTTAACTCCTAAAGCTTTAAATAAATCAGATAAGACAGTTTTTATTGTAGTAGGAGTTAAAGGTAAAAAGCGTAATGTGCAAATTTATTCAACTAAAGATTTACACGGTGCTTTTACAGCTGAAGTACGGATGAATATTATTCGAGCTGAAGCTGATAAATTACGGAGTTCGAATAATGCGACTTTTAATCAGGGGTTGAGATTCGTTTTTCGAGCAGTCGCAACTAAGATTGATCAGGAGTATCAGTACACTCTTGATAAGTACGATTTATCTGATAAAGAACAAAGTAAAATTAGTCATCCTCATAAAGTGGCACTTCCGATTGCTTTGGCTCTTGCGCTAGTAGTAATGAGTTTAGTTTATCTTTTCCGCAGGATTAGAAGCGATCCGAATAATCAATAAATTGAATTTGACTAAGCAGACCTTGAGTATTAAACTCTCAATGGACATAATTTAGCAAATAAACTGTTAGGTGAGACTCCTACGTGAACACACGCTATCGCCCAGAAACATCTAGAGATGCCAACGGGTTAAATAGGTGTCGTCGACTTAAGGCGAGATCCAGATAGCTAGCATGTGCTTACGTCACGTAGTGTTAAAACTGAACGACGAGTATTAAGAAGCCTTGTTTGGCATGATCACTTACAGTTTTTGTAAGTGATCTTTTTTGTTTATTTGCAGAGATAACTAAAGGAGTGGGTAGTATGCTGAAAGCGCCGAATAAAAATAAGCTCAGCGGCGATTTGCGATTAGTAAAAAGAATTGCACAGGAAACTCGAGTAGAAACTTTAGCTAGACTTCATGCAAGTGCAGAAGGTTTATCAACTAAACAGGCTAATATTAACCGAGAAGAATATGGGGCCAACGAAATTGTTCAACCAAATACTTCCAAGCTTCATTTCTTTGTTAAATCATTTTTAACACCATTTACAATTACATTGTTTGTTTTAGCTGTATTGTTAATTGTGTTAGATGTCATTCCTTCTGATCAAAATAGTGTGAGTACCATCATTATTATTTTGATTATGGTGATTCTGGCAGGTGTGATTAGATTTTTTCAAAATCTAAAAACTTCTGATGCAATTGAGAAGCTTCTGGAAATGGTTTCTGTCACTACGAATGTAAAACGTGATGGCGAGGATCAAGAATTGCCTACCAATGAAGTAGTAGTAGGAGATATTATTAATTTATCTGCGGGGGATATGGTGCCTGCAGATATGCGCTTACTTAGAAGCAAGGACTTATTTTGCCTTACGAGTTCAATTGATGGAGAATTTGAACCTAAGGAGAAGATTGCGACTAAAGTTCCGCGTTTTGCGCAAGCAGATAATTATTTAAGTTATCCTAACATTCTCTATGAAGGGACAACAATTCTTTCGGGATCAGGAGTAGGAGTAGTTTTTGCAACAGGTACTCATACAATGTTTGGTAGGATGCTTCGTGATGAAAATCGTAAGAAGATTCGCGAAACAACTTTTAATATTGGAATTAAAAGTATCACTAAATTACTCTTGATTATGATGCTAATCGTGAGTATTTTGATTTTTGTTATCAACAGTCTAATAAAAAAGAACTTGGATTTAGCTTTGGTTTTTGCAATTGCAACAGGTGCCACCCTTCTTCCAGAAATGTTGCCCACAATCGTAACTGCGAACTTGGTCCGAGGAAGCAAAGAGATGGCGAAGCATGGCAGTGTTGTCAAAAAGTTAAATTCAGTTCAGAATTTTGGGTCGGCTGATGTTCTTTGTACAGATAAGACGGGGATTTTAACTCAAGATAAAGTTATGTTAGAACGTCACTATGATCTCACGATGCAAGAGACGAAAAAAATCTTAAAGCTAGCCTACCTTAATTCATACTATCAAACTGGGATGCAAGATTTGATTGATGAAGCGATTATTGATGCGGCTGGAGATGAATTGGATGTTGATGATATTCAACGTGATTATAACAAAATTGATGAAATTCCTTTTGATTATACACGTCGAAGAATGAGTGTGGTAGTAGCCAATTCCGATAGAGAGCATGGGGAGCACTTATTGGTGACTAAGGGTGCTGCTGAAGAGATGCTTAAAGTATCAACTAAAGTTGAATTAAATGGACAAATACTACCTTTAACTGATGTTAGAAAGAAACTTATTTTAGAGCAAGTTGAAGATATGAATGATGATGGGATGCGCGTTCTTTTGCTAGGATATAAGCGTAATCCAGCTCCTGTTGGTGAATTTTCAGTTAAAGATGAAAATAATTTAACTTTAGTTGGTTTTCTAACTTTCTTAGATCCACCAAAGGAAAGTGCCCGTGTCTCATTAGCCAAACTTAAAAGAGACGGCATTACTGTTAAAATTTTGACAGAAGATAATGAAGCTGTAACGCGCGCTTTAGGACTTCAAGTCGGATTAAATGTTGATGTGGTTTATTCTGCTGATGACTTGAAAGATAAAACTAGCGTTGAATTGGCTCAAATGGTAGAAGATTGTAATATCTTCGTAGAACTAACGCCCGAACTGAAGACAAAGATTATTCAAGCTTTGCGCAAAAATGGCCATGTGGTAAGTTACATGGGTGATAAAATCAATGATGCTCCAGCGATGCGTGCTTCTAATGTGGCTGTTTCGGTAGATCATGCTGTCGATATTGCAAAAGAGAGTGCCGATGTTATTTTGCTTCATAAAGATTTGCTAGTTTTAGAAGAATCCATTCGAATTGGACGCAATATCTTAGGAAATATCATGAAGTATTTCAAGATACTATTAACGTCAAACTTTGGTATGGCATTGTCTTTAATAATTGCTTCGCTCTGCTTGCCATTTTTACCATTAAGCCCATTTCAATTGGTAGTTTTGAATTTGATTTTTGCTATCAGTTGTTTAGCTATTCCATACGATAAAATGTCCTCAGAATATTTGGATAAACCGAGGAATTGGCGCATTAAACAGTTGCCCAAATTCATGGTGATTTTTGGATCTGTTTCGACTTTATTTGATGTAATTACTTTTGCAGCCTTATTCTTTGTAATTTGTCCTTACTTAATGGGTGGAAATTATAATGAGCTTTCTTTAAATAGTAAAAATGCCTTTGTGGCTTTATTTAATACGGGCTGGTTTATTGAAACTTTGTGGCTGCAAGAGTTGATCATTCATGTTTTGCGTGACGGCAAGTTCCCATTTATTAAGCAACATGCTACAAGTACCGTGATTTTAGCAACAATGATTGCAGGTTTAATTGGAACGATGCTGGCTTATTCAAATCTATCTGGTTTATTCCACTTTGCGGAATTACCAAGCAGCTATTTGTGGTTTGTACTAATAATGATGGTACTTTACATTTTAGTTGCAAGCATAGTAAAATATTTTTACTTAAAAAAGAAAAAATTTCTAATATAATTCTATGAAAAGGGATTCTGTTAAAGAAATCCCTTTTTTGATGGTGTATCATAGAACAAGAACTATTTCATTTGAAGGAGCATTTTTTATGGCTGAAAAGAAAACTTTTTATATTACAACTCCAATTTATTACCCATCTGGTAAATTAACTATTGGTAATGCTTATACCACTGTTGCAGCTGATTCAATGGCTCGTTACAAGCGTAATCAAGGCTATGATACTTTCTTTTTGACTGGAACTGATGAACACGGTCTTAAGATTGAACAAAAAGCTGAAGCTAAAGGAATCAAACCTCAAGAATTTGTTGATGAAATGGCAGCTTCTTACAAAAAGCTTTGGAAGATGTTAGATATTTCATATGATAAGTTTATTCGTACCACTGATAAAGAACACGTTGAAGCTGTTCAAAAGATCTTCGAAAAGTTGTTAAAGCAAGGTGATATTTACTTAGGCGAATACACTGGCTGGTACTCAGTTGAAGATGAGGAATACTTTACTGAATCTCAACTTGCTGAAGTTTACCGAGATGATGAAGGCAATGTAGTGGGCGGAAAGGCTCCATCTGGCCATGAAGTTCAACTTGTTAGAGAACCTTCATACTTCTTTAAAATGAGTAAATATGCAGATCGTCTTTTGCAATATTATAAAGATCATCCTGACTTTATCTTGCCTCATTCTCGTGAAAAAGAAATGATTAACAACTTCATTAAGCCAGGTCTTGAAGACTTATCTGTAACTCGTACGACAGTAAACTGGGGTATTCCCGTCCCAAGCGATCCTAAACACGTAGTATACGTTTGGATCGATGCTTTATCCAACTATATCACCGCTTTAGGATACGGTTCTGATGATGATTCATTATTTAAGAAGTACTGGCCTGCCGACGTTCATTTGGTAGGTAAAGAAATTGTTCGTTTCCACACTATTTATTGGCCAATTATGTTGATGGCACTTGGTTTGCCACTTCCTAAGCAAATCTTTGGTCATGGTTGGGTTTTGATGAAAGATGGTAAAATGTCAAAATCTAAGGGAAATGCAGTTTACCCAGAAATGATCGTGGAACGTTACGGCTTAGATGCTCTTCGTTACTACTTAATGCGGGAAATCCCATTTGGTTCTGATGGTATCTTTACTCCAGAAGACTTTGTTGAAAGAGTAAACTTTGATCTTGCTAATGATTTGGGTAACCTTTTGAACAGAACTGTTTCAATGATTAACCAATACCAAGATGGTGTGGTTGCTCCAGTTAGCCAAACTCAAGATGAATTTGGTCAAGATTTAATTAAGACTGCGACTGAAGCAATTGCTGAATACCAAACTCAAATGGATGAATTGCACTTCTCCAAGGCGCTTGACAGTATTTGGAAATTGATCTCACGTGCTAATAAGTACATCGATGAAACTACTCCTTGGGTATTAAACAAAGAAGGCAAAACAGAAGAATTATCACGTGTAATGACTAATTTGGCTGAAAGTCTTCGTCTAGTAGCAGTTTTAATTTCTCCAATTATGACTGAAAGTCCAGTTAAGATGTTTAAGCAATTGGGGCTTGATTGGAACAATGATGATCAAAAGGTTCTTGAATTTGGTGGCTTTGATTGGGATGTTAAGGTAATTGAAAAGTCAACTCCAATTTTCCCAAGACTTAAGAACGATGTGGAAGTTAAGTACATCAAGGACCAAATGAAGAAGGCTAAGCCAAAGAAGCAAACTAGAAGTGAACAGAAGAAAGAAAAACACATTACTATTGATGATTTTGATAAAGTAAAGATTCAAGTAGGTAAAATTCTTTCAGTGGAACCAGTTAAGGGTTCAAGTAAACTTTTAATGTTTAAGCTTGACTTTGGTAATGGGCAAGAACGTCAAATTTTAAGTGGAATCCGTAAGTTTTACCCAGATGCAAGTGAACTTTTAGATAAAAAAGTTCTTGCAGTTACTAACTTGAAGCCACGTAAGATGCTTGGTCATGAAAGTCAAGGAATGCTTTTATCAAGTGAAAAAGATGGCAAAGTGAAGTTAGCAATTGTTGGCGATGAACATGAAATCGGGGCAGAATTAGGCTAATGCAGATTATTGATAATCACACTCACTTAAATGATGAGCCTTTCCGAGGTAAGGAAGAATATTACCTCGATCGGGCTAAAGAATTAGATGTAACCAAAGTGATTTGTGCTGGACAGGATCCTGATTTTAATGAGCGCGCAATTGATTTAGCCCAACGATTTGACAATGTTTATGCGATGGTTGGCTTGAATCCTGATATTGCCAAAAATTATGATCAAAAAGCTGAAGATAAGTTGATTGAGCAACTACAAATGCCAAAAGTGGTTGCTTTAGGAGAAGTAGGTCTTGATTATTATTGGGATGAATCGCCAAGAGATGTTCAACAGGATGTTTTTAGAAGACAAATTGAAGTTGCACATGAATTAAAGATGCCCGTTGACATTCATACTAGGGATGCTTTTGAGGATTGCTATAAAATTTTAAAAGAAAGTAATCTGGAATATGGCGCGATTTTGCATAGCTTTAATGGTTCGGCTGAATGGTTAAATAAATTCTTAGATTTAAACGTTTACTTCTCTTATTCTGGGGTTGTATCTTTTACTAAGGCAAAGGAAGTTCATGGGTCAGCTAAAAATGCTCCTTTAGATAGAATTTTGGTTGAAACTGACGCTCCTTATTTAACTCCTAAGCCATATCGTGGTAAACAAAATGAACCAGCATATGTACGATATGTTGCTCAAGCAATTGCGGACTTAAAAGAGATACCTTTAGAAGAAGTGGCGGATGCTACTTATGCGAATACTGTGAGAGTTTATGGTCTTGAATAAAAAGAATTTTAATGCCGTTGTCGTAGTTGAAGGAAAAGATGATACAATTCGGCTTAAACAATTTTTTCCTGGGATAGAAACTGTAGAAACTAATGGATCTGCTGTTTCAAAAGAAGTTCTGGCAGAATTGAAAAAGTTAAGCCAAAAAAGAGATATCATTGTCTTTACTGATCCCGATTTTAACGGCGAAAGAATCAGAAGAATTGTTTCTGAGGCAGTGCCTAATGCCAAACAAGCTTTTATTACACGTGAAGAAGGGAAACCAGATAAAAAAGGTAACAGTCTTGGAGTTGAACATGCTTCAAAAGAAGCTATTGAGCGAGCTTTAAGCGATCTTTATGAAGTGAAGCCACAAAATAGTGACTTAACTAAAGAAGCTTATCAGAACCTGGGATTTGTTGGTGGTAGCAATTCTAAAATCTTACGTGAAAAAGTGGGCATTAAACTTGGGATTGGATACGGCAATTCTAAGCAATTTTATAAACGATTAGTTACTTTTGGCGTATCTCTAGATGAGTTAGTAGAAGCGGTAAAGGAAATAGAAAATGGCAAATAATATTCCAATTGGATCTCCTGTTAGAACGCAGGCGATTGTTAATCGTTATTTTGTTAAAGCTAAAAAGAATTTAGGGCAAAACTTTTTAATTGATCATGATGCAATTATGGGAATTGTTGAAGCAGCGCAAATAAAACCTGAGGATCAAGTTATTGAAATTGGACCAGGAATAGGTTCTTTAACAGAACAACTTCTTTTAGCCGGTGCAAAGGTATTCGCATATGAAGTGGATGATTCACTTCCTGAAATTCTTCACAATGAATTACCACAAACAATCGATGGGGAAGATTTAGATAGTCGATTCAAATTAATGTTAAAAGATGTCTTGAAGGCAGATTTTGATCATGATTTAGCTGGATTTTTTGACTTGAGTAAAGGCGTGAAAGTTGTAGCTAATTTACCCTACTACATTACAACACCAATTATTTTTGGTTTAGCTGAATCAAATCTCAATTTTGAAAGTTTAACCTTGATGATGCAAAAGGAAGTTGCGGAAAGGTTAGTTGCAAGTCCTGGTAATAAAGCGTTTGGGCCACTTTCAATTGCGGTTCAAACTGAAATGGACGTTAAGATTGCACTTGAAGTTAAGAATACCTCATTTATGCCAAGTCCCAAGGTTGATTCTAGTGTCGTTGTTCTTACCCCATTGGAAAATAAACCAGATATTCCTAATCGTAAACATTTTAATTGGGTGGTAAAAATGTGTTTTTCTCAAAGAAGAAAGACTTTGAATAACAACCTGAAAAATGTAATTCCTGATAAGGATGAAAGAGAAAAGCTCATTTCTAGTTTAGGAGTAGATTCACGGGTTAGACCGGAGGATTTGACGATTTCACAATTTATCCAAATTGCTAAGGCTGTTCCAATGAAGCAGTAAGCTTTAAAAGCTTGTGAAAAAATTGACAATTAATCCTTTTTATGATAAAATCGTCCAAAAGGAGTTGTTATTTAGTGCCAACATCGATTAATACGATTAAACATAAGTTGGATTCTCACTTAGGCGATACCTTAACAGTAGTAGCTCAAGCGGGTCGTAAGAAGGTTACAAAGAGACGGGGAATCTTGAGAGAAACCTTTCCTGCAGTATTTGTTGTTGATTTAGATCAAGATCAAAATAATTTTAAACATGTTTCTTATAGTTACACTGATTTATTAACTAAGAATATTGCATTAGAATTTGATGATGAAGCAGAAGAAGCTGAAGCTTAAAAGCTGGAATAAGTACTAACATTGTTAAAATGTTAGTGCTTTTTTTTGTGCATTAGAGTAATATTTATAAGCAGATAAATCCAAACATTAGAAAGGAAATATTATGAAACGTTCAGAAAGACTTGTAGACATGACTAAATATTTATTAGAACGTCCTCACACTTTGATTTCATTACCTTTTTTTGCAGATCGTTATCATGCAGCTAAATCATCAATCTCAGAAGATCTTGCAATTTTAAAAAGAACTTTAGCAAATAATCAAAATGGAATTTTAGAGACTGTAGCTGGTGCAGCTGGAGGGGTAAGATATATTCCATTTTTAGGACATGACCATGCTAAGGAATATCTATTAGATTTGGCTTCTCGAATTGAGGATCCTAGTCGTATTTTAGCTGGTGGTTTTGTATACTTATCCGATATTCTCGGCAACCCTCAAGATTTAAGAAGAATCGGCGAATTGCTTGCCACTAAGTATGCTTATTCTAATATTGATGCCGTAATGACTGTTGAAACTAAAGGAATTGCCTTGGCACAATCAGTAGCACGTTATTTAAATGTGCCGTTTGTAACGGCTAGAAAACGTTCAAAAGTTACCGAAGGTGCAACTGTTTCAGTTAACTATATTTCTTCATCATTAGATCGCGTTTCAAAAATGGAATTGCCAACTCGTGCGCTTAAAAAGAACTCAAATGTTTTGATTGTTGATGACTTTATGAAGGGCGGCGGTACTTTAACTGGAATGGAAGAACTAGTTAAAGAATTTGACTGTAGTATTGCTGGAATTTGTGTCCTTTGTGAGGCTGATTTCGATAAGAGCAAATTGGTGGATAATTATATTTCATTAATCAAGATTAGCCAAATCGATACTGCTAAAAAGATTATTTTAGCTCAACCAGGGAACTTCCTTTCAGTTACTGATTTCAATCGCTTCTAAATGTTATACTAGACACTAGTTTTGATATTAATTAAGAGGTTAAAAATATGAAAAAATTTGTTGTTGTATTGGCTGCTGGTAAGGGAACTCGGATGAAGTCCAAGTTGTACAAAGTCTTGCATAAAGTTTGTGGCAAGACGATGGTTGAACATGTGGTTACTGCAGCTGAAGGTGTTGATCCTGAAAAGATCGTAACTATTGTAGGTACGGGTGCTGAAGATGTAGAAAAAGTTCTTGATGGCAAATCAGAATTTGCTTTCCAAGAAAAGCAATTAGGTACTGGAGATGCAGTTAAGACGGCTGGCAAAATTTTGGCAGATGAAGATGGTGCAACTTTAGTTGTAACTGGAGATACCCCATTATTTACTGCGGATACTTTCAAGAACTTGTTTGAATATCACAATGAAAAAGGAAATGCAGCTACTGTATTGACCGCAGAAGCACCAAATCCATTTGGTTATGGTCGAATTATTCGTGATGATCAAGGAAATGTTTTACGAATTGTAGAACAAAAAGATGGTAAGCCGGAAGAATTAAAGGTTAAAGAAATCAATACTGGCGTATTTTGCTTTGACAATAAGAAGCTTTTTGAAGCTTTAAAGCATGTTACTAACAACAATGCTCAAGGAGAATATTACTTAACGGATGTGCTTGAAATCTTGCGTAATGAAGGCGAACGCGTTGGTGCATACAAGATGCCTGACTTTAGTGAAAGTTTAGGAGTAAATGACCGCATTGCTTTAGCGCAAGCTATTAAAATTATGCAAAGAAGAATCAATGAAGAGCATATGAGAAATGGTGTATCTTTCATCGATCCCGATACTGCTTATATTGATAGCGATGTAAAGATTGGTAATGATACTGTCATTGAAGGCAATGTAGTAATTAAAGGGAATACTGAAATTGGTAGTGATTGTTACATCACCAATGGTTCAAGAATTATCGATTCTAAGATTGGTAATAATGTAACTGTTACTTCTTCAACTATTGAAGAATCCGAAATGGATGATAATACTGATATTGGTCCAAATTCACATCTTCGTCCAAAGGCTGTTATTCGTGAAGGCGCTCATATTGGAAACTTCGTTGAAATTAAGAAGGCTGAAATTGGTGTGGATACTAAGGTTGGTCACTTGACTTATGTTGGGGATGCAACTTTAGGTAAAGATGTAAACGTTGGTTGTGGAACTATCTTTTCTAATTACGATGGTGTTAAGAAATTCCATACTACAGTTGGAGACCATTCATTTATTGGCGCTGGTGCAACTTTGATTGCTCCAATTAACGTTGCAGACCATGCCTTTATTGCAGCTGATTCGACTATTACTAAGGATGTTAATAAGTACGATATGGCAATTGCTAGAGGTCGTCAAACTAACAAGCCAGATTACTGGCACAAGCTTCCTTTATCAAAAGACAAGGAATGGGAATAAAACTTATTTCAAAAATTAAATAACAAATATTGAGAGTATGAATTTTAAGTTTTTAAAATTTTATGCTCTTTTTTTGGCGTAACTATAGCATATTTAGCAAGCAAGATTATAATAGAAGAGTAGATAAAAAAACATAACGTGGGAGTGAAAATATAATTTAAAAACTAACAGAGTATAGAAAATTGAATAAAATACCAGACATTGCATTCTACGCTAGGTAGAGTTAGATTTTGACATGAGGTAGAGAACATGAGAATAAGTCGTAAGTTAATGATGGTTTCAGCAGTCGCTTTAATGGGAGTTAGTCCGCTTTTGACTAGCACTCAATCAATTCAGGCCGCAAGTTCTACGGTTTACAAAACTAACAGTAAGACAAGTGTTGTTAGAACCATCAAGAATGCACATTTTGTAGATCAAAATGGTAAGAGTATACCTATCGTTGCTGAAAAAGGCGGTAAGTATACGGTTTGGAACGTTAAGTCAATTAATGGTGAGACTTACTATAACGTGGAAAAGGATTCAAATTATTGGATACCTTCTTCTGCTACTAAAGGTAAGGTAAGCTACGTTAAAAATGGCGCTTCATATGTAATTAGTACCAATGATGATGTTAATGACGGTACGGTGGTACCACATGCTTCAGGTGAAACTATTACATTAAAGAAGAACGCCTATGTTTATAATGCAAATGGAAAACGCGTAGGTAAAATTTACTATAGTAAAGGTGCTAAGTTAGCTAACAAAGGTACTAGACGCATTAATGGCAAATTGTATTATGTTGTTGACACTGGCTATATTAAAGCTGGGAATGTGGCAAGCAGCAATGTAACCCCACATGCGTCGACATCACCTACTCCTTCAACTACCAGCAACTCTAAGAAGTTAGGGCGTCCAGATAATTGGGTAGCTGGTAAAGATACGCTTAAGTTGAAGAAAAATGCTATTCCATATGATGAAAATGGTAAGAAGCTCACTAATTTAGGTTATTCTTACATTAAGAAGACCACAGTTCTTAATTACTATGGAACAAAAATAATTAATGGCTCAACTTATTACTTCTTAGGTGATGGAGTTTATATTAAAGCTGCTAATGTAGGAACCACTAGTCATAATTAATGCAGCCACAGATGATCGTTAAAAGCGATCATCTTTTTTCTTAGGCTTATAATTATATTGATGTAAAAAATAGTAATAAGGAGAAAAATTATGAGCCTAAAAAAGAAAGTGATTTTGACATCTGCAGCTCTAGGAGCGACACTGTGCCTTTTTTCAAATGAAGCAATCGCTACAGTAACTGTAAATCCAGCTAAACCTACTAACGTTATTCATTTGGGTGGCACTCCTTCCAAAAAGGCAACTTCTAAAACTTCAATCACATCAACCAATTCTAAAACTTCCCAAACTGATAAATCTAAAACCAAAGTAATTGGACCAGAAGATGAAGAAGAACAATTGAGTAATACAATTGTTTCTAAAAGTAGTGTTCGCTTAAATAAGAATGCACCATTTTATAATAGCTTTGGCAAAAAATTAAAGAAGCTGGCTAAGAAAAATACTCTTTATAAAATTTATCAGATTAAGACTTTAAACAATCATACTTATTACAAGACTAAATCTGATTTGTGGCTACTCGCAAAGAGTACCAATGGTGAGGTGTGGTATAAACAGGTTTCAAATAATATAATGATTTTGACAACAGATAAGAAAGGCAATTTGTCTTACTCTGTTTATAATCCCGTTCCTACTGTGACTAGTTTAATTACTAAACATAATGCATACGTATATAATAATGCGGGACAATTGAGACGCACAAAATATGGGACGATCACTTTGATTAAAAAAGGCACCCTTCTTAAGGGCTATAGTATTAAGCGCGTAGAGGGTAAGAAGTTCTATATAACCAATCATGGATGGATTAAGTACAACAATTTAGAAAAGGTTAAAATTCGTAAAAAATAACAAAATTAATGTAGTCTTTAATTCACAAATAGTGTTTGAGGATTTACAATATTAGAGTATAAATAATTATATTTTTGCGTTGAGGTAGATAATATGAAATTAAGTCATAAATTAGTTATGGTTTCAGCAGCTGCTTTAATGGGAGTTAGCCCAGTTGTTGGTTCAGCTGTAAATACTAATGTAGCCTTCGCTGCTACTAAGAAGTCCAAGTCTGTTAAGGTTTACAACACTATGGGCAAGCATAGCCGCATTAAGCCAACTAAGACTATGTACTTTGTTAACAACAATGGTAAGAAGACTAGCAAGAAAGCTTACAAGAATGGTAACTACATCATTTATAATGTAAAAGAAGTTAATGGTGAAACTTACTTCAGCATTCAAAGTGACTTAAAGTACTGGATTCCAGCAACTGCAACTCGTGGTTCTGTTCAATACCAAGATGGTAACAAGTTGGTAACTATTACTACTGATGGTAAGAAAGTTGTTCAAACTGAAAAGACTTTGAAGTCAAGCTCAAAGAAGTCAACTAAGAAGGCTTCAACTAAGAGCACAAAGAAGACTACTAAGGCTGATTCAAAGAAGTCATCAAAGTCAGACGAAAAGTCAACTTCATCAAAGAAGTCAACTAAGAAGACTATCAAGGTAACCAACATTGTTGCTAAGCGCAAGGCTCAAGTTTACGACAAGAACGGTAAGAAGGCTAAGACTTACATGGGTAGCAAGAAGTGGACTATCATTGGTAAGGGCGTTCAAGTTAAAGGCTTAGGTACTAAGACTATTGATGGTGTTAAGTACTACGCTTTACAACCAAACCATTACTACGTAAAGGCTTCATACTTTACTATTAAGAAGTAATGTGTTAACTTATTTACATTTTCTTAAGAAGACTGTTTCAAAAAGTGAACAGTCTTCTTTTTGCGTTATAATGAAACTATTGATGCAATTATTAGTAATATAGATAAGTTAATAGAAAATATTCTAATAAATTAAATATGGAAGTTAGAGATTTTTTATTTCGTGAAATTGAGGGAAAAACAAAGATATGAAATTAAGTCATAAATTAATTATGTTATCAACAGCAGCATTAATGGGTGTTACTCCAGTTTTAGGGGGAGTTAATACTGCTAGTGTTGCTCAAGCTGCTACAAAATCTAGCAAGATTGTTTTGGGCAGCAATGCATATGTTTACTTAAAAGATGGAACTCGTAATAAGAATTACAAGGTGGGAGATACTGCTTATCCTGTAATTGGTAAAGGTGCCAAACTTAATGCTTACGGTTTAATTACTATCAAAGGTGTAAGTTACTACTCTATCGGTGACGGCAATTATATCAAGGCTTCTAATGTGGCAACGGTTGATGGTAAAAAAGCAACTACTGCCACTACTAGCTCAACTAAGAAAGATACTACTAAAACTGATAAGAAGACCACTACTAAAAAGGATACAACTAATAACACCACTACCACTTCAACTAATGATGATAGTGAGGCAAAGTCAATTGAATTAAGTCACAATTCATATGTTTACGACAAAAACGGCAAGCGCATCAAGAGTGCCGGAACTTTGAAAAAGGGTTCAAAGGTTTCTTACGTTAGCTTAGATACTATTAACTCTAAGAAGTACTACAACTTAGGTAAGGGTCAATATATCAAGGCAGCTAATGCCAAAGCTACCACTCCAGCTAAAAAGAATAATAAACATGTTGAATTAAGTCACAATTCATATGTTTACGACAAAAACGGCAAGCGCATCAAGAGTGCAAAAACCTTAAAGAAGGGCGCAACTTTTGATTACACTGGTACAAAAGATATTAACGATGTCGAATATTACGATATGGGTAAGGGTCAATATGTTAAAGCTTCAAATGGTGTCATTGTTAAGTCAGTAGAGTTAATTAAGAACTCATACGTTTATGATGCAAATGGTAAGCGAATTAAGAGTGCTGGAACTTTAAAGAAGGGTTCTACTATTGATTACTATGGTACTAAGATGATTAATGATCAAAATTACTATGATATGGGTAAGGGTCAATACATCAAGACTACCAATGCTAAAGAAACTGAAGATACTGAGCCAGTTAAGGAAGATACTTATATCAATTTGATTAAGAATGCTATTATTTATAACGATAACGGCGATACTTATAATGAAGACAGTGCTCCCCTTCTTAAAGGTGCTTCTTACCAAGCTTTAGCTGCTAAGAAGATTAATGATAAGTGGTACTATAGCATTGGTGATGGTCAATGGATCAAGGCTGTTAACGCTGTTGTAACTAGTGGTCCAGCTTTAATTCCAAAGTCTGAAGATCCAAATGCAGATTACACTAACTCTACGACTGATCCAAATCAATTGATTGCTACTTGGACTACTTCAAGCCCTGTTTATAACAGTAAAGGTGAAATCAAGCCAAACCAAGAATTTGGTAAAGGTCACCAAGCTCGTGTCAGTGAATTAAGATACATTTGGGTAAAATCTGAAAACCAAGCTGTTTTGTTCTACAAGTTAGTTAGTGATAAGGACGGCTTTGTAAAGGCTGATGACGTCACTATAAGTGGTAAGACTCTTGCTCTAGCTAATGATCCTGAACAAGCTAAGAATGATGCTGTTGTAGCTACTGATAGCGATAAGGCAAGCTTGATCAGTGCAATTAATAGTGCAGATGCTGCTGAAAAGACAGATGCATACAAGTTTGCAACTGATGCTGCTAAGACTAACTTTAAGCAAGCTTATGAAGCCGCTCAAAATGCTCGTACTTCAAAGACTGCAACTATCAGTGTTGTCAAGAATGCCCTTGATAATTTAACTAAGGCAATTGCTAACTTAGATGGTAAGAAAGTTCCAGTGACTGACTTGAATAACTTAACTCAAAGTGAAAAAGATGCCATTATTAAATTAGCTGCTCGTGTAAATAATGCTGCTGAAAGTGCTATTCAATTCACCAGCAACACTCAACTTGCAATCAATACTCCAGATGGTTATCAATACCTTCCAGTATCTGATTATGCAACAGCTACTCCGGTTGCAACCACTCCAGTTAATAACAACTAGATTTACATTTTGAATACAAATGAAAGTGCACTCTCTATAGGGTGCATTTTTAGTTTAAAATAGTAATATTAAGAAAGCGCTTTTGCGCAATAAAAAGTGGAAGTATTAACAGAGGAATAAGATGTTAGGTTTTTCAGTATATCTAAGTCATGATTTGACTGCAGATGATTATAATTACTTAATTGCAATGCGAAATGCAGGATTTAATACAGTTTTTACATCACTCTTAGACCATGACAATGGAGAAGTAGAACGCTTAAATGAATTAGGTAAATGGTGTAAAAATTTAGATTTAAAAGTAATTGCAGATATTTCAAAAGAGAGCTTAAAATTTTTAGAAATTAAGCAATTAACAGACTTTGAAAAATTACCTTTAACAGGGATTCGAGCTGATGAAGGGATTAGTATGCCTGACATTGCTAAAATTTCTAAGTCTTTCACCGTTGTGTTGAATGCAAGTACAATTACTCAAAATGATATTGATGAGTTGAAGGATGAGAATGCGGATTTTGACAATTTAACGGCATGGCATAACTTTTATCCTCACCCTCATACCGGGTTAGCTTCAAAATGGTTTAAGGAAAGAAATCATTGGTTGCATAAATTTGGCTTGAAAGTGGGAGCCTTCATTTCTGGTGATAAAAGTGCTGGATTTTATCGGCCAACTTTAGAAAAATTGCGAGGAGTAAATCCGCTAGCTGCAATGTTAGAATTAAAAAAGTTAAATTGTGATGATGTTCTTGTAGGGGATGCGTCTATAGATACAGACGTGATTACGACTTTTATAAATTATTTGAAGCAGAAGGCGATTACTCTTCATTTACAAGAGGGTAATCCGACCTTGATTCAAAATCAATGGCACAATCGTCCTGATGTTGCGCGTGATGTGGTTAGATTAGTGGAAGGTAGAGTTAAGCAACTGTTTGATTTAACCCCACAAGAAGAGATTTTATCGCGTCCAGAGGGTAGTGTGACTTGTGACAATGATCTTTATGAGCAGTATCAAGGAGAATTACAGATTACTAAATGTGATCTTCCAGCAGACGAGCGTGTTAATATAATTGACTATGTTGTTCAAGAAGATTTAAGTTTATTGAAATTTGTAGGCTCCCGTTCTCCTATAATTTTTGTAAAATCTATGAAATAACAAAAATATTTTATTTATTTGTTATCTTTTTTAACCTGAAAAGTGTCTTAGAACCCCATGATGTCGGGCTTTAGGACACTTTTTATTTCTTTATAAAAGCACTTGAATTTAATAACTAATGTTATATAATATAGTTGTCAAGAGGAAATGAAGAGTTTTAG